>JAABUY010000388.1_pt1 | contig 80201 bp, 75 predicted proteins | sample 5560271 | NCBI WGS metagenome assembly JAABUY01 (sample SAMN10711886, study PRJNA513374) | rock metagenome | isolation source: Antarctica rocks | place: Antarctica: Victoria Land, University Valley | reverse complement strand
CGGGGGTGCGGGTGCGGCGGGCGGGGTCGATGTAAGGGCGGGGGCCCCCCACGTCCGGATGCGGCGCGTCAAGCATCTGAGTGCCCCCAGACGGACCCGCTAAGAAGTCTACGCTCGCGTCTGCGAGCATAGACTCAAAGGACTCCGTCTGGGTGTCCTCAGACGCTTGACGCGCCGCATCCGGAGAGGGGGTAGTCCCATACCCCGGCAAATCTGCGAACAGGGCATCTATGTCAGCCCACGGTATAGGTGACGAGGGGCCCGCCATTGTGTCTGGAATGTTTCAGATGAGAAGATCGCACGCGGATTTGGTATGGGGGCCTTCAGTTGATTGAGGGACGCGAAGCTAACTGAGGGACGCGAAGCTGACTGGAGGACGCGAAGGTGTTGAATGCAGCTGACTTACTTGGTACGTCGAGTTGGAAGGTGCTACTCGACGGCACGGTGAATGGCGCCAGTTGTTGACTACCAGCGTCTGCTGGAGTTTGCTGCTGCCGAGAACTGGGCTTCTTGTTGCCTCTCCTACGATTTGGAGCCATCGTTACTGGGAGTTTCGTTTGTGGCCGGATGCGGAGATGACAAGTTTTGATACTCAGGCTGGAAGAAAAGACAAGGAGTCCTGATGAATGCGGAATTCAACCGGCGAGATAGCTTCCAGAGCTATATCAACAAGCGGAATATGTTTTGGGTGAATGAAGAAGTCTTGAAGTTTATGGTAGTAGTTACGAGGAAAGAAGGGAAGAAGGAGGGAAGGTAAAAGGGGAGCAGAGTTGGACAAGTAGAGTAGGATCGCTCAATACGTTCCACTTTCAATGGTGGTTGAACATGGGAATACTATTGTCATGCCGCATCCGGACATAACGACCCTTATTATTGACAGCCAACTCATTTTGCCAGCGACATCAATATCATCCTTGATTGTTCACTGATTTTTTGAAAATAATAGTACAAGCAAGATTACAGAGATTGTCATTGACGACCATGACAACAAACTCAATAGGATGTCTTGATAGGAGAAGTATACAATAATGACAACGGAGATCAGGAAGCCATCGGTATGGCCTCCTGTAAAGCCTGGAGATTCGCAACTGCGATCACATACGGAAACACTTTTTAGATAAATGTACAAACATTGTTGTTGACTGACATGGTACAAAAGCATTAATCACAAATGCCACGATTGCCATCCTCCCATATGAGATACTCCCAGCTCAGGATGACAGCGGCTAAAGTTCTTCCGCTCCGGTCGGGTGGACTGACGGAGAGAGCCGTGCGGCTCTCAACACTCACCTTCAGCCCTACACGGCTTACCCTATACTTACAGTACCTGCCGGGTATTCTCACTTCCATGGTGAATCCATGTTCACTACGTGCACGTGACAACGGCAGTCGCGCAGTTCTCATCATGACATGAGATACCTATGATCCAGTAGACTCCGTCCTACAAGGACGTGCGTCGGCTGGTCTGGGTTTGTTGTGGGCAGCGCCGCTATGTTCAACCTTGCTTCTCTTGTGCAGAAAGCGCAGTTGCTGCTCGACCCCTCTTCAACCTCCACTTCTAATGAGCCTAAAACCTCGAAAGAGACCCTCTTCCGTCATCAATTTCGGCTCCCAGATTCACAATCGCCCCTGTGTGAGATCACCGCCGAGCTGCTACTTCCTGCACATGATGCTAGCCCTCCGACCAACGTTACCCAAGGCGAGAAGCAGAAGAACCGCGCTTCCGGAAACCAGTATCCGGGCAAGCTCTACCTCAGTCAGGAGTATCTTACCTTTTCTACACTTACAACAAGCTTCACACGATCCGCGACCTTGAGCTCTTCGAGTGGCTTCACAGGACCGACACATGGTGCAGGACCGGCCGGAGATGGCTTCACCTTGCCTTTGTGCGCCATAAAACGCGTGGAGCGCTTGAGTAGCTCGCAATCCACCTTTGAGCTGGCCATCACAACATGGAATGGGCTGGACTCCACCTTCCATCAGCCGAGCGCTGCAGATGGCGTTCTGAAATTCACCCTTCAGCTCAACGGAAGTCGACAAGCATGCGATAGATTTTGTGACGGGTTGAAAAAAGGTCTACGGGAGGGGATGAAACACATCGATAACCTTAGGGCTGTGGTTGCGACTTGCTATTCCGAGTACTTGCTTTCAGTCGATCCCAAAAAGACAAAAGAGGGGCCGAGAAGTGATCGGAAACCTCAGGAGCCACCAGATGCTGGACTCGGCATGATGTTTCGCTACCCAGGAGATGCGAGGTTGCTACGGGACCGAAGCAAGATGAGGCTATGGGGAGAATATTTGAGACGTATGGGGTACTCTTTACCGGCAGCGTAGCTTTGTGCTGACGAATGCTGTCCAGAGAACGGACGGAACGCTACCTTGATTCGGCAACCTTATTTCCACAAGCTGATCAGGGTCGGTCTTCCAAATCGCTTGCGGGGCGAGATTTGGGAGCTCACATCAGGGTCGTTCTTCCTTCGCCTAGAGAATTCAAAGCTCTATGGAGAGACCTTGTCCAGATTCTCCGGTCAGGAGTCACTGGCCATTGACGAGATCGAAAAAGACCTAAATCGTAGCCTGCCAGAATATCCTGGGTTTCAAAGCGAAGAGGGCATCGGTCGCCTGAGAAGAGTTTTAACCGCTTATAGTTGGACGAACAAGGAAGTCGGCTATTGTCAAGCCATGAATATAGTGGTTGCAGCTCTTCTAATGTCAGTGCTTCGCTCGCATGCTGGGAGATGGTATCGGCTAACACATTCAGCTATATGTCCGAGCAACAAGCTTTCTTTCTTCTCTCCGTTCTCTGTGATCGGCTGTTGCCAGCTTATTACTCTACGACAATGTATGGGACGCTGCTGGATCAGCGGGTATTTGAGTCTTTAGTGGAGAAAACCATGCCAGTCCTTTGGGATCACCTAGTCAAATCCGATGTTCAGCTTTCGGTGGTTTCTCTGCCATGGTTTCTGTCCCTATACATAAACTCAATGCCGCTAGTGTTCGCTTTCAGAGTCCTAGACGTATTTTTCTTGGAGGGCCCCAAGGTCTTATTCCAAATTGGACTCGCAATACTGAGGATTAACGGCGAAGAACTCCTTGATGCTACAGATGACGGAGCGTTCATCTCAATTCTGAAATCTTACTTCTCGCGCCTACACGAATCGGCACATCCCAAGTCTGAGAATGCGAAATTACGAGCCATTACACGATTTCAGGAACTCATGGTCGTGGCGTTCAAAGAGTTCGCAGGGATAACCCAGAGCACTATTTCTGAAGAACGGACAAAGCATCAAAGTGCGGTGCTTGACGGCATTGAGAGCTTTGCCAAGCGAACTTCCATACGTAACCTCGGACCTGACAGTAAACGCTTGAGCCTCGACGATCTCGGCGTTCTGTATGATCGTTTCTATGGCATCCTCTACGAACGCCAGCAGCGCATGCAAACGTTGCAAGAAGAAGCAAAGAATCGCGCAAAGTCAGCCAGGACCAGAGCCATGGAAGTGGCCACTGGTGTTGATGGCAACGAGGTACAAATTGGACGAGTCGGTCTCGGCCCAAGTCCAACACTTATGGATTATGATGGGTTTCGCGAGTTCCTGGCCAGGATAAGCAAGTGGGCAGTTACGGACTTACCGACTTCACTAACCTCGCCAAAACCAGATGCGGCGAGCAAGACAGAGAACCACGCTCACATCGGGGACGCAAAAAGGACCCGAAACATGTCAGTGTCAGCGTCTGGAGCTGGAACCCCAGAAGCGGCTGATCACGAATTCATGCAGCGGCTCTTCCGACATTGGGACACAAATCATGCTTCGGAGTTGACATTGGAGAATGTTGTCACCGGTATAGCCAAAGTGAAAGGGACGAGAGATATCATGTCAAGTATCACTTATTTTTTTATGCTGTATGACGACGATAATGACGGAAAGATCGATCGCGAAGGCATCCTCCGGATCTCGGAAGCTTTGCTGTTCTTGTCAAGGCGAGGACTGGAAGGCACTTTGACACCGTCACTGTCCTCGAGCACCTTGGATAACTCGGGGTCGGACCCAGCGTCAATCGCGAGCCATGACACACATGGGAACATGAATGAGAAGTTCTTGAGGAGTGTGAGTGCTTTCATTCAGCGGTGCTTTGAGTATGCCGACCCGGATCACCCTCAAAACCAGGACCTCAAGGGCGATCCCAATCGTCATGCTGGAGCATCAGACGAAGAAATCACTGGATCTTTCAGCATCGGCGATGACGAGGATTTCGAAGATCTTCTTGACCTCGGAGAAAACAGCAAGACAGCTTCTCCACAGGACGGATCGACTGTTGCAGCCACATCGTCGACTCGGTCACCCAAGATTATGCCGGAAGTGCTTGGATCGACATCTTCAAAGGTCGACGTCAAGTCTGCCAACCTTGCCTTAGACCCTGCCAACCCGCTACACATCACATTACCGACCTTTCGAATGGTCATTCTCGCAGACGAGCTCCTCGAGCAATTCTTCGAATCCTCCTTCCCTGAATCCTTCCGCCTATCAGATCATGCGCCACACGCTGTAGACCTCACCTCTTCGTCCAATCTCACCACCTTCACAAGTTCGCCGTCAACGCGCTCGGCGGGACGCACAATCCCAAAGATCATTGGCGGCGCCCCCGGCGGAGTCGTGCCGCCTGGCAAAGGTCTCCGCGGCGTCTTGGACAACATCGTCAGCGACGGGATGCGAGTAGCCGCCGAGGTCCGACGACGGATGGACGACGCACAACGGGAAATGGAGAGAAACGCATTGCAACGGGACGATGAGGATGACGACGACGAAGGCGGAGACGGCGCAAGAATTAGTGGCGGCTACGGCGGCGATGCGGAGCGGAGGAGTGTCAAAGACGCTGACCGAGATTTGCTCGAAGGTGCCGAGGCGGAGGTGGAGAGCATCGCAGAGGTCACCGACGGCAGCGGCGCCAAGGACCTTGTTGACGTGACATCTCCAACCTAGGGTCTTGCTCTGAGCCCCGCGTTTTCAAGGTACGGCGACCGAAGATAGGGCGGGCGAGCGGTGCCACAACACTGGATATATGGCGCCAGCTTGCCTCTCACGTATGACACTGGCCTTGGCGAATCATGTAATTCTTGTTCTTTGTTCGATGGCCTCGGGTTCAGGGGTGTTTTGCAAAGCTAATACCCGGATATCATAGTCCACGCAGTAGGAAATTACATACTAGGTATCTACAGCACCATATTATGGGTATTTTGATACTTTGTGACTTGGGACTAATGCTTTGCGAGGCCAGGTAGTGAGATGTTGGGGATGACTGTGTCATGGGTACACTCTACCAATAATTTGCAGCTTTGGGTAAGCACTACGGGCAGGATCTCACGTACTCATTTCCGAACATATGATCATCTCGGTAGGCTCTTAGCTTGAATCTGCATTCTTGACACACTTTACTGCCCTAGCTGTGTCGTTGGCATGCAATCACTTCCGACAGCCTGGAGTAATATCAAGTTCTGGCCACAAGGATTGAGCCGCAGGACTATTTGATACTGGCTGCGGAACCTCTGTACACTTGTTGTTATGTACTGGCCATCTACTCTGATTCGCCGAAGCATGACACGGAGTCTAAGGACATGGCTTGCTACCATGACTCCTAGCCATGGACTTTGCCTTAGTCACCACATAGCTTTGATTGACCTTGACGTATTTCATCTCAAGACATGTTTGTGCGGCGACCGACGCTCAAGGAGAATTCAGCAACAAGACAGCATCATGTCCATCGTAGCGAGGTTCCAAGCTGAGCCAGGTATAGTTGCCGGATGGCAAGCTTCTACTCAAAAGCTGGGTGAAAGTGTAGAGATGACTGCACATGTGTGTACGTTGTCCGATCTGCATTTGCTGGCGTATGTTGAGAGACGCGGAAAATATTTCGATCGTATTGTGAACAAGCACGCAGGCAGTGACTTACATGACAGGTCAGCATAGGTATGAAGTATACATGGGGAGTGAAGGTAGAACTTGGAGTAGGGCATGCGTCGATACGCAGCACAATGATTCTACCCAGATCGAGGGACGGAGGTAGATAATGCACTCGACGATAGATTCAACAACTGTTCTCGGTCATGACTGCCGTTTCCTCCGGTGACGAGTTTGCTCCTCAACACTTGGCAGAATTTGAGACCCGAGTCTTGTGGGGACTGCCACGAAAGACGTGGGGAAGGTTTCGGGTAGCCGGTGTTGGGTAAGCTTCGTTGAAGCCTCTGTCTTCAGTTGCAGTAGTACTTTTTCTCGATTACCCGTGGCTAGACGGTGTATGGATCCGGAATGACGCTGTTGGTGTGTATTGATGCCCTGCGAAGTGGTCTGTATTAAAGACCGTTCAGCAGAGTTTGATGTAAGGGAACAGAGTCAAGTGTTGGCTTTTCTACTCGTCGTTTGGAGCAGATGCGCAAGGGAGCAGCGTGTGTCTAGATTTTCAGTTAGACATAGGGAACGAACGTTTGCTTCAAGACGCCAAGTACGAGGCCGAGGCAGTCGAAGTTCAGGTTTGTCACTACGCATTTGAGACGGTGTGGAGGATCATCAGGTCTACCTGTGGGAGTGAGTTCTTGCGGCGTTTGAGGAATGGTGCCAAAGGAGAATCGATAGTGCCGACACCAGTTATTTCTTGCTCTTTCGGTGCAGCGTTGATTGTGTGGGGGTCGGACCCATAGTAACTGACAATGACTTAGGACTGCCCGTGACACAAGGGTGAGGAGTTAATACTTGCTTCTGCCATGTATCATCATAACGGTTAGTGTGTCCCGAGGGAATGACACGGAAAAGGTCAGAAACTAGCTACACAGACGGCTGTTCTCCGAGGCCGATACTCCACTTCGGTCTTCCAGTTGCAAGGGTAACATGCTTTTGTACCGCACTCTTGATCTCAAGGGCATCGTCCAACACTGTACATGGTTCTTCTTCGGTAATGTAGTCAGTAATGACACCGTGTAGACACTAGAGTACGCCGAAACACATAGCTGCGAAGTGCCACGGAGCGTTACACGCAGGACATGCGCCATCCCTCGAGCTGGGGGTTGTGAGCGTCGTACGTGATGGAGCGAGGAGTATGCTTCACTGCCCTTGAGAAAGCGTCTGGACCAAGGTATCAGTTGATAGCGACTGAAGCTTTGGTAGCATCATACCGCTCCATTGGAACGCTTATTGTGATGTATATCAATCACCGGCAGTGAGTAAGACAGAGTATCACCAATCCTATTGAGTAAACCACATGCTAATAAAGAGAGTGCAATAAGCTGAAACGTTACGACGAAGCCAGATGAGGTTGAGTTGGATTTGATCTTTCCACATTGAGGTTCCTGATTGCAACGTGTCAGCGTAACGTTGGCTTCAGTTCTGGCTGGATACTGGACCAGCTTCTCCTGAGGTACACCATCCTAGTGTTTGGAGAGTCATTAACCTCAAAGGGCTGTTCCAACCGTGATGAGATGGGATCCCACCAGCCGCCTGCGGCTCAGATGACACGGTACGACGCACTGGTTGCAAGAAGTGACTGTGCCTGACGATGTAGATTAATGAATTTGCTATGCACCCTTCCAATGATCTGGGAAGGTATTGTAGACCAACGCTTGACTGCCGGCGTGAAGTAACTGGCAAGCGAACCAGCCAGATCTCAAGAGAGGTTTAATCCCTGAAGTCTAACTGCAAGGCAACTTCTCAAGTAGGACGAGTCCGCTGCCGGTGTAAAGCATCCTTGCATGCACGTGGCGGTAAAGTCGAGGGTACTGTATCCATTGTTGATAATATGGTCTTTGTATCTTTGAAGAGACATGATTGAAATACACAATGATGACTCTGTATCCATAAGGCGTGTAGCAATGAGTAATGTAACACCAACTAAACTTTAGCCAGCGATAATACAAGGTGCCATGCGAATGTGGGGGCTCAATAAGGAGTTCTGTAGGACACAACCAGCTCTCGTGGCTGTTCTGCCAGTGCTGCTGATGCATGAAAGAGATCTGACTGCAGGAACGCAGAAGTTTAAGAAAGCAAATATTGCTCATCTTCAGTAATGAGAAGAGTAATTCACACACCCCCTACCTCAGGTATAAACCCCGAGCCTACAGAATGACTGGCTGTGAGTCTTCTTTCGAGAAGCCGAACGCTAGGGGCATGAGCTGATCAGCATCAATTCTTGACCATCCTTTGCCCCCCTGGTCTGATTTGGATGTAAGGCAATGCTGCATCTCGTGAAACATAGGCAAGGAGAGTGGGAAGGTCTGATGTTAGACAGACCCGGCACGCTGGTTACCTGTCGTCAGGGTTGTCGCTTAGTCATTCCCATCTGAGCGATTCTTGCAGCTGGGCGACAGTACTCAGCCTTACAAGTACACTACCAACCTTTCCCATACCACCAAGTCCCGGATATGGACCTGGTAGCAGGAAATGCTGAAGAGATGGATGGGACCTATCCGGTTTCGAGATTGATACCAATCTCCGTCTGCTGAAGCGCTCTAAACAGGTCTAGGAAGCTTTGATCCTTGACACCTCCCGACCCAGCGGCCTGTCAGACTTTCAGATTCTCCTTCTGCTGACGGCTAATGCAAGTCACTTCTGCAGATGCTTTGCATTCTTCCCCCGGGCGTATCCTTTGATGTTCTGTCTATCGTGGTAGCTGCATGAGCCGCGATTCCGAGCACGGGGTATTGCTATCACTACGCTGAGATCATGCTCTCTACTTGATTTCGCCCGTAGAGAGTTACGATGAGCGCAAGGGAGACCGACGAGGTAGCTCTGCCTAGTTGCCTTCTCCAAGTACCTTGTCCAGAGCCCGAGTCAACCACAACGTCAGGTCTAGCCGCCCCCCAAGCACAATGTTTGGCAGACGGAGAACCCGTCTCTTCAATAGAGTTGGGGTGTCAGATGGAAATGGGAGCAACTCCGCTGTACGACATCGCTCGGAGCCACGCCATGCCTTTAGGTGCCCGAACCCATGTCACCGTCTCTGGGTTCTTGCCGCTCCAAGCATTTCTTGCTTAATCAGATTCGAAGGGCAAGTCCTTCAAATGGGGTTTCTATTTCTCTTGGAAACTTATCTGCGGCTCTCCTTCTATTGGGGCCGGCAACGTGGTCCACGATGTCTTTTCAAATTCGTCAAGTCGGCGCGAGGGGAGCCTGTGTCGATTTTCCGCATATCTCGGCCAGGTGATAGCGATGGGCCCGACATCAAAACACATAGGCGCAGCTCATGCCCTGTTTCCTACGACGGCGTTTCGATACTCTATCGCTAATTGAACCATTCTCTTTTGTATGTGTGACGCTAACTTAAGACTAGAAAGTCGCCGGTAGCTTCATTTCCTCCTTGCTGCGCCAGTTATATCGGAGGGCAATTGACATCAGCCCTATCGGATTCGCCATGTGTGTCTGCCACAAGGTGATGCTACCAGAGTAGCGTCGTATCACAATTCTGCGGTGTCACATCTCTTCCTGGCACCGTTACAGCTCTAGACACATGACTTCCATGGTTTACATCTGTTGATCCAGGGCCAGTGGTACTTGGACTATGAACTGGCCCTGCCGCCACCGTCACAAACGTCAGCTTCACCTTCCAGGTTGGAAGAGCCCCGAGCGGCATGGCTCGCTCGTTCACGTCTTTGGGGCTCTTGGGCAACAGGGATGACGATTCCAGGGCCGAGTAAAGGTTGGGCTCCAAGGGACCGCGGCTGATGTGGTGTGTGTTTCAAACGTTACGTCCTCTTGTTGTTACTCTCTTCTTGCTTGCTTAAAGAGCAGCGCCCCCTGCGATGTTGGTTGATCTCTAGTCATTTTCCGTATAGTCTCGCTCCTCGAATTGCCTTGAAGTCTCAGAGATAATCCAAACACTATACTTCCTCACAGAGATCACCACATAAGATCTTTGCTTATACAAATATCGTTTTCTTCTCCGATTCTCTTGAACAGAGCCCGGGAGGCAGAGGCGGCCCTCCTTTCCTCCTCCCAGACCGCTTGGATTCCAAGCCCCAAGGGAAACTCGTTACGACCTCAGTAATGGCGGACGTTTGGACTTGCTGTCATTGTACCGCCAACAATCTAATCCACAACACGCGATGTCCATTGTGTTCCCACGATAAATGCGGTTATTGCTCCGTTGGATACCCGCGCTTCCCTTCCCTACCCTACAGCGACAGCTCCGACATGCCAAGACACTCTCAAACAGCAAAGTCGTATGAGGGAACGCGGATGCGATCTGGCAAGCCACCCATTCTTTAGCACCGTCGTTCATGCCCACCAGCATCGTTCCCTGTCTGAGCAACACGTACTTGTTGGCGAGCTAATTGTATCAATGCACAGGCGAGGGACCCTACTCCTTGGGCTTGCCGGGTTCCTACATCAAATAACTGGGTGCGGGTGTTGTTGTGTGGTTCTATGGATATCGGTACTGCCTTCAGCTTCGCTCAACAATGTGGAGACTCTGTCACGAGTAGGTTCGGTTGAGGTCATTCGATTGGGAGTCTGTCACCTCTTCTAGATCCCGTTGTGGCTTTTTGGCCATTCCCTTGCTGTACACTCTTTCGATGTATAGTTACCGAGACCGGACTTTCTAACATCACCTTCTTCTGTTCTCCACACCAGCACGTTTTCCGCTAGACCTGAACCGAACATACACTCTCCTTCATATCATTTCCTATACTGCCGCTTGACTAAGCTGTTCCTTATTATTTAGTTGTTGTTCAAGTGCCATCTTTTGACATAGGCTGTTGTCAGCGCCGGATCAGGAGGGTTTTAAGATCGACAGTTCTAGACATTATCCAAACCCTTGTTAAGGCTTCTCTGGTGTCCACCATGTGCCCCTGAACAGAGAACGCCTTCGGCTCTCGAACACCAATCATTGAGAGTCCAGGCTTGACTGAAACAACTGCCTTGCAATCGCATTCGACATATCCTAAACCTCCCACTTGTACGGTCACCAAACCCTAATACTCCCGTCCACTCCCCTCCAGCCTCGGAGCTTACACAAGCATTTAATACCAGCGTTTTCGATCAGCGTACAGCCGTCCAAGTTTCTTTCGTGGCCTACCATGTTCTAGGCGTTAGCCGGTACTCCAGACCATGGTACATTGTAAGGGCGTAAGGGGGTCCGAGTACACGGCGTAGCGGCGACAATTGCAGCTTCCAGAGAGCCCCTATTTCAAAAGGAACGTGGCTGATATGTTGCTATTCGGGTCTCGCAATTCTTGACCAGGTTTCAACTCTTGTTGAGTCCAGTAGATCTCTTGTCGAAGATTGAGGCTCCCAGTGGTTATGTTAGGTTACAGCTTCTACCAGGTTTACTAAGGTGCGACGACTGTGCCCCTCTGTAGCGTTAGCTACCTACTATGCACGATGCGGATTCGGCATAGACAATCATGTGCCAAGCCTGCCTCTTCGGATCAAAGCGTAATGGTACGTTCATTCATCTAATTACATTGGGTCTATCGTGATCATTACCGTGACTCCGTGTTCGCTTTCTCTTCTTCTCTCGTCTTTCGCGTCTCTCTTCTGCCGGAGCAGAAGTCGAGCTCCTCCGGTACAGCTCCCTCGACCCAGCTGGACCTGTGCCCCACTTCCTCCGCTCGCGACTTCGTGGGGTGTGTGAGCGCTGAGGGACGGACGAGAGACCGGCTTCTTTCCGCATCCGTTCCACTGCAGGTCCAAAGGCGTAGACGCTGTCTTGGCTCTTGTCGTTGCAACACGGACTGTATTTCAGCGGCAATAGCCAATCCCACCAGCGAAAGCCTAGAACTTGCTTCATGTTCTCCAGGGGTCCCAAATCCCAAGGATTGACACCTGGTTTGCTTGTCAACACCACGAATGTACGAGGCGCCGGAGTGGTAGGCTTCGAAGCGGAACCGTTGGGGGAGGTAGGAGTATCCGTCCCTGCAGGAGATGTCGTTGCATTTGATATCCACTGAGGAAGAGGATAGGTAACCGTTCGAAGGGGTGTGAAGTTATGAATTCCTCCACTCGGGTCGTCGAGCGGAGGCTGATATGATGCGGGTACGTGTGCTGCGAGGTGCCACACATGAGTCTTTCGTGTAAGGTTCTCCACAGTGGTGCAATTGATCAGGGCTAGCTGTATTGAGCTGGCAGCCATGCCAATTGCAAAGAGACCGAAGAGAGCGGCACTGTGTGGATATTAGTCGTATAGGGTAATAGGAAATGAAAACACTCACCAACTCAGTACCACAATCCAGTGTACGCTCAACTGATCGTCCTTTTTCGAAGAACAACATGTTAGCCGCCACATTCGACGATTACTGCAGGGAGGACATATTGCCAAGGTTTATGGTCTCCAGTAAAATGTAGGGTAACTCGCTATGATTGATATAAACAACCGGAAATGACATCCTGTGAGTTTAAGGTAATCTCAACAAGTAGAAGGCACAGCAGACATGCAATCACGGTAAAGATATCGGATTGCTGCGCGCCCACAAACCCGGCGCTCGCACGATCCTCATTATGCGGCAGGACACTTGGAAGTCCACTTACTTCGCTTCTAATCTCTGCAACAAATACGGCCATGAATACGAGTATATGGAGCCAGTATACAGACGCATACGACACAAACTGAAGGAAGAATTTAAAATTTGTCTCGGATACGATACCCCCAACCCTAGAGGAAGCGAAAAATCTTAGCCTGAATGTCTCTGGGCATGCAGCAAGCCAGGCTCACCATGGACAGTAATGATCCATCTTACGGACACATCTGCCAACCTCCTTACAGTGATGGGCTCGATCCGGCTTGTAGTTGAGACAAGTAGAACAGAACTTCGGTCTTCCCTCAGCATCACAGACGAAGGTGTCTCTCATCCAGAACTGCTCCAAGCCATTTTGAAGAGCATTTCCATCACTGCCCTGGAAAGGCACAGTCGTCTGAGTGTAGTCACGCCCGATCAGCTCGCCACTACCGATAGCTTGGTTCGAGGTCGGGAGACTCGACTTCTCCTGAGGAGCCACGGAAAGCCTCCGCGACTGAGCTGTTCTTCGGGGGCCGGCTTGCAGACCTCTTTCCTGGAGGCCTTCATGCCATCGTGGACCGCGAGGGACGTACCCCGGGTTGACTATGATGGTCTGAAGTAGTCGGAAATAGCAAACCACAACAGGGATGAGCAACAGGGAGTACAGAATTAGGATAACTATCGCTGCGGCAGATCGAGGCTCGTGAGCCCCATGCTGTAATGGTCGTTGTGATGGTCGTAGGAGATAGTCAACTAGACCCGCATTTAGCATGGCTGTCAACTTCGCGACAGGAATGCACAACTCGCATACGCACCGCAAACTTGGACGACGACGACGTAGGTAGAATAGCATACAACTCCAATGAGGATGGCTGGAATCACTCGTGCAGCCCAAAGGTTGGCAACTTTCTCATTACAGGCCATGCGAAAGACGCTCATCAGTCGTCTGACAACTAATGATGTTTACAAGAGCCGCATTCACGGCATTTACCGATTGGCGGTCGAACGTCAGTAAACAACCTACCTTAGGTACGCCCCGCTTCCTCAATCAAATCCACCCAGTCTATACTCACCCATCGCTTTCCTTGTTGTGCAATGCTATTCCAGCCTGATCCACAAGGCTGAAGCGTTTCATATACTGCTCTACCTCTAATCCGCCGTATGTTCACGAGGCTCTATGAGCCCCCACTTGCTTGCATAAATACCACACTTGTGGACATCGAAGCAAGGCTGTCGAATTCAATTGTACAATGTTGTCGGTACTTCCTCCTCAAAATAAGCAAGAGCATTCCGCAACCGGCAAGGCCAGATATATGTTACTGGAACAGCATCAGATCTGCTGTCAGCTTGCTCGTCAGAACTTGCTTCCATGCTGAGAAACATCGGTACTGATTTTGAATCTTGCTCAATTTCTTCCCGCTCTTTGAAAGCAGCCATTGTCTATTTTTGGCGTGTGTTGAGGTATTAAAGGGTCGATGTTCCCTCCTTTGTCCTCTTGAACCAGTGTGACCATGAGTTCCACTGCACTGCGGTCACAGGAAGCCGCAGTCCCAACCCCACATAATTTGGACGGCTTCATCACCTGGTATGTAATCTTACCACTTTGTACAGTCCATGCGAATTTCGTCGGCACTGACCAGCGCTTTCGCGGGCTTGCCTCAAAGCTCTAATTTCCTTCTTGATTCCCCGAGGATAGGCCTGCTTGGCGGACAGCGAGGCTGACTTGGATAGAGTTCCGGCTAGCTAGTAGGCTTCGCAACGTCACAAGCCGCAGACAGCGTGCCTCGCCATTTACTTGCGATGACGCCCCGCGAGGAGATCGTACGCTTTTCAGCTCTCCGTTATCCTCATAGCCCGCCGGAGGAGGAAAGCATTGCAACATGTTGTCGTCCCGGCGCCGGGTGGTGACGGAGAGGAATACTCCGGTCAAGACCGAGATGCGGGCTGTGCTGCTTGATTTGCAACCTCACTTCTAGCGCAGCTTTGCTTGCGGACGTGCGCATTTGTGCCCAAATCTACGGTGTCCATCATGGATGCGATTATGGCTATCTGAGCCCTAAAGCGCCGCGCCCAGTTGACGGAGCTCCTTCCGCCTACCCAACCCCTTTTCAGGGCCGTTACTACTGCGCTAGTTCGCGAATGACGCACTTGTAGAGTGGCCGACTCACACGAAGTCGACCCCACGATTGATGGAGTGTTGCGAATGAATTCAAGGAAAAACTCTAATGGTCAAGGGGGGACCAGTCCGACCGAGACTCCTATGTTTGAAATGCTGCCCTGGGCTCATGGGCGCTTTGCAAAGGACCTTGAGTTTATCTACGGTGAGCTCCGGAGTGCGATAGTCTTTCTCAGACTTAGCATTGAACACAGACTGTGGCTGGGTTTGCCTCAATGTCTTAGTTCTTGTTCTCCTGGTCATTGCCTCCAAGTCGCCTGTCGCCTTTTGGCCTTTTGGCCTTTTGGCCTTGATTTCCTCCTACAATGCGTATTCTCACGGTCTTAGCTGCAATGTTACCGTAATGATATATTTGCAACCCTCAAGTGCACATTTTCATTGACCTTTACATACTATCATCCTTGCCAACGCACTTCACTTGTCACGAGCGCACTCCTACTACTGCTTCAGATCGTCAACCTTTTTGTCGAGCGTTCTTATCCATGTCTCCTGTAAGCATCGCTTTCTGTACAAGATAATGTCTTGCCATATTCATTCGTATAACAGCATCAGCGGTCTCACTACGGACGGCTTACCACAGGTAGCACTTACAATCTATCCCCTGTGTCCTTAACCTACCCACCAGACCCTAACGGGCGCCGACCAAGCGAGAGAACAATGCTTCAGTATGCCGGCCCGCAGGAAAGGGCATCGTCAATTTCGAATGACGACTTTTACCGCGTTGAAGCCGCCAGTCGACCTTCTCTACAATCATCCGCGCCCCAATTGGAGGATCGACAACAGTTTTCGACAGCTACTTCACAAATGGGCTACGGCTCATACGAAGAACCAGATTACTTGATAGCTACATCACAAGATAGCTACGCCCAATTCGAACCAATAACTACCTCAACAGCTACTCTACAAGCACGATACACCGAACTTCAACTCTCTAGTAGCTCGACAGGCGCATCACAAATCAGCTATCGCCCAAATGAAGTTGTGCCCGGTCCATTACACCCATCGACCGTCAGAGGAGGTGATATTGACCGTCCAACGGGTAATAGGAGACAAAGGACTCGGCGTGCTCAGCCACCTCCGGTTCCCACTCGGCATTGGTACTGCTGCAGATGCCACTTCGGGCCTTACAACCCTGCCTTGTATGCCGATTGTCTTTTGAATTGCCGTCATAAACGATGTATCCGGTGTGCGGACGAGTACATTCAAGCACACGACTTTGAAGCGCCTAGCACCTCCGCGCCTGCAATGTTTTGAGAAGGAAAGAGGCGACACAGCATAGATCTATGCTGCTATCATTTCTGGGAGGATCAGTCTTTTGTGCTCTGCCAGGCCAGTCCTGTGGTTGACGTCGAATGATACCCTTGGAGGTTGAGCTCTTATTTGTTTAGACCGGTATTTTTGCGCAATAGAACAACCTTCATCCTATGAATTTCTGTCATGGATGCCGTGTTTTGAGTTTTGTCGCTACACACCAGCCCTTCTCTGCGATCTAACTCTCCCCTTTCTCATTGTAAATTCTTCCAAATCTATGTCTGCTTTTTGTAAGCGTGATCCATATAGACGTTGAAGAGCATCAGATGAGCTCATCCGAGGTTGTTTTGCAGAAGTAGAGCAATTAGCATCAGTCTGAGCCATATCGTTTCATTGATGGCTTTCTTTTTGAGATTAGGCGTATTTCGTAAGATCTCGTATACAATTGCGGCTTTAGCGACTTTGAACGATCGGAGTATTTTCCCTTGAAAGCCAAGCAACAATCGGTGCATAGGCGTTATTTCCTTTCGTATATTCAGTCACTGTGGCTGTGGCGAATCCCGCTATCGAGGTGAATATTGCGCTGGGCCGATTGACGTCTGCTTTCACTGACTTACTGATGCCTACTTTCATTGAATTATTGATGCCTGCTTTCCAGGGTAGTACAGCTTACGGCTGAGGCTTCCAGTCTAAGGAAGTATGACTCCTTACGGTGTCATACGCTTGAATCTCTTTACTGAATTGGCAACTTAAGCCTATGTTGCGAGCCTATGTTGCCCCAGTACGGGCAACTGAATAACCACGATATGATGTGGCGCGGTTCCGAGTCTTTCGCTGTGTTTGAAACTGTGAGGCTTATCAAAAGAGTCAGCTGATCTAATTACTTGCCATGGGACTTCTACTGGACATTACCGAACACCGTCTTCGGCTTTGCGTTGCTCCGTTTTAGAGATATTCAGGAGTTATCTTGGCAGACCACTGGACAAGACCGGAGCGAATCTGCTCAGCCAGCGCCGAAGTGCCTTGAGCGGTGTCCTTTCTTGGAAACAGCGATCAGGCGAACCCCAGGTCATCCGGTCGGGCTTGTTGTCTCCATTCACAAAGATATTGTGACTTCAAGCAGTATTCAGGCATTACGGGACTGGAAAAGGCCTGGTATATTGGCGGAGCATTTGCTGCCCAATGTCAATCTTTCTTCTCGCCCCTTATCGCCTGGTAACGCGGGCAATCTTGGGTGACTGTGATTTTGCACTGCCTCTCTTTGTGGTTTGAGTATACCCAATATCGTTCTATCTAGGCAAAATCGACTTGATCAGAGTCTCTTAGCTGACTCCAATCGGCTTTCCCGTACCGGGTTTTGAGAATGAAGCGGATCGAGACCCACGAACATCGCCTCCCGTCAGGTATCCAGGCCGCGTGAGTCAATGGCCCCCTTTTCAGTCTGGCTTCAAGGCACTCGCCCTCCTGAGGCGTCCTGGAGCAAGGACCGCTGAGCTGTATATAAATCACATACCCAGCACTCCCCTTTTCTATTATCACCGGCATCACCATTTTGAACTTTCCTGACCGAACACATTCCCTCGACGTCTTCGACTCTTGATCTCAACCAGTTTTCGTGTCCTTCACGCCTTTTTGAACTCTAGATCACTCTATTCGGCGTTTCTTGAGCCCCGACAGCCCGAACATGCCCTACTCAACGACATGGTACTGCGGTTTCTGTCGGCAGGGTCCCATGAACGTGGTCCTCGATGACTACTGCATCTTCTGCTCCCGGAGACGCGATGGTTCCGCAACTTGCGAGAGTGATCTCAGCAGCACTCAATCGTCTCGAAGGAAGACTTCCCACGGGGCGCCATCCAGCCACGCAAGACCTAGCGAGCTCGACACTGCTTCGAATTACACTAGCAGCGAGTTTATTCCAGCAGTATACGGTCCGGCTACATATTATTACTGTTGTTACTGTGGTGGCGGCCCAAAACTTATCCATTTGCAACCCTCTTGCGTTGAATGCGGTCACAGGCGGTGCATCTACTGCAAGTTGGCCTAGAGTCAGAAGAAGATTGGGAGTTCGGAGGTTTGGGGTCAAGATGCGTCAAGGTACTTACAATGCCATCTACTGAACCAAGGAAAAGTAGCGGTCATGGCTAATCGAACCAAGTCATCTCTACAAACGTTTGGCAGGGGCCGGTCCTTTGGCTTGAGCGTCGAAGTTTCCCTGGTGGTTTTCTGGATTCTGATCGGCCTTTCTAGCGAGCATCATAGACTCTATGCCCACGCCCCATTGCTTTTGGAGTCATCATTGTTTCATCATAGCGGTGCATTGCTGGAAGGTCTGGGAGGAGCAGTTGGCATTTGTCTGTCAAGTTGATTGATGGTCTGACCTTCTTGTGTGTTTTAAGTCATCTGGTCAAGGTGCACAGCCTGGGAATTATGTTTGCGAGGTAACATAGATCGATTGACTCATTCTGCACACACTGGCAGAATACATTTGATGTGAAGTACGTGAGTAGCTACTGAGTCAACTCGAATCCCGTCACCGGCCCCCTTTCCCCTTCCTCCTGGCTAGAGAGCCTCTCACACCGCCTGTGCCCAGTCCATTTCTCAACATGTTGATGTAGGAATCTACCTCACTCGGTGAAAGTTCAAGCGGAGTGTGCCTGGTACCTAAGGTAAGGTGAGGTAAGGTATTGACAAGGCTTCTGAAAAGTCGAGGCGTGTACCACGTCCTACGTTGCACAGGACTCTGCATTACCTCATGTGCTTACAGAGGTAGGGTAAGGCACTTCTCAAGTCTTTGTCTTTCTACCTAGCTACCGTACCTAGATAGGCAAGGTGTGCTCAAGTCCAAGGGGCGGTGAATACCTTACCTTACAGACTGCCTTATTAAGGCAACCCACTATACCCAATCCAGCGCTCCGATCACTTGATTTTAGGGTTTTCGTCAAGGTTACGTGCTTCTCCAATGTCTACCACACCTCGACAACCACGAAGCAACGGGCCCCATTCCAGCGTACAGATACACTGGGAAGGTAGAGCAGTGCTCATTCCCTTCTATCAATCCATTCCAAATGCGCCAACGCTATGCTAAGGGCGAAGCAAAAACCAGGGCGACACCATCATCACCAGCGGTGACGATACGTTCACCTCCACCGCCTTGGACAAAGCCCAGAATTCCGCCTCCATCTCCTCCGCCCCGGTGGCCTTTCCACTCCCCTGTTAGCCCCTGCCCAGCAGCGGCTGTGCCACCCCTTGTGTCCCATCGTCTTACTACCCCGTCAAGACCCACGCTCGTCAACACATATCCCCCTCTCCTGCTCTCGTCCACAAACTCCACTTTTACAACGGCAAATTCTTCATGTGCTTCCCGAATATGTCGGCGCACTGCAAACCGATGTGCGGTGTCGAAGATTGCAATGGATCCATCAACGCTCGCTGCCGCTAACAACGTCGAAGGTGGCGGTGAGAAAGCTAGGCTTTCAACCCCGTCGCTTTGCGCTTGCAGGCTTGCCAGAAGTTGGCCCACTTGTCCCGTTCCGCTCAACGTCGGAGTTTGTCCTACTACCTTCTTGCTTGCCCCAGCCTTGCCCTTCGCCCCGGCGCCCTTAACCACCGTCGTGGCTGACGAAGAAGGTGCCCCAACCCGCGGCAAGCCGACAACCTTGACGTTACCTCCTGCACCTCCGACGGCTACAAACGAGCCCGACGGCGAGACAGCGACGCTGTACAGCCCGCCCTCAACAGCGAACCGCTGATCTTGCGCCGTCAGCGCCACCACCGTCTGCCCTCCTCCTGCACCCGTCTGCCCGGCAGCACTCGCCTCGCCAAACACATCCCAGACGCACAGACTGCTGTCCTCGGACACGGTCGCCAGCATCTTCCCATCCGGCGTGAAAGCCCCAGCCGTACAGCTTTCCGTATGCAGATAGAAGGCTTGTACAATGCGCAGTTCACTCCCTTTCTCCTCCGCATCGACCGAGAATACCCATACCGACCCGTCACTTGCCCCAAGCGCTACCGTGTTCGGGTGGTCTGGATGCGGGCACGCTATCAGCCAGCCTATCTCCTGAACCTCCTGCATCTCTGCCACAAACGCCCACGATGTCCCATCACCACCCCGTGAAGAGTCGCGGTAGGCACGTAACCGTCCATCCAAGCCAGCACTGAGTACGTACTCCCCCCTTGGCAGCGTAAACGCTATCGCATTCACGGAATCCGTATGTCCGTCCAACTTCGCCAGCGCTTCCAGGCTCCCTCTCTGTGCTGACGGCCGTGGATCGCTCTCGTAGCTCACCGGCAGTAAAGGTGGATCTGGTGGTGTGCTGTCGAACACATAACCCACATCATCTCCCCCTCCCGTAGCAACGATATGGGAGTGGATGGGATGCTGCGCGATGCAGAATATGGAGTCTTTATGCAAGTCGAAGTGTGCGGTGGAGTCGTTTTGGAGCTCAATCTCTGCCTCAATCCCTTCGTCGTCATCGTCGTCTCCGGAATCCATGGGGTGGTCGGCATCTTCTGCGATCTCTTCCGCCGTCTCGGCCGGGTCCAACATGGCTTGCTCTTCTTCCGGTGGACCTTCGACTTCGTCGCCATGTTGATTTGAGGTCGCCATTCTAGAGTATATTGAAATCTTTTCTACAATTGAAGGGAAAAAGTACAGTTCAACGGAACAAACCTTGGAGTACTAGCGACGAAGCTTTTGGAGGGGAAGAAAATATTCACGATTATTCACGTTGCAGAGCTTAGAAATGCTCGTCCACCACCCTACGATTTTCGCCGCAAACACTTTGGTATCATCAGCACCACATGTTATGACTAACTCTATACAGTAGGCTCGAGAGCAGTATCTTGCAATGGCTTGCGGGTTCCTTTCCAATCTATTGAGTCATTTTCCCATATGTACGGAGCGTGTCCAGCAGAAAGCAACTCATGACATTGTCGTCCTATTCCTGCTCCAAACATTCTTAGTCTGTTCCGCCTCTCTTCTTCGGTGAGCAAGTGCCGGATGCATGATATGCTGACGTTAGCATTACGGATGCGCGTCCGTCGTGCTGCGCTGTTGGCCACGGTGGCTCTGTCTCTCTACATCTCACTTCCAATGGGCAATTCGCTGGCGCACGATTCTCCGTGTGGATTGAATTGGCGTTGGCTGCCACCTTGGCGTAGCGGACATTGGGCGGCACGGCATGACGTGACAAGAATTGTACATAATGGCATGTATTTACAGACATATACATACGATTATAGAGCCTGAGTACAATCGCACCCGCCAAAAATACTCTCAAGCCCAAAGCGTACCGACACCCTTCCCGTCCCCTCCCACCTCACCATATCTACAACCAACCAACCCCTCCTAAAGCTTCGCCCCCCTCCCCCTCCTCGCCTCCCTCTCGCGATCCCGCAACAACCGCCTCAAGATCTTCCCGCTCGGGCTCTTGGGGATGACATCAACAAACTCGACGCCTCCCGCCAGATGTTTGTGGCGGGCCTTGTGGTCGGCGACGTGTTTGCGGATGCGCCGCATCAGCATGCGCTCGTTCTCCTCCAGCCCCACCTCCGTCGACTTGACCACGAAGGCCTTGGGCAGCTCGCCCGCGTAGTCGTCCGGTACCGGGATCACGGCTGCGTCCGCGACGGCCGGGTGTGTGAGCAGGTGTGCTTCTAGCTCCGCGGGGGCGACTTGCAGGCCCTGGGTTGTGGTTAGTCGGCTTTGTGGGGGAGGGGAAAGGGAGGGGGGAGGGGAGGGAAGGGAAAGGGAAAGGGAGGGAGTATACCTTGACCTTAATCAACTCCTTGATGCGATCGACGATCCAGATATGTTCGGTGCCGTTGGGCCCCTTGCGGACGACGGCCTCGTCGCCGGTGCGCAGCCAGCCGTCCTGGAAGATGTCGCGGTTGGCCTGGTCGTTGTTCAGGTAGCCGAGCACGACGCTGGGGGAGCGGACGAGCAGTTCGCCGGGTTGGTCGTAGCCGGCGATGTCGTTGCCTTCGATGGTCACGAGGCGCGCTTCGACGGAGGGGAGGAGCGAGCCCGACGATCCGAACCAGATGTCGTTTGGGGGGGTGGAGCAGACGACTGTGCTTGTTTCGGTGAGGCCTGGGGTTGGTTTTGTTTTTTGTTAGTTGGGTTGGAATGAAGGTGTGGTGGAGGTGGAGGTGTTGTGTGGTAGCTGAGGAGGGAGGGAGGGGGGTAGGTCGTACCGTATCCTTGTCGGATCTTCCAATTGGGGTGCTGCTTCTGCAGATCGTCGGCTGTCTCGCCGCCCAATGGTGCTGCGCCGGTGAAGATCTGTGTCACGCTGCTGAGATCGAATGCGTCGCAGATCGGTTTGTTTTTCGCCATGGCGATGATGATTGGTGGGACCTATATGCAGGTACGAGGTCAACGTTGGGACCCTTCTATGTTCATGGAATACACTTCCTGAGAGATTTGTAGGACTTGAATAAGAATAGAAAATGCGGGGCGGGATATGCTGCGGCTTACCAAGTAGAGTGTATTGATCTTGAAACGTTGTATGGCTTCTAGGTACTGGCGCAGCTCGAATTTGGGTAAACTAATGACCTGGTCTCCCCGATACGTGGTCGCGTGGCAGATGACAACGAGCGCATAGATGTGACTTTGCGGCAGCAATCCCAGTGCCACCTCGGTGTAGGGTGATTGGACGCCCATGTCCATTAGCGAGTCCCTGTAGGGCTTCTCAAACGTGCAGATCTGCAGGACATTGGCAATCACGTTCCGATGCGAGATCATAACGCCTTTCTGTAAAAGTCCAGCATATGTTAGTATGCCAGAGATACGCAGCAATCAGAAGCTAGACACGCACGTACCGGCAAACCGGATGTACCACTTGAATAGCACAAGAAAGCAGTCTGACGTGCCCCTTGCCCTTTCTTCCATTTCAAGTCCTCGAGCCGTGGAAGATTCTGACCTTCTTCGATGATTTGGTCCACGGTCTTGTATTCCTTCGGAGTCTCCTTGCCGCCGGTGGCCCCTTTGGGCAAACTAAGGATATAGACACGATTCTTCGGGATGCCGCATCTTGAAGCTGCCTCTAGCGCCACGGGCAGCAACGGTACGCAGGTGAAGAGTGCCTTGGATCCAGAAGACTTCAGCTGATGCTCGAGCTCTTCGGCAGAGTAGGCGGCGTTTGCAGGGGATGAGATGCCGGAAAGTCGGTGAGTCGCCCATGCCAGGGTCAAGGTGTCGATCTGCAGGTACAGACGCGTTAGCATTTCTCATTGAAAACCTGGCTGCATGGGGGCGCAATGGCTCACGGTATTCACGCTGAACACGCCAATGACCTTGTCCCACTCCGTGCCTTGATTCGGATGCCAACCAAACTCTTTGGACAGACCTTTGGCTAAGCTGTTGACTCGATCCTTCACCTCTAATGCGGAGTACTCGGCGCCTGAGAGGCCGCATGTGAAAGGAGCCCTGGAATATCCTAGAGGATGTCGGCCATAGGTCTCATTGAGCATGAACTCGCATATTGGGATGGAGTCTGGAGGATCGAACGGGAGTTTCGGTACCCAGTCGGGGGTTTTAAATACCATACCGGCGATCTAGAAGGTCAGGAGTTATAGATAGAAAAAAGGCAGGCACTTCGATGGGGACTGCGCTGCCGGCAACTGAGTTGTTTCTGTAGGGGACAGCAGTGACACGCAATTGTATCGGACCGGCGCAATCTCGAATCTGATCGCGAAGTTCGTGCCTCCTCGGGGTGGTCCCCCCCAAGGAAGTGCAACACTCCGGGGTTTGCGGGGAAATAAGCAAAGCAACGACGCTATCAGCAACTGCCGAGGTATTCATTATCGTTCTCTGTTCTCTCTATCCTGTCGCTCAGGTGAAGCAAAATCTCCACACTCATGAAGTACCATCCCAGCAATTGATCAAACGAAGTGATCCGAAGAGCTTCCTCATAGGAAAATGTCGAGCTTATATCTCTCCACCTAAGTTGTCAAGTGCTTTATTGATAAGTGCTATTCACCTTCAGGCAGGTACTGCACACTCCAGGTGGTGCTGACTAGAAGCTATGCTTCTCGTGAATGATTCATAGGCAGGTCAAGCTACTCGGCAATCGTCATAGATTGAAGTCCGATAGCAAGACGTTTCAGTAGAGCCGTTGGTTGGAAATAGCAGTCACAGAGGTGAGAGCACAACTGTACTTGATGGTCTCCGTAACAAGCGCGGTCGGGTGGGTTAGCGCAACTCTCATCGAACCACATCGATTCTGTCAGGGATACCAGGTATTCGGTATCAAGAGATCTGGAGAAACACCTCAACAGAATGGTGTGCAATATGCAATTCCGTAAGGTCGAGCTATGCTATGATAATGTGGGGCGTGGTATACCATCACTGTAACGTTTAGCTACCAAGAGTTGAGTTGCTCGGGTCCAAAGATCAACGAGAGGGCGTATAACATACCCTAACAATGGCAACAACGCTGTCGAAAGACCTTTACAGGGAAACTGCCGAAGAGGCAAGTCGGCAAAGTGTATCTTCCCTTATCTCTTGTATCCAGAGGTCGATCGATCCACGAGCCTATATCAAGGGAGGACGCTGTCCCTCAAAAATGCTCCATCGTTCAAGGGAAACCACTGAATTGTTCCGGATGCTGTTAGGATGACCACCATGCGGTCAAGGACTCAATGCTTGATCATGGGGATGACAATGACGATGGCCGCGGTTCCAGTATGTACATGGACGACATCTCAAGTCTTGACTCTGATGATCTGAACAGGCTGCTAGGATACCATTGGCGGATGCTCTTCCACACGCTTGGTTTTTGATCGAACGTGCGGGGCAGACCTAGTTCTCATCCGGGGTTGCGATCCATCTACGCCCGAGCCCGAAGGGACTATGGGATGCTCAGACGGCGCGCATGCTCAATCTTGGCGGGATCTTATGCTGGTGCCATCTTTGGCAAAGACTTCCTCCTGGAGATCAAGCTTTTTCGGAGGTGCAATCGGCATGTAAGATTCAATGGAAGCGTCGACAATCGACAAGCCCGAATGATGGCACTATCGTGGTGTCAGAAACTCCCAGGCAAAAGGAACATGACTCGCCTGTTGTCGAGGAGCTCGAGAACACACTCAGCGATCGTTCTGAACATGATCCGGCTGCGGTGATGGTCCGTTTCCTTGATGTCGTGGAGCACTCACCGTCTTCGGCCGGGAACGGAAGGCAACCCTGAGGCACCCGAGAAGGGCCCATACTTGCAAACAATTTGAGGATCCGTCTTCGAAGACTCTAATGCAGAGAAGATCGGAATGGTCTCGGCAATTGCGTATGAAGGCACCCTCCAGGACTCGGAATTCGCGTCCCCACATGGCGGATCACCGGGGCAGTATGGAATTTGAGCAATGACTACGATCAAGCCAGCGGTATGCGAGGAGCGATCTGGGACTTATCAGCGTTCGAGAGAGACGGCAAAGAGGTGAAGTGTCATACGGTACTAGTACCTAGGTAGGTACGAGGTCAAACCCTAAGGGGCAAAGCCAAGCACAGAAACAAGGTACCTTAAGGTACGAACAACTTACCTTATCTGAATCTCTTCAGCTCCGTCTGTGGCACGCTGCTCGGAACTTGCCGGTGAGCGAATAATCTCCTATGCCCAATCCGCTCACTGTTTGGTTCCCAATTCAGCCATCAACCAATATTGGATATCGGACAAGGTCACGAGAGCGTGAGAATCTTTCTTCTGCTCTTCGTCAGTCCTTCATCTTCCCACTTTCCCACCTTCCCACCTTCCCACCTTCCCACCTACCCATCTTTCCATCTCCTCAGTCACCCTTCGTCCTGCTTCATCTCAACTCCTCTCTTCATTCCTCCGTGTCGCAATCTGTGTCAAGAGGAGTGCTGATAAGGTTGAGGCGATCAAAGCAAGTGACAACAAGGGCTCCATATTCACGGATACACTTCTTCAACACTTGGTCTGCAGCATTCTACCTTTCGGTTAACGTAATAGATTCACTCCGCAGACCTCCTTAAAACGTCAACTTCTGACGCTGCAACATCTTCTCTTTACAACCTCCGGTATCAGCCAGCTTCAGACTCATCCGCACTCTTCATCTGTCAAGTTTGCTCTGATCAAGTCGTCTATCTTGTTCTTGACTTGTACGGCACTCACTACCTTTGTCTGTGGATACTCCGGTTCATCTCTCGTCACATCACATTCATCTTATCATCGTTGCTCGTTGTTGAGTTACACATGCGACCAGCAGAAACAAGGACATCATAGCCTTATCTATATCCTCACTTTCCCCTCCTGTCTGAAGCAAACTATCCGTCACACCAAGACCTGCTACTTGTTCCTCCTGGTTTAGCCCACATCGTCACTGACCATCACTTTATCCTACATCTCTCATCTTAAAGATCCACCAAATATCACTATGGGTGATCCAACTGTCGCAGAACTTCTATCGATTCCTGATCCCGACGCTGCAGCGTTCAATCCTGCTAACGGAGTTCGTCGTTCGATGCGAATAATCAAGTCAAGAGGACTTCAACCCGACATTCTGGACGAGGAAGCGTCAATGGAAAAAGAGCTCCCTGAGGTTATCGCTCCAATTGCGCCCAAAGCGAAACGCAACTCAGCCAAACGCCTACCGTCACCAGTCAAGCTACATGCCAAACCTACTACTTCACGCCGTACTGAAGCATCAGGGACACTGATGCTAGTGAAAAGCGAAGTTACCAGTCTTGAGTCACCGTTGAAGAAAGCAAAGCTTACAAAGAAGACCACATTCAGCTCTAGACAAACAGTGACGAATACTGAAGCCCGTGAGGATGAGTCCGTGGCAGGTGAACCCGACGAGGATTTTGTGCCTATCCAACTTGAGACTGCTGGTGCACCAAAGACACCAGAACCGAAGCGCCATCCCATATTCCTGGCAAGTCCTCAACTGTCCAATGAGGCTCGAACTTCATCCCCAAAGAAACATGGTATCCTTGCTGTAAAGCAACCAAAGCTTACGTCCAGAGAGACGGCTAAAACCAAGTCATATAAGACTGCCGATAAGACACTTGATCATGTGGATGAAGTCACGGTCGCAAGGCCCCCATCACATGGAAAGCCTCTGGTTTGGGCAGAGGCATGATTGGCCAGACCCTAGGAATTTATTTTGCTCAATCAGCTAACTCATCATACAGGGCCGGCAGGCATTATGTGAAACCCTTCCGTATTATCGAGCGTATCAAAGTGGAGCATATACCAACGACAAGCTCGCCCTTGGCTTTTTAGTTGACCAAGATTGTGGAGAGCGAGGTTTCATGGATGAGGAGGTTGTCATCACTAGAGCGTAGGTTCTTCTTTCACACACTCTATCGCTTCTACATGGCTCAATCATTGTGCTAGCGGCGGTGGTTGCTCCCGGAACGAAGATGGAGACATGCAGCAGTCCAAGGACCAGAAGAGCTCAGCTTCTTCTGTACAGAGCATTCTGAATAACAAAACGAGACAAAAGCCCATTCCTCTTATAGTCGGTAGGTTCAGTCCTCTACATTCTTCTGAGTGCAGATGATTTATTCGGCTCTCAGGAAACAAGAACGACAACTGCCCATCATCCATCCCACATGCATACTGCGTCATGGATTGGTTCCATGTCACTGATATTTGGCCTGAGAAGAGCAACGGCAAAAAATGTTACAAGTTCCGACTCGAGAAGCTTGACCTGGCTGCAAAGAGTTGGTGGGCTGCAGAAGGCACACCTGATCCACCTAAGATTCGCGACTTTAGTACTAAGACCCCGCGTGAGGTTTGTATCACCTGCGAGCAAGAGAGTCCACAGATCTTCCAACAGGGCTGGATTTGTCTCAATGACAACTGCTCAAAATTCTGGAGTATGGATGGGAAGGAAGTGCCGGCGAAGCTTTCTTATGACGACCGCTTTCTTCGTGAGCGTACTGCATGGCCAGAGGAGAAAAAGCTACCTTGCAGCCTGAAACCAAAACTGCTAGAGGCCGACCTGGGCAATGACCCCGCTTACGCAGTGTCTTATGTTTGCTGGAAGGGAATGGCCTGTCCGGATTGCGGCAGATGCAATTCCCGCGAGCACTGGAATGAGTGGAGATGCCAAAGCAAGGACTGCGGCTTCACCTACAGCGTCAAACAATCAGTCCTTTCTTCTCGTGCAGTCCTCGATATGCATGGGATTGATTTCAACGGCCACACCCTTCCCCAAGACACCTTCACATCATCGGCAGTGACTGCACAGCTAACACGCATGTCCAATTGGGATTTACATTCGTACAGCATCCTTCCGGGCAATGTCATCACCCACTTTTCCGCAAACGACGTTATCAACAAACGTCCCGGCGGTCCACATGATATGTTCCTAGCTTTGCAGGGTGTTGACATGGGTCTGCAAAGATTCCCTCTTAAAAGGAGCGGAGGTAAGCTGGAAGTCCAGCATCTGTATATATATATATTTGCTAATACATCCCAGTGAAAGGGGCGATGCTCACGAACCACTTCGCCGTGAACTATGTAAGTTGCTCAAAGTCTCAATACATCCCAACGCATCTACACATGCTGACTATAGCATAGGGCATGCCATATAAATATGTGGTAGATGTCAACTCCAAGCCGTTCGCAGAGGCGCCAAAGCCAATCCTAGACGCCCTGCATCGCTTGACGTGGGCGGGTCAGAAGTCCGTCAGCGACGGGACCTTCCGGCCATTTAATGAGATGCTGACTTTGGGATACTTTGAGGGCCAGAAGATTGGGGTAACGCACTAAGTCAGCAACCATGTGCAACGAGACAATGCTGATTAACGAGCAGTACCATGATGACGGAGAATCGACTCTTGGACCCACCATCGCGACTCTCTCTCTTGGCGGCCAGGCCAAGATGATGATCCGCATGAAAGCCAAATACTACTTTGGCATAACGAAGTCTGGCGTATACAATCCGTTGGCGCCAGTTCTTCCCGGCTGCAAGGGGTATGCAGAGCGCGTGGAGCTCAATTCCCTCAACGGTAAGATCAGCAAGGAAGCCTTTGAGGAAGCGAAGAAAACCCTCTGCAAGAACCTTCGTCAGGTCGGTAGCCCTCCCCCTCTTCTGACCATGTATATCAAGCATGGGGACATGATTGTGATGCATGGAGCCGAGATGCAAAAGTACTACGAGGTATACCTTCTCCCTCCCTCCCAGCCAAAGAACCGGAAACTAAAGGCTCGCAGCACTCGGTCATACCATCCGGCAAGCTTCGCTTCGCCCTAACCTGCCGCTACATACAGCCGGAGCTTGTGGATGCCGACCAACACTGGAAAGGAGATTACGATGCAGACGCTGCTGCAGTCTACGACGGCGACGAGGAGATGGTACCAAGTACAGCTGCACCATCAAGCCAGTCTCCTGAAGACCAGACGATGATGGACGCACTTGACCCTGGTGCTGTCTAAGTCGCGACCCTGGTCTCTCCAACTTACACTTCACGACTTCATGACCGTCTGCTTTCTCTTAGTGCTTGGCATACCCATATCGATCACCAGCATCTCAGCAGTCTTGTATCTTACTTCTGCTTTCCAGGCCCGCCATCCATTGCCGCCATCTAAGCGCCATAGACACAGCTATTATCTGCACATAGCCATCCTCACGCTCTTTACCCAGTTTGTCCCCGCCTGTTACGCTGAACCACGGCACCGCTGCACCACGGCATTCCTCGTGCATTCTGGCATTCCTTGCGAATAGGGCGAATTGGGCGTGTCTGCTTTCTTCACGCTCTCTGCACCTTCCTACCAAACCTAAAAACACTACAATAGCATCATTATTAAAAACCCCACATTAGTCCAGATAATAGACATGAACGTGACTTGTCGTGACTTGTACGCCGCTGCTTCGTACGAAAAGCCGACGGACTATAGAAATCCTCGGTACATCTGACGAAACACTTCAGTTCTGATACTACGGAGTGCCTCAGACGTCGATTCTACGTCTCCAATCATTCGTTTACTTGCCTGCCTTATCTCTACGTGTGTATCCGGAAAGACGGTATGCGAGACGAGGTCAAGTCGAGTCGATTCAATCCAATCACCATCGACAGGGGCATGGAAGAGGGCGAGGTGTGTCAGAAACAACAGCGAGGCTAGGGAGACAGGCCATCTATTGCTGCGACAATTGAATTTATCACCATCTACCAAACTAGTTACGTCCTACCTGTCCCCTCCCCTCCCCTCCCCTTCACTCCTCCCCTCCATCCCCCCCACCACCCCCACCCAACAACCCCCTAATCTCCCCAACCAGCCCCCTAATCCTTACCTCCCCAAACCCCCCCTCCACCCTCCCCAACACCCCCTCCAACCCCCCCTCCTCCCTCGCCTTTCCCACAACCTCCCCTCCCATCCCCAACACCGTCCCGCACCCCACCAACGCCCTATACACCGCCTCCGAATCGCCCGCCTCCGCCACCACACCCCTCAACCCCTCCAGCACCCTCCCCCCCCGCTCCGCCCTCACCGTCGCCGTCCCAGGCGCCTCCGGTCCCGTATACAAGACGGCGTAATTAATCCCCAGCGTCGCGACTGCGATCGCCAAGTTGCGGTTCGGATCCGACGACGCGCCGGAGGCGAGGGGCAGGAGGGCGTAGACTTGGTCGAAGTGCGCGTGCATGAGGGCGCGGCCGGGCGCGGTCTCGAAGAGGTTGGCGAGGGTGCGGACGGCGAGCATGCGGTTGTTGCTGGGGGAGTCGTCGTGGAAGACGTCGGTGGCGGCGAGGAGGTCGATGATGGTGTGGCCGGCGGCCGTGCGGTAGGTGGCTGTTTCGGGGCTGCGGGCGGCGAGGAGGCGGAGGAGGTCGAGGCCCGGAAGGCGGTGGGTGGGGGGCCAGGTGGTGAGGAGGTGGTGGATGAGGTCGAGGCCGGCGGTGATGGTGCGGTTGGGGCGGGAGGAGGGGGAGGTGGTTGGTGGGGGGGGTGGGCGTTCGAGATGGGCGGTTAGGGAGTGGAGGGTTTCGAGTTGGGTGGGGTTGAGGGAGAGGTCTTTGGAGCCTTGGCTGATGAGGAGGGTGTTGAGCTCTTCGATCTTGGCTTGGATGGTTCGTAGATTGGCGGTCTTGATGGAGAGGTAGGTTGTTTGAGGCAGGATTTTCGGTCTCGATGGTGGTGTCGATGGGGCTGGAGGTGCGGATGACGACGTCTCACCAGGTCGGTACCGCGATTCGGTACCCCATGGATCGGCGCCTGGTGGTGGGGGTTGGGAGGACTGGCCTAGTGTTGCACCTTGCGTGTTGGTTGTGATGAAGTTCGCGACTTGGTCAAGATAGCTGATTGGGAGTTCGTTGTCTTCGATGAATTTGGTGGCGGCTTCGTAAGGATTCTGGGCGAGATTGTAGGGTAGCTTCAAGGGCGGTTTGCCGTCCTCGATATCGACGTCGAAGACGTAATCGTAGTCTTTGCCGAGGTAATCGAGCTTCTTACCACTGCTTCCCACAGCGTCAACCACCGTGCCGACACTGATCCACTGCTGCGTGGCTTGGGACCATTGATGGGCTGTGACGCTGCCATTGCCTTCTCTGATCATCACCACTTGTCCTTCCTTTGTACCGGACTTTTGCTGGAGAAACTCCGGTCCAGGCAGCTTTTCCTTGTTGACCTCACCAAGTTGCTGTTGTGGTATGGCCGAAGATTTGATGGACTCTTCGAAGATCTTGAGCGTCTCGGCGTCTGCATGTCGATCCTTGTCTCTGCTGAACACGCGAACTATCCGGTCACTCGCGCCGCTAACGATATCCCCGTTCTCTGCGCAAGCACCAACCGCCCAGACGGAGATTGCAGGGTGGGTGATTGTCTGTACACATTGATTGCCTCGCCATATTCGCACAGTACGATCTTCCCCGGAACTAATGAGCTCCCCGCTCGGAAGACTTGCGAGAGAGTATATGAAGTTGTCGTGGCCATGAAGTTCACCGACCTGCTTGCCGTTTAAGGTCCATAATCGTATGATACCGTCATTACTTGCTGATGCAAAAGCTGCACCGGACGGGTGGCCCTCTGGTACCCGACACAATGCCCGTACCACATCGGTGTTGCCCTTGATCGCTCGAACGAGCTTCCCCGTACGGGTGAAGACACGTATGAGCTTGTCAGCGCACGCTGCCACCCAAAGTGTCAGCCACCTCCCGTTATTGATAGATGGACCCACTGCCACATGAATTAAGGCTTCTGCTACACCCCTGCCAGAGACATACCTGTAATGACAGTTTCTCCATCATATGCCAGAACATCCCACACACTACCTTCGTGTCCCTCAAGTACCGCTTCACACTCCCATTTACCCACACCCCAAACTCTTGCCGTGGCGTCCCAACTCCCACTGACGATCCACCGGCCATCAGGGCTTACATCCAAAGAACATACATTGTGCGCATGTCCTAGCAACAACGCATCGGCGTTCTCCTTCGGTGCCTTGCCCAACTGCCGTATTTCTATGATCGTGTCTTTGCCACCTGATATCACCAACCCGTCCGGATGCTCAGAAGTTCGAGGGAGGAAGGATATTGCATTTATGAAAGCCGATCCCTGTGATAGGACTGTGCAGTCGTAGGAGGGTGGTGGGGTGTTGAGGCGGTCCCAGAAACGGACTGTGGCATCTCGAGATGCGGAGAGGATGATTTTGGGGTGAGGGAAGAGCACATCTCGGACCTAGGGTATTCAAAGTGTCAGTCAAGCCTTTGTGACGCATTATCAAAAAGGTGGATTGTAGGTTGTGCATGGGGAAAAATGCGGTCCTACATCATCTGCGTGGCCTTCTAAAGACGCTGAAAGCTTGTATTCGCTCATGAGGTTTGTAGGATAATGACGAAGGCGTTGATGCTAGTGAAATGGGTTGGGAGAAGCTGGATAGGTCTGTTTACTGAAGACTTGGAAGGTCTTGGAATCCTTGTCTCAAGCTAAAGGCTTCATATTCAATTACGCCATATATGTAATCAGTGTTTGATTGGTGTTACAGAAGATTGTCATGGATCAACCAATTCTACGAAAGTTTTCTGCACCAGGCGATAGAATTTCTGAGGCTTATGAAGGTGAATTTCCATGGAAAATGATGCGGTACACGGAGGATATTGATATAGGCCTAGGGTTGGCTTTCTTGCTATATTGGTAGGGTCGAGTCACAAGTCTCCTACGCAGAGTTTGATAACAAAGTGCGTCTAAAAGAAATCAATGGAGTAGACTGTTGTTGGAGTTTGGAGATCCGGGTCAATAAGAGGATGTATCGTTGTGATGAGAAATGAGGCTCCTCGGATTTGCGCGATATGGTCTGCCGTAGACTGGCGCCGGTGACCGGATTAACTCGCCCCGGCGGTGGGGCTCGTCCTCAGTCGTAGCGCTGTGAATGACCTCCAGAGCCAGAGGCCCCCTGGACGCTATGTTCAAAGAAGTGAACAATCTGAGCTCAGGTTCCTGAGGCTCACGAGGTCTACACTGGGGACGGATTCTACTCTCGCTACTTGGATCAGGGCTCAGCTTGACTCATATCACGATATCTACGATCTAATGACCAGCTTCACGAATTTCCTGACCCCTCCGTAAACATCAAATCGCCCAGATCGTTTACAGCTCCAGACTCTGAATCCTACGCTCTTTTATGACCGGTGTACTTCTTTATCGGATCAGCAATCTGTCGGAATTGTCACTGTCTAGGTACATCTAATAGTTAAGGATACAACCATCACAATGACATCTGGTATGATCTTGGGTTTACTTTCGCCCTGCTATGCTGCAACTGGACTCCATGACAGCAAATTGCCTCGGATGCCATATTGCATCTAAGCAGTTTTGCAAACGAACATGGACTCATCAAGTCATGGCACAAGGGTAACTGACGGTCTGTCTTACATTAGAAACACCCAAAGTGGTCCCTTTGACCTGCCATGGCCACTCTCGTCCAGTCACACACCTGAGCTTCTCTTCCATCGTCGACGACGATCAGTACTATCTGATCTCTGCATGCAAAGGTCCGTTATTCTGACGTGGCAACATTGAACCTTACTAACCTCTACTCAGATAACAATCCCATGCTGCGTGATGGCGTTACTGGGGACTGGTAGGGCTCAAGAGCAACACGGAAGGTAACCTCTCGCTGACCATATCCAGGATTGGCACCTTCATAGGCCACAAAGGCGCCGTCTGGCAAGCCCGTCTCTCCCCCGACGCCACTTTAGCAGCCACCGGGTCCGCCGACTTCTCAGCGTGCGTCCCACCTCTCCCAGCCCGCGCGACAGCCTGACCATGCTGACCCATCCTCCCTCCACAGCAAAGTCTGGGACACCCACACCGGCGAATGCCTGCACACCCTCCAACACGCGCACATCGTCCGCGCCGTCGCCTTCCCCGCCCAACCCCGCCCGCAAGTCCTCGCCACCGGCGGCGCCGAGAAGAAACTCCGCATCTTCGACCTCTCCCGCAGCACCAGCAGCACCTCCTCCTCCCCCACCAGCCCGGACGGCATGTGCGCCCCCCCGATGAACGGCAACACCACCAACCGTACCCCGACCCCGACCCCCAGCTACGAAATCGGCCCGGGCGTCTACAGCGGCACCATCAAGTCCATCGTCTGGGGCGCCGACCTCAACATCCTCGTCACCGCCTCCGACGACAGGATGGTCCGCTGGTGGGACCTGCGCTCGCGCTCGCCCATCGCCCAGCACGACCTCGACGGCCCCGTCGGCAGCTGCGAGCTCAACGCCCTCCCGTCCTCCGACGGCAGCGGCAACAACGGTGGCAGTGGCGGTGGTGGAGGCGGTAGCGCAGGCGGCGTCCTCAGCGTCGCCGCCGGCAACAGCGCCTACTTCTTCGACGGCCTCGACCCGGGCCGCCTCGTCAAACGCATCAAGACCCCCTACGAGATCGCCAGCGTCGCGCTGCACGGCGGACAGCGCCGCTTCGTCACCGGCGGCTCGGCCGACACGTGGGTGCGGGTGTACGACTTCGACGAGGAGAAGCAGCTCGATGTGTACAAGGGCCACCACGGCTCTATCTGGTCCGTTAGCTTCTCGCCCGACGGCAAGCTCTATGCTACGGGTAGCGAGGATGGCACGATTAAGTTGTGGAAGTTTTGCGGTAATTCTTATGGGTTGTGGCGGTAGGGCTGGTGTGGTTTGTTTATGTCTACCTGGGAGAGGAGAGGAGAAGGAGGGAGAGGGCGGAGAGGTTGTAGGTTAGATACCCTTATGTAGTCGTAGTGGCTGGGATCATTCTACGTCGTCTGATATCGTACTAGGTGGAAGATATCAGGGTGTGTCTGGGCTCAGATATCCTTCACGTGCACATACAACCGAACGAAGACCCTGAAGAGGCGAGAAAGTCTTATAGTCAGAAAGGTACGCGTACAGAACCTACAAACACCCCAAACTTCTCGCAGCCCATTCTAACCCTCCCAAAAGTCCAAAAGCAGTCTGTCTACTCGATCATCTCGATATCCCCATCAAGCATGACATCCGGCACATCGGCCGCTGCATTCGTGCCCGCAACACCGTTCTGCGCCCCACCCGCCACAACCTGTCCGCCTGCACCTTCCCCTTCCTTATTCCCGCCCCAATAATCCTCCATCTCGGCATCGAGTTCCTCCTGCGTCTTCCTCGGCCTCCCATTAGCCGTCACCCTCCCTCCCTCCCCACGGACCCGGCCCTGTCCGCGCCCAAGTCCGCCACTCTCCTCCCTCCTCGCCCCAGGTCCCCGCCCACCACTCCCCCTCCCATCGCCTCCCCTCCTCCGCGCCGGCGATCTCTCGCGCTGGCCCGGCACATACCGATCAATACCCTCGGGCGCAGGTCTAGACGTATCCGTCGCCCTCGGCCGACCCGGACTCGCGCTCCGGCCTCTCGCCTTGACGGGCGCCTCGATGCGCTCGAAGAGGCTGCGGCCGGGCTTCTGCGCGGTGTCGAACGGGTTCCGGCTGCCGACGGTTCGGCTGGGGGCGGTAGGCATGAGGGTGAGGCGGATGGGCTGGCCCTTGGCGTTTGCGCCGTCGAACTCGCGGATGGCGAGGCGGGCGTCGGAGAGGGATTCGTAGGTGACGAAGGCGGTGCCGTCGGAGCGGCCGGCGCGGTCGTAACGGAGGGAGAGGGTGAGGATGGGGCCGATGCGGGTGAAGAGGTCCTGAGCGGGGGGGTGGGTTGGTTGGTTTGGATTGGTTATGCGGGGTTGGGGTGGGGAGGAGGCGTACTTCTAGGTCTTCTTCTGTGAGGTCGTAGTGGAGGTTTTCGACGCGGAGTTTGGCGCCGCTGCGAGGGCTGGTGGATAAAGTTAGTTGCAGTTGTTGCAGTCGTTGTGGGAAACGTACGCTTCTGCCTCCGGTGAGTAGCGATCTACGGTGGTCCGGTTTCGTGGACCTCTGTACGGTTGGCGGGCTAGAGTGGTATGAGTCTCTCTCCGTCTATGCCCGCTGTTGAAGCCTCACCATCGCGGTCGTCTTCGAATTTGTCATGCACCCAGTCGCTGTCGTGGTCATCCGGTAAGCATATATCTTGTTGGAGCAGGTCATTGGAGAACACTCACTGATCAATGTTACTAGGCTCGTTCCTCGTATGCGACTATCATCAAAAGAGGAAGAGAAGACTAGGTTAGCGGAAGTCACCCAGTTGAGTATACACATTCTGCATCGTAGAGCACCGAAGTCAAGTCCGTCGATTATTGACACGACTAGGAGATGCTATGGCGGATACGACTGAGGCGACATAGGAGGAATGAGGTAGAAGAACCTATAGATGTGTTAATAAAGTTGTTGGAACTGTACAGGGCGATTGAAGGTCGTTGTCTGCCAATGGGCTCGGGAAATGGATAGCGCTGACCTTTCTTACGCCATCACGCGGCCAGTTGTTCTGCCGACGATCTCTGCGACCACGTGTGTTCCCTCTCTGATAAGGCTTAGCATCAACTTCGAGACCAGGGCAAGGGTCTGTGCATGAGCTCTGACAACGGAGATGGAGGTTGAGAAGGCTCATACCTGCCGTTCAGTGATGACCTCGTCTAAACTCCGATCCATGCTGGAGAGAGATATGCGCTGGGCTTTATATGTTGACTTGATGCTACTCTTCAATGCTGGGACTGACTTCGTATAATCGTACAGTAGAGAGGGAGAGTGTGGATAATGCTGTTGCTGTGTGGTGCTGATACTTTGCTGTTGGTCAAACCCATCAGGTTTAGCTCGCTTATGTCATCATGATCGACGACCTGCGCCGGCTTCAGATCAGTCGATATCAGAATATATCCAGCCCCTGAATAATGAAGCCGATGAAGCCGGATGGACCTACCTCTCAGTGAACTGGATAGAGATGCCAGATCGTCCTGGGTTATCGCGATCTGAAGATGATCCTTTACCTTGCTGAAGTTAGTATCTTACATGATTGGCATTCTTCCATTGTTGGGATACCGATAACCTGCAGGCATCCTGCTACCGTCAATAATCCCATGCCTTCCCATTTGCTTGATTACTTGCTCGAATATCGTTGGTTTCTGTGATTCACATGTCATTACCGTGTCTGTTGTGCTTGTCACAGATCCTTCTAGCGATAGAAGTTTACTGGCGAGCGTCCGTGTCACTGCCTCAACACGTTTCACGTCCTTCCCCTCAGACGTCAGACCGTTCTTCTGTACCTGCCAAGGCGTGGGATGGACACAAGATCTGACGGACGTAACCTGCTGAAGAAGCTTGGGTCTGGATTCCGATGTATATCATAACTCGCTCGTCTTCTCGTCTGCCGAGCTCTGGCATTCCCATAAAGTAAAGTCCACCGTCACTCACCACAGCCTTTGATTCCTCCCTCACATTTTCCACCCTCTTTATCCACAATGTATAGCAACTTCTTCCTTCTCTGGCTCCTCCCTACCATCCTCGCAGCTCCCACCATCGACCCCATATCACCAGGCCAAACGCTCCAGAAGCGCTCAGTAGGCTGCACACCCACCTACGGCACGAAAATCAACCTCCAGCACTGCAAAGACGCCCTCACCCAAGTCCCCAACACCATCATCGGCGAGGACGTGCGCTTCTCGATGAACGGCCTCTCCGGCTTCGCCCGGATGGACGGTCAATTCAGCGCCTCAGCCACCAACCCCCGCTACCGGCTGCCGCAATACTTCGGCAGCGAAACGTCGTCGTGCACGCTAGGCGTCAGTCTGCACGATCCCGACGCGACCGTCAAGTTCAACTGGGACGCCCTCAAGAGGGAGCTGAGCAACATCATCGACCGTTGCATTGCCGGCCAGGGCGGTCAGGGCGGCTCCAGCAATACCTACGCCGGCCTCTTCGATATCGCTATCTGGGCTGAGCCCTTGACCGATTTCGAGGAGCCGCCCGAGGTGTACTGCGCCACGCGTCCGAAGACCGCCCTGCTGAAGTGCCTAGGGGCGTGTCTGTCGGGAGGATGCAGGCGGACTAGCCCGTTGCCGTCGTTGAGATTGACAGCTACGTCCTAGAGAACTGGTCCGGTTTCGTTTGCAGCGTTTAGCATCTAGCCAAGGTTCTGGCTGGGCCGGGCCGAAGCTAGCTAGGATGGTAGCACTGAGATTCCTTCTTTCTCTTTCTTGATTCTTTTTCCATTCGAAAGTTTCTGTCAGCGTGGCAGGGCAAGGCGAGATAGGGAATTAGACGGGCAACCTCTAATGGGCATGCATGTAATGGCAAGATCTACGGATCTCATAACAATCAGCTGTACACTCCGTCAAGCCCTCAAGGCAAAACAGCGCTCCTTGTATCCGTGACCTTGCCTGCACCATTCGAGCCTGATAAACGATACTAATTTTCCCGGGACAGCTGAGTTGTGCCCATCAACATGTCTGTAACAGTAAACGTCTGTACAGTACAGTATACCTTCAGTCCTCGGACCGAGACTCCATCTTATCTAGCTTGCACCTTTCATGACACCTCAAGAGAATCCCAAATAACATCCACACCCCAACGAGATGTTTGAAATACTTCTGTAGTTGCATCTCTCGAAGATAGTTCTTATGTAGATTCCTTTCCAAAGAGTACGTTTAGCTGGGATAATCGACTCCCTGGAGGCTCGGGGAGGGGGGGAGACTACCTTGTCTATAACCATACGTCCGAATCGGGTAGTATGTGTGTGCATCAACGATGTCTGGAATGAGAGTCATATCAAGGACACTGCACCGTGATATACCTCAAATAGGACATCCATAGATTAACATATCATTACTGCTTCTAGTTCTGGCTAAAGTATACATATGCGACCTTATTCCTCGCCGTAGGGCTCCGATCTCACGCGCCATGGTTTTTTGCTACAGAATTGCCGCCCGATGACCGGCAATCTTACGATCTCCTCCACAGACTCGTATTATAGCGATATTTCGGTCGAGGCCATATGAAGGCGAGTGACGCCAGTTCAGTATGCTCGCTAACAGTCGACGCTCCTGAAACAAATGGGGTATAAGAACAAAGATGAAAGAAAGTTGCTATCCCTGAAGTTGCACAGGGTGACTGTTTGGTAGCAAATGGTCGACGATTAGACATCAGGGCGAGGCATGGTGCTGTCCAAAGCGAGTTGGAGGTCTTCCGAGGACACGACTGGCTAAGCGCAGACGTACTGCGAAGCCCTCCGTGTGCGCAACATGGGCTCACAATAATAGAACCCTAGAGGGGTCCTTGAGGAACCTAGTGCGGTAGGCAGCAATTTCCGATGCAACGGTATTGAAATCTTTGACTTTCCTTCCTCGCATATCTTGGATGATCTGCTTCAGACCGTTTACGTATTCGTCTCTTTCTTGTGGCGTGCGACCTTCGTGTATCGAACCCATCTGTACGAGGATCATGTCATCTGGAAGGGTTAATAGATCCTATGTCAGCCAGCGGACAAGAGCACAACAAGGGGTGGAACATTAATGGAAGTGGAGGTAGTAGGTTTAGCTGACTCCTTCAACGCACCACTCAAACCCATAATCCGGAAATGTTGACTGTCGCAGGAGCTGTCATTACAGACACCCCCAGCAGTTTCATACCGACATATCGGCGCATCTGCGATGATGTTATGACTGTACGTCATGGAACGAAATCCACCCGCAACATCTGAGATATATCTCGGATGATAACGATATGCCTTGAATTGCTTCAACGGGCTCTCGTAAGGGAGAAAGTGTTCTTTCTTCAGTCGTATTACTGAGCTTACATCCTACTAGTAGGTGAGCAAACCGAGCCAATGTAGGTAGGAGCCGAGTACGCACCTGGACAGGCTCTACACTGCTGGGTAATTCCACTGCCTGGAATGCCGCACCTGTTGACAGTGTTCCCTGCGTGACATTTGGAGTTAGATCTTGCTCGTTCTCGACATGAGAAGTTGCATTGAATAGAACTGGGCTCAGAGGTAGAGTAGTCGGCTGTCGCAACTCTGTGCTGGCCGTTGCAATGGGCTCAGGAGGTTCATATATTTCAGAATCAGTATGATCGCTAGAATCTTCAAACACCTCGGGTTCAAGAGGATTATCAGAGAGACTCCCCGCCCCAATGAGCTGTCGAGAGCTGTCAACCGGATCCTTCGGAACATCTCCTATCATATTAAGGATCTGACCGCTCCCTTGAGTCTGTGCCTTCGGTGATGGACTCTTCACGGTATGGTCGACAGACGGTACAAGCTGGCTGACATCAGATGGGTTCCTATCTTGGCGACTTAGGTTCAATAGCGGTTGACTTCGACTGTAACCATCCTGTGTGATTATTGAGTCTATCGAGCCGTTGGTAAGCTGCTCATCAGTATTCCTCTGCTCAGTTTTGTAAGTCGTGGTTGCATCAGTCATCTCCTGTTGCAAGTTGTTAATGATCTCGCCCTCTTCCTCGCTACTACTTGATATGTCCATGAGGTCTCGAGCACTCTGCTCTACTGGCGATTCAGACGTGCTGGATCGCGACCCTTTAGATGCAGCCGGAGCTTGTTCTGTGTCTGCGTGTTCGACTGTTGTGGCTTGTGACTCGGACATCGCGCGCTCACTGAGGCCAGCGTCGTCAACGTAATCCGCAGACGGCGGCTGTAGTGGAGCGATATGCGGTGGAGGTGGCGAGAGCAAGTTCAGTTCTTTCGGCTCTGCTGGATCTCACATACAAATGAGTACGAGATGACTATCGAGCTAAGAGAAGTTGCTTTGCAAAGATATTCTGACTTCAAACGTATGTCTGGGCGAGCGAAGTGACAACTGACTCACCTGGTACTTCCTCTGCTGTCTGCTGCAGCTCCAGTATTTCATCCTTCTTTGCCTGCAACTGAGCCAGTGGCACCCCTTCCGTAGCAACAACAAGACCCTCGAGTTCGTCGACAAGACTTTTACGACCTTCAAACCCCTTCTGAACCTCTAACTCGAGTCGGTACATCTCTCTTTTCCTCTCTTCCAGTCGGCATATCTCTCTTTTCATCTCTTCCAGTTTGATCTGGGTTCTCTGAACTTCTGCATCGAGGATAGGAAGACCGGTTTCGATCTCCGTTTTTCGACGCCTCTTCGCATTTATCTCAACAACGGTTAGCTCCGCCTGCTCCGCTTGAATTTTGGCCGCTTCTAGATCCAGTGCCTTTTGTTCCAAAGCTGTTTGGCTCAGGGTCTTCTGCACCAAAGCTTCTTGTTCAGATACCTTTCGCTTTGTTGCTTTTCCTTCTCCAGCAGCTGCCGTCTCGTCGGCGTTTAGCTCACCTGCTCTGAGACTATCGTCGATTTGGTCGTCTAAGGGTTCAAACTCTGCATCGGTTGGCACCGGCGGCTTGGCTTCACTTGATGGCGTTGGTTTGGAGTTCGGAGCAGCTGCTAGGACTCTTGGTGTTAGAGGAGTATGTGCCCGACTAGTGCTCTGCTTGGTCTTTCGGCGCTGTTCCAATTCGGCGATCTTCTCGTGCATAAGCTGAATTTGCTCTTCCCTGCTTCTCAGATCCTCAGGCCGCTTGCCCTTTTTGGGAGTTTGAGGTGCTGATGGAGTATTCAAGGTAGATGCAGCGACGACGGATATACGTCTATCATCTCTCTGAAGAGGAGGATCTTGTACGCTCTTCGTTACTGAATTGCCCCGTATGGTATTCGACTGATGAGAAGTCATCCCTTTCTCCGTATCCTCGATCTCCATGTCACTGTCATCAGCCGTCCCCATAGTGTCATCGTCGCTAACATCAATCACAACTTCAGCCTGGCGAGTTTGGCCAAAAGGTCGCTTGAGAGTACTTGTAGAGAGGTCATTGAGGTCTGCTGCTAATGGACGTTTCCTGGGATTGATACTTGAAAGAACGGCTGTTGTTGGCTGCTGAGGGACAGTGGTTGTGAGAGGTGCTACGCTCTGAATTCCCGCCAAAGGGGCTGATGTCATGAACAAGCCAGGAATACCGGAAAACGGTGCCGTGCTGACGCTGACCTGTACTTTATCTGCCTGCGAGATCGTAGGGATCCTCTGAAATTCCGGCATTGGGTTGTTTGTGTGCTCTCTTTGTTGAAGAGGCTGAGAGGCTGAGGGCTTGAATGGCACAAGTTGCTGCGGCTGGGAAAGAGTGGTTTGAGCTGCGGCGACCGAGGGAGCTGGAACTGGAATAGCAGTCTGTGGGGCTTGTGGTTCAACCCTCAAGGACAAGACTTGATCGGGTTGGGTAGAACTGCGATTCTTAAGTGCTTCCATCTTCTGACGGGCCAAATTGGTTTGAGCTTGCTTTATGGCTTCAGAGTCCGTAGGTCTAGACCCGTTGAGAGGAGGATTAGATGAGGGTAGTTCCTTGATACTTGGAGCTTTGAGCGAGACACCAGTATCGTCCTCGGTAACACCATCCGAACTACTTTTGACGCGAGCTGGCACTTGGTTCGACAGGGCGTGGGCGGTAGAGGCTTTTGCGGTCGCGTTTTTGGCTGCTAGCATACGCGCAATGTAGTCCTTACGTTCCAAGGGCTTCGATGAGGTCACCGTCGGCTGATTGGACTTGATTGCAGGATTTTTGACGGGAAGCGATGTTGATTTCGCTCCTGGCTTCACTTCTTCCTGTCGCTTCAACGGTGCTCCAACAAGAACACCGAGCTCTTTCCCAGGGAGTCCCACAAGGTCTTGTCCAAACGGCTTCGAAGCTACCATCTTAGGACTTGATGAGGAAAGCGGAGGAGGCGGTCGCGCTACTGGAAGAGCGTGTCGGTTCCCGTCCTCATGTCTGTGACTGGTTGATGTAGCAAGTTTGGCGGATTGTTTTTGCCCTATGTTGCTGTTGTTCTCTTCCGTCGGTGGGAGAGTGGTTTGGGGTGGGACCTTGACACCGATCTCTTCATATAAGCTTCTCAAAGTGGTCTCATCAACGCCCGCTGCTAAAAGATCGGCGTATCGGATGCTGTGCGGTAATAGCCCCAGCAAAGCATTCTTTGCCAGCTTTCGAATGTCTAAGACTGACTTCCCAATTGTAGGACTATACCGTCGCTCTGCAAGGTTCGAATTTTCATTCTTATCGCTGGTACTCGCGGGTAGATTAGTCTCTATGGAGGTTTCTGGTGCCCAGAGTACTTCCGAGGATTGTTGCGGGTCGTGGGCTCGATTCAACGGTGAGAGAACTCGAGCATGCAGTACTGCCAAGGGGTTAGCATGAAGATACTCACTGTGAGGTATCGCAGTCTGCGAACATACCAGAACCGCTAGCTTTGCGTCCGAGCGCATGCCGACCGTACGATCGATCTTCTACAGGCGAAGCACGCTCATTTCGATCGAAATTTGGTGAAGTAATCTGGAAACCTTTATGGTGTATGGATTGCGCTGAGAGTGCGGGCTGAGTACGTGTAGAACCTTTGAATGAATTGTCTGTGCGAGGTGTGTCAGACGTATCTACATAATCTTATTAGAACACTGAACTGCATGTAGAAAGACAGCTCGAGCCTTACCCTGTATCCGAGGATCCTCCAGGACGCGACTCTTGGAATGACCTGTTTCTCTTCCTGCTATGAACTTGGCCGATGTAGCTTTCATGTCTCTATCACTAAGCTCGCCTTCTTCTCTGTCACCTTCTAATCCCACCACAAAGACACACTGAGGGTTGTAGAATCCGACCCCTCGAGAGCCCCACCCTGGCTGGTTAACCTGCTGGGCCTGGTTCTCCGGAGCAAAATTCATATTCCCATTCTGACTTGATATTGGAAATGGCGCCGGAAACCCATGCTGTGGTATCGGTACAGGAGGGAAAGGCGGTGGAGGTAACGAGCCATGCGGAAACTGAGCTAAGTTGAGAAGAGGAGGGTGCGGAAGTGCAGAGCCGAATGTCTCTGGGAGTAAGACTTGAGTGTTTCCGTTGAAGGAATATGAATTAGCGGCAAGCGTGGACCTGACCTGAGGTATATGTGAAGTAGTCTTCTGTCCATTTGGCCTCTGATGATTATTGTGTGGCATGACTGAAGTTGGCGGTGGCGGCCGTGATGTAAGACTGAAAGATCCGCCAAATGACGGTGTTGGTGGATAATTCGACATCTCCGTGAAGAGTGGCTATTCTTTCAAAGGCACATGTAAGTCGGCACTAACTGTGAATCAGTAAGACGAAGAGACGGTCAGAAATACAGTAAATAGTGAATACAGTGTGCAGTATTGCCTGGTAAGGAGTGTGTTAGAGGACGACGATGCTGGGAATCTACGGAGACAGGGTAGCGACGATCTTTAGGGCTGGTGAACGGGCCGAGCCAGAAGCAGTCAAGGAAAGTCCGATGTGGCGAGACTGACTCTATCAAGAGAGCAGTAGGTTGGTACAAAGTCGCAAATGATAAGGTATGGAATGTCACCAAGTCTATACGGAGGACAGACTTAGAGGTTTGGCGAAAGGAAGGGAGGAGGTGAGGGAAGAAGGAGGTAATCAGGAAGATCAGTACCTTTCGTCGGTTGCGGAAATCTCAAGGAGGTCCGCTATTGCATGTCACATGATACCGTGATGATTACATAATGAACCACCCGCGGCTCCACGTGCAAGTAAGGTGTACCCTCAATGTTTTGTCTTTTCATATTAATATTGGCATCTACCTCACTGTCTGCATCCAAGTTAGAACGAGAGTAAGCCAATGTACAAGATTGAGAATGCCATGTCCAATAATGGGCTGATAGCTGTGTGCTTGACCGTCGACGCAGGTACATATTGTGGGTAGGGGTACCTTAAGGCTTGGAGGTACACTCCAGTAAATAAAAGCTACCAAAATTAGCGCAGGCGCGGAGGCTTTGTTTACATTCTCGTTTCCTCGAAGAATCCACGATGCCCGACAGCGAGAATCTCGACATCTATCGATAACGAAACTTCTCGTTCAGCCGGTTCCTTGCCCACTCCCAATTCAATTCAGGGCAATGTATTAGTTCTTAATCGGTGTCACGGATTCATGACACTGTGTACTTTTTGAAAGATCGGCTTGATAACAGTTCTTCACAACGACAGCGGCGAAGTAGGATGGCTTCGTCAGGTCCTCAGGGTCCAATATGGCGCAACAATCCATTCAACCGTGGCTCTATGTCTCCGTCACCAGGAGCAAGGCCGGCTAATGCCAGGCCGAAATCCATGGTGACCTCCCCGACTCTAGCAACAACCAATGTCGGCCACGCCCGAACCCATTCCTTTTCGCCCATGAACTCAACGATAGCGCCATCACGAACAACACGGCAGCGCTCAAGCTCAAACCGTAGCATTACACCAAGCACGAATACATTTGCGCCCAAGTTCATAAATGCCGAAGAGTTGCAGAGGAGCGACGAGCAAACAACTCACATAGAAGGGGAGAATGACTTCTCAGGAAAACGATATGTCTGGTTGAGGGATCCACAATCAGCCTTCGTAAAGGGTTGGGTAGTGGAAGACCTCAACGATGGTCACCTGATAGTGCAATGTGAAGATGGAAGCGTAAGACTCTATCGCGGATGCTTAAGCTATGAGGCTAATCCACCGTGACCCGTCCAGCAACGAACCGTGGACATCAACAATGTTGACAGAGTTAATCCTGCCAAGTTTGACAAAGCAGACGACATGGCAGAGTTGACACACTTGAACGAAGCATCCGTTGTACACAACCTGCACATGCGTTATCAGACGGACTTGATCTACGTCGGTGTATCAATCATATATGGAGTGAGATGCTCGAGCTGACTCGTTTCAGACCTACTCCGGCCTCTTCCTGGTTACGGTCAATCCATACTGCCCACTACCAATCTACTCGAATGAGTATATCCAGATGTACAAGGGCAGAAGTAGGGAAGATACGAAACCACATATATATGCAATGGCAGATGGGGCTTTCCGCAGTCTCGTGGACGAAGGAGAGAATCAGAGTATTCTGGTAACGTAAGTGTTTGGTCCGAATTTCACGCAATGGGCTACTCTGACCTCATTTTTAGTGGAGAGTCTGGTGCTGGTAAAACGGAAAACACAAAAAAAGTCATCCAGTACCTCGCAGCTGTTGCCACCTCTGATAGCCCTACAGCAAAGTCCGCTAACAAGCATCTGTCAAACTTGTCCCAACAGATACTGAGAGCGAATCCCATATTAGAGGCTTTCGGCAACGCTCAAACAGTACGGAATAATAATTCGTCACGATTTGGAAAGTTCATACGGATCGAATTTACTAGATCAGGGCAAATCGCTGGTGCATTCATTGACTGGTATCTTTTGGAGAAGTCAAGAGTTGTGAACATTCACTCCAACGAACGCAATTACCATGTCTTCTACCAGCTTCTGCGAGGCGCGGATCTGCAGTTGAAAGAAGACGTTCTGCTCTCAGGCTTGGGTGTTGAAGACTTCATGTACACCAAAAACGGAAATGACACTATAAGTGGAGTCTCAGACAACGAGGAATGGGACTCGCTGATCGAAGCGTTCCATATCATGGGTCTTTCGAAGAAAGAACAACTGTCCATCTTCCGAACTATAGCTGGTGTCCTCCACCTTGGTAATGTGATGGTGATGAAAGAGAGTCTTCGCGCGGATCAAGCTAGCCTAACGCCTGAAGCACATGCACAAGTTGAGAAGGTCTGCCACCTTCTTGGTATACCAGCCGAGGCCTTCATCAAAGGGTTGCTACACCCTCGAGTTAAGGCTGGACGTGAATGGGTCGAAAAGGCACAGACGCCCGAGCAAGTACGACTCGCTATTGATGCACTTTCGAAAGGTATCTACGAGCGCACCTTCGGCGATTTGGTCTCTCGAATCAACCGGCAACTTGACCGACCGGGTATGGGCCGTGACGATCTGCATTTTATTGGTGTACTCGATATCGCTGGATTTGAGATCTTTGAAGAAAACAGCTTTGAACAGCTCTGCATCAATTACACTAATGAAAGGCTGCAACAATTCTTCAATCATCATATGTTTGTACTCGAACAAGAGGAATATGCAAGGGAGCAGATCGAATGGAAGTTCATTGACTTTGGTCGTGACTTGCAGCCGACCATCGAGCTCATCGAGCTTCCAAACCCAATTGGTATCTTCTCATGCCTCGACGAGGACTCAGTCATGCCCAAAGCTACCGATAAGTCTTTTACGGAGAAGCTGCATTCTTTATGGGACAGGAAAAGTACAAAATATCGGTCCTCTCGTCTTGCCCAAGGGTTCATTCTTACGCATTACGCGGCCGAGGTCGAGTATTCCACAGAAGGGTGGCTGGAGAAGAACAAAGATCCGCTGAATGATAATGTCACTCGGCTTCTTGCAACGTCCACGGAGAGCCACATCGCTCAGCTATTCGTTGACTGTGCGGATCCCGATGAGGATGTTGGTGCAACTCGAAGTCGTGTCAAGAAGGGCCTCTTTCGGACCGTGGCGCAAAGGCACAAGGAACAATTGTCAAGCCTTATGAATCAACTCCATTCAACTCACCCCCATTTCGTTAGATGCATTTTACCAAACCACAAGAAAAAGCCGAAGAAGTTCAGTGCACCGCTTGTTCTTGACCAGCTTCGATGCAATGGTGTACTCGAGGGGATACGTATCGCGCGGACTGGCTTTCCGAATCGTTTGTCTTTCTCTGAATTCCGCCAACGATATGAGGTGCTTTGTCGGAACATGCCCAAGGGTTACCTTGAGGGGCAGAGCGCGGCGCAGATTATCCTTGAAAAGCTTGATCTTGACAAGGCTTTGTACCGCGTGGGCTTGACGAAAGTGTTTTTTCGAGCTGGTGTATTGGCTGAATTGGAAGAGCAACGTGACACGCTTATTCGGGATATCATGTCACGATTTCAGTCTATAGCTCGAGGCTTCACTCAGCGCAGGATCGCCAACAAGCGCTTGTACCGCGCCGAAGCAACCCGGATCATCCAGCGCAATGTTCAGGTCTATCTCGATCTCTGCGATAATCCGTGGTGGAGACTATTTGTGAGGATGAAGCCGTTGTTGGGCTCAACCAGGACAGCTAGCGAAGTCAAGAAGCGCGACGAGATGATCCAAGAGCTTGAAGAGAAGGCTCAGCAAGAAGCTGCGAATCGCCAAAAACTCGAAGATGACCGGAGGCGAGCTGATAGTGAGATGCAGCGTATCCAAAAAACCCTTGAGAGCGAGCGCGCATTGGCGCTTGACAAGGAAGAAATTTTCAAGCGACTGCAACAGCGTGAAACCGAGCTTAGTGAGAAACTTGCTGGTGCATTGGATGACCAGGAGAACCTTGAGGAGCAAATGGACGAACTCATTGTAGCAAAGAAGAAGGCCGATGAGCAAGCTGACCAGTGGCGCACTCAGTTGGAACAAGCTGGGCAGATAATCAGTCGGTTGGAGTCAGAAAAGAATCAGCTGACAGAAAAGATCCAAGACCTTGCGGGCCAAATCTCGGTCATCGACAAGCTACGAGCTGAAAGAGACGAGAAGCATGAGACTTTAAGCCAGGAGGTCCGTATGCTCAACAGCCAAGTATCGCTCAAGGATCGCAAAATCAAAGACTATGAGAGCAAATTGCTCAAGTGTGATCAAGATCTTGACATCAAGCTAGCGAATACAACGAAAGAGCTTTCAATATCAAAGAGTCAGGTCAGAGAACTTGTTGATGATAATCGCCAGATTAGGCTTCAGCTCTCTGAGCTTTCAGCGACATCGACTGGATACGAGGATCTTGTACGGCGGAAAGAAAGCGAGCTCTCGATCCTACGAAGCGATGCCAAGAAGTATGAGACTGAGCGTAAGGCATTCGACAGTGAAAAGAGCAATCTCACAGCCAAGCATGACAACATCCAGAACCGGATGCGCGAAGTTCGTGCCGAAATGGACGCTATGAAGTCCCAGAAGGCGCAGCTTGAACGGGAGGCAGCTGATGCGAAAAAGCTCCTTGAAGCTAGGATATCGGAAGATACCCAAGCCGGCCAGAATCGAAAGATGCTCGACCAGCAAATCAAGGACCTCAAAGAGCAGCTCTTCCAGGCACAGACTGAGCTAAGCCGCGAAAGGCAATCTCGAGACGATGTGCAGATGCTTGGAGACCACAAACTCTCCGTGTTGAAGGAAGAATACGGAACTCTCAACGAATCTAAGATCACAATAGAGAAGGAAATGTATGTGCAGCAGGACACACTGCGGCGTGCAACGGAAGCACGCGTCTCGGCCGACAAGAGATGTAAAGATCTGCAAGTCGAACTCATGAAGCTACGGGAACGATTCCGAGAGGAAGAAGCTTCGCGAATGCAGGCTGAAGCGGCCATGGAACGGACCGTGTCGAAGCAGGCCACTGAACGGCAAGCTAGCCTGAGGAGAGATCTGGAAGACAAAGGCAAGCAGGTGGATGAGGCGGCGACTGAGCGAAATCGGTTGGCTGGCGAGGTTCAGCGTTTGACTCGATTGATGTCGGAATCAGACACATTTCGTCTGCACCATGATCAACACAAGGAGCGGCTGGAGCGTGAGCTTGTGACTGTCAAGGGGCGACTGACAGCATCAGAGAACGACAATCGAGCGTTACTTAACAAGATCCAACAGAAAAACCTCGACATTGCAAGATCAAACTCTAGGGCAGGTGATACCCAGCGGTCGCGCCTCACTCAGCTCCAGGCCGAGAAGGCAAAACTCGATCAAGAAAATAAGAACCTCCGTCGTCAGAATGGAGAGATGCAAGTCGAGGTTACGTCTCTCCAGAAGCAGAAGGAGAAGCTTGCTTTGAGTCTTGAGGACGTTAATCACGAAATAGCTCGCGAACATAAGACAAGTCGCAACGCCGAAAAGGCTTCCTCAACGACCAATATCCAGCTGGCTGAGGCAAATCGGAACCTTGAGACTGAGAGGCAGCTTAAGACACAAGCTCAGGCAAATACACGCAAAGTGCAAGCCGCGCTTGAACAAGCAAACAAGGAGATCCAAGATTGTCATAACCAACTCATCCACCTGCACAAAGTCTTCGACCCAAATCTCGATGGTCTCCCAGACAGTTGGGATGTGGTGAAGCCAGACGTTGCGAAGACTGTGAGTCTTGCTCAGCAACTGGAAGCATCACAGCAAGCTCTTCGGGTAACAGGAGAGAAATGGACGCGAGCCGAAACACAGTTACAGGAACTTCGCCGCCGGCATGAAGACGAGATGACCGAGATTGACAGTCGGCACTCGACCTCCAAGCGCACCCTTCTTGAAGAGATCAACCAGAACGCTGTACCTAGCAACAGGTCTCCGAAGCATATCCGTAAAGACTCCGACTTGAAGCCTTACACTACCTATTCGACTCCCAATCGAAGACAGATCAGCACTGACACGAATGACTCTGGCCGCTCGGATCGAACCGTTGACACGGTCGCCTACAACAAAAGAATGGATCTTGCCGCTGAACTGGAGATGGTACAAAATCAGCTCCAGATGACAGAGATGCAGAACCGTCATCTCCAGAGTCAGCTGGGTCGATCCACTCCCGTTGGAGACGGCTGGCAAGACGACAGTCCATCGGTCCGACGGGTTCAAAAGCTCGAGCGTGAGAATAACCGCCTGCACGACAAATTGGACGATTCTGCAAAGAAGGTCTCCGCGCTTGAGAGGGCCATTCACTCCGGAGAGTTGTCTCTGCGAGACGTACAGGTCAAGACTCACGAAGAGCTCTACGACCTCATCAACTCGCAAGAAAATTCACGGAAATCACTCCTACAGGCTCACAACAACAATGTTGCGGAGCTGGCACAGGCTAGGACGCAGTTTGACAACATAAAACACTCCAAAGCATCGCTGGAGGTCGCGCTCCGGGACGCCAAGTCGGAACTTCAAGAGCTTTCCATTGCCGGTGAGCATGAGGCTGCAAGCCGAAGTCAATTGCTACAGGAGTTCTCCGATCTGCAAATCAGACTTGATGCCGAGACGTCGAGGCTGCTGGACGTGACGTCCAGTCTCAACCTTTACAAAGGCCGTGCCGACGAGTATTTCAGTAAGTTGGAGCAAGCAGAGATTGCGGTCCTGAAAGCATCCCGTGCGGAGCAGTTTGCAAAGGCGCAAGCTAGGGAGGCCGAGGAGACTTGTGCCATGATAATGTCGGAGAGGAAGCAGATGGATGCGTTGATTGAGGATCTGCAGCGTCAGAATCAACACTACGAAGAGAAAGTGGAGGACATGGCTGCTGATCTGGACGGAGCCCTTCAAGCCAAGAAGCGACTTCAACACGAGCTCGAAGACTACCGGAGTCAACGGGCAATGGACATTGAAGACAAGGAGACGTCTATGGAGCAGACGCGCAAGAAATACCAAGCTGAACTCTCGACGCTTACGAACGAGCTTGAGATCGAGCGCGAGAACGTCATCCATGTCCGATCCGAGAGCACCCGCATGCGTGAGGAGTTGGAGGAATTGAGGTCGAAATGGGACGACGAGGTGCTGAACAGCTCAACGTGGGCAAAGGAAAAGTCGCGCCTGGAAATGACTCTGCAAGATCTCTCCAGCTCGAGGGAAGAAGCCGTCAACGCCCACAACGAGGCGCAAAGCAAGATGGTCTCACTCCTCTCGCAAGTACGGAATCTCCGCACCTCGGTCGACGACATCGCCGCCGAGCGAGACATGCTGCAGAAAGAAAAGCGCGGCCTGGAAGCGCGCTTGGCGGAGGCAGGCGAGCGGCTCGAGGACCTGGCGCACGGCGACAGCCCGTCGATGCGCAACGCCGCCGGTATGGACCGCCAGCTGCTTCAGCTCAAGTCCGACCTGGCGCAGCAGGAGGACGTCGCGGCGGCCGCGGTAGGCAAGATGCGACGGGCCGAAGCGCTGGCGACCGAAATGCAGAAGGACGTGGTCGCCGAGCGCGAGAGCAACGCCGCCCTCCACAAAGACAAGGCGGCCTTGGAGAAGTCGGTCAAGGACCTCCAGCTCCGGCTCGTCGATCTGGAGACCAAAGGCTACTCATCCGCCAGCCAGGACGTACGCTTCCTGCACAAACGCATCCAAGAGGTAAGCCCCCCCCCACATCCCTCCCCCCATCAAAGCCCCACCCAACCCATAAACCCGAAAGACGCTAACCACCCACCCCTCACAGCTCGAAACCCAACTCGACGCGCACGAAACCTCACGCACGCAATCGGCCCGCTCGGTGCGCAACGTCGACCGCACGGTGCGCGACCTGCAGTCGCAGATCGACCGGCGCGACAAGATCAACGCCCAACTCTCCGACGACGTGGCCAAGTCGCGCGACAAGCTCGAGCGCCTGCTCGCCACCATCGACGAGCTGCAGTCGTCCGACTCGACGAATCAGCTGCAGGCGCGGCGCGCGGAGAGGGATTTGCGCGAGGAGAGGGAGAAGGCGCTCAGGTTGGAGAGGGAGTTGGAGGGGTGGAAGGCGCTGCGGATGGAGAGGGGGAGTCTGGGAAGGAATGGGATGGGGGTGGGGTTTGGTGATGGGGATGGGGAGAGGGAGAGGAGGAGGGTTTCGCTGGCGGGGTCGGGGTCGGGGTCTGGGGAGGGGGGTGGTGGGGTGGCGAGGAAGGCGAGTACTACTAAGGGGTTTTTGTAGGTTGGAAGGATGGAGGGAGGGGAGGGGGGGGCGGCAAGTGCATGGTAGGGTGTTTTGGGTTTATGTTACCCTTGATGGGGATGAGGCTGGGTGTTGGCGTATTAGGGTATAGTTGTATATACTCCACATTCTACGAGTACAGTACAACAGAATTATCCTGGCGTCTTGAACGGAGGCTAGGCTTATGGTCCTGTGCTTAACGCGATACTGGCTTCGACGCCTACCTACGCTGGAAAGACATGCTGTCACACCACACACGCCCATGGCGTCAAGCGTCCGCTGAAGCTAGAAGTACGACCATATTCTGGAGAGTCCTCTGATCAATGGCATTCACTCAGATAACGAAGGAAGTGAAGAGTACAGCGTACAGGGCGTTCAAACCGCCATCCGGATCAGACATGCGGAGAAACCGATGCACATACCCCATACAACAATAACGTATTTTCCCCAACAGCACCACGGCACAAAAAACACCCTACAAACACCCGCATAGTGCTCCATGCCCAACGCGAACTTTCACTTCTCGCCATACTTCCCAAACTCCTTCTGCCACAGCACCAGATTCCGCGTCAGCACATCCATCATCTCCGTACTACTCAAATGCACAAACTCCCTCTCGCCCAAACCCACCACCACCGCCGCCGCCGCGCTTCCCTTCCCATTCCCCTTCTCCGTCCCCGTCCCCGCATGCTCGCCGTTCATAGCCAATATAGGCCGCAGCCCATCCGCCAACCCCGCCATCATCGCCGCGCTGCTCCCTCGTCCACCTCCCCCGCCTCCTTCCCCGCCATTAGGAGGCGTCTGTCCACCCGCCGCCATCTCGAGCTGCGTGCGCGAGATAAACTCAAGGATGGCAGCGACGCGCCGCTTCATCTCGTTCATGGAGGTGCGGTGGGGGTTCATGTAGCGCGGCTTACTAGGTTTGCCGGACTCCCCGGTGGCGCTGCTGCTGTGCGTGCCGTTGACGCCGCCGCCGGGCGCGTGGTGGTTGTTGTCGTCTCCGCCGCCGCCGCCGCCCTCGCGCGACGTGGAGCGGAGCGGGGTGCCGTCGCGGTCGTGGTGGTGGTCGCGGTCTTTGGTGTATTGGTTGCGGCCGAGGCGGCCGCGGCGGGTGGAGGGGCGGCCGGTTTTGCGGTGGGAGGGCTTGGGTGGGGGGTCTTGGGTTGTTGGGGGGGTGTCGGGTAAGGGTCGTGGGGCGGCGGGTGGGTCGAGGGTTTGGGAGGTGGTGCCTTCTGCGCCTTTGGTGGAGGTTGTTTTTGATGGTGGGTATTCGTCGGAGAGTTCGGAGTCTGTGGTGTGTTAGCGTTGGTGTGGTCTAGTTAATAACGTGTCGGTCAGGATGTGTACCGTCTCCTCGTCTTCGCTCGGCTCGCCCTTTCCGCCTCCCGGCTGCCTCTGCCCGGACCTTTTCTCGCTCGGCTTCTCGGTCTCGGATTTCCTTCTCGCGATGGTTTCGAGCGGCAGCACCTCGGATTTTTTTCTGTCCACCGTGAATGTTCTCTTTGTTGGATGGGGAGCCGTCTTCCGATTCGGCGTCATGCGACGTAGTGTTTGTGTTTGCGTTCGAAGGGTTCGACGGTGAGCCAGACGATGTTCTTTGCCGCTTTATGTTGTGCTTGTTTCTATAGAGTGGACGTGCTTAGTATCATGACTTGTTCGAGTCATACCGAGTGGCGACGATGGGCACACTCACTCTTCGCTATCGCTGCGGCTCCGTTTCCTCCGTTTATCCCCGTTCTCATCCACACCTTGCCCTTTGCTTTGCTCAATGGCTATTCGCAACTGTTCCTCTTCATCATACGCCGCATCCCGACTATTCATTGTTGAACGCCGCTTGGTGCTGAGCGACATGGCGCTCTGGCGGGAAGACTTGGTTTCTTTGGTCGCCCTTGAATCGGGATCATGGTTCGAGGGGCTAGGTGACGTCTTGGGTGACGCTTCCTCGTAGACAGGGAGGTAACGGGAGGATTTTTGTCTGCACACCGTCTGCTGTCAGCTTTCTGTAATGCCGAAGTGCGTCACGAACGCGCGAAGACTTGAGGGGAGAGTAAACTATCTCAGAGCGTACGTACTCGTTCGCCCCAACAGCGATAATGTGCAGGTCGGCCCTGCATTGCTCACAAAAGTATTCCTCGGGACTCATCGCCTCGTCCATGATGCCCACACAACCTCCGTGCTGCCACACCTTACAGGTGTCGCACTGAATGAACAGCCCGCCGGCATCCTCGGGTGCGAGCTCTGGTAGTGGTGCCGACGAGAGAGCATCTCTAACATCTTTGACCCCAGACTTGGGGTCACGCCGGTTCCACGAGTCTGCCGGAATGATGGGCATGCCAGGGTATTCCAGTTCGCCGCAAATACATCGAGTTACTTCCTCTTCTTCGGCCTCCTCGTCATTACCACCACTCTTGGTCTTAGCCCCGACGTCCTTATCTTCATCCAGGCCGCGCTTGCGTTGGCGTGTTTGTGGTAGGTCCCCGCGCCGAGCATCCTGAATGTCTTCGGTGGACTCAGATCGAGGATGCACAGCTGGATTCGGCGACTGAAGCTTGTGGTGTGACCTGGTGCTCCTTTCTGCGCGACTCGATGAGCTAGAGGATGTGGAGGAGTGGGTGTGTTGAGGGAGTGGTGGTGGAGGCTGGGTTGTGCGCGCGCGCGAGGAGCGTCGAGGCGACATTGCTGGGTTTTGGGTCATCTACGTCGATAGTAGCAGTATCGGCACGGTAAAGATGTTCCGTCGAAGGAAGATCGAAATGCTGTGGTTACCGGAATAGTTCAAAGTGACAATGGCTGAGATGGGTGTGAAAATGAAAGGCGGTGGCTGCCCTGTGGATATTCGCAGGAAGTCAAGCTTTCAAAGGTAGCACAATGTCCTTTCCTTGTAGGAACGTCGGATGATTTCTGGGGGCAACACAGGACTCTGCTGCGGATGTCAAGCGCGACGGCATTGCCAATTCGATTCTTCTCTGAAGGAGCGATCCTCGACGGAAAGTATGAGTGTGAGTGTGAGTGTGGGGGCTCGCAGTAGGCGGGCGCTTCTGCCTCACTGGTCGTTATTGGCTTCCGTTCAAAAGTTCCCAAGAGAACCGCTTTGCTCTGTTCGGGATTAGCGGGAAACTAACTTAACGCGTCGAACTAAGGTACGTACCGTAAGCATGACTTGCTGGATAACGCGCCGCTTAGTCAGAAGTCTTATTAAGCGGAGAGGTACAGGTACAGTGACAGTGACAGTGATCAAAGTTAGGGCAATGCCAACAGAGACACCTTAGGGCAATACTAAGGCACGTGTACAAATGTCGTTCATGTCTTTTCAGACCTGTAGCGGGAGAATTCAACTTTGTCTACATCCACGCCCAAGATACCAAAGCTGCCGTATCCATTTCACCTAGACGACTACATTGCGGAAGGCGGAACCAAACATGCTGACAGCTTGAAGAATAAGACGTCGTCATCTCCTATGACCTTACCTACCTCAAGGTCCTTATCGGTACACAGCTTTTATCAAAAGTACCTTCACCCAGCATCTTGATCCGATCAAGTCCAGATTGATATGAAGAATTCTTCCCAGTAGACTTTCCACGTAACTGGCTACCGACATCCGAGTCAAGCCACGGGTGTGGTCTCTAGCTCTCTTCGACCGAGGAAAGGCCACGCGACTATGAGCTGCTGCATTGCTGTGTATCTGGTCGAGTCGCTACCCATATAGCTATTCCCACGTGCCGCAAGGTCGCATGTAGCGAGGCTCCGAACAGGAAGAACAGGAAGAACAGTCAGAGGGCATGAGAAGCCAGGCGTCGCCCGATCGTGTCCCGTGCCTCAGCAGTTTCTAGCCTCAGCAGTTTCTAGCAGTCAAATGACATCTTTATCCTTGCAGGGTACTGCATCATTCCTGAACGACCAAATAAATCCTGAACTGGAAGACGAGTTGGTGAGTTGAGTTGGCGGTAGATTGACAGATCTGAAGTATGGTAGGACGTTCATTCGGCTCTATTTGATGAACGGTGATGTGTAGACGGTAATGGTCCAACATCGTGAATGTGTTGCCTCTTTGCACACGAGGCTTGCTTTGGATCTTGCTTCGCCGTCATGGATAGAGTTGAAAAGCTATGTCGGAGCTCCATGTTTGATTGAACCAAAGGTGAACGTCCACAAATCACCCTAGATGGCAGGTGTCGTCCTAAGTTGAAGTATATGGGATATCCATAGTAGTTGCTCGATTAGTAGCTGGACCAGAGCTGAGGTATGGCTTGCCACGTTGAAGCTGTCCGATTGGCTCTACATGCCCCAAAGTCAGTCTGAACAGACAACTGCGCTCTGAAGCCATTTGTAGGACATGTCATAGACTCTGCTAGGCACTCTATGCTGTTAGTACCTCCGTGCCTGATCCTTCCAATGCAGCAGGATCTTCCTCTGGTGGGTAATGCAGTAAGATCATTGTCTCCAGGATGGACCCTATTCCTGTGAATTCGTTAGGGCGGAGTGAAGGTAAAGTGGCGGCAATTAAGACATGAATCCCAATAGCGTTTAGCGTCTTGCCCACTTGTGAAGCGATATGTAATCCAGTGTTCACTCATCAGCTCTGGGACCTCTTACATTACAAAATCGCCATTGCCTCTGGAACTCCCCTATTCACGTTCATTCCTCCCAATTATCGGTTCCTACAGCTCTTGTAAGCTTGTTGTGATATCTCGCCACATTTTGCATTACACCCAAGAGCTCTGGCATTGCTCCTTTTCGGGAAGCATTTCCCTTAGGTAAGGACCTTCCCTTGTCCGTGTCATCGATGACTTGGCGGGGACTGCCATATTCTCGTGTGGCTCCTGGGCTTTCACACTGTTGCGAGTCTTTTCTGCCGTCTTGTGGAGGAGCGAAAGTTGTACACAAGGGATGAAGCTGCGTGCTGACATTTCTGGTTGCGTTCAGATGAACATTTGCACGTCCGGCAATCTCGGTACAGTTTGCAACCATAGTAGGAACAACTAGTGTGAAGCCTTTGTGGAGGAAAGGGTAACGCAGGACCTGATTGACGATCTGGTGGAAGTGTTAGCGATTGTCAGTGGCTGTCATGGGTAAGTAACGTTTTGAGCTGCCCTCTTGACACTGCTTCCAACACAACAACATCAACATATACCTCTGACAGTACTGCATCTCATACGAATTCAAAACACCAAGATTCACTAGCCGCCATGACCTGGCTTTACGACCTGTTGACTTGGATGCTTGGTTATCACATAGGCACAATTTACTCGCCGCCGGCTTCAGCTGTACATTCGCCAGACACGACGTCGCCCATATACCCCGATCGTCCTATTAGGCCCTTACCAAAACGTCGTATCCGCTCTCGTCTCTCACCCAACGTTGCCGATTCTATACTCTATCCATCAGGACCTGTTGTACCAAAACCGGTTTTCTACATTCCCTACAACGCAGAAAACTATGGCAACGGAGCTCGGTCCAATGGAGGGTTGGAGAACCGCGGGTTAGCCTCTACTGGTCATTTGTGCAATCACGACAACGACCACAATTCCAACAATCAGCGTGATACTGTGGAAAGTGAGGATGAGGTCGATGGAACAGGCCTAGCATGTTATCAAAAATTACGGAGTGTGGCTGCCGCCGCCAATCATGTAACCAACGGCTATCGTGATGGAAATCATCGGCAAGATGGATTAGCATCCTCTGTGGGCCTCAACCGACCTCCGGCACCACCGTCCACCTCGTCTTCCGCGGACGGTTACGACTCCTTTGAGAATACCAACAATAAGAAGAAACGCAAGATCCCGACTTCGGGGAACACAGGACATCATCATTCATCGTTATCCGCAGATATGGCGAATATGGGTATCTCTACGCCGCATGAACCAAATCCTGCTTCGCCAGACGAGTGCGTAGGTGGCGTTGGGCAGTATTACGGCTCTGGTAGCTCTGCAACACCTACAGGGGTAGCTGGAAGTAGTATCTCAGGAGCTGGTAGAGGTCGTTATGGCCGCAACACAGGCAGATCTGCCAGTGGAAGGAGTCCATTAGGTGTTTCAACCAATGCATCTAACGCTTGGATGTCTGGACGTTCTAGTGCAGCTCGACGTGATTGGACACTGACTGGCAGTCCAGGTAATAAGGGTGAGGCGAACTCTTTTCGGACTCAACTATGTTTTGTACTAGAACTGATATTGATTTCACACAGCTCAACAACCCCCTAATCAAGGCATCATTTCCACGGCTATTGCGAACGCAGCCGCTGTTTCTGCCACGACGCCTAGGGGTCAAGAGAATATCAGCTTGCTTGAACAACAGTCCTCGAAGAAATCTACGCCGAGCAAAACTCAGTTCACGTTCACCTGTGAATCAGATTCAGCCAAGAGTATGGTTTGGCCATCCGAGAGCCCCACACCTGCGGGCTATCGTCATACTTCCGGGACGAACCTGGGTTATTCAACCTCAGGTCAAGGTCAGAGAGGTTTCGCGACGCAAGGGACACAGACAAGCCCCAGCATGGCTGGGCAACCAACTCAGCATGCGACGAATGGTACGCAGCACGCTCAGCAATCTACCGCCGGCCAGCAAGCACAGCCCCAAGGGCAAAGGCCTCGTACACGCCGTACCGGCAAAGAATATCTTCTAGCCGCTCGCCAACGCCGCTTGCAGCAAGAGTACAACAACTACCACCATCCGCCGAGCGGCGATGAAGTCTGGATCTGCGAATTTTGCGAGTACGAGAGCATCTTTGGCACACCTCCTGAAGCTTTGATCAAGCAGTACGAGATCAAAGATCGCCGCGAGCGCAGACGTTTGGCCGAGAAACGGAGGTTGTTGGAGAAGGCCAAAATGAAGGGTCGGAAAGGGAAGAAAGGCAGCAAAAACGCTGCTAAGAACGCCGCACCCGCTCCACAAGCAGCTTCACAGCAGGTACGACACGATCAACACGTCAATCCCGTGCATATGCAGCATCAAGGGACGCAAAGCGAGGAACATCTTGCGGATGATTATGACGACGATCCGGTACCTTTCGAAGCCGCCACTCCGCAGCCACCAGCATCGAACCGCAGTGCCAAGAGTGTCTTCGAAGGATAGTCGTCACTCCGCGGGAGCTGCCAAAGGCTTTCCAGAAGGACCTGGACATGGATCCGCAACTGTGGCTGATGAATATTAGCATGTTGCTCTAGCGTTGAGAAATTTACTGCGCTCTTTCAATCTTTTGTCGTTTTCTGTACCCCTCTGGCACACACAGCTTGCTTTACACTGTCCCTTATAGATTCACGCCCTTGCCTGGCAGCCAGTAAAGAGAATCTCTCGGGTCCAAACGGATATCGCAGTGCTCGCTGTCGTTACCAACATCACATTTTCATTAAACTCTCACACCCTACCCAGTCCCTTGACCTTATCTGTAATACTACGTCAATCCTGCTTTGGTCATTACGGAACGTTGCATAGCCCTGGAGCATCACTGATCGTCCCTCTCTGCTCGCTCTCACCCGCTTGCACCTCTCTTTTGTAAGCCCGGCATATTTTCTCTACTCTGCACAAAGACTCCTACAACGATGTACATTTTCCCACTCTCATTACACTAGCTTCTTGCCAGTTCAAGACTCTCAAAGAAGCATTAAGTGGTGAGCGGTTAGATGTCCATAGATCACTCTACATTGGAAATCCAAAACATCACTGCCCAATAGTAAAGGCAATGGCGCGCAAGTCTTCATGGAGCTGGGGTGGTCAAAGATCTAAATTCCTTGGCTGAAGCCCACAACAGAACAGATATAGCAAATTTGATTACGTGCCTGTGTCAGTATATGGAACTGCAAACCAGGAAGAAGATATGGAGCCGGCCCAAGCTCAAAATTTGTCAGATACGTCCCTTTCTAAGTTGGACAACCCACACTCTCGGTTATGCGAGAAGTCATTGAGGTAAGGTACACCCAGGGCCTGAACCAACAGTTTGCCGTACACGTGATGTCGAAGCCCTAAACAAAGAGCCGCAACGTCAAAGGCTGAGAGATGGCGACATAGCTGTGGATTCGTTCTTTGGTTGCTGCACAGCTGAACGAGAATAGATCATGACAATTCCAAAAAATGCCTTCCAACCACTTTTCCCCCTGCCACGTCGTCGACCACTTTGGGCGAGAGTCACGCCTCCGTCGTCAACGCCAGCGTGCTGCGTGCTATCGTACCGTTTCTCTGCCGCATCATATTGCAAAGTAAAGCATTCTTGTCTTTTGACATAAGTTTGAGAGTCTCCTGAACTCGACACGTTGTCATCTTTACGTCCCACGCACTTGAGAGCCGTGACGTTGGCGGCTCCTCAAGCTCCCTGACATGTCATAAAAACCGTGTGTTGTTTAAATCACCTCTCTGCTCTTCCTCGTCACTGCATCCGTGGAGCACTCACTTCCATCTTCCTGTTGCGTCTATCGGTGCAGGGAGCCATGTCGCGCCGTTGGGTAGCTGCTGATTGTTACAATAGGCGCGTAGGTCGTCCGTCCATCGAGAAAATCTTCATAGCAATAGATCCCAGTACTAAATCGGCGTGAATGGCATCGCCTACTGTCGAATAACTTCACTCCAACGATTGCTTTGGGTACGTCAGGAGGCGTCATCCTTCTATTGTTCCCTAGGTCGCCTCTTGATTCTGTGCATGCTTATAGTTCTGTTGTCGTACCATGGCTCCATCACGGCAGTCTGCTCCCCACCACAGCGTAAGAAACGGGCCGACTTCTCCAAAGTCCTGCGACGTGGCGTAGATATTGCCATCGGTAGTTAAAGAAGGCTCCATGTACTGGTCTTCCTTGGAGTATACCACCATCATCAATCCGTGTTGGTACATCGTCATATTCACCCGCACCTATTCACTATTCCAAAGCTTGATGACATGTCCCTATGCCGCGCTCCTCCCTCTTGACACCACACACCTCGTATCTTGCAGGCCATCCATTCGTAGTAACGTTACCCCACCGTGCTATCAAGACGAGCACTGAGGTACGCACTAACTCTCCACGTCAACTGGCCAATCATCTCCATCTTACCATCTCATCATTGCTTCATTCGGGCTTCGAGACCTCCATCGTCAGCCTTCCCAACTTAAATTCTGGTCGTCCGCTTTGCACAGACACCACATCATCATCATCGTCAGCACGCAGCAATGGCCACCGAGGGATCCAGATTCCCCAAGTTCGTCGACGGTGATGTCCTCATCAATCTCTCGAGCAGCCGCACCTACTACCTGCACTCCGGAGTCCTGCGTCGTAACTCCACCATCTTGGCTAAACTGCTCGACGACAGCCACGCGGCGGTGCTCTCTTCCAAGGCGAAGAAGGAGGGCGTCACGATGCGCTTTCGTCTCGACCTGACAGGAGTCAGCGGCAACGCACCGGGCCGCTTCGTGAAAAGAGTAAGTTCCTCCAGGGGTCGAGTTGCAGGGCGGAAGCATGAAGCGCCGATGCTGATGATCCGGCGGTGGTGGATAGGACGTGGATTCCAACGGGCGTACCCCCGGTAACGTCGGCCTCCTTTTCGACATCGAGAACGGCAAAGTGGTGTCGGAGGTCTACAAGCACTACGACAACCTCTTCCGCGCCTTCTACAACGAGAAGCCCGTCCTCAACGACACCAACATCGCCACCGTGCTGAACGACTGCGTCGGCCTGATCGACGTCGCCGAGACCATGGGCTCCATCGGCATCGTCTCCGAGTCTGTCGACATCGCGCTGCTTCGCCAAGGCCAGGTTCTTTTCCGCTCCATCGCGACCAACGCCATCGCGTGGGCGGACCTCGCCTCCCGCGTGCGCTCGCCGACGATCTTCAAAGAAGCCCTGATCCACCTCATCGGTCAGTGGAATCGGCTGTCGCAGGCGGACCGCGATACGCTCAGTCCGGAGGTGCTGAAGGTCTGTCAGCGCAAGCACGACGATCTCAACATCGTGAAACAGGCCATTGAGATTCGCATCCTGGGTCACTACCCCGGCGTGGTGCAGCGCCAAGCTCTGGCCAATCCCGGTCGCATGAGCTACTCCAACGACATCTACATGTGGATGGTGCTCTCGCTCTTCCGCCACTGGTTCTCGCAATCCGTCTGCGAGCAGCGTAACTTCCTCTGCAAAGACGGCGGCGCAACCCTCTACCGTCAGATCGGGGAAGGCGGCCACACGTATCTCGATCGGAAGACGTTGGAAGGCTTTCACTCCTACTTCCCTATGAGCGCCAAAGGCATGTCCGTGCTGGAGAACCACCTGAGCGTGTACAAGCAGGAGCTGAAGCCCTTTGTTTCGGCGCTGCTGAAGCATCACTCCCAGTTGGATGTCAGCGAGGAGGCCGTGCCGTACTTGACGTGCTGCGTTGTGGACAAGTCGGATTATCCGTGGAATAAGGAGCGGGTTGAGAGTACGGCGGCTCGTGATGGAGGATCCGCCCGGAAGCGCCATTATGACGATGCAGAACTCGATGATCACGACGAAGAGATGCTTGCCAATATGTCCAAGTTCGTCACATACGGAGACGGCGGGATGGCGAGGTCTTAGACCAGTCATGTTGACTCGAGTGAGGGCGCGAGAGACCTTGTCTAGAATCTCAAGACACCTATCTCACTGGTCAGAACTTCCACACATCTCTTCCGGATTTCAGGACGCCTCACTTAGTCTGCACCCCTTATCTTCTTGCCGGGAGACCAAGCACCTCTTCTCTCATCCCCAGCGAGAAAACCTGCGATGTTTCTGCTGTACTATCAGGCTTAGTGGCGAACTCCATTCAAGCAGAACGCTCAGACACAATCTTGCCAGTCCAGCCTTCACTTCTAAAGCCCATCTCTTCTCATAGTCATGATAACAAAGTCAGCAAACCGAAAGGGGATCTTTCTCCGCTGAAATCAACACTCCATTCCTACCACAGCTGCAACAGCCCGTGACGTTATGCTCGTACAACCAACGTGATGTGAATCCGTTAATCCTGTAACATCCATTGCAAGTCCTTAGTATACACAGCAAAGACCACCTACAGTCCGCCCCTCATCACCCATCCTTCCTCAACCCAGGCCACTAACCATCCCTAACCATGCCCACCCGTCACGGAAGCATCCCCCCAAATCCTCCAACGGCAAGCGCGACGTCACCCCACACCACGACGCCTCGCACCCGAACCCGCAGCCTCTTCCGCCAACCAACCCCCCCCCTAATCAATCATCAAACCCCTCCGGAATCCTCCTCGGCCCCGGCGGGACTACAACCACCACAACCGCAACGTCAGCCCTCCACCTCCCTTTCCCCACCTCCACACAACCCTTCTAGACCAAACACTCCTTCTAGACCAGACGCTCCCGAGGGGGAAAGCGGGGGAAAGGATTAACTTACTCGGATAAGTCAACGGAATCTGTTCCCGCGGCCCATCGCCCAACCTCCTTCGCACCGGCGGCACCACGACCATGAAGACGGGCCCGAGCGAGCCGACGACGATCGAGTAGAAGATGGCGGGCTTTTCGAACGACACCCAGCGCAGGTAGCGGAGGGGGGTGGAGAAGAAGCGGGGGGTGGACATTTTGTGATGGGGACTGGGGAGGGCCGTGGTTGAAGAGAGTTGAGTTGAAATGCGGGTTAGGCCGATTGGCCGGTCTGGAATTGTGCGTCGAGCGTCGGTATGCAGGGCGGGTTGCTGGGTTGATGGGAGGTTGTTGGTAGAGGGGTTGGGCGTGAGGTCGATGGGCGGGAAGTTCCGGGAGGGATGTGGATGGTCTTGGCGGTGGACGCCGCCCTAAGGTATAGCGCCCGAGAGGGCTTGCATCTGCATCACTTCAAATTACACAAGGTGAAGCTCAACCACTACACATGAACCTCAAAGACATTTGTTGCTGGCAAGGGCCCGTGGTTCAAGCGGAACCGGTTTGATCCTCAGGGTGTCGGATGAGCAGCTGGCCATGCAGATTAATAAAGGTGGAGACAATCAAGGTTGCACTCAAGGTAATCACAGTGCAGGAGCTGGTGGAGGTGTAATTATTTACAGGACGTATGGGACTTTTGCTGCTGTGCTCAAAGGTCTAAGGGTTGCACAGGGTTCATTGGCTCCGGGGCTGGAGCACAATATGGGGGAGATTGTGACTACCATTCTTGTGAGCCCTACTCAAGAGTGAGTGATTGTTCGGCGCGATTGACGACTAAGTTACTTGAACATGTACGCTCGGAGGTGATTGTCATGTAATATCCGACCCGTGTTAGCATTGCTCAATCAAATACCATCACGACTTTCCTCTGGCCAAAGGCGCCGCTCTCCACCCTCTTGACCGTGTCCACAATCATTTTGCTACTCTCTTCCACATTTCTAGTGTCCCACGCCACCGTCTGCAGACCTAGACCTGGGCCAACCAGAGCACCAGCATTCAGCAAGTCCACGAGCCACCCCAGCAATTCAAGCTGCTCCTGCGTAGAGCGCAGAGCCCACTGAGCCGATGCCCGAAAACCGCGTAACTGTAGTCGGCGCGCAAACAGATCGCCCATGGAGAGCTCCACTTTCCCCAGGGAGCCTCCGAGGACTCCAAGCTGAACATAAGTACCACCCATGGAGAGATTCCTCAAGAGCAGTTGTCCCGAGGATCCAAACACCGAGTCGAGCGCCAATACGATTCTCTTGTTCTTGAGCGTGTCTCCTGCCAGCTCCGTCTCCGTCAACACCAGATCCGCCCCCGCCGTCTTCAGCGCCTGCTTGACACACTCAGCTTCCTCTGCGCTCCGGTCTCGAATGACACCGATCGTACGAACGCCGCGCCGGCGCGCAAACTGCACGACATACTGTGCAATGACGGACGTGGCTGCGTTCAAAATGACCCAGTCGCCCGGCTTCAGCGCAACCAGATCCTCGACGAGCAGGTACGCCGGAAGCACACCAAGCTTCAGAACCGCGGCGAGGGCCATGTTGTTAGGACGTGGGATTCTCTGTACTTTGCTGGCATCGAGCACGGCGTGAGAACGCCAGGTGCCTAAGCCGTAGTCTTTGGGAACGACGATGTCCCCGCACGAGAGATGGTCGACGGTCTTGCCGCACTGGAGAACCTCGCCCACGCCGTCGAAACCCAGGATTGGCTCGCCATGGTGGTGGTGCTGTGGCTTCACGGGATAGAGACCCTTGATGACGTAGATGTCTAGAGGGTTGATGGAGGCAGCGTGGAACTTGATTAAGACTTGGGCTGCGCCGACAGCATCGAGTTCGTGGTTGTGGATGGTGAGGGTTGGAGATTGGGCATCGGTTCCTGTGGCCTGGGTCAGTACTTGAGCCTGAGCCATGGACGGTCGTCTCGGATGTAGGAAAAGAGATAGAAATGCGGGGGACGGACAAGAGGTGATCGATATGTGCCAGTCATTCAAATCATATGTGGCAGAAGCGTGCTAGCCACAGAACTCCACGCACGCCAGCTTACGAAGCATGTTCATGTGCGGCGCAGCTTGAAGCCCAAAAATTCATAAGTGTGGTATTAGATAGCCTTTGACGTGATGAGCTAGCTCGCTTGCTTTGATAACGTGAGGACTAATTGTGAAGAGTCCAGGCCAAGGAGATTGGCGTCGCTCTTGCGGAGACGTCCTGGCTACCAGTTCCAATGCTAAAACTTAATACGGTATCATAGCTGCCACAACGCACTTACAGTAGCTCTACCGTATGGGATGTAATCTCTGTTATAGTCTGCCCATTGCCCTAGAGGGTTATACCTGTTGATTCCCTATAACGGAAGTAAACTGGCGTAAAACGTCACTCGGCGTAAGACGTCACTGCGGTTAGCCTTCGGTAGGCATGGAGGACATGAGAATTGGCTACGAGGAATCCAAGTTAATATGCGCGCTCGACTAACCGCTTATACTAAGGTGATTACTCGTGGCTCCAGCTTCAAGAAGCTAGCGTCATCCGCCACGTGGCCGTCAAACTCATAGAGTGCCCACGGCCCTTCTGCCTGGATGTCCACAGGCACCGGCCCCGTCGGCCCTCGAGCCATCTCAACATCCATTTCGACCTCCCCCCAGTACGGCGCCACGAGTTCCCAAAGCCGTTCCCAGGCACCGTGCTCGTCCGTCTCGCCCGGTCGCAGCTGATACCGCATTTTCAGCGCGCACCGGCCGCGGAAGAAGATGTGTCCCAGACGCCGGAAAGTGCCTTCCTCCCCTGCGGACTCGAGCAGCAGGCCCCGCAGCACGCGGTCGTCCCGAGGGCCCTCCTGCGACACGGCCAGGAACAGGCAGTAGTACTCGACTGGCGCGAAGCCGTGGAACCAGTCGGGCATTTCGCCGAACTGCTGGAAGCCGTGCGCCCCGTAGCCGATATCGCGGTCCAGCTGCCCGTCCACGTAAAGATGACGGTACTTCCTCGATACGTCGAGCTCCAAGAGAGCCTTGTAGGCGTCACCGTCGGACTCGTTGATTATTTGCTTCATGACCGAGGTGATACGGCGCACGAAGCCGCACACGTGAAGGCAAGCCCTTGCCATCTCGCCGTACTGATCGGCCGTTTTGTGTTGATAGTCGGCCAGGATCGTGGCCACGTCGGTGACATAATACGAGTCTTCCACTTTGGAGGGTTCCACGGGGGCGGCGCACGACATCCACGACCACGATGGCGCACCGGACTCGGTGGGCGGCGGGCGGCCCTCGGGTCGCTCTCTTCCGGGTACATTCCAAAACAGAGCGCGCGGCAACTGTGAGAGCCATACGCCGGCGACATACGTATCCTCCCGGCACCGGGACCCAAAGTGGCGGGCAAGACCTGAGAGCGCGGGAAGCTTGTCAGTCTGGTATGTGAGCTTGCGCCGAGAGTAGCCCCGGCATGCGGCATCCCACGCCAGCATAAGAAAGGGATTGTCGGAAATTGAACCGGCGGAAGTATCCCACATCCGCAGCTTAGTTTGGCCGAGAAAGTCTCTTCGCAGCGGCGAGCCGCGGGAGTATGTCTCGCTTCGGAATGAGGGTGCGGCCGCCCGACATTCCCAAAAGACTTCGTGCTTGGTGAAATGCAATACGCGCCGCGCCCTGTGCGACTTCTGGTTAGCTCCGAGTAAATAGAGGGTATAAAGAAAGACTGGGCGGGAGGACATTTTAGAGCTCAGGACCAATGGCGCTCGATCTCCTCGCTGCTCCGGGGGAAGGAAGAGGACATACAGGTGCCGCTCTTGATAAATCCAAGCCCTTTCGGAGCCCGGAGCGTCTTTGACCCAATCAAATAGGTTGCGTTCGTCGACCGAGACCCACCAGGTGCTCTGCAGCGGCTTCATATGGAGCTTGAAAGCGTCTACAGTAGCGAAATACCGATCGCGAAAACAACCGCCTCGGGCATCGACCGCGTGATCGGCCGAGATATTGAGAAACGCATTCTGATATACGTCGCACATCATTGGAGCTTCGTGCTGCCAGTCATCTCGAGAGTCTTGAATAATGCAAAGAGAATCGATCCAGAGCCATCTGACTACTCCAATTAGCATTGAACACAACCAGAATGGGATGGAGATCTACTCACTGTTGAACCAGTTCGCCACTTCTATAGCATCTCTGAAAGTGGGAGGAAACAAGGAAAGGTCCATGCCATGATCTACTCTCGCATCGATGTTTGATTTAGTGAGGACGGGCAGCTCTTTGGCGCCCCAGGTTCCCCAACAATGGCTCAGCGTGACATATTCGCTCCGATCCAACGAAGAATGATCCAGTAGGTCAGTTACTACCAGAAGTACCCTTCCCGTCTCCTTGAGCGTGGAAAGGTCCAGGAGTCGCGTAGGGTACCAGGAAGCATCGCTAACTTGACACTCCGAATGCTCGCCATCTGCATTGGCCCTGCATTCGGACAGCCAGTGCAAAGCCATCGGCCGGCTGGAGCGAGTATTGCCCCTCTCAATCGGATCCAGCGGTACAGAGCCTTCGACCTCAAAGGAAAGATCGAATGTTGGAGACGGCCACAGTTGAAAGCGGAAGATGGTTTCCCACGTGTGTTTATTCTGGTTCTGCGTAACGGTGGAAACCATATTACAGACTAGTCGGGCATCGCCCGGACGCCTGCCATCCCACGATGCCTCTTCTGTTGTGTTCCAGCAGAACTCGATCCTGAGATCTTTGGCTGTGGCCATGCCGTTCTTCGTGAAGCGACGACCCCATATCGTCTTGCACAACTGGCAGCCTCCGTTCGCTGCCGCAAACAAAGCCATCAGATTCTGATGTTGCACGACCGACTTCTTGGTCTGAAAGTTCTCGTCACCCTCATGCACGATGCAGTCTCTGAGATTTTGCGCCAGATACCCGAGTGCGCTAAGGCATGCGTAGCAAAGATGCGAGGCCCCCTTATACTCGACATGGCGTGCATCTGCGGAAAGACTCGGTGAAGCGTGCTTCCACTCAACGTCACGAAGGCCGCCCCCAGTCGAGTATTCGAATGCATCTTCGTCCACCGGGCGAGCTTCGTGCGGCGGTACGGTGTAAAGCAACATAATGTCGTTTGCCGATTGCGCATCTTCAAAGGGCCATCGTTGGCTGCCAGCGTCTAGCACAGCATCGATATATGCCATCAGGCTGTGGGATTGCTTCGAAGATTCTCAAACAGACTGCTTCTGAGCTCCACGGAAATTTGATACCGACACAAGTTGTAGGCTAGGCATATATCAATGAAATTAAATCACAAATGGGCTTGTGTATTGCTCAATGGAAGTATGTACGGAGCCTTAAAAATAGCAGCCGTGCTACCTACCTGAGTAGATTTGCTGTCCGCCCTAGGTCGCGGAGCCCGGTGATGTGCTTAGCGTGCGCAATGCTGCGGGTGGCTGCAACCACAGCGCTTGCTCCAGCCTCAAGAATTCAAGAATTGCTGGCGGCTAAAAATGGTTGACAGGGCCCAAAAATAGGCCTTTCTTCAGGGTCGGGCTTGGTCCCACCCCAGACCACGCCCTGGGCCCTTCCGCTCGCTTCGTTCCTCCTCGCTCGATCCCTACCTTTCATCATCACCACAGTAAGCCAACATGGACAGAGCCAGTCAGGTACTGGCGCAGGATCTGCCTCCTGGCGTACGTAGAACATACGCGGCATTAGCAGAACATGGCGACGTCGCTCTCTCCACCCTCCATCATCGTGCACGCGGACGACGCTCGAAAGAACAGAAGGCTCAAGGCCAACAGTATCTTACCCCGTCCGAAGAGAAAGCCGTCGTTAAGTTTCTGTTGCATATGTCTGACCTTGCACAGCCTGTGCGAATAAAGTATATACCTTCACTAGCCTTCAGTGTCACCCGCCAGCGATCCGCGACGGACAGACCACTCAAGCCTCCAGGCAGGAACTGGGCTCGGTTTTCCGAGAGACGCCATCCAGTACTCAAAGCGAGAAGAGTCAGGGCGCTGGACTGGAACCGTCACCCGAATAACATCTATGATAAGATTACACACTGGTTTGAGGTGATCGGAAAGGCATTACAAGATCCGGCTATCTTGCCGGAGAATGTCTATAACATGGATGAGACTGGAGTTGTGTCAAGCAGGCTAGGCTGTGTTAAAGTCCTTGCCTGGACCCCTGCGAGAACGTCATCAGGTAACGTTTGAGCTGCTGATTCTCGCTAGGTCGAACGAGACGCAATGGAGCCGAAAGACTCGGAATTCGGCCTTCGGCCCTCTGTCATCTCCGACACAGTCCCACCCAGCTTGCTCCAGATAGAGGGAGGTAAAGTTATGATACCAATTCCGGTGGTCTTCCTCCCCGACCTTGAAGGATGAGGGTATGAGGGAGATATGCCTGAGCGTCCGTGAATGGTAGGCGTGAGTGGAAGTGTGGTGGTGCCGAAGGTTCTTGAGTGGTGGTGTTGAAGATTGTTCTCTTCAAAACACCTGAAACCCCCAATCGAGGTCGTGGTTTGGGCTTATGTGCAGATGGGATTAAACGGAAAAGACCAAAGCAATTTTCGTATCAGCACTGATCGTTCAATCCGCCAAGGAGCTGTTACCACCAACCCGTATCGATCATGCCCGTGATAGAAACTGTGGGATGAACTTGACTTCAAGTTGCATGGTCCAGCCGCAGCGCAATGAGGTCAGGCATCCACAACTCATCTAGCCACGTTCATTCAGCTCCGTGGATCCTGTTCCGATTGCAGAGACAGCCCTGTTGAGCTATCTGCATTTTCGAAAGATATACCCCGGCTATTTAGTAGTTTTAACAGCACTACTGGTACTCAACAAGATGTAGCAAAGCAGTAGTGGTCTGACTACCGGCATAAAATTGGCTCAACAATGCAGCAATAGACATTAGGTTCCGCAACGTTGAAGTTGCAGGATAGCTGTAGCCCTCGGTGGACCTTTGACTACGAGAAGATCGCGGCGCTAGCCATTGATCGACTTCATGCCGGCCGGGTGGTACCGGTCACCCGCCACCTCGCAGGTTGCAAGTGCTTGGTCGATCTCGGCAATATCTGCGTCGTTCAGCTCCACATCGCTTGCTTTCCCATTTTCGAGAGCACGATCCGCCGTCGTAGTTCCCGGGATGGGAAAGAATGTGGGCATCCGCTCCATGTTCGACAGATTCACGACCCAGGCGAGGGCTAGCTGAGCTGCAGTGCAGTTCTTCTTCTGGGCCAGAGTCTCGAGTCTCTTGACGAGCTTCATGTTGGTCTCGAAGTTGGGTGGCTGGAAGCGTGGGAGCATCCTTCGAAGGTCTTTCTCGGGGATATCATCGAAGGATTTGATTTGACCACTCAACATACCGCGACCAATTGGGCAGTAGCTGTCGGTGAAATATCAGCCATGAATCATGTGGTCAAGCAGTGGACTCACGCAATGATTGGAATATCCAACTCGGCACACGCCTCGGCGATTCCATTGGACAAAGCGTCCGTGCAGAAGAGTGAGACCTCGACCTCCACCGCCACGATCTTTGTGATCCTGGCCGCTGCGCGAATTGTGTCCGCATTTACCTCGGATAGAGCGATGCCGCCGATCTTGTCCTCCTTCACTAGCTCTTGCAGTGTAGCTAGCGTCGCCTCAAGCGGAGTGTTCGGGTCTCGCCGTGCACACTCGAACATGTCAATTTTTTTTGTCCCTCCCAGCAACTTCACGCAACGCTCTACGCTCTGCCTCACGAATTCCGGGCTACCGTCGGGGATCAAGCCTGGTCGGAGACCACCCTTGATGTTTAGCACCACCTTGTCGGCATCCTGCGGATACTTGGTGAAGTAGCCTCTCAACAGACTGAGAGAGTTGACCTCGGGCGACGGCCCGTAGAACTCGCCGCCGTCCCAGAGGTTGCAACCTGTAGACAGAGCTGCGCGCATTGCGGCGTAGGATTGCTCTTCGGGTGGCATATCGAAATGCCGGGTCAGTCCTGGGGTGAGAGGTGAGTGTTCATTAGACTGACTAGGTGAACATGCATAGGACGCTTACCGGAAAGACCATAGCCCACGCTGCCGACTCTACGACCAAGTATCTCAGCACACATTGTTGCAAAGTCTGACGAGGACACGTGAGACCGTGGGGAAGAGGAGTAAAGAAAGGTGAAAGGCGAGTGTAAAGGTGGGATAAGGTTGAATGCAAGCCTGATGAACCGAGCGAGCTCAATGACGTAGACCGACTAGATGATAGCCGGAGAGAGATCAACTGGCTAAGCAGGCAGCAGAGATACGGTAAGTCAGTAAGATATCTTACCTGGTACCTTGAGAGAAGGAAGCAAAAAGGTGGTGAGCCAGTGAGCACAGAAGGATCTACAGAATCTAAAGAATTTGCAGTGTCCCGGCGATCATTCAGAGATGTGCGGGTCGGTCCAACCGTAGTAGTAGATCTCGGATAGATCCGCAGTCCAGCTTAGCCGCGCGGATCTGATTTGGCGCCAACACCCTGACTTATGTAATCACCTCATTGTCCAAATCGCTAGGTACGAATTACATGTTATGTTTGACGCTTCAACCATCATGCGTTACAAGCTTTTCTTCTAGGAGAGAAGGGAAGGTGAGAGAGAAGAAGAGACAAAAAGAGACAAAATTCTTCGCATCATTTGCTGAATACTCATCTTGTGTGCTCATTATAGAGGGCTTGTCCGTGGCGTGTTGAATGGACAACGCTACACCATCTTTGAAATGTTCAGATTATTCTCTTGGAATCAATAATGAAACCCAATCGATATCTGTTTCTACAAAATCTGTATCTACACTTGAACAAATGAAGTTTTCAAAAGATGAAGAATCGGATCTCCGTCAGGCCTCACTTGAGAAGAGGATCATTATAGAGAAATTGTGTCGTCCTGAGCCATGAATTACTCACTTTCAATCTTCATACTTCTTCTCTCCATCTTTGCTCCCGCACTTGCTCAGACAGGTCCGGAAATAGTGTCCTACTTCAGGCAACGTCTGTCCCCAAAATCTGCCGTCTACCTTCCCTCTGAGAGAACTACACCCTCGAGACCACCCAAAGATGGAACACCTTCAACGCACCCACGTACATAGTTTCCGTGAAGCCAGCTACCGACCGCGATGTCCAGAAAAGATTTCGTCCACTACACCTAGGCAGCGGCCGTTCTTTTGGACGAATCTCGGACACATGCCGCTAACAGTCAGGGCCACAGATCACATATGCGTACCATCACAACATATCATTCCTCGGCACCGGCGGTGGGCACGGCTACTCAGCGACGCTGGCCACGGTCCGCAACGGGATCGAAACGGACCTTGGCCATTTCAACACCGTCTCCATTGGCGCAAACGCCAACACCATGACAGTCGGCGGATCCGTGCACTTTGCCAACCGCACCGGGCCCCTGTACGACGCCGGGAAAGAATGGCGTAGACAACTCACCACCAACACCCCCTCATGCTCCTGCGCCGACATAGCAGGCGCCACCCTGGGCGGCGGCGTCGGGCCCCACGGCGGCCTGCACGGCCTCCAAATCGACGCTCTCCAATCGGTCCGAATGGTGACGGGCACGGGCACCTTACTCGACGTCTCCGCGACCAGCCACCCGGACCTCTGGTGGGGGATGCGAGGCGCTGGCTTCAACTTCGGCATCGTCACCTCGGCCACCTACCGCATCTACGACTTCACCAACGACGGCCCGGCGGTGAACGCCGACTTCCGCTTCCACGCCAGCCAGAACGCCTCGCTGTACGAGTTCGCCCGCCCCTTCACCGGCAGACTCCCGCATGCTTTCTCTATCGACATCGCCATCGCCTACAACGAGGCGTTTGGAGGCGTAAGTCAAGTCTCCCCTTTTCCCCTCCTTTTCCCCCTCTCCCCCCCTCCAACCCAAATTATCCCAAGAACTACCTAGCCTCCTCGACATCGGCTTCCACAACGCCTCCGACGCGCTCGCCGCCTCGGCCGTCGGCCGCGCCGCCCGCGCCCTGTTCATCCCGACGAGTGGCGCGAGCACTAATAATACCGAGGTCTACGTCAACTACGGCCACGGCGACGAGGGCGAGTTGGGGCTGGTATACGGAGCGGAAGCTGCCGAGGCTAAGGGCGTTGAAGAGGGAGTATGATCCTCACGGTTTGTTTAGCCATGATAATGCGCTGGGGGTGACGTATGCTGTTGAGCGGTAGGGTGGGTGCGGATTGGGGGGTAGAAAAAGGAGTGGAGCTGGTATCGGGGGTGGTGGGGGGTGGGGTAGATATGAGGTATGAGGTGTAGGTTGTGATTTCATGAAGGGAAGATTTGTGTGAGGGGATGGATGAATGACGTCCGCTGAGAGTAGCCTCTGGATTTGGAAACGAACTCATGTCTGCCTTTGCGTATTCGCGTTGACGATGCGTCGAACATGCACCCTGGCTCTTCGCCAGCTCAAACCCCTATTTCGACCATCCCTCCCTCCCTCCTTTCGCTCTCGCTCACTCTCTCTCTATCTCTCAGTCACACGCACGCACTCCCCCCTAAATCACCCCAATCATCCTACTTCTCCCGCACCCCGGTGTCAAGGTTGCTCATCTTGCAGATGTGTTGTTCTATGTCACTGATAGGGATTCAGAGCATGTTTTGCAATGTCATAGACGTAAACATAATGTCCAGTTGGATATCAGAAAGGATCGATTTCTGGAGTCGCGCAGATAGCTATATGCAAATGTCAGCTAGCGAAAGAAAGAATGCGATCCACTCTACACAGAGATGAGACCGACCCAAGAAATCTTTTGCTGCTGCATGAAAAGTTCAAGTATATATTGCGCTTCTTGTTGCTGTCATGCATTGACATTGTCATTGCTTAACAGTCACATCCCTCACGTTCGTATACTGCCAGCAAATCATACCCACTACCAAGTTACCAACTTCAGGGCTGAAAGCATTGTCCATCGATGCGGCTGAGGAGCTGTGCTGTAATCAGATCCTTTCCTTGACCCTCCAGGGTCAAACACCACATAAACACAGCAGAAAATTCAAGCGGCTGTAAGGCCCAGAGTCAGCTGCCTAGGGGAGCTGATGAGAGAGCATTGGCGACTAAGGCAAGGTAAGATTGGAATAGCATGCAGGTGGCTTGCGTCTTGCACTTGAGTGTTCCCCCTAGGTACCTTACTCACGATTGGTACGGTCCACATTCTGCTCCAGTGTGACTCCTCTGTCTCAATGGCCTGAACTGTCAAGGAGCAGCATACAAGCCATCAGAGCTCGTTCTGTTGAAGCTGCAGCTCGACTCCCTTTCGTGCGACAGGTAAGTTGTTGAATTCAACTGTAAGTGGTTAGGAAACTGCCCATCGATGTCAAAGAAGTTGTGGATGCTCACTACCTCATCGACGAAACGGCCCGGCAAGCGGAGGACCAAGCTTCTTGGTGAGGACACTGACGGTTTGCTTTTCTGTGCTGGGACGGCATGTCTGTTCGTCAGGAGTGTTTGTAAGTTTTGGACGATGGATCGGACGATGTGTGTATTCTGCTGATACTATTCAGTTCCCCACCATCATTGCGGTTCTTGTTCTTATGGTTGAGTGCAGAATGACTTCTTACGGTTGCTGGGCATGTCGCTGGAGGAGCTCGACCACTGCCTTGTGTTTGTTCTCTGCCGCCCATGACAGCGGCGTCCTGCCAGACTTATCCATCGAGTCAAAAGCTGCCCCATTGTTGAGCAGCAGCTTGATCACTGCCTCATGCCCATTCCGTGCTGCCCATTCCGTGCTGCCCATGACAGCGGCGTCTTACCGCTCTCATCCATTGAGTCTACAGCTACCCCATTGTCAAGCAGTAGCTTGATCACTGTCTCATGCCCATTCAGTGCTGCCTGTGACATCGGCGTCTTACCACTCTCATCCATTGAGTCTACAGCTGCCCCATTGTCAAGCAGCAGCTTGACCACGGCCTCATGCCCATTCCGTGCTGCCCGTGACAGCGACGTCTTACCGCTCTCATCCATTGAGTCTACAGCTGCCCCATTGTCAAGCAGCAGCTTGACCACTGCCTCATGCCCATCCCATACTGCCCATGACAGCGGCGTCTTATTGCTCTCATCCATTGAGTCTACAGCTGCACCATTTTCAAGCAGCAGCTTGACCACTGCCTTGTGTCCCTTGAGTGCTGCCACTGACAGTGATGTCATACCAGGTTTACTCATTGAGTCTACAGCTGCACCATTGTCAAGCAGCAGCTTGACCACTGTCTCGTGTCCGTTGTCTGCCGCCAATAACAGCGGTGTGTAACCGTACCAATTCTTTGAGTCCACGCTCGCTCCTTCAATCAGTAGCTGCTCGACTAAGAAAGTATCACCGCGCTTAGCAGCCGCCATGAACCTTGACTTGATGGACGGTCTTGCCAGGCGGCCCATGTTCTTTAAGATGTTCTTGATGCGCATTGGAACATCGATATTGGGCACTTTGTCAGAGGGATCTCGGTCTTGGATTGGCTGCTGCAGTGGCTCATTGGTGTGTTTTACATAAGGTTCTGCTGATGATATAGCAGGTGGTGTGGATAGTTCAAGGTCTTCTTGACCCGAACCTGAAGAATCGCAGGAATCATAGGTGTCGGGGATGTCTCCTGCAAGGCCCTCCTCTCTGATAGCCTTCTCAAGCGTGGCAATGATAACGATGCGGTGTTTTTCAAAAAGCACGGGAGTTATGCCAACACTCTCCAGCTCTTTCCGTAGTTGCCGCCATGCTTCCTTCTGATCAGCCGAAGGTGATCCAACTGTTTGAGTGGACACTACTGATCCTTCTCGCTTTCCGGTACGAACCTCGTCGATCAATGTTCTCACCATCTGTACGATCATTGCTTGAGATGACCTAAAAACTGATGCGTTAGTAAAAGGCCCGTGAGTTTAGGTGGAGTGTTTCAATGGGATATACATCATGATGCTGCTGTTGAAAATATTAAGCATGCCGGTATAAGATATCAGTCTTGATCTTATATCTGCCAGATCGTCTACACCCCATCCCATCCTTTCCCATGTCGGTTGAGTTTTGGTGCCCATGCTATCAAAGCGGGCTTTCAGGCGTTGCAGATCTTGCAACACCTGGTGACAGTTCTGAGATAAGGTGCATAGGTGAGGGTGGTGATCGGCATCAAAGCGCAGCTCATTGGAGTTATCCTCTGTGGTTTCCAGCACAGCAAGAAGAGAACCAAGCTCATTCTGAACTTGTTTGAAGGACTCTGACGAAGTCATGAAGGACCGGTAAAGGGATCGGGCAAAGGGTCGAATGGTTGTGATATGATCTGCATAGTTGGATATACTGTGTCAGCAATCACCGATATTCTGGACTGTGTCAACCGCTTACTTATGTTGATGTCTCGTGCCGCATTCAGATCACCTTGGAATACTGCACCACCGTGGGAATCGATCGTGCCAGAATAACTTCGCTGTGCTTCCGACGGAGACGCCATAACAACTGTGTAAATGCTTCCGGCTCGATACAGGGTCGTGCCCAAGGCTGGCCGGGGCCGTCAATCCTGAAAACAAAGCATATCCGCCATTGCGCAAAGAGAGGAATCGAACATGGCTCATTGAATGAAGGACAAAAGCTTGGAATGGGGAATTTGCAGACGTCCTTCGTGACCAGCGCTTAAGTGGTTGGTCTGGTGGCCTGTACAGCTGCAAAGTGCGGGGTGCAGAGAGTGCTCAGCCGCACAAGGCTCTCGATAAGAGGGGCTGGCGGCACAGCTGGACAATTGGCTGCGAGCTGCCAACTTCTCAGATTCATTTTGCTCAAGCTGGGAGTCATAACAGGCGGAAACAGCATACATATGGAAGAGTTCTACTCAACTGAGGGAGACTAGCTCAAATCCCTCCCCGAGCCCAATGAACGGCCCCCTTATCACCGAGTCTATATAAAAGGTAAACAAAGATTCACTCACACTTACGTAATAGTTACAGTCCTAAAAATAAGATGCATTGAGAGACCATAGGGCGGCGCTCGCCCGAGTCCCGATAAGGTTGAAGCTCGGGGCAGATCTTAGGTACAATTCTTGGCACGGACTACGTCTCCTGAAGTGTGCACTGAGGTAGCGGTTGCGACAACAGCCAGCATGCGTTTTCTACTTAGTCTCCTATCACTAGGGCTGCTGGGCTTAGTACATGCCCTGCGCAGCTCTAGCGGTAGATTACTGGTTGTCATTGAAGAAGCTGCGGAGAAAGAAAAGTATTCCACGTTCTGGGGAGACCTTGAAGGTGAGCGGACCCTGCTCCAACAACATCCACCAACACTCTCATGAGTGAGTCAGTGGCTAAGATGCATCACAATAGCCCGTGGATACCGAATTTCGTTCGAATCGCCCAAAAACGAGAAACTTTCGCTGTTCAAGCATGGTGAAAGGGCATATGACCACCTCATCCTCTTCCCACCAAAGTCAAAAGGTATTCTTAAGCCACCATAGTACTGGTAAGGGTTTGCACTGACCACACTCCAGGTCTGGGACCAGCATTGACTGCCAATGTCCTCCTCAAATTCATCAACAATGAGGGGAATATTCTTCTCACCCTATCCGCGACCTCACCCACGCCAAGCGCAATCAGCTCCCTCGTTGTCGAGTTAGACATCCATCTACCACCCGACAGAACATCTCTCGTGGTCGATCATTTCAACTATGATGCCTTATCAGCCGGCGAACGCCACGACGTTCTGCTCGTCCCTCAACCAGATGCACCGCGGCCTGACGTCAAGAACTACTTTGGAGGTTCAGGCGCCATAGCGTTTCCACGGAGCGTGGGACAGGTGCTAGGAAACCAAAGTCCGTTCCTCGCGCCAATCCTGAGAGCACCGAGCACGGCGTACAGCTATAACCCCAAAGATGAGGTGGACACGGTGGAGGAACCGTTCGCCACGGGCCAGCAGATGGCGCTCGTGTCCGCGATGCAAGCCAGGAACTCGGCTCGCTTCACGGTCCTGGGTTCCGTGGAAGCACTTGAGGATGGGTGGTTCAATGGAAAGGTCAAGGCTGTCGGGGCGGCTAAACAAACGATAACTGCCAATAGAGACTTCGCAAGAACATTGAGTGCGTGGACCTTCATGGAGATTGGAGTATTGAAGGTCGGGAGGGTGGAGCATTATCTGAGCTCCACTACTGCGGAAAAAGCTGGCAACGACAGTATCGCCCAACTTGGCTATCTCAATCCCAAGATTTACAGAGTCAAGAACGACGTGGTGAGTTGTGACACCGAGTCCAGAGCATCGGCATCTATACTCATGTCGTGCAGACTTTCTCCATCGAGCTTTCCGAATATTACTACGACCATCTCCAACCCCTAACCATCCCCGAAGGCGATGCTCTCCAGCTCGAATTCACGATGCTCTCTCCCTTCCACCGCTTACCTCTCCACCCGGTCTCGCAAACTGCGAACAGCACCATCTTCGGCGCCTCTTTCACCCTGCCAGATCAACACGGAATCTTCACGTTCCGCGTCAACTACAAGCGACCGTTCCTGACCAACGTGGACGAGAAGACGTCGGTTACAGTCAGACATTTTGCACATGACGAGTGGCCGCGAAGCTGGAGGATCAGTGGGGCTCGGGTCTGGATAGCGGGTATCTGGGTCACGGTCGTGGGGTGGCTTGCTTTTATTGCGCTGTGGCTGTGGAGTGAACCGGCGTATGAGAGGTCTAAGGGGAAGAAAACGCAATAGATTTAGTGGAACGCATGGGGTGTTATAGCGATCGTCTAGATTCCGTTCTCGCAAATTGACCTTACACAATTTCCACAGTCTTGCTTGCTCGATTTCTCGTGGGGAGCTGGGATCGCTGGGCCTTATGCTCGAGACAATTGCATCTCCGTTATTGTGCCTGAGTGAGTCTGGCAGATACCCGCAGCAGCTATTGCTGGTGATCCAAACGCTCGTACTGAGCAGCAAAACGGTCACTCAATGTTTCCCATCATTTTCCATCTCGATAATCATCTCTAGGGTTTTCCAGTCGGCAGGGGAGACATGAACCGAAGTACTTAAAAGAGATCGAAGCGAATTAATGAAGCTCTATGACCTTCCAGTCTAACACTATGTGATGCTGACAGACGCCTATTCCCGACCTTTCTATCCCAAAACTCCAAAGCACACATCCCGCTCCCACAACCCTCGCACCCCTGCAACACCCTCGCTA
>JAABUY010000387.1_pt1 | contig 80226 bp, 62 predicted proteins | sample 5560271 | NCBI WGS metagenome assembly JAABUY01 (sample SAMN10711886, study PRJNA513374) | rock metagenome | isolation source: Antarctica rocks | place: Antarctica: Victoria Land, University Valley | reverse complement strand
TTCCTTCTTATAAAGAAAATAATAAATAAGACTCCTCCTTAAAAGGCTTACCTATCTTACTCTTATTTATAATAATATTACTATTACCCTCTAGTATAAGTATTATATTAAAAGGTTCCCCCTACTAATAATAAAGCCTAAATCTTTAATACTAGAGTAATACTAGCTACTAGAGTAATATTAGTATTAAGAGTAATCTTAAAGATAAAGTTAATATTACTAATAATATTATTTATTAATTATAATAATTATAATAATAGAATAAAAAAAAGAATAAGGGGATAAAGTTATAAAAGGATAGGTAAAGACTTAAATAAATATAAAGGTCTTATCTAACTTAAGATATAACTCCTATTTTAATTAATTTTATAAAGTAAAGTTTAAAACTCTTTAAATCTTATAATATAATAACTCTAGTAATAATACTTATAAATATTAATAGGCTTATATTAATAAATAGTCTTTAGGCCCCTCTATTTATTAATATTAATATATTTATAATAACTAGTATTTAGGATCTAATCTTAATTAAGAAGCTAGAACTTATTTATAAGTAGTAATTTAATATTAACGCGGAATTTAAATATTTAATTAAAGGAATATAATAGACTTATAATATATTAAATACGCTTTATAAGGAGTTATAAGCCTTTATAACTCTATTATAAAAGTAAGTAGAGGCCTAGGAGGACTTTATTTAAATACTTTATATAAATTAAGCCTTATATTAATAGTACCTAAGTAAAGAGGTAGAATAAATATAAAAAATATTAGAAAATATTACTAGTAAAATTAGTCTTACTATCCTTATAAATAATAATATATTAAGCCGTCCCTAGATATCTAATAAAAAGCTTATAAGTATAATATAATTATATATTAATAGGCTTAATAATATTAAGGATATAAATTAAATAAGTAATAGTAGAGACTTTAAAAGTAATAGTAATAATAGTAAGTAAAGGAGAAATATTACAAAGGATTTTTATATAAAAGTTAATAAAGAGCTTAGTATAAATAGGGTTAATAATATATAGTAGGAGTATTATAAGACTAGTAGATATAATACTTAGGTATATTTTATAGCTTTAATATATAAAATAATATAAAATAATAGAATAACTATTAGTATAAACCCCTAATATTTAAGCGACTTAAGATTAGGATATTTTAGAATAAGAAGTAGAAAAACTAAATAAAATACAAAAGTAAAAACTTTAAGTAAGAATAAAGAAATAAGGCCTTATAAGATACTTACTATTTTATAATAATTATATAAATAGGTTATGTTACTTAATAAGGGTAGGTTTCTTATATTTCTTATATATATTATAAATTTAGGCTACTTTATAACTTATCTTTATAAGCTTCTTTATAATCTTAAATTTAATAATAAGCTCTTTATTAGTAATATAATCTATAAACTAATAGTATTATAATATTAGAGGTGGTAATTATATATAAATTATAAGCTTATAATCCCTTTAGTTATATTATAAGGCTTAATATAAAGAAATATATCTAAGTAATTATTAAGTAGAGTTAATTACTAATAATTAATAGATTATTAAAGGCCTTATTTTAAATTAATTAAATATTATATTTTAGCCTTATAAATAAGTAAAATAGTTTATTAATAATATTACTACCTAATAGATATTATTAATAGGTATTAACCCTAATTTTATTTTATACTTAAAGGTATTTATTACTTAAAGTATTTATATTATCCTAAAATTATACTTAATAATAATTTATATATTAGCTATTCTTCTATTAAACTTTCTCTTTTATATATTTAGGTAGTTTATATATAGTAATATAATAAATTTTATATACTTATAAGCTTTATTATTAAATAGATCTAGAACTTACTACCCTTAGAATACTTAATATAACTAGTCTTATATATTAGAAGTTTATAATATTATTAAATTATTTACCTTTCCCTTAAATAGGTTATATAATATATTAATTAGATTATTTAAGTATATTACCCCTAATTATATTATATTATATACCTTTTTATATATAAAGTAAGAGAACCTTTAATCTTCCTTTAATTAATAGAAGTACTAAAATATTTTATTAATAAACCCTTAAATTATAGACCTCTTATATATTTTACTTATATATTTAATTACCCTTATATACCTCTAGATCCTATTATATTTAAGAATAGGATACTAGTATAAGATAGAATTATAATAATTATATAAGTACTTAAAGATATTATTAATTATAATAAAAATAAAAGAGGGAAACTAGTTAAATATTATTAATCACTTATATAAAGGATATAAATATAAGAATTTTATTAAAATAAGATATAAAGTAAGCTTTAAGCTAGGCTAATAATTATATTATTGATTAATACTTTTAAGGTTAAAATAAATAAGTAATTAATATATCTTATTTTTAATAAATCTAAATATCTACTTTATTTACTTAGGTAGGAAATTATTAAGACTCTACTCCTTACTCTAATACTTAATTAGTAGGATATAGGCGTAGCGTAGGACTTAACTAATATAATATAAATTAAGGATAAAGAGGATTAAAGTAGTTATATATATAAGTTCTTTATTAAAATTAATATTTATAATATATTATTATTAATAATATAAATAAATAGATAATTATTAAAAGGGATTTTATAAGTAAATCCTAGATAGGTAGGGCTAAGTAGTAATAACTTATATTTAAGTAAATTTAGATTAGGGTTAATATATAACTAGACCTATATAAATTATTAAATAAACGTCAAATAATCTTACTATAAAACCTGTCTAATAAATTAAAGGTGATTTTGATCGAGCTTTTGAGGAAGTGGGACTTTCGGGTGGCCGATCCGGCGAAGACGAATACCTAGCCTCTGCTAGAAATGCGAGAGCTTGTTCTAGTCGCGCCCAAACATGCAGAGATTGAGCTGAGGCGAAGGAAGATGTGAGAATCTAGAGAGGGTTTTGGCCGGCCATGGTACTGTCTTATGACTATTACCTTTTCGATGAAGGGTTCTGACGGTTCTAATTTCAACAATTTATGTTCCACGATGGGATCAGGCTTCTGATAGAATTATGAAGAATTGATTGGTTTTTCAGGAAGCATCTGCAGAGTTTTACATGACTGCCAAGACGCTAATATGACTGTGACGAACAACTTTCTCATTGTGTTGCTCCTATGATTTGTACAAATGATGCTAGATAATTTCTTCCGCTATAATAAGGAACAGATCATGACAAATTGTCTGAAGCACTCTATACTCCCGTCACTGATTCTACGAAACTTCAGAAGATCTCCATTGGTCGCTCTTCACGTAGATCCAGATATCATCAAGACCTGCCTTCGATCCATTACCCTATCTCAGAGCACTGGCGCATGATCACGATCGCGAGGCCGAGAGTGTGCTTGGCCTTGAAAGACAGATCCGAAGAAAACGCGCGGGACAAGGAGTCTGTCGACACAGTATCTCTACTAAGGTCAATTGCAGAGACTGAGCATGTGTTTCATACCCAAAGACTGAGCTGTGGAAGTGTTTCCCAAAATTCTATCTCATCACAGTGCTTATCATAAAATATACAATCTTGGTCGTCAAAGTCTATATCGCCATAGTTATGCTGTCTAACCCTCATACCCCAGAATCATCAAATCTCTAACCTTTTGAAATTTCCTTCTTCTTTCTCAAATCCTTCCATCCCATTCCCCACGCGAAGACGAAGCAGCCAACTCCCATCCCTGCTGCCATATAGAAAACGCGATCAACACTCTTGCCGTAAGCGATTAATACACCCGCAAGATCTTTTCCGGACACGATTTTTCGAAACCCGGTAGCGCCAGCAGCAATGATACTTTGACCATTGACAGAAGGTGCGTATTCGGGGATGAGTTTTCTAAAACTGTTGCTGAATATGGTTTCCGCGAAACTGAGGAATACCGCTGCTCCGAACGATTGGCTGAAAATGAGGATTGCCATGGCGACGGGTAGCTGTTGCGGTGGCACTGCGTTTTGAACAGCGATGAGTGGCTGCCAAGGAGACCAATGTTACTAGGTGGGAACTGGGATCTGTGATGGGTAATATCAAACATACCATTTGCAACCCAAGACCTCGACCAGCCCCGTAGAGGATCTGGTATCCAATACATTTGCCCGTTGAGGTACTAGCAGAGAAGGTAGCTAAAAGGCCACTCCCGACTGCTAACAAGACCGCACCAAAGAGAGCTACCGGTATGTAGTAGCCCAATTTATTGACTGTGAAAGCATTAGCAGTGCGTGCCATGGGAAACAACATCCTTACCAATGGGACCTGAGGATAGAGCTGCGAAGATGTGAGCTATAATCATCGGCAGAATATATACACCACTCATTGTTGGCGATGCGCCCTTGACCCCCTGGAAATATACTGGCACCCAGTAGGAAGCGGTATATAAGTTGCCCATGAATAATCCATAGACGACGCAACTCGTCCAAACGGCTCTCCGGCGGGCTATGGACAATGGAAGCATGGCCGCGTCGCCTTTATGGTAATCCCAAAGCAGAAAAAGGATGAACATGGCGCCAGCGCCGCAGAAGAGACCAATTATCCGAGAATTGTTCCAAGCGTATGTGGTACCACCCCATTGCAAAGCAAGGAGCAGCATGATGAGAGCAGGAGCGAAGATCGCAAAGCCCGCAAGATCGAGGTTTGAATGTAGCGAGCGAACGACAGACATAGGAGGAGGCCTGGGGTGTTGTTGGGGGATGCGAACCCACACTAGCATCACGGCAACAAGGCCACCGACAGGAAGATTGAGGTAAAAGCCTTGTACAATTAGCTTTACTAGAAGCCCAAAAGTAGCGAAGCGAGTTGGGTGACCTACACCATCTCCAAGTCGCGTACTCTGTCAATAATCCACCAAATAATGGACCGCTGGCTAGACCAAGCTGGGCAACTGGAGTAATGATCAGTATATGCCAGTCAGCTCAGATAGAGGTGGACTTACCACCCATGACAATGCCGATTAGAGCTGTAACGAGTGTCAGCTTCTGAACAGCCCAAGTTCAGGAAAGAATTAGCTCATACTTGGTCTCTTGTGCATAGGGGCGCATTCCGCGATGATGAGCATGGCCCCATTCAAGATGCCCGAAGTTCCGAAGCCTGCAATAAATCGTCCTCCGATCAACATTTTTGAGGAGTTCGCAACCCCACAGATTAAGGAACCGATTTCGAAGATGATGAAGAAGGTCAGAAATGTCCACTTAATTTAAGACTTAGTGAGCAGGGAACCAAGAAAGGGCAGCGAAACGAGGATCTGAAAAGTTGACTTACTTTGGGCTTGAACTTCATATATATCTTCCCGGTAAGTGGTTGAAAGACTGCACTGCAAGCATGTCAGTTTCGCGTTCACTCATTGTACCTGGCTCGTTTAAAATCTCGAATTCACGTACCTTCCCAGCTGATATGCAGCTCCGTACCATCCAATATCATTCAAAGAATTGAAATCATCGGTGATGCGAGGAACAGCTGCGACGACGATGGTCCCATCGAGGAGCATGAGGAAAGAAACGAACGTCACGGCGGTCAAGATATTGAAAAGCTGAAAGCCGTGAGCCCATTCGGGCTCTAAGTCTAGGGTAGAGGGGGGTATGCTTGAGGCTGCTTTTTTTTCTGCGCCTTGTTTACCATCAAGTTCACCGTCGGGTTCATGTTGAATGGAAGACGTGGTGGATGGGTCGCTTCTGCCGGCTCTCTTTTCCAGCTCTAGCGCATCAGAAGGCTCCTGTGGAGGAAATGGTTGCGATGCCATCTTACAAAAGTAAACAATCCTTAAATTGAGTTTGTTTGGGTTGATACTGAATTTGTTGCATGATATGTATCATTACCAGCGTAGACACAACGTGAACCTTGCCAAGAGCGACTACTTACTGCTGCTCAGCTGGTAGAAAGCACTGCCCTAGTCCCTGGCTTATACCAGAAGATAATCGGGACGGTCCCTTAGGCAACGGGATCGGGCGGCCGGGAATTCCGCTCTTGTCCTATGGACGCTCGGAAGTTCAACGCGACCGTTAGGCTTATTAATCTCCGGTGCCGTCGGAGAGCGATTGTACCGAACTTAGTCGCTATTCAGATTAAGTACCTGAATTACTATCTCATACTTATCTTGGCGACTTTGGCATGCGGGTTTTAGCATTTCGCCTAGAATAGATGCCTCGCTAAGATATAGGATTCGATAGTAAATAAGATAACTTATCCTTATCTTATATATACCTTATATTAATTTCATAAATTACTTAATTAGGAAAGCTATTAGTAATTACTTATATACTTACTTCTTAAAATATAAGTCATATTATCTTTAAGTTTATTTATATTACTACTTACTTATTTACTTTTTAGAGTATTAACCTGATTTTATAAATAGAATAAGTACTAATTAATAATTATAAGTGAAATATTATACTACTTATTAACCTTTTTAAATTTCAATTATATAATCTTATCCTTATTATTACATTGAAATTTACATGAACTACATAGTATAATATACTAGTTCAGCTACAGTAATTAAAGTAGAAGGTTATAGTTCAAAATGTCAATTTTATTAAATTTAATGGCGCAAATTACCTTAACATACAACTTCGTATCAACAGTCAAACGAAAAAGTCAACTGTGATTATACTACGAGCGAAAACTCCATCATGGCATCTCAATCTGACTTCAAGGTCTTTTCCTCTCCACATCAATCCACAGTGCGCGTCCGCATCATTGATACGACATCCTATATCGGAAATCTCCACGCCGCTGCATTCCTGACTCCCGAGTTCCCTGGGCTTCGAAAATGTCAGGCCCGAGTTTTTCCTTTTCGATTGAACACCCAACCTTACGCTCCCTGCTCTTCGATTTAGGTGTCAGAAAAGATTGGGAAAACTTGCCCCCAGTGATCACCAAAAGAATAGAAGCCATGAAGTGTACAGTGAAGGTCCAGAAAGGCGTCCGGGAACAGTTGGAAGAGCACGGGGTAGATGTGCAAACCATCGAGGGGATCATCTGGAGCCACTGGCACTGGGATCATACTGGAGACCCAAACAGCTTCGAGAAAAGCACGGCTCTCATTGTTGGGCCTGGCTTCACGAAGAATTTCATACCTGGGTACCCAGCTGACCAGAACGGACGGATACTAGAAAGTGACTACGAAGGACGGGAATTGAAAGAAATCGCTTTCGATCAAGGCCTGAAGATAGGCAGATTTGATGCCTTTGATTATTTTGGTGACGGATCCTTCTACCTCCTGGATAGTCCTGGACACGCATTGGGTCATATGTGCGGCCTCGCTAGAGTTACTTCATCCCCGAGTTCTTTCATTCTCATGGGCGGCGACATCTGTCATCACATTGGGCAGTATCGTCCTTCTTCGAAACATCCATTGCCTTCAATGATCTCTCCGCACCCCTTCAATCAACAGAGCTTGACAGAGTGTCCCGGAGAGCTTTTCGAGCTTCTCCTTTCCAACAAGGATAGCACCAAGCCGTTCTGTACTGTGGCAAGATCAGAGAATGGAATAAAGGTTGCAGATGATGCCGATGCGGCAGACGCTTCGATAAGCAAATTGCAGGACACTGATGCATTGGATGAGGTCCTGGTAGTCATAGCACATGACACTAGCCTGCTGTCTGTGGTAGACTTCTTTCCCAAGTACGCTGATAACTTTTTGGAGAAGGGGTGGGCGAAGGATAGTAAGTGGCTGTTCTTGAAGGATTTCGTGGACGCGGTGAAAGACCATATCACATATGATTGAGTTCGGTTCTATCTTGGATACTGGGCACGACTGTTCAGCCAATGTCCTAAGTTTGTAGCAATCAAGTTGGCGATCTGTCTCGCAAGCATGGATGGTTATCATTTGAGCCTTTCTCTAGCCTGTCATTGATTTCGTGTTTGAGGATGTTCTGATCTGGTCGAAATGTTCTAGCATAGCAAATGACGTAGACCTAGAACACTAAGTAGCTTATAATCCTCGAATGCTTACATCTAACTTATTTCCAACTATTTCTCAACTATCCTTTTATTATAATACTTGAAATACTATATTTACCTTATCGTCTAGATTAAAAAATATATGAAACCCTATTACATTATATATATTCTACTCTACTATATAGATAAATCAATTTATTAGTCTATAACTATTATAAATTAGATAACAGTTTATCAGAAATTATCTATAAATTAAACGTATTTACTTGATTAACGTACTGTAATTATTTTCGTTAAGATACCCTTTCAATTATTCGACTCGATATCGTGCTAGCAAACCCTGCGGCTTTGGTTCCGGCAACGACATCCCAGGTTGATTCATGAAGATTGATCGGCAGGGATCAACGACCAGGATCGGCACATGGCGTGATGGCGCGTGGCTTATTCTCCGAGGGCTATTTTGCAGACGTACGATCTGCATGGGCCATTTGCTTATCAAGCGACAAGCGGTAAAGCGTGCAGCGGGATGGCGTATCACAGGCCGGCCCGTCGCCCGGGATGCCAAACATTAGCCGCATTTTAAGGTTAATCCTTTAATGCAACGTCAAGGATGCGACAGGGCCGACAGAACCAAGGATTCGTGAATGCTTCATATAATCCTTTGATTCACCAAAGGCACTAGCTTGACCCTCGCCAACCGGTTTGTTGTCAGTGTGGTTTTCCGTTCGCAAGAGTTCAGGTTCATGCGTCGATCTTCATGCATGGAGAAGGTTTGTGATCTGTAGGTTCTCACTAGTAAGACTTCAGGATCAGGTTCATGCGCCGATCCTCATGCATGGAGAACATGAGTCAGGTTGCTAGTATAATGCGTATCGGAGTAATGAATTGTATTGCGAGATGGTGTCTACTGAAATTTTGTTCGTAATTTCAAGCCGAATCCTTAGCCAAGATTCCTATCAGTATTATTCGAAAGAATGGTTGCGTTTGCTAGAACCATATCCTAAGTTTCTTCTGCTTTGATTTACCGATCGGTTCACCACCATTCTTCCCGGGACTGGTCACCTCCCACCATGCCGTCTAGCAAACTCGAATCGTTTGATAGGGTCGACTTTGACTTCAAGACTGTCCACGGCCACGCCCTTCAAACAAGTATTTGGGTACCCAAACACTTACAATCAAGGCCTAGAGAGACATACCCTACCGTTGTGAACTGGCATGGTGGAGGATTTGTCGTAGGAGACCGGTTATATGAAGGATGGCTTCCTGTGTGGTGGGTTCAATCTTACATCCTGGTTTTATCATGAAGTTCACTTCGGAGCATCATTTCAAGCACCTTTGAATTTTGAACTGGACCTCAAACAATTATGGAAATATAATTATTGATTAAAGAGTGAGTTGCCAAAGGCTTCTCGACCTGTGTCTCACAAATTCGGCTATCTTCATAGCGCCCGACTATCGTCTTCTTCCGGAGGCCACGGCTGCCGAAGTTCTTGACGACGTCGAAGACTTTTGGCATTGGCTGCATGACGCACTCCCAACGCTCACCACAACCTGAAATGCTTTCCCAGACCTCACCCATCTAGCCTGCACCGGTCAATCCGCAGGTGGATACTTGGCAGTACAATCAGCCCTTCTCTTCCCCGAACTCTCACAAATCAAACTTGTGGCTTCCATGGGCGGCTCCTTGAATACGGATATTCCTTATTGCCGCATTCCGGGACCTAGGGTAATTCTGGGGAAGAGGCCCCCACCACCAGGGAAAGCAGAGAGTATTGTCCGGAAATACGTGAGGAATATTAAACCACAGACGGTCAGAACGAGCGGGAATGTTATCGAGATGTGGGACTTTTTGACTTGCGTGTTGCAACAGGCGTATCTGGCCCGTTGGTTAGGAGCAACGCGAAAACAGGAGCTGGACGTAATGAAGGTGTTGGAAAGAGCAAAGGCAATGCCACCGAGTAAGTACATGTTGGGAGTAATTCCAGAAAAGATCAGCAGTAACTTGCTAATCTGGAGCTGACTCATAAGCTGGACAATTTTTGGTCAAACTCAAAAAATGATGCCCGGGGATGATTTTTGTGCTCCTTTTGGGAGTGCAATCTTATCCATCTATTGTTCTTGATCTTTGAATGTTCTCAGAATGTATTGCTAACTTTCGCGCGTTTTCTATAGTATGGCTTATACATGGCGAGCAAGACTCCGTGGTAAGTGATGGATCAAAACTTCTTTTTCTGCGCTTAGGACATCCATATTCTTGTTGAATATAAAAGCTGATAATCTGGCAACAATGTCTAGGTTCCCCCATTGTGCTCAATAGGTTTTGTTGAGAAATTAAAGCAGACTCTCCGTGATGTTCCCTTCTTACTGAGTCTTCAGCCTGGAGATCATGGGTTCGAGGCCGTGTGTGATAGGAAGGAGGATTGGATCCAAGAAGGTGTTGAATTTATCGGGAGATATTGGCCTTAGAATTCTGGTGTTGCCCTTTCAATTTCTCAACGAGAGAAAACTTTGTAAAACACATTTGAAGAGAGACAATGTGAAATGCCAAGCGAAGAGGCGTAATCCATAAGCATGCCGCGGTATGGAGGCAGTAATATGGGTATGAAATTTGTAATAGTAAATAACGCTCTGTCAGTAAGACTGCAATATATCTTGGAAGATAGCTTCCTAGTTTACCACCGGTCTAGCGACGTCCTATGGTTTCCATGACGAGCAATGAAGAGCGAGAAGTCACGCCACGATTTGAATGCCATGTCGATACTCGCAATAGGCGATTTTTGTTGCTCATCTCGATCTCTCAATCCTAAACGAAGCTCGAGTTCGGGGAATTTTCCATTGGCGAAGTCGCTAGCTGTTATCTGCGAGCTACTGCAGATCTTCACATGCCCGCATGAGGTGAAGAAGCAGAATCCTAGCAGGCGGGATTTTGCGGTTTCTGCAGTTGCCAAAAAGATATTTCCGGGGCTTATGCATGCGAGTTCGAATCCTGTAGAATTTGAAGCCGAGACGGCACAGTAGTCCGTAGGAACGTGCGGAGATACTTGCCTAAACCCTGCTATCAGCTGTTGCTTACAGTCATTTAGGCCAAGATAGTGGGGAAAGTCGATATGGAAGGAGGAAAGCCATGCAGAGACGTAGCGTGAGGTTGTGGCATAGCATCATCTGGTAGTACGCTCTGCCCCCCACACGAACAGGACGTGAGGACAATATGGGAGAGACATGGATTGCGAGATAAGGGAGGAAGAACGTTATGTGAAGACAGGGCGTAAGGTCGTAGCTAGGCCTAACGTTAGATAACAATACGCTTCACGCCTTATACATATAGAACGGGAGAAAAGTATGGAACGAGTATTATATAAACTAGTAACAGGAATAGGACTGTTATTATAAATATTACTAGAGATGCAAATTAAATAAAGTAGTACAGTTAGAATAAGAATTATAAATCAAAAGATACTAGAAAACCTTGAAATACAAAACCTAATAACTTTAACCTATATAATACTTATATCTTAGATACTTTGTTTTGTATATATTAGAAATCTATGAAGTCCTATAAACAACTAGTACAACTAGTAGTAATGTAAATAAACTAAGTATCTCCTCTAAATACGTAATTTTTCAAATACATTTCTCACCTAAACATAGAATTCTACCATACAAACATCTCTTCTAAGCTTACATCCCTCAAATCCATCCAATATGTCTCTTAAGTTCTACTTACAGGAACTCTTAGCTTCCAGAAGTCCTCTTTCACTCATTCTCGTTGCCTCTTTCCTCACATCAATTGCAATTTTAGCAATACGGACAGTCGCAAAACGTTCAGATGAAGATCCATCTATTCCGTTATATACTCCAGAAACGGTGGCCGCGGGAAATTACAAGAAACGATGGTCATATGATAATCCCAATGCACTCCGAGAGGCATATCGGAACGTAAGATATCGGCTGCGATTCTTCCCTTCGTTTTCGAGGGTCGCTGACCATTGCATAGTTCCCCAATATCCTTTTTAAGATATGGACAAGCCAGGGGAACCAGCTTGCGCTCCCGGCGCGTTACCTTGATGAACTGAAGATGTTGCCGGACACTGAGTTCCCATTTTCATTGCGGAGTGTACGATAACTTCTTTATCTCTTCGACTGGAAATTATAGCTAAGTAACGAATGGTATTTCTTTCTTGGGCCATACCTATGGCCAGTCGAACAATGGAAATTAGACTACGTGCAAAAGGGTCTCCATAAAGATCTAAACAAGCATTTACGTGAGTCACACTGCGTCCTCTTCATGACCTTTGAAAATCAAAAGATTTAGATAACTGGCCTTGAGCTCTAGCATCCATGTTCTTGGACGCCAAAGAAGGTGCCGATAGTCTGATTCCTCTAGAACTTCCGAAATGCGAAGGTACGAACCCTTGAGTGCTCAGTCTTAGCGTAGTCTCATGAAGTTTGCAGATTGGTCTCCGGTCCAAGTGTATCCAAAGGTGTTAAGGCTCGTGAGTCGAATCAATACAAAGATCCTAGTCGGAAATGGCCTTCAAGAAAATGATGAATGGATCGATATAAGTGCCAGCGTACGTAACAGAATGGGACAGAAACGTATTGCATAATAGCTGCTAATGCAGATATCATAGTACACGAGAAACATCTTCCTATCCTCTGCAAAGCTTCGAATATTTCACCCAATTCTGCGTCCTTTGGCTCAATTTTTCATCCCCGAACTCCGCAGTGTCTGGCACTACAATCGTCGAGCACGAGACCTCCTAGCCCCCATCTTGGCCGACAGAGTCGAGCGTGAGAAGAGTCATGATCATAAAAAGCCACTCGACTCTATTGAATGGATCCGGGATGACGCGAACGATCCAAAAGATAAAAACGATCCACACCTGCATGCCATTGTGCAGCTCATCATGGGAGCCTTGAGTGTGAATACAACAAGCCAGTTGATCACGAATTCAATATTCAATCTTGCCACTTGGCCTGAATACGTGCCTACCTTAAGGCAGGAGATTGACGACACTTTGAGAGATGCTGGAGGCAAATGGACGATGGATAGTATGGCACAGCTGCAGAAATTGGACATTTTCATCAAAGAAACTCTGAGGCATAGTGGGCATTTGACTCGTGAGTAATGTCTTTGCCTCGCCGGTACAGGGCAATACGGTACTAAAGCAAACAGTCACCTTTCAACGAATAGCGCGGAAAACCATCACTCTTTCCGATGGAACGGAGATCCCCGAGGGCTACACGGTATTCTCGCCGGCCAACGCCATCAATTTCGACCCCGAACTCTATCCCAATCCCGAGACCTTTGATGGTTTGCGCTTCTATAAGCTTCGACAGGCTTCACCGGAGAACGAGAAGAAGTTCCAACTGACAAGCTTCACCAAGGAACAGATGCAATTTGGAATGGGCAGACACGCATGCCCGGGACGATCGATCGCCAGTCATCAAGTCAAACTCATGCTTGCACGTTTCCTTAACAAGTATGAATTCAAGCTGAAGAATGGCGACGGGCGGCCGAAGACCATTCCGTTTCAGACGAATCAGTTTCCAGATCCGCAAGGGGAGATATTGTTCAAGAATAGGAAGTAGCGGGATGCATATGGTAGACTGGTAGGGTCTGACAGTATTTAAAGGGATACTGACCTATCCTGCGGGGTGTTCAACCACCCAGTGTTGGCTTGGGCTATCTCCGAAACTATGATTGAGGTTGCGACCACTGCACATAGTTCCATCCGAGTTTGTACCATGGTGCTCGTGTTAATACAAGTATATGAATGATGTTAGAGGAGCCGTGAGTAGATTGGTTGCCTTTTGCCCCTCTGAGCCAGGGCTTGAACCGTAAAGCGGGCGGCACTTGACTCATAAACTGGCTGAAGTATTTTGGTCAGGATTTGGTGCTGTATCTCTTGTGGGATGGATTGCCTCAGACACGTTGTCTTCGTAGGCGTACATTTTGTTCAACATAACATATCATCGTTTAGCTGATCGGAAGCGGTTAGCGACGGATAACTAGAGCAACGCGGGTACTAAGCCGTATCAGGGTATTCTAGTGAACCGAGCCTGTAGATTTTTGACAGCTAAGAGAATATGCTACACACATCTCCCAGATATTTCATTCTCCTCGCCGTTTCCAACACGCGCCTACATTCAAGCCCGCTCCGGGAACCCATCAACAGCCCGAGCACACGCTGTTGGACCTGGACATGAATCAGCCAGCTGATTATACCTGACATTGAAGAAAAGTTAGTTATGCGTCACTCCACGACGACATCGCGTTGCGAAGAAGCGAACCCCATATGATCAGTACAGCAATAATGGACCAGCATATAGCTGCCATAGCGACGAATACATAGAGGGTTATTTCCATAAACTTCAGCAGGATCAGAACAGACAGACACGCTAATCACACTACCCAATCCAAACGTCATCGAACCCCCGTCTCCCTTCGCCACTTCCCTCTCCAACCAACCCTCACCCCAAAATCCACCAAATGATGCCCCTCCGCCTCCCCTCCCGCCCCACCACCGCCCTCCTCGCCCTCTCCATCCCCGCCCTCCTCACCCTCCGTGCCACCATGTCCACATCCACATCCACCACCTCCTCCTCCCCCGCCAAACCCTCCACCATCTCCTCCCCCGCCAAACCCTCCACCACCTCCTCCCCCCCCGCCAAACCCTCCACCACCCCACCCCCACCCAAACCCTCACCCCCAACCTTCCCCACCCGCCCCCTCAAACCCCGCCACACCACCTCCCCCTACACCCCCCACGACTTCCTCCGCGCCGACGAAAGCCCCGACGCGAATTTCTACGCCGAACCGCGCTTCGTAAACCATATCGACGACCACGCCATCGGGCTTTTAAAGGCGTATTATCGAGGGGTTTTGCCGAGGAGGGGGAGGGTGTTGGATCTGTGTTGTAGTTGGGTGAGTCATTTTCCTGAGGAGGTGGAGCGGGATATGGATGTTAGGGGGATGCAGAAGGATGGGAAGGAGGGGTTGGAGGTGTGGGGCTTAGGCATGAATGCCGCAGAGCTGAAGGCGAATCCGATACTCTCGCACTCCATCCTGCAGGACCTCAACGCCAACCCGCATATCCCCGAACACATCGGCATGCTAGATACGAGCCTGTGCGTCGTCTCGATCGATTACCTCACGCGGCCGGTGGAGGTGTTGCGGAGTCTGCTAGAGCGGACGAGAGTGGGGGGTAGTGTGCATTTGGTGGTTAGCAATCGGTGTTTTCCGAGCAAGGTCGTGGGGCGCTGGTTGAGGGTTGGAGAGGAGGAGAGGCTGGCGATGGTGGGGGATTTTTTGCATTTTGCGGGGTGGAGGGGGGTGGAGGTTGTGGTTGTTTGTGAGGGAGGGGGTGGGGGGTGGTTTGGGGGTGGTGGGGTGGATCCGCTGTGGGTTGTTAGGGGGGTTAAGGGGGGGGAGGGGGGTGGTGTGTGAATGGTGTTTGAGTGGGGGGTGGAAGGGTTGTAGTGCTGGGACGACTGTATGATCCCTTGATTGAGCGAGCTTTGTTCACTGGCATCTCATTGCCATGTAATGTGAACTAGCTCAATTCGCAGCACGCTATACACCATATTCACCACTTTCACCTCCCTCCAAGCCATATATTCCTCCTCCCCCCTCTCCACTTCTACTCTCCACTCTCCACCCCCCATCTCCTCCTCTCCCCCTCCCCTCCTTTACCTCTCTACCCTCCCCTTCCCTCTCTACCCTCCCCGTCCCTCTCCCTCCCCTCCTTCTCCCTCCCTCTTCTCTCCCCTCTCCCTTCTCCTCCTCACCACCCAAAACATGAACTCAAAACCTCCTCCCATACACCATCCCATTTATATCCCTCTCCAATCACAAAACACAATTAGATCCACTCCGCAAACCTTAGAACCTCAAATCTCAAATCTCAAATCTCATATATCATATCATATTATATCCTATTATATCATATCATCTTTCCCCTAACAAGCGTGACTATATTTGGAGGGATTTAGGGTAAGTGTAAGTGTAGGAAATACCAAAACCGCGGTTGTGGTACTAAACTGTACTGTACTGTACTGGGAGGAGTAGGAGGGGAGAGGAGTGGAGAGGAGTAGAACGCAATGGTTTTGGGGGGAAGTCTATTTGGATAGGGGCGGAGATGGCTTTGTGATCGTGTTGGAGTTTCTCCATCGTGATGTGATGGAGCTGTGTGCGAATGGTTTCAGCAGCCGTGAACGGGGTTGTATCAAGGCCGAGCGCGTCTTATATTGAATTAACGCAGACACACTGTTTGTCAAGTACCAAGGGGAGGAAGAGGTGGTAGTGACTTGAGAGTAGGTCTGCCCTATCTCCCCAAAGCTCTATTTAACAAAGGCCGCTTCAGTACAGTGAGAAGTTTTCGTAGGATCATCATTCAAAATGAGTACCACATTTGTTAGAAAGTTATATATCACAAAGTAATCATCGCTAAAACAGAAGAGGTATCATCACATCCAGACAGACGCTCATCAGTGCAAGCGATGTTCAAAAAATACAGGTTGGCCTCCCATCATCACGACGCTTCCCATATATCGGTATCGTAGCTTGAGATGGCAACGTCAAAATGTACCCTGCCATCACGTTCGAAAGTATGTAGTAGAAAAGAAGTCCGACCGTCGTCTCAGAATCCTCCGTTAGCGAGCACCCTTCAATTCCCCATTCCCCTTCAAGAAATCCCTCGCGTCTTTGTCGCCCCCATTGGCCGCAGCTTCCATCCAGTGAAAGACGACGGCGAAAGTGTGGGGATCGAGAGCGCCTCTCTCCTTATCACCAGCCCTCATATCGTTCGACATCACCGACCGGAAGACGTCCTTCGCCTTTGAGAGCGGCGTGGTCACCCTTGGCAATAGCTCCGGATGCGTCAGATAGAAAAGCCCAAGCTCCCGAGCGGCGACTGGAGAACCTTCTTTAGCTGTGAGGAGCCACAGCTTGGCAGCGTCACGAAGCGTGGTCGAAGCGAGCGCCTTATCAGTGGCTGGATCTAACGAGTTGCGCGGAGAGATGTGATAGGCTGTGATGGTGTTGGCGCGAGTGATCATCGATTCGCAGAGATTCTCTTTCAACGCCAGCGCTGCTAGCCCTGCGTTCCAGAATGCTTTGCCCTGCGCCGTTCGATCCAAAGTCTCCGCGGGAATGAAAGCTGCTATATATTGAAGATCTCGGAAAAGCGTTGTAGGCCGAAATCTCCGGTCTTTGAAGATGGAGAGCATGGCATTTACGACGCCATCGGTGTCAGGTGAATTGAGTTCTCCAGGGTCACTGGCTGCTCTAAAGGGAAAAGAAGGAGCATTTAAGCCTGTGGATCTCAGTGTGCTTGCCCTTCGCTCGGTGCAATTGGCAATGGCTTCTTCTAGGCTTGTGGTCTTCGTCCTAGGTACGCCCTTGGTACGGAGGCTGGATCTGCCATCGCCGGTCCCCGAACGGACGTGGTCAGAGTTTGGATATTCAATATGAGGTTCAGAGTCCATTGACTTTAGGATGAGGTCCTCAAGCTCGTGAAGGAGACGAAGCTTGGCATAAGGATCGTGGGTAAGCGACATCTTTCGGAGAAGCATTGTGTAGGCTTCGATGAAAGGGAATGAGTTGGTATGGTGATTATGTGTGGTTTCGTCATGGGGTTGTGGGCCCACCCCAGGTATACGCAAGCTAGTGGACGATCCGTTTTCAGAGAGCCCGTCTCGCTTGGACGTATTCATGAATAGAGCTTCAGAACTTTCGTTTGGCAACATAGAGCCACGAGCGTTCGCAATCTCGAGTTCGCATTGCTCCTGTGCAAAATCTGTGTTTATCCATGCGTCTGTCTCACTGCCTTGATTCCACAACAAATATCCAAGGTCACTAATCAGGAAGCTGAAAAGGGACTCTCTGATTCGTTCGGCGAAGGCTCTCTTGGCCGGTGGAGTAACCCTTTCTTGAGTCTCCTGCGAATGACGTGCGGAAACGAGAGGGCTGAAAGCTTGAGGAGGTCCGGTCGCATACAAAGATTGTGAAGAGGTGAAGGGATTACTCGACCAAGACGTTGGAGGGGATGTTGGTGTCGGTGGAAGAGTGGGTGGATACCCGTGCAGACCCAGGCCGCGTGATGGCTGATTGCCGCTCCAGAACCCACCGGAGCTGTTCGGTGGAGACCTGGCTTTGGCTCCAGCATAAAGCTGAGAAGACATGCCTGCAGAATTCAACCCCGGCGAATGTAAATTGCGATAGTCGTATTGAAATGCAGGACCAGTCGCGGCGTTGAAAGATGATCCGAGAGTGCCAGGTCTTAACGGGTGGGTGTCAAATAATGTCCTTTCACGCTTGAATAGATTGCTAGACCACAAGACTGGGCTCTCAAGTAGGCTCGTTCCTGCAATCTTGCCAACTGACCTGTGCACCTCGTAGCAAAAGCGGTGGATCCTCTCCTCACCTTTGCAGAAATTTTCGATACTGTTGCGGGTAAGCCATCTCGACGTCAAGTCAACCTGCTCGTCAGCTAGCTTTGGCAGACCGCCATGATCTTTAGGAGCGACCATGGCTTCTAAGGTCTGACCTTCGGCCCGATCGTTGTAAGAACCCCTCAGTCGTTGACGTGCCCAGTTCTGGATACCGCCTGCCTGCTTGGGTTTCTTCGAGCTCCCCATACTCCGAAGAGCGCGAGTGACGTACAACGCTTCCTCATATGCCGCAGAGTGCCGGACATCTGATACATACCACATTTTGATCCGTAGACCGTTCCGTAGCTCTTCCATTCGAGCAAGGACGCTAGTGGTTTGCGTCTGTAATCTTTCCAATGATCTACATTGATCTTGACACTCCTTGGCTATATTGGCCGCAGATTCCACATTAGTCTGGAGGGTGTTTGAAAGATCTTGCAATAGCGTACGGAAAGGCTCGAAAGGATTAGAAGCTTGGTAAAGCCGATGGTTTTGGAGGGTCTTCCACCAGGTGTGAGCTTCACCAAATTTCAGAGCGGTCTGCGCTCTATTCATGGCCATCTCAATAAGGATTTCTACCGGATCCTCGCAGCTTCCTGGGTGCGCTGCATTCACAGTGGTAGAATTTCGTAGCGGTATCCGCCTCAATTCCTCGTTTCCCAAGAGCAGTGGGATCAACGCTGTCTTCAAGACTTTTATAGTGTCGGTGCCTTCGTCTGTGCCGGATTGCTTGATATGCGGAGCAAGGGCGATCAGTGATCCGCCACGCTGCTTTGGTACCATAGAGAGCGTCGAGCCATCCTCGGAATAGTAGAAAAAGGTCCACACATCTGAAGACGATCCTGAACCGTGGACTCCATCGCGTGCTGCAGTGACCTTCAATCTTTGGCAGATCCCTCTAAGCTGGGCCTCGACATCTTCTTGGGCTGTCTCCAAGGACTTAGCCGACGCCATCTTCTTCTGACTTTCCCGGAAACCATGAGAACCGTCCGCTTCGGCTGGGGGTTCAGTCACAGAGAGTAGGACAGGGTTCCCGTTACCTGTGCTATCTGTTGTAGTATAAGTGTCCACAGCACTGGAAAAACCGCTAGAGCCAGCAACCAAAGTGGACGAACCAGCTGTCGAAGGACGGTCAGATATCGGGCCCGTAGACGCTGGTTCGTTACTTGGAGGATTTCGATCCGGACATAATGCCTGGACAAGGCCAACGAAGTCTAGTGGAGTCAGCATAAGAAATTGGCTGGATGCCTCGTTAGCTCCTTTAAGTGTCTTGAAGGCAGCTCCGGATTCGTCCTGAAGAGGTGGTTCGAAGGAGTCAAATATAGCTATGATTCTGTCTCGTATATCAGACTTGATTAAGGCGTTGCTGTTCCTGAAGCACACCTGGTCAGCCGAGTATGATGATACGTGATACAGCGATTGACGCACCATGGAAGGATCACATCAAAGACCTGTTCCTGCATTCGGACTACCAGCTTTTGCCAGATCAAACGCCTGGCAGACTCGCCAATATGCTGTGTTATCATGAGGCCGCATACCTAATTTAGTTGCATTATAGATTTTCGTGGTCTCAAAGATGAATGAGCTTACCTCAGGATAAACGACAATACTAGAGACAAAGGTCGCAAAATACCATCTGATGACAATGAATTGTTGTGCTCGAAGTCTGAGCTTTGGGTCTTCAATCTTTCGCAGAAGAGCATGCGCAAAAGCTAGAACGTCGGTAGGCACAGCTTGCTGGAAGTTTCCAGCAGACAGAAGCTCGAATAAATCTGTCAATGCATCTTCAAAGAAATTAGCTTCTGCTATTGCAGCCTTCGCATTGTGTGTCTCCATAGGCTCGTTGAAGTTCACAGCCCGATTTGGAGGCGACTCCAATAGGAAAGATCCTTCGACCAGTAGCCTCATGAGATACGTCTCCATCCTGGGTTTTAGTGTCCAGTCCTGAGAGCTGGCAAATGCATCTAGGGAAGCTATAGCAAACTCATCAGTGCCCGGTCTGGATCCAGCGAAGCCCTCGACGATATTTCTGGCACAAACTGTAGACCAAATGTCCAGGCGTCGGGTATGCTCTCGAGACCCGGGGGGCGCGGAAGAGTCGAAGACGCCATACAGCAACGAGAAGAAGGGATCCTGATTATGGAAGCGATGCAGATTGTCCATTCTCCGGGAAAGTTTCATCATCTGGCTGTCCCGACTAAAGGCTTGCGATTTCCCATGAGAATGATTCTGTAGGATGGAAAAATCAATGCCAGCAGGGTGATAAGTGGAGGTTAGTGCTGTGAGCTCTATGGGAGACATGCTAGATATCCTATCAGACAAAAAGTTTGGCTCAGTCCTTACCCGGGCGAGAAAGACAAGAACGGCTTCTTGCTCCTGAGGTTGCAGCATCTGGATAAATGATGGACTCTCCACGTCATCCTGATTCATAGGACTCTTCTTCGATTCATCTCCAGAGGAACCGATGGTGTGGCCAGCGAGATCACAGGAAGCCTTCAGCTGTTCACATGCTTCGAACAGCCCCGCAAATCCAGCTTGATCATCAGTCTTGTACTGATCAATCATGTTTCCATAGGCTATCATGAAAGTGCTGATCATTCTTTTCCCCAGCCCACAAGTAAGCCTCAGCCGATCCAATTCAGCCTGAGCAGCGATGGCCCGGTGCTCTTGATATACTTCCAATTCCACCAGGTAGGCAAGGTCTTCCAAGGTCATGGCGGGTTCAGGCAACAGTTCTGGCTCAGGTACTTCCGGAGTGGCATCGTCGTGTACTTCAAGACCTGGATAGGCGTGATCTGGATGTGTGTCCGTTCCCCTGGAGGCTTCCGCTTTCAAGGACTCCTCCTGGACTGACCTTTCCGCTGGGTGTTCCTTCTCTTCATTGTCTTCTGAACAGGCGCTCGAGGGGGGTAACGGGATTTTGAGTTCCATTGGGAGCTCATCTGCATCATGAAACTCCAAGGGAGATGCAGTAACAGAGGTGAAGGGGGAAGGGTCTGAAGCGACCGCCATGATGGTAGATGCCAAGGCTTTGGTTGTGTTAGTATTCGAGATTCGATAGATAGCAGTTTGACACCGCTGTCGTCTGGCTAGACCTTCATTGTACTTTCGCCGCAAGGATTGGATGAAAGGGTGTCAACATACAGGACAAGCTACGTGTGTGGCCATGCATGGAGTAGCTATGCTCCATGCCGTCCACCATGTCATCGAGAGGCTGTCGATGAGGGGGATGAGATGATGCCCGGACTCAATGGTCGCCGCTTCGACATTGAGTCCTCCGCATCTACTCAGCTGGTGAGAGCGGACGCGGATAGTTGGAGGTGGTCGCTAAAGAGCAGAGACAGCCGCTGGTGTTGGAATGCGCGGTTGGTGGTGGCTCCAGCGCATAGCAATAATCCTGCTCTTCTTCACCGACAAGTCTGGGATGATGTTGTGGCGAGTAAGCAGGGAGTTGAGTTGGCGCAATGTATGTACAGGTCATGCAGATCCGTGCAGCGACGAAGGACTCAGGTGGTGTGGCCGGCCTCTGCAGCTTGCGACGGATCGACCAATCACAATACGGGGGGCTCGAGACCAGGTAGGGCCACCATCTGTCTAACCGTATATCGGATGGCTTACATTGACGCAAGTCTTTCTACTAGTACGGGAGGTGGGGAGTAGGGTACATGGTCCTCCGTTCTACGGTCGTGATGGCTTCCAACGACTTTATCTGAAGTGCCAGCTGTTGCAGAGTACCCTACTTCAATCTGGCAGATCTGTGTGCAACACCCTTGGTTGTCGGTTGTTCAATTGTGGATGCACCCGTATCAAACAAGGGGCGGTACTCTAGAGCAGCTACCAACATTCCCACTCATCCAATGCCTCTGTCCACGACCAGGTTCACACGTCGCAGGTACATTGTTCCACTACAGTGCTAGACACTGGTGTCGACTGGGAGAGGCAGGACTCGAACATCTGTAAGTACCGATCGACACGCCCATTCGCCTAGTTTCCTAGTTGCATGAGGAAGTGCGGTTGATCTTCACGAGCCCCTCCGGACAGATTCTTCTGACGAATGGCAGAAGTCAGAGCGTAGAAGTGTGGCACCCAAAACAGGCGCCACCACACCACCCTGTACGATACGGATTACTCGCTCCGGTAATGACAGGTCGACGATGATTTGGCAGGATGAATTGTAGAATTCGGACGAGGATGAACCTGAGTGGCGAATCCCGTGACCGTCAGGAGCCCGAAAATATCAATAGAGTGCGGGCGTTTGCATATGTCCATGTCGGCCAGGTATGCGTTGGCACTGCAGCTACCGCTGCACACGCCCTGTGTGTTTTCAAGTCTCATTTGACCCTCCGCTACACCAGATCAAGAGAGCTAGAGCCTTGGACGCGGGAATATTGAAAATTTCCGCGCATTGGCAAACCTTCGAAGAACAGACTACCGCATTCGGCAGGGCTATGAAAGGGACGAACGGCTCAGGCCACGCGACATCGTTGAATATTCCTAGGCTGAAAGCGTACTCCGTGACGCCTCTTGTCCGTACCTGGCATTGTCTTCGACTCAGTAATACCCTTTGTCTATACGAGCTAGCAGGTCTGAACAGAGTCTTCGAGGGATCATCCCAGGATGGGTACCCATGGCGCGGCATGCATGCATTTGCTGTTCGACAGCCTGATATTCCTTGTTAAATGGGCCGTCGGATTGCAGAGATTACGTGCCATCATGCCGTGGGCTCTGCAAAATCGTGAGGAAGCGGTGGTAGGTGCAGTGGTTATTATCAAGGGCATAAGAGGAGAACAACTCCTCGAATAGGAATGAAAGGAGATTTGGGCAACATCGATCATTCATCATAAGAATGATACATATCACCAATGAAAGGTCTTCAGCATATGGTAAAATGGTTCAGTAAGACCTCGCAGATTTATGTAGAAGTAGAAAGCGAGAATATGGAATTACGGCGTCTTCAATTCGTGTGACCTCTAGCCTCATAGAGACTCTTTCCTAGATACAGATTACAGGGATACATATAAGTTTCTGCCAGATCCGTGATCGATGCTGATGGTCTGACGGTGAAAACTCGTAATTATTTGATAGGTACCTTATTCAACGGGTAAAAACGAAATTATCATTTCTTTGAAAATATGAGTCAGCCCTATGATAATTCTAGACCTCAGCCTGGACTCGCTGCGGGCTTCACTTTTTGAGCCGCGGCTGCCGCCAAAATTTAAGCTCACCACACATCAATTTGTCTCACCAAACGACTTCCCCAAATTTCACAATCATTCACTTTAAACTTGATATTGCTCAACACCAGGTGTCATCATCTACAAATACCATACAGACTCCTGATGCACCAGGTTTCTTGTCCTCCATGAGCAACAAAGACCTGCTGCGCTTCCTGTCCAAGCCTGCGAAGTGAGTTCTTTCGCCCCACACGACACACGTACAACCTCTCCGTGTAACGTCTAACACTGAGGGAGAGCGATGATTAACGTGATGAAAAGACCCAGATAACACCCCGCCACTACGGACTCACTGACATACCACAACACCATCAATCTTACACAGCACATCCTCGTTTGCTTGCCCAGCACGAGGATCCTTACGTAGCCAAAATTCCTTGGTACAAGGACTTCTTCATCCCTCTCTCGGCCCGACCTCCATAACGAATCGAAAGTCGGCAAACATCATACCCCTACTGCTGCTGGCTTAAGCCAGCCTCTACACCATCCCACCGAGCGTGGGCCTTCTCTTCTCAGGCGGACGCCGCACTGTTCGTCTGGGTGGAAGACTGTGCTCACGGTCCTTCTGAGCGATTAAGATTAGTCGATACCGCCATAGCGTGACGCCTCGTGCACGTACCGGAGAGGGAAAGCCACTTGTCAATAGCGCTCAGACCCACAAGATCACCGGCAGCTGACAAAGGTCACTGACCAAGCTACCGCTCGGATATGGTCAATATTGGTATTCCCGAACACTACACAGCATCTCCATCGTCCATTAGTGGGACACCGTATCTGACAATCAATCGCGATGTTACCATTGATCTTGACTCTACCAACGCATTTGAAGGTAAGCCCTCCGAAGTCGAAGCTCCACATATTTCACTGACATCCAAAAGGGCCAGAGAAGCTTCTAGAAGTATGGTTCAGCTCCTCTTCGGCCTCCTTGCCCGAGGCCACCGCGCCGGCAGGGCTCAAAGCTGTCCCCTCGCAGATATGGAAGGATATGCTGGAGCTGGTCAACTGCAAGGTCCTCTCAGTCGTTGAGTCCGAGCATGTCGATGCCTATCTACTATCTGAGTCGAGCATGTTCGTCTTCCCTCATAAGCTCATACTCAAGACATGTGGCACCACCACGCTTCTTGCCGGTCTGCCCAGGATTCTTGAGATAGCTGCACTCTTCGCGAAATTCCCTCACCGAGTTGCAAATCAAAAACTCGGTACTGGTACTGCTGCAATTCCATATCGGGTCTTCTATAGTCGAAAGAACTTCCTATTTCCAGACCGCCAGCATGGTCCACATCGCTGCTGGAGGGACGAAGTCAACTCACTTGATCGTCTCTTCTTGGGCGGCAGCGCATACATGATAGGAAAGATGAATGGCGAACATTGGTATCTTTACCTGACGGAGCCCAATACCATCTTGACGCCGCCATCTACACCCAAGAGGCAGGAGACCGAGACGAAGTATTTGAATCTTCCATTGTCAAAGGTAGCTCTCACAGCCAGTGATAATTATGACGACGATCAGGATGAGACTCTGGAACTGCTCATGACGGACCTCGATCAAGACAAGGCCAAGCAGTATTACCTCGACCACGCGAGTGCGGTCGCGGAAGGTCAGTACTACGAACAGGCCCACAAGGCGCGCTTGGATGCGGAGGAGCACCTCGGTGACATTGCTAACCTGCCGTCCAAACCAATCAACATCGTCAAGTCGGCACCAAAACGTCCCCTTAAGACCATAGACGAGAATGTGGACGTCTTCAGCAATACTTCTTCTGACCCTGGCGATCTAATGTCCTCAGATTCCGATCTCCTTGACTATCCCGAAGAGTTGAGCACAGAGGGACATGCACTTGGTACTGTAGTTTCTGAAGCTTCGGGTCTCGCCGATGTTTATCCCACATCCAAGTATCCCGACGCCCGCATCGATGCGTACCTATTCACCCCATGCGGGTTTTCTGCCAATGGTGTCATCCCAGCCCCCAACGGTCGAGACGCCACCCATTACTTCACCGTTCACGTCACACCCGAGGCAAACTGCTCGTACGCATCCTTCGAAACCAACGTTCCCAGCAAGCAGACCGGACGCGAGACAGCGGATGTTATCGAGCATGTGGTCAGCATCTTCAAACCCGGACGCTTCTCCGTGACCCTATTCGAGGGAACGAAGACTCTAGACGACGAAGACAATGCCGATGGCAATGAGAGTGGGACGGCCGACACGATTAGGGCGCTCCAGAAGCAGGTCGCTAGGAAGAGCAGCCGCTTGGATCAGATCAGGGGCTACAGACGCGTCGATCGCATCGTACATGATCTGGAGGGGTACGAGTTGGTCTTCAAATACTACGAGAGGTTCGACTGGGAGGGCGGAGCGCCCCGGTTGGGAGAGGTGAGCTTCTGACTACATGGCAGAACGCCGACGAGCGACGACTTGCATGCTGGATGTGGTAATGGGTTGATGGATTGGGGACGGAGTGACAGGGGCATGGAAATGATATGCACGGCATAACGATCTTTACAGCTTCCAGCTGCAGCAGCAGCATCTACTCTTGCCATCACTTGGACATCTGCACCTGGAGATGGAGCTTTACACTGGAGGTAATCTCAAATGGTGACACTCTCTTTTTGGTAATGGCATAGTTACCGTGGCAGCTATTTTTACAGAATTCAAACACATTCTCTTCCGGCATTCTTACTAGATAGTGTAGTAGTCTCGATCTTTACCATGACTAAGAAGGTCTGACCGAGTGACACGATTGCCAGATCAGAGCATCTCCCATCCTTTTTGGCCATGAGTTCTCTGACTGGGTATGGTTATTTGACAATCAACGTTAAATTGTGATTTTGTTCCCCGAGGCAGCTGCCCGTTTCTTCCGGAATACAACGTTGTAACGCTTGCATGCCTACAACATATGATTGTGATTATCGCTACATGATCCTCACGACTTTGATACTTAGGTGGCATAAACAACATGACTCTACATGATTTATATCTTGCATAGATCTAGGGTATGGCATTTATAGGGTCCATGCTTTGACGGATTTATATCCGTAAAGCTATGAGAATGTTCGTGACTCCGTGCTCAATCCAGGAATGTCTGTTTCGAATGTTTTTGTATCGCTTTGATGATGGGACTTTTATTGGAGAGAGAGGAGGATCATTCGGTGTTTTTCGGGATTAGGCATGGGGGTGCGGTGTTTGTTTCGTAGGACTGATGTTGGTTAGTGCTTTGAGCACTCTTCGGCGCTAAGGAGTGAGGGAGGGGTTGAGAGGTTTTGGAGGATTGGTGGAGGCTTTTAGATCTTTGTTCGTTGTGGGAGCTGTTGTCGTTGGGGTAGACTTCTGGGTGTTTCTTTGAGTGAATGTTGGTCTTGAGGAGAAGCTTTGATGACTTGAAGGGTGGATAGTTGTGAGCGTTGTGACTAGGGTTTTCCTTGATGGTCTCTGAGGGGTTATGACCTAGGAAGTGATCCGAGCGTAGATTGATTGATGAAGTTGCGTTCGCTAGGTTCTTAGGTGGACTAGATGGGATTTGAAGACTCGTGGTCTACTCGGAATCGATTTTCGCATTACCGGGTTGATGATCCAGGATGATCCAGGGAAAATTAGTCGCATAGTGAGAATTTCAACAGTGGCTATGGTTTCCTCCTTGCAAGCGAGAAGCTGAATCTGTAGCTTATGGGCATATAGAGATCCTGTGCGATCAGCAATTCCACGGCTCCTGCACCGATTTGATATCAGAGACAGGTCAGGATATTAAGGAATGGTGCAAGGGGCGATAAGTCCATGCCTAGTAAAGTGTAAGATTCCTCGAACGTGAAAATTGAGGGAGCTGGCACAGTTGCTCGACTAGGTGATCGCGCTAATCTGGAGACGCATGGCAGCTGCATGGCGACAGTGCCTCCGGGAATGCTTTGGTGCTGTACCTCATGTTGCAAGGCTTGGCCTTGGAGGAAAGGCCCCCAATAAGAACGGTGAAGTCTAGCCCAGACGGTATTTAACCTGGCTACGCTGCCTGTCATGATCGTATGCTGTTGGTATCATTCAGCATGTTTCGAAGGCTGTTTTCGACTTTAATATCTCTATCGGAGGCGCTTGCAGCTTCGCTTCCTTGGATTGACTGGCGCAGCCAAGCCAAAACCTGTGATAGCAACGGAGTAGCCGCTACCTCTGCCGAGGTATCATCCCTCGTCGGTTTCGTAATCTTGGCTTGGGCCTGAGATGTCACCCTTGAAGTTGCGGCTGTGGCATTGCCAGATACTACTTCTCTATCAGGAAAAGCCCCTACCAGACCCAGACCCCTCGTCTTCGACCGAGTGTGAGGTCTGACCGAGGTACCTTCCACTACAGGTTCCAGGTGCGTGGATGGTATGGACTCTGTAGGGCCATCGCCCGTAGTTTCAAGCTGTAAATGAGGAGGTCGATGGCTGCTGTGTTCGTCTGCCAAGCTCATCTTGCTTCGACCGCAAATTTCAGCGATGGCATCGATTGATGATTCGGCTTCGGGCCCAATGGAATTCAATATGTCTTGAATTGAGAAGCTCTCCAGCGGTGGCAATTGTGGCGATTCAGTCGAAACTCTGGTCTTGGTCTTTCTCCCCATTTCTATCTTATTTGACGATGCGCGCACGAGGACTGGCTTGGTAATGGCGGCGGACGAAGACTCTGGTGGGATGGCTTGAGCAGACTTCTTGGCATTCACCTCAGACCGTCTGATTGCCGCATGATGCGCGAGATTCGTATCTTTAGAATTTTTTCTATGATACTTACGTTGTGCGTTGATTGACGAAGCATTGTGGACATCTCTCCTAGTTATTTCTGGCACTGCAGTGGCGAGTTGGCTGTCCGAGGCCTTCTGCCCTGGAGCTATATCCATATTATATGCATTTTGTACAACGACATCATGCATATTCGACACCGCAGTAGCAGCAGCCGCATCTGCACTTTGACGATCTGGCGCCATGGCGACTAATCTAAAATCTTCGATTGGATGAAACAAGATTCTGCAGATGTTCTAGGAGATAGTTTGCGCAATGACAGCTGTTCTTCTGCACTTTTCCTGGCAAAGCAAAGGGGCAGTGCTAGCGGTAGGAATGCGCGGACTCGAGTGGTTGTGATGGGGAAGTGCAAGCGAAGAGTGTATGCAAGCGTGCGTTGGCAGGAGGGGGGGCTGCATAGACTACAGCACTGGCACGGATGGTGAAAGTTGAAGATCGGTTTCGCTTCAATGATGTTCGGGATAGTGAGCAGTCGAAGACGAAGAGGATGATGTTAGAAGCAAAAGAGACAGAAAGGAACGCGCGCTTGACCGAATGCATTGCTGCCCAATGTCCTGTGTCTAAGGAGTGTCCTGTTATCAGATGACTTCTGTCCTATATCGAAGATATTCTAGAATAATCGCGGCTGCACTTTTCCGTTCACTCCGCCACACGATGTATACTACAAGGCTGGCAAGGCATACCTTCGGTGTTGCCTGTCATTGAGTGGATTCATGAATACTAGATATTCAACGGCACACAATTGCTTCTACTGTCCTACCAGCGCGTATATCTTAAGCTGATCCTTCCTGCTCAGAAAGCTTGGTGTATCCTACGGGCCCCCGTCGTGTCACCGATTCCGTCTTGATAGCCTTGTTTTTGGAATCTCAGCTATAGCCTTTGCTCTTATAGTGCTCTCACAAACTCATATAGACGCTGTGCTGAACAAAGCTTCACAACTAAGCAGCTCGTTATGTCCTTTGGCTTCTCGGTCGGAGACGCCTTCCTCCTCACTCAATTGGCGTGGAGAACATTTCAAAACTCTCGAAAAGCATGCGGTGAACACGACGAGCTCACATGCCAGCTATCGACCCTACACACAGTGCTCCGACGCTTGGTTCAAGAGATAGAGAAAGCGGAGAGTCCCATCAACAGCCCAGGCTACACATCCCGAGAAGAACTTGAAGGTATGGTGCGAGACTGTGCAAGTGTACTTGACATACTCGACAAGATACTGGAAAAGTACGTTGCATTGAGTGAAGAGGAGCGGAGCACCCGCAAGCTTTGGAAGGCCGTCAAATTTGGCAATGGAGAGATGGCCGATCTGGGAGAGTTGAGAAGTAAAATCACGTTCTATACATCGGCGATTACGCTCTACCTAAATCTAGTATCTATGGGCGCGACGGGGAGGATAGAGCGGCATATGACTGAATCTGGAGGCATCATCAGAGATATTCAACGTGCTGTCAACACGATCTCTGCCCATATGATGTCATCCGGCACCCACGAGGGCTCAGTGCTCACATCGCATTCAGACGATGATCGAGCAGTTTGGAGGGAATTCCGGAGAGACCTGATTGGAGAAGGATTCAACAGCTCCGTGATTCACAAACACAAATCCCTCATTCAGGCATATGTCCGGGAGTTAGGAAGCCGAGGCGTTTGGGATGTTGGCTTACACGATGATGTTGAGGGGCACTCAGAGGCACGCGCCTCGGATAATGTAGCACGGGAAGCCATCCAAAAGTCCTTGGAGAATTACAGCTCGGTCTACGAGATACGGCCAGACATCGTAGAGCGTTCGGAGGAACGTAGGTCCAGGAGCGCCGAGACACTGAATCTAAATGAATCAGGCCCTGGCCCACGAGCTGCAGGAGCTCCTAGACCTGAGCGTTCGACTGAAAGATTTGGAGAAAGATCGGTGGTTACTAACGTTCGTCCAAGTGTGTGCCCGCACCCTGTAGAGAACGAGGTGACTCCTGTTGCTGCAGCTACAAAGGCCGTTCGCAGCCGCACAGAGACAGCTAGCGATGTCCAACATAGCCCACTGAACAATGTAGTGGAGCTCGACAGGTTATCTCAACTATATTACGACCAGCTTTTGAGACAGTATCGCCACTGGGATTCTGCTAAGTCGCATGTCAAGCCGGATCAGGAGGGTGAATCCTTGATCAAGGAATTGCATCTTATCAAAGCCAGGGTAGACTCGCTAGACGCAGAGAACCTGCCCGACGAAGACTTTTACAGGCTACAGGATTTGATCCTCAAAATTGGCTTGATGCTATGCACCATGTCAAAGTATATATCGCAGCCTGGAAAATGGGAGAAAAGATGGTGGCTTTCTAGATTCTCGGAGTCCCTAGCACACACATTTTCCATGGAAGGGGAGCTTCCCTTGTACGAATCCATCTCAAAATCCGTACTTGTCCGTTATTCGTCATCCGTGGCGCAGCAGCAAACCACCCCTTGGTCCCGGGATGGCAGGTTACGACCACGGAGTCCGATGCGTGTTCCTCCCTACAGCTGAAGAAATTCCCAACTTTTCCCAATGAATGTCCTGCCTTATTCATAAGATCATCTGTATGGAACGGAAAAGAAACCCACCAAGGTCAAGCAAGCAGCCAGCACTCTCCTTACTAGAGCCCTTGCTCGTCGAGCGGCAATTCATGCAGAGTCGGATTCTGAGAATAGTACGCCCTGGTGATAAGTATCTAGCATCCGGTAAGACCGGAACATGTAGCGACCCACAAGGCTCAACGTTCTTCCGTGTATGATTCGAGGGGTGGATGTTAGGTCTTGATCGGATACATGACATAAACAGCATTATCCTGTCGTCGAACTCCGTTTTAGGCGTAGGAGGAGTGTTACAAAGCCTTCCTCACATCTCTACACCACTGTACCAGCTCGCTGACAGAAATCGTCCGCTCTTCATTTGGGCTCGTGGTATATTCCGCTTTACTACATGATAGGAAAGATACATCGAAAATGCTAATTCATATATATAGATTTCACATCAAAGATTACTTACGTACTTCGACGTACTGCACAAGACAATATTTATCTCTGAAAGTTACGAAGACCCCGACTAGCACTGATCGAAATGAAATATGAAGGCGAAAAGGAGGAGTCTCAAGAAATTTACCAGCTGAGAAAGAACAGCGCCACCGACTCCTCACATATCCTCGAACCAGTCTCAGGCTTCGACACCCGCCATGGCGGCCATCATAGCGCGTACCCACTCGTGTAGTTCCAGACCGAAGGTCTCTCGCGATAGGATATCTACAGCTTTACCAAACCTAAGAAACGTCGTTTCATATAGTCGAAAGGGGGTTTTTGGAGACGGTGATGGTTTAGGTTTGGAGGGGAAGTTTGGATATTTGAGGATTTGGGTTGGGGGTGGTTGGGATTTTGGTTTAGTGGGTTATATAGTTGTCGACTTTGTGGGATTGGGAGAGTAGAATGGAAGGGAATGATGATGGGTAAGCATTGGAGACCGTGGTTTTGGGGAGCGTGATGCGTCGCGATTGTGTGGGCTGCTGTGGAGTAGAGTAGACTAATCTCGGTTCGCGTCTATGATCTGCAAAAGAAACGCCTGGTCGAGCATCTGCAACCTAAGGCTATTGTCGATACAGCAATTATACAAGCCCCGTCGTTAGCTGTTGAAGCTACTCATGTTATTGTCACAGTCCGTTCACGAGACCCTGATTAATTTTCGGCATCGGCGGAGCATTATCTTCAGCTTCGTCCATCGCTTCCAGCTCTTCCGCTGAATGCCTATGGGAACCGTCAGTCAGACGACAGTTTCATCAATTAGGAAGAAAGAGAGAGTGGGACATACCCAAGCAGCCCCTTAACATCCTTCATCTCATAATGCTTCTTCCGCATCTCCTCGAAATCCCTATGCCGAATCACGCCATCATGGCCCTTCCCATCCGGCGCCTCGTCATCAACAACAACCTGCTTCTCCCCCTTCACACTCCCACTCCTCCCCAACCCCAGCCCCACTCCACTCTCGCTCCTCTCAATCCGCCCACTCTCATCCCTAACATCGACATCCTCTTCCGGCTCCCCGATATCCAACCCCGGTATCTCCGCCTCTCTCGTCCGCTGCGCACTCCTCCCTTCCCTCGCTCTATCCAGCTCATCAACCATGAGTTCCTGCGCGTCGAGCGTGCGCATCTCCTCCGCATCCTCATCCGGTTCATACCGCTTGGCGTAGGGCGTCTTCGGCTCTTCGATCTTCATCGTGCTGCTCTTTTCCTGCTCGGTCAGGTAGAGGTTCGCCTCGTCCCATTTCAAGCGCATGTTGTCGCTCGCTTCTTGGCTGTCGTGGCCTGGGTTCCCGGATTGGCGGCGGGAGACGGAGGCGCGGGGTTGGGAGGAGGTGCGGCGGTGGCCGGCGTTTTGTTGGGTGTTTTGGAGGGTTAGGTCGTTGGCGGCGTCTTGGGGGGTTGAGGAGGTGGGGGGTTTGGTTGGGGAGGTGGAGACTGCGTTTTCGGAGATGGGGGTGGTGGGGTTGGGGATGGTGGGGCGGGATGGTGGGGAGTGGTGGAAGGAGTTTTTCAGTATGCCTGAGGTAGAGGAGATGTGTGAGTGATGGGGTAGCGAGGAACAGTATAGATGGCTGCTCACCTTTAGGTCGGGTCTGGGGAGAGAGGGACTGCATGCTAGTCGAGAGTCTCGGTCACTTTATTCTGGGTGAACAGCACGAGGAGTGGAGCGTGAAAGGCGTATTAGTATCAGGTCGATCAGAGTCTAGGAAGCTTGAATGTAGTTTGTCAAGAGGTCTTTGTCCTTTAATTATAAAAATATATTGTGGTTTTCGCAAAGCTTGACATTGGTTGATGATGGAGGGTGGATTGCTACTTTAAGTAGGTAGAACCCTGTCAGGTGGGGGTTCCGTCATCCGCCTCGGGCCTTCCGGAGCTAGTCCTGCACTAACCTTCTTGAGAAATGGCGGAAGATTCCTCCGAGCGTCGCTTGTTCCAGGCTAGCGCTCATACGATTTTATATCACATACTGTATGGACGAATCTCAGCCGGTGGTCCGGTTTATTCACAGCTTCATGCATAGTCGAAAAGCCTGTATGGGTTCAAATTCATCGCTGTACTCCGAGGCCTCGCGCCAATACAGCATACTGGCACTGGGACATGATGGAAAGTACAGTGCTCAAACCAATTTGTCCATGTCTTGGGATAAGGACATGAGGATCATGAGAAGATCCGCCATCAAAGACTATCTTGTAAGCTATGCATCGTCTAGTATCGCTGCAGGCCGTTCATGAACAGGACAAAGTTCCTGATCATAAGACGCATTTCCCCACTTCCAGCTCTATGCGTCTACTTCCCCTTCTCCGTCTTGGATTCCTCCTTCTTCTTCGCCTCCGCAGTGGCCCCTTTGATAGCTTGCACCTGCGCATCAGTGAAATGCTGGATGGGTCGCAACATCGGGAAGTCACGAGCATCGTAAGTGATGGGCGTGAAGGGTACGCGAGGGTATGCGGGAGCAGGTGCTTTCTTATCGAGGGTAGTATCGCGCCATATATTGGGCAGCTTCAATCCTTTCGAGGCTGCGTGAGGGTTGCAAAAGGCTGGGGCAGGTCTGCTGGTGAGAACGTTTCTGGTGGAATCATGAGTAATTCTGTGATTTGTTCCAGCTGCTGCCGGGGATGTCCAGGGCGCCATCTGTGCGGCAACGTCAGTCCAATTGGTTTCTTGGGTGCCATCCATTGCTTACTAGATCAGAAGCCGTCATCTGACGATTGTGAGCGCTGCTTGAAGTGTTTGGACCGTGGGCTAAGTTCTTGACGGCTGTCTTGTTACTACTCTCATTAGCGGAGTGCAAAGTGACACTTCGTCCAAACCTACGCCTCCCTCAACGCACTCCACCAGACATCAATAATGAACCCAGCAGTCGTCTCTTCGGAAGAGTTTGTCTCCTCAGAATCCGCTTCCAGAGGAGATGTCGTTTGTGAGGCGTTGGGACTGTAATCGGCTCGTCAGTACGGGTGAAGATAAGGCTTGCGAATTTGAATTCACATCGCGGTAAGTGAAACTGATTCATCATCAGCATGATCCTCTTCTTTATCTTTGGCTTCATTTAGTGCCGCGATCATCGTTTTCTTCATCCTGTATACGATCTCACGAGTCTGGTCGACGTAAGGCATATTCAAAGTCCTCACGCTTTCGATAACACTCATGGCTTCCAGGAAGAGGACGTCTTCCGTCAAATACGTATTTTCCTTCAGTTCCGGTTGGGCTTTGAACATGGTATCGCAAAGTAGCTTTGCGAACCTACGGTCATCATCACCGAGGCCATCTTTGTTTCCGTCGAATTTTATCATAGGTTCTTCAGGGCCAACTAGGATGTGTTGGGGTGGGTTGTCTTCGGGATTGACGACGTTAACTTTTCTTCTCACTTCCCCCACTCTTGGTCCTTCCAAATATTCACCATCACTCGCTTGGCCAGCTGCCTGCGGCCCTGTTGGAGCGCTCCACGAGCCAGGCTGAGTTGGGTCATTGAGACGCCCGTTTTGCAATCCTGGTGATGTCGGGTGGAATTTCGGCTTGGCTTTCCCACTTTTCTTCCCTGGAGCCATCGCGAGCGGTTAGCCGGGAGGGGTGAATGTCTGTAATTCACTACCTTCTCAAGATCAGGTCCAATGCGAAAGGGAGGTTTATCACTAACAACGAGGCATGCGAACATCTCAGCAGCTCCTTCCCGCTCTATCAAACTCATCGTTTGGGCAAGTGTTAATCGAGAGTGTTGTCTAGGAAAGTGCAAGCCAACTTATTGCAGCTGGTGTTCACCGACGTCAACACTTGATGGGTGGGGTCTTAGTCGGCTCGCATCTGGAGTCTACGAAGCTGCATTGACCTACAGCATGTTAGTCACATGTGGGCTTATACTGTCTCAATAATCTCTGTTTCCATCTATATCATGTTCTTTCTTTTCTCTTTCTCGGCCTCTTTCAGATGATGGTTCTCAGATCATGGTTCTGCTAAGGTACTCGACATTTGTGCGCCTGCCGATCGCCATTCACTTCTATAGTCCCCCGCAGTTGTTATCGACTGTTGCTCGATATACGATTCCAACATGCGCAGATACCCCTTAAGCTTCACTTCCAGAAAGCACGTCATTCGTCTAATGGACATATTGTTTGTCCTCATAGTAAGAGAATGGATGCATCACCAATAGTGCTGCTACAAGTAAACAACGGGCCCGTGGTAGAACAGGCCGAACAGCTAGATATACGACCCTCGATCAACAGAAGATGCCATCTCTTCAGCAGGAGCACCACTTACCCTCCCTATCCCCGCATCCGGCAGCCGTCAATATAAAGCTCGAGAAATGTATAAACCAACCACCCAACAGCATCTCCTCCGCTCAAAAGCGAACGATACAAACTACGGAGACGCAGCTAGAAGGACACCCCTAAGATATCCAAGGGAGAAATTGATTCCAAATCACCTTCTGAAATCACAGTTAGGCACTCGCGCGATATTATTACAGCTCGGACTTCATCTTTCAACCCTCAATCAACCAGTCATCTTGGGCATATGATGTGAAGTTAAGCTTTCAACTTTCCCATTTACCTACCACACCGCAATTTGAAGGTCTATGATAACATTGCGATCGGCCAACAGCTCTTTGCGCCAACACATTTACATTTACTAAACAACAGCAACTACCCGCTACAGTCTATCTTCACGCGATGCACCAGACTGCTACAGGCATCAATACGGGTCTCATTCAATACGGGCAATTTATTATACTAGCTCTATTCTCAAGCGCGACAGCTAGGCTAGCTACTTGGAGATAGCTAAATGAAGTTTCTATATACATTTGAATGGCTCCTGTTTAATCTATGATTGACTGCGACTGTGACTGCGACTGCGACTGCGACTGCGACTGCGACTGTGACTGCGATCTGCGATCTATGACTGCGTGCGATAGAGTGCGACTGCGACCGACTGCGACGGAGTGCGACAGCGAATACCAACGAATCCGCCGTAATCCATCCTAGGGATCCTAGACCTGGAAGTCGCGCCTCGGGAAACCGGTCTCCATTCCATGGGATTCTCCTTTGATGGCAAGACACCTTCCAAACGCCAGCCGTTAACACACTTTGTGTATCTCAATATACATGAGATGTACAGCAGTCGGACTCTCAGTCGCAGCGCACTCAGCACTATTCGCTTCCGCTTTCGCTTTCGTTTTCTCGCAGTCGCAGTCACTGTTGCACTATCGCTGTCGTACACAATCGCATTTGACTTGATGTCCACACTCCGCACTCTGCACTCGTTTCCGCACTCCTCTTTGTACTTTTCTCCGTAGAATACTTATCCCCGACTCGTTTCTGTACTCGTTACCGCTTTTGGTTTCTGCAATCCGCACTCATCCGCATTCATTTTCGCACTCCGCACTGGTTCTCTCATCTCCGTTTTCGTCATTCGCTCTCGTAATTTGCTTTTCGCACTTGTTCTGTCGCAGTCGCAGTCACAGTCACAATTCGCTGTCGCTGTTCCACTCCGTCCTCCACACTCCACACCTGTTTCCGCAGCCGTAAGTTCGCACTCCACACTTTGCACTCCACAACCGCTTTCACTTCCGCCCTTGATTCCGTACTGATTTCCGCAATTCGCTCTCCCTCATAATTTGCTTTTCGCACTTTTTTCCGTCGCAGTCGCAGTCACAATTCGCTGTCGCTGTTCCATTCCGTCCTCCGCACTCTACACCTGTTTCCGCACCCGTGAGTTCGCCCTCCGCACTTTGCACTCTACATCCGCTATCACTTTCGCCATTGCTGTCGTTGTCGCACTCCCTCGCCATTGCACTCACTTTCGCACTCCGCAAATTTCCCGCAGCCGCACTTATGTCCGTTCTCAATTCTCGCACTCACATTACGCACTCGCTGTCGTCTGCCGCATTGTGGTAGCGAATGCGGCGGAATACGACTGTGGGAGCTGAATGCGAAGTGCGGAGTGCTGGTAAGATGCTTGTCCCTTTATTTGCGTGAAGAACTTGACAGAACCCGAGCCAATGAAACTGGCTTATCCGCGACGGTTCTTGTCTTGAAGTTGACACTGGGGTGAGGTGCGGAAAAAGTGCGGAGGGCGGGAAAGGAATGCGGAAATGAGCGGAGTCTGGAGTGCGGTGCGGAAGCGATGGCGGAGATGAGTGTGGGTTGCCAGTGATAGCGGGTCGTCACCCGCTACCACTGTAGCTAGATATCGCTGTTGCTTTGTAGCTCTAGTCGCTTTCCGCCTTCCGCTTTCCACACTCTGCATTTGATTCCGCACCAGTTTGCGGGCCGATGGAAATGTGAAGGAGCATTATGGAAAGGAGGTTGACCTTGACTTATAGAATAAGGTAGCTCAGATAACATAAAACGGTCGCAACTCCGCACTCACACATCTTTAAAGTCGGCGGCCCGCTGACCTCTTTTCGCATTTCCGTAAGCGGTAATCGATACCCTCTATGTTGTGTACATCTCCGCAAGTGTCTTACAAGTATGGTCGTTACGGCACGCCGCACTTCATACTGATGTCCATACTCCGCCATTTCCGTATTGGGCAATCCATACTCCATATTTTGTACATATGTCCACTCGGTACCTTGCATAGTAGTCGTTACGGCACGCGGCGTCTCACGCCGATGTCCATACTCCGCATTTATATCCCCATTTGGTATTTCTATAAGAGGTGTGGGCCATACCCAGCACGTTCGAAGATTTCCAACCGGCACAACTCGGCGCCGCACGATTCTTTTCCTCACGGTAAGAAAGGACGTGGTTGAGATTGGGACGTTCATCTTCGATGGATATCTCCTTTCGCCTTTGAAACGTCTTTCTCCACGAGCTAAGTCCACCAGGGTTTGTCCTAAGATTCATGTCAAGTCCGCAACATTCGAGTGTCTAGTAAAAAGCCAGCAAGAGCTAGTCGGCCCTGGCTCGTCGACCTCACTGACTTCCGACCGCAACGCCAGCAGTGGCGAGGCTTGGTCGGGACAATTCACTATTCGAACGGGAAGGTCTTCGACGCTTGCGTGCGGGTGGATCTAGAGCCTGCAGGTCTTCGGATTCGTCTAATTCGATCTCCTTCGCTCCTCGTTTCTTTGCGGTGGTTGCCAGCCGAGACGAGATGACTGGTTTGTGAGGTTGCTTTGGTGTTGTTTGCCCACTTGCTATTGACTGGTCTGAAGGTGCGCGCTTTGAACCTAGGTTGGCGCTCTGGAATTGTTGCTGCACTCCATCGCCGAATGTCGATGGCTCAACGCTCGTAAGCCTTGGGCTTTTGCAGCTTTTCGGATTGGGCTGCCCGTACGAGTAGAAATCCACTTCCTGCCTTGCAAAATACAGTCCAAGGTCCTTCTCTAAGTTCTGGACAAGCTTAGAAGCGGCAGCATTGATCATTTTAAAGAGATCATCCGTCGCATATCTAAGGATCTTTTTAACCACCTCCAAGACTCTTTTCCGGGAGAATTCGTCCCCACCCCTAATCCTCTGAAATTCTCGGAATTCGAACTCCAGGCGATAATTAGGCTGGTCTGGCATGACAAGCTCCCATTGGCTCGCGTCATCCGGCTTCCTGATGGCTCGGTGGATACGAACGATAATCCCTTTTCTATTGGCCACGACAGAGAAGAATCTGACCTTATCATAAAAGACCTGTTCATGCTCAGGGCCTGCATCTCGGAAGAACTCGAACATGTTATGTAAAGCTTGGCTTGCGTTATTTAGACATTGATGCAATGCCTGTGGCGAATCGAGATCATGCATTGCTTTCTTAGCCTCTACGGCGAGGAAGTGAAAGATTCTTGACGCACTTGAGGAGCTGTTTTCGAAGCACGCAAGCCCTTTTGTTGCGTCGGGTAGTGTCTTCCACATCCTGTCTGATATCACAGCTTCTCGTTTGAAGCATACTGCAAGATCAGGCTTTGGCTGGGTCAGGAATTTTGCTCCAGACTTTTGGCCTTTAGAAATAGCCCAGACAAGTCGGCTTGGCATCGGCAGACAGCCCCAAGGTTCTTCCACACTAAAATCAAAAATCTGCTCTTTGCTACTATCAAATTGATAAATCAAAAAGTGTCGTGCAATAAGGTTGATCATGAGAGTCCGCTGATAAAGAGCCTCACTCGAACCAGGGGTGCATTTGGCTTTATCTGACTTCCATAGCTCTTCGTGAGATGTTTCTTGCTCTTGTGTTTCCTGTAGATATCCCTCCAGAGATATGGATTGAATCTCCTCCTCACGTGGATCTAAATAAGTACTTGGATAAGACAAGACATTTCTATTATGGAGGCCAGACAAGAATTCCAATTTTTCAGGGCCTATTCCGATCATGGTCTTTGCACGGGCTGAGTTTTTGATAATAGCTCCTATGATCCGTATAGTCTCTTCGTCTAAGGGAGGCACGTAACCCCACTTGCGGTTGAACCGTTCCTGTGAATGGGAAGATCCGTCTTCTGACTCTTCGCCAGAATGTCCTACGTCGAGTTTTCTGGCATATCTGTCACGGTTGGTCGGGTTTGTCGACTCCAGTGCTCGAGTCAATTCTTCGAGTGCCTCTCTAGTCAATAGCTGGCGGGAACCTCTGGCCCAATGGTCTTCTTGAATGGGTCCAACTTGGAGCTCTGTAGCATGCAGTGCTTCTGCGTTATCTACGGGAGCAGGGATCGGTTCTGTGATAGATTTGGAGGAGACTTTGTTTTGGGCGCCGCGTCCAATAGCTGAAGTTCTTCGAGAGGCGCTACGTTCAGGGTCTCGTCCTGCGCGTTGTTCAGATTTAGCAGAAACTTTTGGTCTACGACCAGGTCGAAGGTGGCGCGTAGAACCAGAAGGTGGTATTGGATCAGCGCTCTTGGGTCTTTCGCTGGCTTGGCGGTTGGACCGAACAACTGCTTTCGCTTTGTCTTTCGATTTTTGAGATGATTTGGCGGCAGCTTTTGAAGTGACAGTCGCCTCGGTGGTTGGACGAAGAGTTGTGGTGTTCCTTACGTTGGCGTCCTTCTTGGTCGTGATATGGTTGCCGTTAGTCGACTGTTGGTTTCTTCTGGAGAGTGGATGTTCCTTCGCAGCAGGCTTCGAAGAGCTGTGGTTCCTTGGAGAGCGGCGAGGCTTCATCGTCGTAGTCAAACTAGGATCAAGCTGAATACCATCAGGTATGATATAAGCTATTTGCTTTGTGATATGTGAAGCAAGGGCGGGACGAACTTACCTTTTTGCTTTTATCTATTGAGGTTGTCTTAGTGTCTTTGCGGGCTCCTGCAGTATCTGACGTAGCAGTTGTCCTGCCCGTCTTGGCTCGAACCATCGGAAGGGAGCGCTTAGAAGACCGACGCAAACTGGAGAGGCTCAGATCAAGAGAGAAAGGAACAAGTGCGAGTTAAGGAGGATAGACAGAGTGTTAATGCCCAAATGTTCATGGCTGGGGGAGGAATGTTACAGCGGCCGCAAACATCAAACCACGCCACAACATAATTTAACTCCCCGTTTCGGGCTAGAAAACATGTTGTAGAACTAGGTGGACCCGAGGGAGAGGATAAGGTTTGGTATCGGCTTTCATGCAACCGAATATTGCATTCATATCTTTCAATTGGCCTGGATCGCAGTTCGCTGGAGTGTCTCCCATGCGCTGTTTGCAGCTACCCAAGATGCCAAAGCAACTTGCGTCTGAACAGAAATCAAACGTCCACTTAAGCGCCTAGTGGAAAAGCCTTATGTCATGGGAGATCATCGATAATGTGCGTTCTTAAAAGTAACTAATTCGACATTCGTCGTTCATCGAGGCGCTTTTAAGAACTAGGATAGTAGGAAGTGGCCTAAGCCCCTTCAGCTTAGCGATACTACTACGCAGCTAAGTAGTAATATATCTAAGTGTAAAATTATATTCCTTTACTTATAAACCCCTTCAAAATACTATATTAAATATTAAATATATTATTATAATTATCTTAATTATTAAGAATATACTTAGTATAAGACCTAGTATTAACAAGGATATATAAAGATTCTAAAGTTTATAAGAGGATTTAAAAAGAAATTCCTTATAAACTTACTTTATATACTTACTAGCTGGAAAGATATAGAATGATATAAGATATTTGTCTCGCTAGCTATCCTGTAGTATAATATAGGATTAGCGATTTTAGTTCCATCCTATTCTAGGATAGTATAGGTTTTTATAGGATAATCTATTAGGATATCTTAATACATCTAGCTAGTATAATACAGCCTACTAGCGATATCCTAGTAGTATTAGTTCGGCTTCTTATTATCCTGACGGATATCCTTTTATCCGGATATCTAAGAGGCTAGGTAGCTTCCTTAAGGGGTATTTAGATAGTCCTCCCTCTACCTCCTTAGGAGGTAGAGATTAGTTCTTTTATAACTATAAAGTTCCTAGAGTAATAAGTCTACCTTTATAACGCTACCTACTCGCTAGTAGTTTATACTATCTATTCTAGCCCTTAGGAACTAGCCTTCTAATCTAGTTCCTAATAGTTCTAATCTCTCTACCTTTAAAGGGGGATAGTCTAAATTATAATAGTATAATAATATAAAGATATCTAATACTAAGTAAGATAAAAATATATTAAAAATCTATTATAATAAAATTAAAATAATACTAGAGCTTAATATAAGAGATATTAAAGTAATAAATAATATACCTAGTAACGGAATTTCTAATAAAACCCTTACTAGTATAATTACGCTTAATAAACTTATTACTACTATTAAAGTTAAAGAAGAGTAGTTAATAAAGGAAAGAAAGCTTTAAGGTATCTAGGAAAGGGTAGCCTAATTATAAGTAGAAGTAGATATAGTTATACTAGATCTATATTAGATTACTAGCAGATTACTAGGAGGGATATAATAAGGGTTAGGACTAGGCCTAATAAAGGACTACCCTCTAAATTAGGGTACTAATATATAAGGTATATTAGACCCTAGGGTAGGATCTATCTTTAAGGGTTTTACCCTGAGTTAGTCCGCTAGAAGCTAGTTAGAAGAACCTAGTAGTTAATACCCTAGGAGCTACTTAAAGCCTAAGGACTTACTCTTTTATAAGGGGAAGAATATATATAAGTATAGAAAATAGTATTATATTATAAATATTATATTCTAACTAATACCTAATAAATTCCTAATTAAGTTTATAAAGGTTACTTAGGCTATATAGTTCTTAGAAGGTAAACCTACGAAGTTATAGGATTATTATAAAAAGTTATTATTAGGGAAAGTAGTTACCTAGGAGTACTTTACTTAGTACTTACTAAACCTTATTAAGGACCTAGTAAACTACTAGCTTTATAATATATAGTTATACTTAGATATATAATAGAACCCTAACTAGTTAATATAAAGCTTTAATATATATTTAAGTAGGATTAAATTATAGATCCCTCCTTTTTTAAAGGAATATCAGCGGATTAACTTCTTTATAAAGTTACGCCTAGACCTCTAAAAGGCCCTTATAAACTATTAAGACCTCCTTATAACTAAAGAAAGCCTAATTACCCTTACTACTTAGTTAGAGAATAACTAGCGGTATTATACTAGAATAAAGGTAGGTAATAGTTATATTACTAAAAAAGGGGATTATTTTAATAGGTAGAATAAAGGCTAGAAGAGGGAAGGAAGTTAAGATAGAGGTATTAATCCTTTTATAAAAGTAGGAAGTATTTAACCCGCTAGCGGTTATAATAAGTTACTAGATACTAAGGAAGGGTTAATATATTTTAACTACGGAAAGAAGGGGCATTATAATAAGGACTATTATAAGCCTAGGATACCTAGGAACCTAAATATAATACCTATTAATACTATTAGAAAAGGGACTATTGAATTTAAAAAAGGAAGCGCGCCTCTATTAAAACCTTAATACTAAGGCGCTTACTTATTAAAAGGGGTTTACTATTAATTTATAATATTAATATTAATAGTTCTATTAATATATAAGGTATTTAGGACTATATAGACTTCCTAATAGATATAAGAGCGGAGATTAATATTATCTCCTAAAGCTTTACTAAGTAATATAACCTAAAACCCCTAGAGGGCTATTAGCTACTAATTCCTAAATAGATAAATAGTTAGTTAGTCTATTACTACGGCGTATACTAGGTAGAGTACTATCTTATTAATAGCTAGGGATAGCTAGGTTAATATACTAGTATATTCTATATAATTAAGAAGAAGGGGTTACTAATTATTCTTAGTATACCTACCTTATTAGAAGCTAGGGTATAGGTAGATCTAGGGAGTTAGAAGTAGTAATTTCTACTAGACTCTACTAGTATATCTATCCTAGAGTTATAAGTATTTATAAATACCCTTAAAGGCGAATTAGTAATTTATACTATTATTTATACTAGGTTATTATAAGCGGAAACCTAGAGCTCTAATAGTAAAGTACTAGAGCTACCTAAAAGTCTTTATAATATTTTAGATATCTTTTTAAATAAGGAGGTAGGACGACTACCCCTATTTAAGCCTAGGGACTACGCTATTAATATAGATAGTTATAAGCCTCCCTATAAGCCTATCTATAATTTATTATAAAGGGAGTTAGAAACTCTATATATCTACCTAGACGACGCTAAGTTAAAGGGTTAGATATAAGAGTCTACTAGTCTTATAAGGGCTCCTATTTTATTTATATTAAAGAAGGATAGTAGCCTACGGTTATACGTCGACTATTATAGGTTAAATAAGGTAATAGTAAAGAACTATTATCCTCTCCCTTTAATTAGTAAAATATTTAATTACTTATAAGGTATAAAGATATTTACTAAGTTAGACCTTAAGGATACTTATTATAGGATTTATATCTATAAGGGTAATAAGTAGAAGACGGCGTTTTATACGCGGTATAGCTATTTTAAATATATAATTATACTATTTAAGTTAGTAAATACCCTAGCTATATTTTAAGCCTATATTAATAGAGCTTTAACAGGCCTAGTAGATATTACCTATATAGTATACCTTAATAATATTTTAATTTATTTAGAAGATATCTTAAGTTATAAGTAATATATCTACTAGGTACTTAAGTAGTTATAGAAGTTTTAGCTTTATATAAATTAAAAGAAATATAAATTCTATATTAATTTAGTAGAATTCCTTAAGTTTATTATAAGTACTAATAGTATATTAATAGATAGTTATAGGGTATTTACTTTTTAAGACTAGCTAGTATTAACTACGTATTAGGAAGTCTAAGTATTCTTAGGATTTATAAACTTCTACCGGCATTTTATATACTACTATTTATAAATAGTATCCCCCTTAACTAGCCTTTTAAAAGGTAGTAAGGATAGGAAGAAGTTAAGACCCTTTATATAAGGCGCTAGTAAAGAGAAGGTATTTTATAACCTATATTATACCTTTATAACCATATCTATTTTAATATATTTTAATCCTAATAAGAAAATTTAGATTAAAATAGATATATCTAATTTTATTATAACTATTATCTTATCTTAATAGGATAATAATAGGGCTTAGTATCTAGTAGCTTTCTAGTCTTATAAATTAATACCTACTAAGACTAGGTATAAGATATATAATTAAGAGCTATTAGTAATTATTAAAGCCTTTAAGTAATAGTAATACTACGCGGAAGGTAGTTATTATACTATTAAAGTACTTATAAATTATAATAATCTTAGGGGATTTATATAAGTAAAGTAGTTAAATAGTTATTAAGCTTAGTAGGCTATTTATTTAGTTATATATAACTTTAATATTAAATATTAACCTAGTAAGAAGAATCCTATAAATACTCTATTATATAGACCTAATTATAATAATATTAAGACGTCGTTTAACTAGCTCCTACCTACCTTATAAAATAAGCTAGTAAACTTAGGAAGTATTATCTCTAACTAAAGGTAGCTAGAAGAAATAACTAAGTATATAAACCTATCTAGCTTAGGAGGGCTTAGGAAACCCTTAATTAAGCCTAAAAACTTAGATAGAAGGGGTATAAAGCTACCTTCCTAATATTAATATAATATAGTAGTACTACTACTTAATCCTATTACTAGAGTTATTAATTATAAATAATATATCTTATAAGTACTAGTAAGAGTAGTTACTAGACTTAAAATAGCTTATAAAGCTAGATTAAAACCCCTAAAAGAACTTATCCTCTTATTATAAAGTAATAATCTATTTATTATTAAATAGAAAGATAAGGTAAAATATATAGCTTCTAAGTAAAATACTATTAAATAGCCTTAGAAGGTTAATTTAATAAGATTATTAAGATTTAAAGGAGTACTCTATATACTAGATAATTTAGTATTATATATAGAAATTATAGTAAGGTATTATAATAATACTTTAATAGGTTATTTTAAGTTATAAAAAACCTTAGAGTTACTCTAATATAAGTATTATTAGAGTAGGATATTAGTAGATACTAAGTTATATATCTAAACTTATAAAATATATTAAAGGGTAAAAGCTCCTAGATATAAATCTTATAATAATATAGTATCCTTATTATAACCTAAAGGGCCTTAAGAAGAACTTTTTATAAATTTTATTATAGGCTTACTACCTAGTAAATATAGAAATTCTATATATAATTCTATTCTTATAATTATTAATAGGTATATAAAGATAGTCTAATACCTTCTAACTAAGAGTACTTATATTATTATTAAATTAGCTAAGATCCTATTTAAGAATATAATATTATATTATAATTTATTAATAGGTATTATATTAGATTAGGGATCTTTATTTATAAGTACCTATTAGTTAGAAGTCTATTATTATATAAAGATAAAGAGATAACTAAGTACTACCTTTTATTTATAAATAGATAGATAGATTAAATATTAGAATTAAATATTAAAATATTACCTTAAGGTATTTTTAAATAAAGAATAAGATAATTAAGTTATATTACTCTTAATAGTTAAATTCGCGTATTATAATAATATTTATATTATACTAGGTTATTTACTATTTTATATAATATATAGGTATAATCTATATATAGAAGATAAAGTTAAGGATAACTTTCTAAAAGGAGGAGTACTTATAATTAAAGACCGCGTAGAAAACCTTTTAAAAGTAAGAGCTATACTAGTAGATTAATAGTAGACTATTTAAGTATAAATTATAAAGTTTTATAATAAACTTTATATCCTAAAGTCTTATATAATAAGAGAACTAGTAATATTAATTATAAAGAACTTAAAGTAGAAAAGATTAAATTAAAAGCTATTATATAAGTATATTAGTCCCTTTAAGGTAGTAGAGGTAGTTAGATACTAGGTATACTACTTAAGTCTCTTAATAATATAAAGAATCTATCCTATATTTTATATTTCCTTATTAAAACTATATTAAAGCTATCTTAATAAAGGTAAATAACTATTTATACCTCCTCTAGAACTTATTAATAATAAAGAATATTATAAGGTAGAATAAATCCTAGATAGGATAAGAAGTAAAGGTATTTAATACTACTTAGTTAAGTAGTCTAGTTATAAAATAGAATATAATTAATAGATATCTATTAAGGATATAAATATAAAAGACTTATAAAGGGAATATAATAATATATATATAATAAAGAAATATTAAAGGTAAAATACTAGTATATAACTATTATAATAGAACTATTTAATTATAAAGTTAAGTTATATAAGGTAAGTTATAAGTTATATTTATATAATAGAGATTTTAATAAAGAGGTATATATAAAAAGAATTAATTAAGGGGAAAATCCTTATAATTTAAAAAAAAAAGAATCTTTACTTAAAGGTATAACGCTAAGGTCTTATAAGGGGAGCGTATTAAGGCGAGCTAGGGCCTATAATAGATAAGTTAGTGGATAAGGTAGTATCCCTAATAGGGGTAGGTAGAGAGGGCGGAGTAGGTAAAGGAGAGGGAGCGGGAGTAATAGGAGCGGGGGAAGCGTAAGGGGCGCGAGGGACGCGAATCTTACGGGTAGAGGGCGTAGTACCGGCGGTACTACTATTATAAGAAGGGCGGCTAGGGCTAGTAGAAGCGGGGGCGGGTAATATAATAGTAGGCGTAGGCGTAGGTATAATAGCCTCCTCCTCCTCCTTTATATCCTCCTCTATCTCCCCTATCTCCCCCTTATTAAAATTATTATTATCCTCCTCCTAATATATAATTAACTTACTTAAAGATAGTAGAATACTTTAATAATATACTTACCTCTCTTAACTCCTTATTAACCTCTATTATAATAAGGGTAGTTAACCCCTCTTATAAAAGTATTAATATATATTATAAGAAGTATATAATAATAGAACTTACCCGCTATCTTATTATATCTAGAATACCCTCTAAGGTAATAGCTACCTAACTACCTACCTTTATATTAAAGCGTAGTAATTCCTTAGAGGTTTATAACTTATATAAAAGTATTTTACCGCGCTCCCCTAAGTAAATTACTACCTCTACCTTAATTTTAAAGGTAGTAACCTATATTATAAAAGTAGTATAATAGGGTAACTTTCTATCTTAAAGGGTAATAATAGGGTTATAAGTAAGGAGGCTAGATAAATAAGTATAAAAGGTAAGGGGGACTTATAACTTATTAATATATTATAAGTAAATTATATTAAAATCCTATTATTATAAATTAATTTATAAGGCTTATAAAGGTAGTAGTACCTCTTATAAGCCCTACTAGTCTCTTAATTATATAATAACCTAGGACTTAAACTTAGGTACTTAGTATACTAAAGATAATAGGGTTATAAGAGGGCTATTACCCTAGTAGTATAATAGGGTAGTATAGCGTAGCAAGAGGATTTAACTATCTATTATAAGAGTTAGTTAATAGGAATACCTTTAAGTATAAAGAGTATAAGAATAATTTAAAAGAAGTATAATATAATAGGATATTAATAAGGTCCTTAAATAACTAATATAATAGACTTATATAAGAAGGTAATTTATAAGTAATATACTTATAATATATATAAAGATAATTAAAGTCTATTATAAGGTAATAATATATATAAAGTAGTAAAGGATAACTAGTAGAGACTTACTTTAGTTATTATTATAGTTATTAACTATTTAATATATAATACTATATTAGTAATTAATCCTTTATATTATACTTATATTATAATAGTAGTTATCTTATAAAGTATAATAGTATTAATACTATATATATTAACTTATATTATTAATATATTAAGATAGGGCTTAAAGTAACTTATAATAAGTTAATATTAATAGTAGTAGTTATAAAAGAAGTTAAAAGTAAATAAAATATAACTTTATTATATATTATATTATATATATTAACTACGCGATTTAATAGTATAATATTATTACTTAATATTTATATTAATATTTATATTATATATTTATAAAGTAATATAATAATAAATATAATTAATAATTATACTCCTACTACTAATATAAATTATAATTATAAAGGCTTTTATATATTAGTAGTATATAATATTAATAGTATATTACCGTTACTATATTATTACTATCCTTAGAACTCTTTCCCTTTATTACAAGCGAACTGAGCGGTTCTTATATTACGCTTAGCAAGAGTACTTCTCGTTATAGACGTGTGGATTAGACGAGAGAACTACTAGATCCACCTATAGATTAGATGAGTATGGAGTTGGACCTATATAAACCATACCTCTTAGTAGGATTTCCTATATCTATATAAAGAGCGTGCTTTCCTATCTAGATAGGAGCTTCGTGCTCAACTTATATTATTAACTAGACTATCTCCTAGATACTAAATATAATATTATACCTGTACTAGACTAGTTTAGTATAAAGCCTATTTATCTTAGTCCTTAATACTCCTCTCTACGAGATCTACCTAGACTCTAGAGCCATCTAGTTAGAAGGCGAACGGGTCGTAACACTTTAAGTACCCTTAAGATAAGTACCTTAGGATAAAGAGACCTTAACCTAGGAGAATATAGTCTACGATAGTTAATAATAGTAGAAGTTAAGGAAGGTATTAAGGTTACTAAACTAGACTTATATTATAGCGACTAGGACAAGCTTAAAGAGTAGTTAGTATAGATATAGCTATACTTCTCTTTTAATAAGGACGCTATTAGACTAAAGAAATAACCGCTATTCGTAATAACTTATATAAGGGGACGGGCCTAGCGGTAGTCCGCCCTATTTCTTAAATAATATATAGAAGATCCTGATAATAATAATAATATCTCTATTAAGTTATAGATAGAAAGCTTAGCGCTTTTCCGAGAAGAGATAAGACGAATATTCGGACCTTCTAATAAAGTAAGTATAATAATAAGAGTTATCTAGTATTTAATATAGAAGAAATTAGTATCCGAGTATATGATATAGTTTTAATAGTACTTTATAAGAACTAACTAGGATAATAACGCACTAATAGTAATATATCGGCGAGGACTAAAACCCTAAGTAAAGAAGGAGCTTATACGAGATAGAGCCTAGAGTAATAATCTTAATTCGCTTATTAGGAACTCGACGAGAATCGATAATTAAATCTATAAGTTAATAATAGAACTACGCTACGATAGTAGAGTTTCTAGACTTAGTTATACCGGATTCTATTTAGGAGGAAGTCACGGAAAGAGGCGAGCCCTACGCGATCCTTATAGACTAATGCTAATAGAATTAGACTTCACGTAGAAGAAGAAAACGTTCGGAGGTAAGAAATAGTACGGGGGAAAGAAAGTAATAAATTACTATAACTATGGTAAACCGGGCTATATCGCTAAAGATTACAGGTTAAAAAATATAGTAAAGCGACCTTAGTTAAACGTATTAGAAAGAGTTCTAGTTAGGAAGACTAAACCTCTAAAGGATTAACTAGAAACGGAGTATGACGAGATAGAGCTAGATATAATTATAGATGATTTACTAGCCCTCGTTAATCTACCTATTAATAAAGAACTTCAGGCTAGAGAAGAAGAATTGCGCGAAGAAATAGCTAAGAAATAGTAAAATATCGTAAAAATCGAATAAAGGCTCGCGGATATTTATAAATAACTTAAGGAGCTAGGTTCTAATAATAATAGTAATAGTAGTTAGGTTTAGAAGGGAAAACCTAAATAAAGCCGAGATAGCGAGGAGGATCCCGACTAGGAAAACCTTAGCTATACTTCCGAGAAGTGTAAAAATATATAAAAGGGGAAGGAAAACAGCGTAGCATCTCGAGCTTCTATATTAAAAGATTTATAGATAAAACTCGAGGAACGAGTGGAGTTCTATCAAGAAAAGGTATTAGGGGGACTTCTTTAGAGGGAGTTTAGAAACGACTCGGTATATCTATAGTACGGAGTAATATACTAGTTAGCTTATACTAATAAAATATATATAATTTATTACTAAGTAAAAATAAACTTAGGTAAAGTAATTAGAGTACGTATATATAGAAAGATTTAGTTAAGTTACTATAATATAGATTATTACTAGTACTTAGTAACTAAAAGATTAAGAAAGTAGTTTCCGAACTATAATTAAAGATAGCATAGTAGTCTCTACGGACACCTCACTTATAACGAGTATATATTAGAGTACTACTTGACGGATTAGTATACTTATTTCTATAATAATTATAGAAAACATATATATATAAAAAGATCTACCGGATTCCTACCCTTTTCAGGAAAAGAGTAATCCCTTATACTAAGGGGAAGTATAAGGAGATTAATATCCTAACCCCTAAAACACGTTAGTTATACTTAACGGAGTATATAATACGCGTGAATATACCGGTTAGAATAAATAGTTAGAGAACTATAGTAATAATAGATTCTAGAGCATCTGGAAACTTTATCTCCGAGGTACTAGTACGGTCAGCGGGCCTATTAACGTGAAGGAAGAAGTTACTATATAACCTATAGATGGCCGACGGGTTAAAACTATTAATAGGAAGCGTAGACGAGGAGATAACCTCGCTACTATTTATAATTTAACGCTACTATAAGGAGATATCCTTTAATATTATTAGGATGGCTACTTATTATATTATTCTAGGTATACCTTAGTTAAAGAAGTATAACCCAGCAATTAACTAGAGGAGAAAAGTACTTAAGTTCGAGCGAACTAGTAATATCACTAGATTCTAACCTATACGTCGGTAGCGGATGACGGTGGATAAGAAATCGGACTAAAAGACGGTCGAGGCGTATATTACCTTAATTTCAAATAAGGACGACCTTAAATAACAAGGATCCGGCTTAATAGATACTAGTAACGGTCCGCTAGGTTAATAAGTTAGAGTTCTTGAAGTAACTAACAGCACTCCTAATATCTTATAAGAGTATTAAAAATAGAAACGCCTCTTTATAAAAGAGATAATAGTAAAAGCTCTACCTATATACTAACCTTAAGATTATAAGATTAAACTTGAACTAGGGAAGGAACTAACGTTTAGACCTATTTATATATTATTTAAAAAGGAACTCTTAGTACTACGCGGGTACTTAGAAGAGAACCTAGAGAAGGGATTTATTCGAGAATCTAAATTACTAGCAGGATATCCGATACTCTTTATAAAGAAGAAGGACGGATCCTTATAACTATACGTCGACTATCGAAAGTTAAATAATATGACGATTAAGAATTATTACCCGCTACCTAATATTAGTAAGCTACAGGATTAGCTAGCTAAAGTAAAAGTCTTTATAAAGTTAGACTTACGAGGAGCGTATAATCTCATTTAAATAAAGGAAGGTAACGAGTAGAAAATAGTATTTAGGACTTAATATAGATATTACGAGTACCTAGTTATGCCGTTTAGCCTTACTAACGTACTAGTAACCTGCTAGGCACTAGTTAATAATATTATACGGGTATAATTAGATTATTCGGCTATTACGTACCTCGATAATATATTAATCTACTCTAAGTTAATAGAGGAACACGTCCCTTATATATAGAATATATTAACATATCTATCTAGGGCTAGGCTCCTCCTTAAACTAGAAAAGTACGAGTTTTATAAGACCTTAGTCGAGTTCTTAGGGTTTATAATAATAACTAAAGGCGTTTATATAAGCCCTAAAAAGATTCAGGCTATATAGGAATAGCCTATACTATATAATATTAAATTAGTATAAGGGTTCTTAGGATTCGCTAACTTTAATAGGCGTTTTATAGAAGGCTATTCTAAGAAGGCCTTGCCTTTAACGGAAATTATATAGAAAGATATAGGATTCCGATAGGATACTAACTAATAGAAAGTATTTACTAAACTTAAGTAAGTATATATAGATCCTCTAGTACTCTATACTTTTCGTAACGGAGAACCAGCGCGGATCGAGACAGATGCCTCGGACCTTGCTATTAGAGCCTACTTATACTAACAGAGTAACGGTAAATAGTACCTAGTAGTATACTACTCACGTAAAATGACGGTAGTAGAATAGAATTATAATATATATAATAAAGAGCTTTTAGCTATCATCTATTCTTTATAATATTAGAGAGTTTATGCTAAAAGTTATTCTAAACTTACTATCTTTACTAATTATAAGAACCTAGTTACTTTTATAATAACTAAAGAGTTAAATTAACGACAAGTTTAATAGTCTAAGCTCCTTAGATAATATAAGTTTGAAATTTAGTATACCCCAGGTAAAGATAATAGACGAGTAGACGCTTTAAGTAGACGATCTAACTATATATAAATAAAAGATATCACGAATCAGCCTATTCTTAAATAAGAAAAAGGTGGATTATTAGTACTAATAAGAAGTCTAGTAACGACTATATATATTATAACATATGTAGTTCTAAACCTAAAGGAAGTATATATTAATAACACCCTAGCTAGTAAGCTTAGGAAATAGTAGCCTAACCGAGACCTATTATTATATAAATAGAAGTTATACTTACTACTAAAGGCGGTTAAAGAAGTAATTAGAGATTACTATAATAATCCTTTACTAGGATATCTAGGAGTATCTAAAACGTTAGAACTTATTTAAAGAATATACGCCGTACTAAACTTGCAAGCGTTAATTAAATAATATATTAAAGAGTATATATATTACTAGTAGAACAAGTCTATAAGACATGCTAAATACGGATAAATTCAGTTTACTAAAGTTCTAGACATGCTATAAAAGGATATTATAATAGACTTTATTATTAAATTACTACCGTTAGTTAATCCGGTAATAAATGACAAGTACGATTTAATAATAGTTATTATAGATAAACTTGTTAAATATACTATTATAATTCTATATAAGAAGACTTATAACGCTAGTTAGCTTAGGTTTATCTTATTAGATAGACTTATTAGAGATTATAATATACCCGAGTTAATTACTTTAGATAGAGACAAGCTCTTTACTTTAAACTATTAAAAGACCTTAATTACGTTAATTAGAACTAAACTATAAATATTAATAGCGTATTATCTATAAATAGATAGATAAACGGAACGTATAAACTAAATAATAGAAGTATACTTAAGGTATTATATTAATAAAAGATAAAATAATTAGGTTATATTACTCCCGATAGTATAATTAGTAATTAGATACTATAAGGTTATTACCGTTCTTTATAAATTACGGACGATATATAAATTTATTTTTAGATCCTAGGGAAGGACTAAATGCCGAAAAAGCCTTAGTACTAATATCTGATATAAAAAGCCTATATAAAGATATATAGTAAAAAATTAGTAATGCGAACGCTTCTATAGAAAAATCAGCTAATAAGAAGAGGAAAAATGGACCTTAGCTAAAGAAGGAGGATAAAGTATACCTCCTTATAAAAAATATAAAAGGTATAAGACCGAGTAAGAAACTAGATCACGTTAAGGTCGGACTATTTTTAGTTATCTAGGAGAAGGGACCTATTAACTATAAACTATAACTTCTACTAGACGCTAAAGTATATCCAGTATTCTATATCTCTATATTAGAACCAGCAGGTCCTAATACGCTATTATAAGAAACCTTCTATTTTAAAATAGAAGAAGAAAACGAGTTTAAAGTTAAAAAGGTACTAGTATAAAAAGGTTAGGACTACTTAGTTAAGTAGAAAGGTTACGAGGATTTAGAGAGTACCTGGGAACCTATTAAGAACCTTATAAACTGCTAGACCCTGCTATAATAATTCCACTAGTACCGACTAAACCACTCTAGTTAAAATCCGCCGGGATTTCGACCTGCTTAGAAGAAACGTTAAAAAGGAAGTCGTTAGGGTTAAGAGCGGCTATTTACTCCTCCTACTCTAACTCCTCGATATTTCTAAGCTCTCCTTCCACTATTTCTAACTTTCTTTTTTCTAGTACCTCCACTTTAGCCTGAAGACGAGTAAAGCGAGCTAGAGCCTCTTTAGCCTCTACGGCTTTTAATATATGCTACTGTTTAATGCGAGCCCACTTTATAGGAGAAAAAGGAGCAAGATCGTAGGCGTACCTAAGACGGGCGTACTCGACGTAATAGTCTAAAGAACGACTAACCTTATACTTCTTAGGATGGTTAGCTTTTAAATAGTTCCTATAAACGCGTATCGTAGGTATAGGAGCTTTAATAGAATCGGCTAACTAATAATAACGGTATAATAAGGGAAGATAATATCTATTAGGCGGTATAATTAGAATTAAAAGCTTTCGGGATAAAAACTAATAGAGGGGAACCTAATATTATAAGCGAACTGAGCGGTTCTTATATTACGCTTAATAAGAGTACTTCTCGTTATAAACGTGTGGATTAGACGAGAGAACTACTAGATCTACTTATAGATTAGATGAGTATAGAGTTAGACCTATATAAACTATACCTCTTAGCAGGATTTCTTATATCTATATAAAGAGCGTGCTTTCCTATCTAGATAGGAGCTTCGTGCTTAACTTATATTATTAACTAGACTATCTCCTAGATACTAAATATAATACTATACCTGTACTAGACTAGTTTAGTATAAAGCCTATTTATCTTAGTCCTTAACACTCCTCTCTACGAGATCCACCTAGACTCTAGAGCCATCTAGTTAGAAGGCGAACGGGTCGTAACACCCTTACTTTCCCTACTAGGGTTTTAAAGGTTTTTAATAAGTCTTATTATAGATAGTAATATTAGTATTTAGGGATAAATACCCTTAAAGGGGAGGTAATTATTAGGATATCTTAATATATCTAGCTAGTGTAATATAGCCTACTAGTAATATCCTAGTAGTATTAGTTTAGCTTATTATTATCCTAACGGATATCCTTTTATCTAGATATCTAAGAGGCTAGGTAGCTTCCTTAAGGGGTATTTAGATAGTCCTCCCTCTACCTCCTTAGAAGATAGAGATTAGTTCTTTTATAACTATAAAGTTCCTAGAGTATTAAGTCTACCTTTATAACGCTACCTACTCGCTAGTAGTTTATACAATCTATTCCAGCCCTTAGGAACTAGCCTTCCAGTCTAGTTCCTAATAGAATCCTATAGGATAGATTATTTATAGGACTACTTTATAAGATAGGATATTTTTAAGATATCCTATAATTAGTAAGTATATAACGTAGTATTTTTAAAAAAAAATATTCCAAAAATCTTTACTATTTAAATAACTAGAAAGTTAATATTTACCTTTCTAGTTAGCTTTCAAGTTATAGTATTCTATATAGTAAAGATTTCTAGATATTTTTAGGATATCCTACTATTAGTAAGTATATAATATAATATTTTTAAAAAATATTCTAGAAATTATTACTATATAGAATATTATAACTAGAAAGCTAATTAGAAAGGTAAAAATTAGCTTTTTAATTAGCTTTCTAGTTATAGCTTTCTATATAAGAAAGATTTCTAGATTTTTTTTATAGAAAATACTACGTTATATACTTACTAATTATAGGATATCCTATAAATATCCTATACCGCTAGTAGGTCCTATGAAAATCCTATCCTACTAAAAAATCCCATCCTATTTCCGTCTTATACCGTTATAAAGATATAGGATTAGGACCTAATTTACCTATCTTATCCCACGGTCCTATACTATCCCACGTGGGATATCCCGTAGGATATCCTATATCTTTCTAGCTAGTATATATACTATTATTAGAGACTAGAATAATATTAGTCTAAAGATATAGTATTCTAGTATAAAGAGAATAAAAGGTATAGTATTATAATATATCTATAATATAACTAGTATAGTACGCGTTAAGGTTATACTAATTCTAATTAAAAGTTATAAGCTAATATAGTAATACTAGAACTATAATAACTATTCTAAGTAAAATTTATATATCTTTTCTTAGTTACTTAAAGTTAGGATTTTTATATAAAAAGTAAAAATGCTATTATAATTTAGGAATTTTATATTAAGATTTACTACCCTCCTACTATAAACCTTAATTAATTTTACTAATCCGAACGGGCTTAGCGACTAATTTGCTGGCTAATAAGGGTGTCTTGAGCAAATATATTCTATACTCATATCCGCATCCACCTCCCGCGCGCCGCCCTTGTAATATTCCCGCACTTACAGTCCCATACAGCCGTACTAAGTAAGACATAATGGCTAACAAAAAAACTGTTTATGTGTCGCTTCATTTCTTACCCTTATCATGCAGCTACACACACTGCATTTGTGTTTGGTAGACGCTTGGAGGTAACTAAATGAGGTCACTATATGAAGATCGGAGCGGGTATTAGCGCATGTGAGGGTGATGGGGGTCGTAGTGGTCTCTTCGATGTAGGAGTGATATCCGCTTCAAAGGGTGTGGTGTTGATTTTGGTTATCTGAATTTGAGAATTCGGTGCGTTACTTTCACAGGATTTCAAGGGTGTAATGGACAGAATTAGGATCATAGTTGCGCATGATCCTACTCCAGGGGCACAATATAAACCCACACTATTATCCATGAACCCAATTCACGAACGCAAACGTAGCCTGCTCTATGTTAATTACAAGTCTTTACGCTTCTCAAAGTCCTATTTTATAGCACTAGCTAGGAATAAATTATGGGAACTAAGCTCATTCAGGGACCACGTCGATAACCATCGTGTCAGCGTTGTAGTGTTGAGCTGGGAACATCACTGTTAGAGTGGAAAAATTATTTGAACCTCAAATGATAGACTTACCTAATACATTATACGTAAGAAGAAAACTCGGCATTCCTGATGTTTTCCTCCCCATGAAGCACACTTATTAAATCCTTACACCATAAAGATTAAGACCAGCCACGAGGGATCAGCGAAGGAAACCATGCTAGGTGCTTAATCTATGAAGCTGGAAAGGCATAATATTGTGATATCGAGAGAAAGGGGTAGTCTCAATGGCATAGACGATATTCGTATATGAATTGGTATCACATGAAATTTCGAACAGCGAAGCCGGAACCGTACCCACGTCCCTCGCCAATGACCCAAATGTGCCGCAATTGCAGATCCTTAGAATGGTGCTTTCCACCTCGGTCCCCCAAGCCTACTGGCCCTGTGCAACTTCCTCGCCCGAGCCTCGACGCTTTCCGAACTTTCGGGCGGCGGCGCCCTGACCCACCCTGCGCTCTCTGAGGGACAAGGAACTCTGCGCTTAATATTTGGCTCATTGATCTCCTCTGTGGTCTTCGTTTGCGAATTATTGATCAACCTTGGCTGCCTAGCCGCCTCCTTCACGCCATTGTTTGATACATCCTTGGCTTTTCTGCGATGGGTGTCGTGGCCTAAGCGGCGCTGTGTCTCTAATCTTGCCTTGGCGAGCTTCATGTCTTCGGCGTCCGGGGAGGCATGTTTGGTGAGACGTTCTTGAGCGTCAAACTTCGGTTCGAACTGGGTCCGGGCCGCATTACTCTCGCTGGCCGTTCGTCTTTGGGTCCGAGACGATACTTTCGACCCAAAGCCGAGTTTTATACCGTCAATTTCGCTCATTATGCTTTCTATACGGCTCACCTCAGATGACGCTTGGGCTGTGCGAGTTTTTGTGACGACGGGCAATTTATTCCAGCTCCGATCCCGCTCGAGAGGTACTGTTACGATCGTCTGCTCAGTCTGCGTAACAGCCTTAGTCCACTCAAGGCCTTCCAAAGATCGTTGTGTTCCTATCTCCTGTCGATATGGTTGCCTTGTTACGGGAGACTCTGCGGTTAAACCGGCTCGTGCAGCGGCGACTGACCCTCTCCTCCTCTTTGATGGGACTGGAGGTGGTTTGAGGGTGCAAGTAAGGTCCGTGTCATCATGCGCATCGAATGGCTGATATGTGCTCCCAATGTTGGGGTCACGGTAGATATGCTCGGCCAAAGCGTGGAAGTCTGCGAAAAGCTTCATGACGTCCATAGTTGAGTGGACAATGCCAGCTTCAGTTAGGCTGTCGAAGCACAGGTCAAGACAATGGCGCTCATGCCTGAGCAAGCGGGTCATCTGCAACGTCTCTTGCGAGGGGCGAATCGGCGAGAGTACAGGCTGATGAGTGGCTGGCTTCGAAAAAAGACTTTGGAGTGGTGAACCACCGGGAGCAGATGATACACTTGAGATGAGCGAGATTGGAGAGTAGCAATCGTCATACGATGAAGAAGACGTAGAAGCTGGGGATATAGATCTGCTAGGGGTGTGTTGGCTGCTTGGACTAATTCCATTCGGAAGTATTGGCGCTGGATGGATCAGAGCTGCTTGCTGTTCATCATTACAGGTCGACATGAAGCTGATGATGGATATATGGCGACAAAAGTCGGCCGCAAGGTAGTGTTGCTCTGGGCTACAAAGGAAGTCACCCCTTGGGCCAACGCCATCGATTGAATGCTGCTTTCCAACTAGACAAGTAAGGAAGGCGAATGTGTATGGAAGCGGCGTTTTATCTGTTGCACTTCTCTCCCCTTGCTCGCCAGACAGCTGGCTTACTCGACCAATTAGGAAAGATAAAAATTCTGACCTGAGTTGACCTTGGTCCTGGGAGCTGGCTATAAGTACATGTGGATGGGTAAGAACATGTGAGATGAAGCCATAGAGAACTAAGTGCACGTCCGAAATGGCGATGGCTCTCGATGATCCTGTAGTACCATTGGTGTAACTGTCGCAGAAACATCGGTGTTTGTCTTCGGCCGCGAGATCCTGGAAGATACTGTAGACGATATCTTCCACTTCGAAGAAACAGCCCGCAAATGTCTTGCGTACCACCCTCTCCATGTACTCCTCGAAATGGCGGCCGAGGACAGTGAGAATGGTCATCTGAAGGACAGTCTCCGCTCCTATGAATCGCTTGTCCATGTTGTTCGCGACAATCCATGCAAATGGAATGGACTCAAAGTATCTGTCGTCCACGAGTTTGTCGCTTGGGAAGACAGCATGGCGCACAGCCCTGACCTGTGGCAAAAGAAGATGGGATTCAATGAGGCAAGCTTGAACGAGCCATTCTGGGACGCCAACAAACCACGCTTGCCGAGCAAAGTATTTCGTTTGAATGGTCATCCTCGCCAGAGGAATCTCGCAATGGCTCTCAATGGTAGATCTGGTCTGCTGCTTACGTACTGGAGCACGGATGGCAGCCAATACATATGCCTGGTACATGGTACTGGATCCTGATCTAACCTTTCCAGTCCAGACATGATCCGGGCCGGTGGAAGCAGGGAAATTTGTTGAGAGGAAGCTTCGACCACTTTCAATAGCCCGAGAGACTTGATGCTTGATTCTGGTTGCGGATGATAAAGACGTAAGCTTTGTCAGAGAAATGATGGCGTAAGCAGTGACCTCGCAGCCGCCATCTTCCCAAGAGCCGTCGACATTCTGGGTCTGCAATATTCTAATCAATGCTTGGAATAACGAAATGATGACCTTGTCGCGAATTACTCGATCATCCAGTATCGGTACACGACCTTTCTCCCAGAGCTCGAGCAATTGCATAAATGCCTCCACCATGAGCATAATGGGGTAATTTGCGGATGAGTTCTGCTCCGATATGTCAGCTCAGTCAAATCGAGGTGGACGATTCTACATACTAATTGGTCTTCGATCATTCCATTAGTCGTCCACCAACAGTTGCAGAGAAATCTGACAGTCGTCTCGATCTGAGACATTTGTTCGCTGTCACCTGGGAGTAAGTCTAGCAAGGCTTTGAGAATATGGCAATTGGTGCTGAAATTGACGATCCGCTCCTGGGTACATGTCTTGAGATACTGGGGGGCCTCATATCGGACATTCAAACTGTGCGGCGAGATGGCTTGACCGAGTAGACAGAGGGCAGAGATAGTCTTGGCAGTGTTGTCAGCATTCGCCTCAACATATCTTGCGAACTCTGTCACGCCAGACTGGAGTTGTAGCCGATCCTCTAGGTAAGTTGCAGCAGTCTCGAGAGACTTTGACCCTAGATCTTTGAGGGAAAAACCGTTGGCCAGTAGAACCGTAATGGCACCAGTCATTTCGAAGATTGTAGTGGGAAACTTTGTCGGCACACCACCTGATTGACTGCCGCCGAGAGACACTATGTGTATTAGATACGCTTCCGCTTCATCATCCCAAGTTGAACAATCCATCAGGTAAGCTGCTGTCGAGGCCGGCGAAGCCATGATTGAGCCTAGTATCTTGTGTTGGCCAACGCGATCGATGTCGATCTCCCCAGCTCGACCTTCTGAGAGCCCGGTGGCCGCTGTCTTTAGGTCGCCGCAGGTTGTGCAATCGTTGCAATTGGTATTTCCTCTTCCCCTTTCGTCAAGGAACAGCTCCCTGCCAGCAAAAGAAAACTGAAGACCTTCCCACTCAAGCATTTGTAAAAGCTTTGCAATGAGAGGTTGTAAAGTGGAGCGCGTCACGGTGCTATCGACAGTCCAGCTGGAGAACTTCGTCTCAAGAAAGTAGATAGCACGAGACTTTCGATGTTTGAGATCCTCGAGATCTCCTTCGATCTGGTATGGCTGCCTAATATGCTTGCAGAGCGCCAACAATGCAGCCAAGCTGTTCAGTATACCATCATTATCGAATGTGTCATTTTGCCAACCTCCATCGTGCTTTTGGTGATTGAGCAAATACTGAAAGCTGGATTGGAACAGCCAGCGCGTCTGACCGTTGGTAGTCTTGGCTACCATGGACACCCAAGCGGTATCGTATATGGAACAGGTCATTGACCCGAAACCGTACTTAGGATCATTTTCGTTGACTAGCTGCCGTATGAGTGTACTTGCCTTCGCGATATGGTCGACGCCGTTATGTGACAACGTCGAGGCCATTGTGAAATGTGATCATGCGTAGCAGCCGGGGCAGTCAAACGCGGGGTGAAAGGGTTTTCGAAACATCACGGAGGATCAATGTAGATATAGACCATTCTTGAGCAAGGATGCGACCACTGAGATAAGTCCATCCTCTCCAATGAAGAAGAAAAGTACTCCAGGCATGGGTGGGATACCCAGCGAGGCAGTTGGTCTGCCCGCCACTCCGAATGCTGTTACCATCGTGAAATCTACAGGTTCCCACTATGATCGATTGCCAGGGGGCATTTGATGCTAGGCTTTACCGCTGTAAGGGTAAGGTGAGCTGCGCATAGTCTGCAAAGCCGCCCAGTGAGATACTGTCTGGCATCAATTGGCGACGAGGTTCCTCATTCGGAAGCACTCCGTCGAAAGATCGACAGGACTTGGCGCCAAGGCCTGTCGTTTTCCGAGGCACCTTCCCCTTTAAGATCATTTGCTCCTCCTCTTTCGAGCGTACCACCGATAATTTGGACTGTGATGCCACAGAAGTGATAGAAACTCTTGATGCGATGAGCGGAATCTCAAGACAACTGTAATGTCCATCGAGGAGACAAAGTATGGCCAATTCCGCTTGCGAACAGCATTATGACCCTCTCGAGTATTCCCTCCCTTCAAAAAGTGCGAGGCACACCGTTGGCTTCCGTGTTCGCTGGTGGTTGAACAGGCACTCACGCCAAAGTATGGATCGCATAAATCTGGTATCTCTTGACCCCAACATCACACAGATGCCCTTGTGCTGGTAGAATATTTCCATTGGAGGTTGACCATGAGTCTCAAATCGTCCATGCCATGCTGTACAATCCAGAGACAGCGTCCGATGCCAACAAGATGGAGGACGATTCATTCTTTCCTTTTGATTCCAATCATATCATTGACACCAACGTCCCCTATTACGCCAGCCTTTTTCAGAACCTTGACGGTATCCTCGACGACGTTTGCCTGCACACCTTTCACATCAGCAGCGAATCTCACAGTTCCCAACCATTCCTTTGCATCCTCTGCCGAGTAATCCAATTCAGTACTTATATACTCCACAGTTTCTTCGTGGTGAGTGTTGAAATACTCAATGCCCATATTTAATTTCTCCAACAACGTCTCAAGACGCGTTTGCTCTTCCAACACTTCATTAGAGGCAACAATATGCCAACTCGGCCACGGCGTGTAGATCTCTCCTACTCTTTTAACCTCGCCATTGTCGTAGTAGCGCTTTGTTGTGAAGTGCTCCCACATGAAAAAGTCGATTGACCTGTCATTCACCCCTTCACGTAATTTCGCAAACGTTTGTAGAGGGATGATGTCGAAGGGTGCGGAATCGCTGGCTGCAGCTGAAGATGACGAAAGCCAGTCATGTGTGTCGGCGAGTACGAATCCCATTACATAAGATCCACTAATGCATATCGATAAGCATTGAACATTCTGGGCAACAGATTGTGATTTTTCTACCTCCCTATCCTGCTCACGCCCATCTTTTTTCCCTTCAATTGCTGCACCCCCTCCATATCGGTTCGGTTTGCACCAGTGCTGATGGCCCAGCATAGAGGCGTCTCGACATATGTGCCGACGAGTTTGTACCCGCCATCTTTTTGCTCCGCGACTGCTTTGCCGAGACCGGCTATCCAGCCTTCTGTCAAGCCAATTGCTATGTCAATTTCGTTGGATTGCAGCGATGTGATCATGTGACCTGTGCCGGATGGGAAGGGAACGAGGGTGCAAGAGAGCTCATAATGAGTCACTGCGAAATGAAGGGGTGTTGAGAAATGCTCTGCGGTAGGCAATTGTCAATCGATGTGGCTCAGGTGGTAGGCAACAGATCTGAGAACAGGATGACTGACCTGGCACGTAGCCTATGCGTAGGGGTTTAGAAAAGTTCATGGTGGGCTAGGCTGTTGACTAGAACTTGTTCTCCATGGTTGGGAATCGACCCTCGACAAATCATCGCCAAGAGGTGCGGAATCATTCCGATCTCCACTTGCATCGGGAATTACTCGAACGCAGTGCTCTCGCGAAAAGATGTAACAAGCTATACATAGACTGATGGTCAAGCTTTGAAGCAGTCGGGCACGATATGGCGGAGGTCATGGATTTTGATGATTAGGTCTAAGTCGTGCTTATCTATACGGTGTGAAGAGCTCATGTGCAATGGTGTGGTTGCATATGGTATAGGCTTGCGCCAGTCGTTGATGACACGGCTTGTTTTCATCAAACGACCAGCACTGCTGCTGCTCTTCTCTCCTTTTGGGGGCTTCACCCTGTTTCTGGATCTACACTTCATATACACAATGGACATGCCAAAGCTTGAAGAGCACTATTCGCTAATACATTATGGCCGACTGTTCGAACCATGACAGCGCATTGGACGAATCCCCTTGGATAACAACACACAGACATCATTTCACTTCTTCCGCTTAGTGCGACCAGGACAGATCTTGTTCTGACAAGCGGGACTGATGAACCGACATCCACAACGGAGGATATGGTTGAAGAGACTTGAGCATACCAACCCGACAGCTAGTTATTTTCTTCATGACTTAGGCGAGGCAAGCGAATGGCTTAGGCTTCTGATACTCGAAACATGTTAGTAGATATATCTGGAAGCAAGGGAGAGTCTATGTATAATCGTTACCTTCTACATCGATGACTACATGATATCTCTCCAAGTTTTCGCCATCGGTTGATGAGACAGAATAAGCGAGGGCAGACAATGGATTCCAGACTAGAATATCAAAATTCTTAGATATCTACCTCTCTATCGGACAAGAAGGACGGGACGATATCGCGAAGATTTTGATCCTACTGTTGTACAAACCTTGGAGAGGCATCGAATGGGAACTAAACCGTTCGGCCCTCACTGATTACAGTATAGCTATGGATTATTTATAATGCCGTATCATCACTGCTAATTGTCTACAGATGATAACTTTCTCGTGTGATTGCTGGAAATATTCCTAGTCCGTGGCTATCCATGATTCTCACTGACCCAATTGCACTGAGGGTTTTTCGTATTTTTGCACGATACTGTTTCAGATGAGAGTCTGACTGCCTCGATGCCGATATATCATGATTTCTTCCCACCGCAACAGATCTGAAGACCTGTCCTCGGTCGCTCGGACCGGCCTCATGATCTCATGCTTGATATCCACCAGGGCCACACATGCTGGCCCCTGTAACCTTCTGCCACAGATCGCGTGCCGAAGATTCAAGAGTTACCCGCGTCTAACGGCCTCACCATATCAAAGACGGCCTTTTTGAAACTATCATTTCTTCGCTCCACTAAAGTCGCTCGCCTGTAGATTTCGTGTCATGCTCGGTAATTTGACTCGTAGCCCATCCAACTCTTTGGTCATCTTGACCTGACACCCCAGCCTCGATGTCTCCGTCAATCCAAACGCCAGATCTAACATGTCGTTCTCGTCATCGTCCGGTTCAGCCATCTTCTCGTACATCTCGTCCGACTCGACAATGACATGACACGTCGAACAGGCGCAGGATCCTCCACAAGCCCCTGGAGCACGCCGTCAGCGAGGTGGAGTTCATGACGGCTGGTAACCACACCTTCCATCTCCAGTTCTTCTGATTGTGCTATATCGAGAAGATTGTCCCCCTGCGCGACCTCGAATTTGTGCTCGTCCCCTTCTTTGTCGATGAATGTGACATGTAATCTACAATCGTAGCGATATGAGCCCAACGACCGACGCAATAGTGGCAATAGTGATGCTCACTCTTCGCCAGGTTTTGGAGGGTCTAGATGTCCATGCATCGCTACAGCCGAGGTGGAGAATCTCCGTCTGGCTTTTGGGTATAGTCTCTGTGGATCGATTACTGTGGAGGACTCCCTCGCCCTGCTTCTTGATTGCCGTGCCGATGTATGATAAGTATTACTTCGCTCTTGTGTGAGGTTTTGGGAGCGTGTTAAATAATATAATGAATGTGATTGTTGTCGGCAACACTGACGTACGATCTGAGGTATACGGTGAGCTATGGACATGCTCATTTTCCTCGTTGGAAATGCCGTCACGTTCAGACGTAAGGAACCAAAGAACTCATATTGAGGACCTGATATAGCCCAAAAAGATATTGATATGACGACACGGGTGAAAGTAGACGCCGACTCGCCGACTCGCCAGTCAGATTATCAGACCACCAGAATCTCATCATAATCCCCACGGTAGTCACCACTCGAGGCACCATGTCCGCCTCTAGAGAGGGCCCGAATCCTCTACGACCATACTACATACCTCCCTCCATTGGCGATCAAGCAGGCCATAATGCTACCGGCGCAACCAGTCTTGGCAGCAAGCATGGCGTCACGTCCACGACCAGCTTTGGCTCGTCAGCGCGGAATATACTGTCGGACATGGACTACTCGGAGTATATGTCAGACCCTTCACCGTCAGCTTCAGGTATGGTAAAAGCCTTGATGGAGGAAGCGATGCGGAAATATGCCAGCATGTTTTGTGTGCAGCCGTTCGAGGTGGGCAAAACAGTATTGCAGGTTCAAGATGGCAGCCAACAGCATAGATCAGGACCAAACATCAAGATTGTGGATGACATGAGGAGACGGCCAGGAAACTATAGGCAGGAGTCTTTTGAGTCCTATGATGTGTGCCATGTTGCTGCAGAGCCATCTTCTTGTGCTAACCATGTTCTGAAGATGACACCCTCTGACGATTCTGATGCCGACTCCCCTTCATACTTTACATCCTCCGCACCTCTCGCACATACACCTACTCGATCATCCAGATCGCGGCGCGGACGAAGTCCACCAGATGGTGTCCCCCGAGTACATACACCCCAGCCACCGCCCGCAAAGTCGAACGCCTCTCCTCATACTCTTGACCTAAAATCCTCATCTTCCGTAATAGCAGCTGTATCATCAATCTGGTCGGTCGAAGGCTCGTGGGGTATATGGAAAGGTACAAATAGTACCTATGTACATTCGGTCCTTTTATCTACGATCACTTCCTTCGTCCGCTCATTCTTCTCCGCTTTCCTTGCGCTTCCCGACCCTGGATTTTCTTTCACAGCGACCCCAATGTTCAGCTATACTGGGGGTCTCGACATACTCTCTTCACCATCTCCCCTCGGCTCTCTGGCAGTGGCCGTCTCCGCAGCCGGTGTTGCGGGAATCATCCTTGCACCCCTCGATATTGCACGTACAAAACTAATACTCACACCCTCTACTCATCCCCCTCGATCAATACTGGCGACTCTCAGGACTTTACCTAGCTGGACATTACCTTTATCAATTGCCCCAACAGCATTACTCCATTCCACTTTACCCACATTGATCTCAGCATCAACGCCTCTGTTATTAAGGTCAAAGCTGGGCATAGATCCATTTGTCACACCAACCATGTACGCTGTGGCCACCTTCATTGGACAAGCTTGCGAAATTGGGGTAAAGTTACCCATTGAGACAGTCTTAAGGAGGGGCCAGATGGATGTTGCAAGATCCACGAGTAAAGGGAGAGATATGCCAACCGTCGTCGAGATAGGCCCTTACAAAGGCCTTTTGGGCACCATGCGCTCCATCGTCTACGAGGAGGGCGAACGAGGCCCTCCTGCAGAATTAGTCAAGGGAACGGCAGGTGCGCCAGCAATGAAGGTTGGGAAGGTCGGCCAAGATAGGAAAAGGAGAAAAGGTGAAGGCTTTGAAGGCCTTTGGAGAGGATGGAGAGTGGGTGCAGTGGGACTTGTGGGTGTGTGGGGTTTCACTACGCTCGGAGGCGTTGGTAGCAAAGGCGGAGAATTTTAGTGTGACAGATGAGAAATCTGTAAGGTTTATGGTCCTTGGATGGAAGCATGGAGTTACGGCGTTGCCAATCGGGATTGCTTGCCGTGTCTCTGTTAGGGTTGTACAACATACCCAACTCTTTCCTCAACCCTCCTTATAGCCATGCAACAAAAATCAAACCACATCGTAAATATATCATCATGCCTCCTCCTCCTCCTCCATCACCGTCGCCGCCTTCCCTATCCCCTCACTTCCTACTCCACCCCCAGCAACCATCTCCAAAAACCCCTTCTTACTCATCTCCCCAACCCTATCCTCCTTCCTCCCCCTCCCCACCCCCTTCGCCTCCTTCGCCGCCTCCTCCCCTCTCACCTGCGCCTGCCTCACGGCATTAAACAGCTTCACCACCCCCCTCTGCGCCACCTTCCTCAACCTCTTCTCCTCTTCCATCATCTGCTCTGCACTTCCCGCACCACCAGGTAGATCCGTGCCCAAAAGCACATCCTTCACCCTCCCCTTCTCCAGCGCTTCTTTCTTATCGTGCCGCAGTTTCGTTTTCGCTTTTTTCTCGAGCAGGTTGTTTGCGATGGAGGCGGTGGCTTCGGCGGCGGTGGTGGAGCGGGCGAGGACGGGGTCGGCGCGTTTGGTGGTTGAGAGTTTGGAGGCGAGGATTGCGGTTATGGAGGAGGCGAAGGCGGTGGGGTCGTTGCGTTTGGGTTTTTGGGGAAGTTTGGTGTGGTTGGGGTTTTGGGGGGAGGTGGGGGGGGATTGGTCTGTGTCGGCGGAGGTGTCTGAGGCGGAGGTGGGGTTGTCTGTTGATTCTTCGGGTAGAGGAAGGGTCGTTGTAGAGGGGTTGTGTGGGTTGGTTTTGGAGCCTTCTTCCAAGTCTGAATCCGAGTCTGCGAGGTTTGTAGCGGGGAATTCATCGTCTTCCTCTGCGGAGGAAGAGGAGCTGGAGTAGTGCTGCTGTTTGCGGATCTTCTTGATGGGTTTAGCTTTTGGCAGGTCGTTGAGCTTGCGTTTCCTGGGATTTGAGGGAGCCATTGTATGTACGTTGGACTTGTGAGTGGACGCGATGTTGACTCGGTTGGCCAAAGAAATCTTTTGTGCGGAGCAACTCCGCTCCGCTTTGCTCTGTCCCCACCCCCTCCGTCCTCTAATGCCAATACTCATGACAATAATCTGTGGTCCTTAAGCCTCTAGATGTTGACTCAAGACATCTGAGCACGGTCCGCCGACTCCTTCTAGCAGTGCTGCAACATGGTCCTCCAAGATCTGGGCCGGCGCATCAGCACTGCGGTTCAGGATCTCAGTCGTGCCCAAAATTTTGACGAAAAGGTAGGCAGAGCATGAAATTATGGAATGGATATGGTGCTGAAAGATGTACACAGGCTTTTGATGGCATGATAAAAGAGATATGCGCCGCCCTCCTCGAAGCCGATGTCAATGTTAAACTCGTCGGCACCCTCCGCAAGTCGATTAAAGCAACTGTCAACTTTAAAGACCAACCTCCAGCCGTCAACAAGAAGCGACTGATACAGAAAGCCGTCTACGATGAGCTGGTGAAACTGGTGGACCCCCATGCGGAGCCATTCAAGCCAAAGAAGGGAAAGGCAAATGTGATCATGTTCGTTGGGCTACAAGGCTCGGGGAAGACTACAACGTGTACGAAACTTGCGAGACATTATCAGTCCAGAGGATTTAGATCGTGCCTGGTCTGTGCGGACACGTTTCGCGCTGGGGCTTTTGATCAATTGAAGCAGAATGCCACAAAAGCGAAGATACCGTACTTTGGCTCCCTTACATCCACAGATCCTGCTTTAGTGGCTTCTGAAGGTGTCGCCAAATTTAAGAAAGAGCGCTTTGAGATCATCATTGTAGACACATCAGGGCGACATCGGCAAGAGAAAGATCTGTTCGACGAGATGACACAGATCCAACGTGCTATCACTCCAGATCAAACCATCATGGTTCTAGACGCAACGATCGGACAGCAAGCGGAGGCTCAATCCAAGGCTTTCAAGGAGACTGCAGATTACGGTGCGATCATCATAACCAAAACCGACGGCCATGCCGCCGGAGGTGGAGCAATATCAGCTGTGGCTGCAACACACACCCCAATCGTCTTCATAGGAACCGGTGAACATATGCTCGACCTCGAACGCTTCTCGCCACAACCATTCGTAAGCAAGCTGCTTGGTATGGGTGACATGCAAGGCCTCGTCGAGCATGTGCAATCCCTCAATCTCGACCGCAAGGACACCATGAAACACATAGCAGAAGGCGTGTTCACCGTCCGTGACTTACGAGACCAACTTCAAAACATCATGAAAATGGGACCACTATCGAAGATGGCGAGCATGATACCCGGTCTCGGCCAGATGATGGGCGGTATGGACGACGACGAGGGCTCCATGAAAATGAAACGCATGATATACATATGCGACAGCATGACCACCAAAGAGCTCGATTCGGACGGCAAGATGTTCGTCGAGCAGCCTTCTCGCATGACCAGGATAGCGCGCGGTAGCGGCACCAGCGTGAGAGAAGTCGAAGACTTGCTGAGCCAGCAGAAGGTCATGGCGGATATGGCTAAGAAAATGGGCGGAATGAGCAAGAACATGGCCAAAGCGCAAGGGCAGATGGGTGGCGGGAACCGGCAGCAGCAGATGGCTGCCATGCAGCGGCGGATGCAGAGTATGGGCCAAGGAGGGGGGGCGCCGGGAGCGGGGGGTATGCCGGATATGGCGAGTATGATGAAGATGATGGGGGGAATGGGCGGTGGGGGGAGGGGGGGTGGCGGGATGCCGGATATGTCGAAGATGATGGAGATGATGGGTGGGATGGGTGGGATGGGTGGGATGATGGGTGGCGGCGGCGGCGGTGCAGGCGGAGGCGGAGGCGGTGGACGAGGAGGTCGAAGGTGAGCCTGACGTTCGATCGGAGTAGGAAATGTGATTTGCATAGCGATGGCGTCGGGGGTCGGCCAGGAGGACCGCTGGCTTCTCTCTGGTACAATACCAATGAATCGTACGTATCCATCATGTCATTTCACTATTTAGCCTTTCTGGCATGACGATGTGATTTCTGCTTTCGTACAATACTCCCTGATCTTCAGCAAGATCCAAGTCCTCCATCTGGTTGCGGTTTGTGCAAGGCGTAGTATTACACTCTCTTCACACCGCCCCAAGCCCATCTAGCTTCTCTCTCCTTCGTCGGTATCGCCATTACTCTCTCATATACGCCCCAACACAGACTACAAACCACCTCTTCACAAAGACAAAATCAAGAAACCTAGCTTATTTACGCACGCCAATGCTGGGTTCTGAGATTATTGTAGGCGCGTTTTGGTGTGTATGGTGTGTTTGGTATATAAGCCTTAGGAGAAACGTGTGGCCTTCTGGACCGGGATGGGATGGAAATAGAGCAAATTGGGATAGGATGAAGACTACGCATAGGGACTACCATAGTTTGTAGGGGTGTTTGGGAAATGTAGATGTTCATGATATGCACAGGTCGGTCTTCGAAAGCGAGTCTTGCCAGAGCTATTAATAATATACAGATTGTTGAGGAATAGCGTGTTGACTGTACCATAGGTTTACAATGACCCTATCCCTTTTAGTCAATCCTTGACATATGGCACTATAGGTTTGTTCTTGTTGGGATATCTTAGCCCCTTGGTTGTGTATCGGTACTCATGACTTGCTGCAGGCTCTGCGTAGTCTCCGAGAAAGTAAGTATTGCATCTGAACGGAAACTGGGATCTGTGGTTTTACCAAAGGAACCTTAGAGATCAGGTATCAGATATATACTCCCATCCAGCGCCGCAATATCGGCTCGTGTTATTGCCAACCAAGGTATGTCAGAATACCTTGGATCAGCCTCGAATAGCTGATATCAGGTCGATGTTATGCGAAACGGTGGATCAGACGATAGTTGCCCGTAAAGTCGCAGAAGCTCCCCAAGGTCCATACCAGAAGCCGTAGACTTCCACTTCTCACCGAGACCAAGCGATTGAGCTGGATTCGTTGATCCCACATCAATAATCATTATTTACAGTGGTAAAGCTTGCACTGTGTCCTATATGCTGCATTTGTGGCAGTCTTTCCGACATATTCTGATGTTCCAAGGTCTTCGTAACCCTGTATATTTAGCATGAGAAGCTTTTAATGGGAACCTTTGAGTGAAAATGGTGAAAGAGGACTCCATGTATGGAACTTTGCTCAATGCTATCGATTGAAAAATTTAGGTTGATATAAGGGGGTTGCCATGCACGTAAACCGATATCTCACTGTTGAGTGCCAGATGATCCTGTGCGTTTTCGACCGGTGTCGAAGGTAGCGCGTGAGTTGTTGCTCAGTTCTGGCAATAATATATGGTAGGGGAAACTGAGCTCATATGAATAGATGATCCATACCCTCTGATTACTTTCAGGGTAAACGATATTCAGCAACAACTTTCCGCGACATGCAGTTTTCTTCGTTGTTGACTCCAGGATATGGTCCTTATTTCCTCGCCAATGGAGCGAATCATCCGAGCGTAAGGCGGATGGATTGCGCTTCCAAGGGGCATATGATGGTCCGAATAAAGCGGCTATATGTTGGCTTTCCGAGTCAGTTCCTCTCGGTCGTGAATTGAACAGTACCTTCATATCCTGTCCAGGCAGATTATTATGTTCGTTACGCACCAACTTGTCGCTGTATCTTGCCTATTCTCCCGTGCCTACGGGATAGCGACACAGCCACCTCTTGCACCGAGCGACCCTCCACTGAGCTCATCGCTTCTATCTCCTGCTACCGAAGACAATGCGTCCTACAGCAGCATGGTATCAAACTGCGATGCTAATCTTTATGGCCGTCCCCCTTTGTGGAGCTGCCAAGAAGCATACAGACACATGAGTAACGACGATAGCTTAGCGGAATTTGGAGATCGCGCACGTAGAAATTACGATTACCCTCTTCCAATACGGTTTACCGGGGGTCAGAGATATGTACCATGATGTTGAAGTCTGACTGACCAGTGGGGTAGGTGATGGGACATGTGCTATTGACATTGAGCATTCTCGGACCCGGTTATTCGATCGGGCGACAATGGGACACCTCAAACATGAAGCTTTACTCTTGATAAACAAATGTGCGCATGGTCGAAACGAAGGTGGAGTCGTCACGGGGTTAGGTGAGTGATTGTGATACTCAAGACTTTCCTTCTTGCTCAAAATAGAAGCCGCTGTTGCGAAGCAACAGCGAAGCTTACAATGAAAGGTGTACGTGGCAATCTGGTTATCAGAATCCGACAATACGAGGCAGACGTACACTGTCAGACCTCCATGTCTAGACGCCCGGAGATCGACGATTGCGAATCATTGTTGCTAACAATGTCCACATCGAAAAAGATTCAGGTGTTCGGTAGGAAGGGTACTCCGGGGGTTGAAGTCGTACTTCCGATTTCTCTTGATGGAGGTATGTTGACATTAGGATCAATTTAGATGTGCTATTGTTGACTCATGTGAGCAGTGGCGAAAAAGTGCGGTTTCTTCGTCGTACCACCGGGCAAACCTCAGAAGACCAGTTGGTATGACGTGTGGCAAGGTGCGAATGCTGTTTGGGAGGTCTGTGGACGACAGCTGGAGCAGGGTTTTGCAGTTGTGGGAGGTAAGTCGCACAGCTTTCACATTGTACATACTAGGATGTCCGCTAACAAGACTTGCTCACTGCAGGGCCTGGCCAATCAATCGAGGTGGTCATGCATCGGCCACCAGAGGTGTTAGTATCGCCGAACAGCACGATAGGAGACGTCCTCAACAGCCACAGTTGAGCGTACTAAAAGGGAATGTTGATAAGTCTAGTGTGCAAGGTTAGAGTTATCCAATCAGTTCCTGGCAATTTTTCGCATGGTGCGTACAGGATAGTATGTATAGGGCGGCAGTACGCGTACACCCCGTCCTAGTCCGCGTGCACCCTGTCCTGGTGCGCGTACACCTCCCCCCATTTGGCTTAGGGGCTGCTGGCGGGTCACATCATACTATTACCCACAACTTTCCCACCAACGGACGGATTTTAAAGGCCTTTAGACCGTTAGATTCCTTATAGAAATGCGTATACTGTAAGTATGATCTATATCATAATACGCTGAGTAGTCGTTACCGTGCAGCGGTACTACGGAGCGCCAAGGAGCCGATAATTTCCCGCCCGCACCGGAATATTTCTTAGGAGATGATTAGTTAGTTCCGCTATCCACTCGGAGGGCTCCAGCAAGCAGGCCGCCAGGCCAAATAGGGGGAGGTGTACGCGTACCAGGACGAGGTGCACGCGGACTAGGGCGGGGTGTACGCGTACTGCCGCCCGTAATATATTAGTATTTACATGACCGAAGAATATTTTGCCAAATGTCAGTCCGGGTCAGCCTCGGCTGATTATAAATTGAGGGGTCTTGGTCTAGAAGACGTATTCTTATAAGTACATTACTTTCTATATAGTAATGAATATATTATTAGTTACTAATATACTATTATACTTAACTAATAGTAGTGTAGATGTCTTATATCTTTCAATATAATTCCTTAATTCAATTTAAAGGTGTGGTAATCTAGCCTTCCTAGGCTTAGTTGCTAGAATACTAGGTTGACATCTTGAAGCGCTAATCGCTTAGGTACGTAGGCCGGATCTCGGCGACTCGGCCTGTCCAAGCTATCACTTCAGCCGGTGTATCCTCCAATTCATGAATATGACACAGGGTTTTCGGGAATATGCGAGAGCTCATGGAGACGGCAGCGGGGGATTGAGTGCACTGCAGCAACGTGTTAAGCGAGCTAAAGACGACCTCGCTCTACATCACCACATCATACAGCAACAAGCAGGAATACAACAACAGCCAGGTATTGAGGAAAAAGATCAACCATCAAATGGCAGGGTGGTGTTGAACGAGTGGGCAGACTTGGATCGGGAATGGTGTGAACCAACTGATTGGAATGCTCGAATGCTGCAAGCTTGGCATCAGATGCACGGTGAATTGTTACAACAACGGCACCAAGCTCAGCTGCAGCAGCAACATGCTTCAGGTCAGGAACAGCGGTTACCAGCAAGTCTGGCTGATCAGCAAGCTGAGCGATATCAACGACCTCTGACCCCACCAGACATGCAACGGCAAAATACTCGCATACGCAGCCATATGGCGCGAAGATCTTCGCACTCCTTGAATTCCGAACCGGAACATAGCGACAAACCTTCAGGGCCAGTGGACGTTGGCTCATACACCCAGCCGTTCCTATCATTCATCTCTGAGAACCCGACCATCTTTCACGCTGTTGCTTCCGTGGCGGAACGCCTAAAGTCACATGGCTTCATAAAGCTATCTGAACGTGACGTGTGGACAGGGAGGCTTGCCAGGAGAGGGAAATATTTCTTCGAGCGTAATGGCAGCAGCCTGATCGCGTTCGTAGTGGGCGAAGGTTATAAATCGGGCAATGGAGCCAGTGTCATTGCCACTCATATCGATGCTTTGGCTACAAGACTGAAACCGATCCCAACGCTGTCGTCAAAAGCTGGTTATGTACAACTCGGCGTAGCCCCATACGCTGGTGCATTAAACAGCACATGGTGGGATCGGGACCTGGGCATTGGAGGAAGAGTTTTAGTGAAAGACAGCAAGAATGGCAAGATACAGACCAAGCTAGTGAAGCTAGGCTGGCCTATTGCGAGGATACCAACGCTGGCACCGCACTTTGGTGCAGCAGCCAACCTCTCGAACGCAAATAAGGAGACCGAGATGGTCCCAATCATCGGCTTAGATAGCACAGACTCTAGCAGAGGGGAGTCCAGCGCACCACAAGAATCTAGTGTGCTTGGTGGAGCAGGCACTTTCACAGCGACGCAGCCAGAGCGACTGGTCAAAGCGATAGCAGGGGAGATGAACATTCAGGACTGCAAGAACTTAACATTCCCCACGATATCCATAGCTGACAATATGCAGACAGTACAATCATCAACTGGGAGCTCGAGCTTTTCGACACGCAACCTGCACAACTCGGTGGTCTCGACAAAGAATTCATTTTCGCTGGTAGGGTGGACGACAAGCTATGCTCTTTCGCTGCCATCGAAGCTCTCATTGCCTCCAGCAAAGACTCCTGCCCCGATTCCAGTTCGATCAAAATTGTGGGCTGCTTCGATGATGAAGAGATTGGGTCACTACTGCGCCAAGGTGCTCACAGTAACCTCCTACCAAGTGCCCTCGAGCGCATATGTGAAGCTTTCTCAGAAAAGAGCTGCGGAGCGAACACAGTGTCGCAAATGTACGCCAACAGCTTCCTCATCAGTGCCGATGTCTCCCATGCTGTGAATCCCAATTTCATGGGTGCGTATCTCGAGAATCACTCTCCGCGCTTGAACACTGGCGTCGCCATCCAGGCCGATCCAAACGGACATACAACGACCGATAGCGTCAGCACTGCATTCCTACAGCGCGTAGCCGACAAGTGTGGCGCCAAACTACAAGTTTTCCAGATTAGGAATGATGTCAGATCTGGGGGGACTGTAGGGCCCATGCTGTCATCGGCAATGGGCATGCGGGCTATCGACGCAGGCTTACCACAGCTGAGCATGCACAGTATTCGTGCCACAATCGGCAGCCTAGATCCAGGCCTCGGCGTGCAGCTTTTCAAGGGCTTCTTTGACCACTTCGAGGAAGTGGATGCAGAGTTCAGGTAAGTTTTGAGCTTATCTTTAATCAAAAGGAGACGATCAGGCAATCGTAAGATATGGAACATGGCGTACATCTTCTCAAGCTGGCGAAACCGACTCGATTGAAAAACTTCGTAGACTCCACATGAGCATCGCATTCTCGGTCCTGCATACTACTTATATTCAAGACCGAGGTATACATCCATGGACATAGATAACTAATATCGAGGCTCACTGGAATACATTCTGGTTCTTACCCAGTCCACCTCCTCCCCTCTCCTTCGCCATTCACAACACCCTACAAATACCCACTACACATACGCCATAACTCCCTTCCCATTCCCAAAAACACCATCCCCAAGACACCTACCCCCTCGATCACATTTATCCTAGCTATGACCGCCCTTTCCATCTACAACTAATACCATTCTCATCACCCCACCCTTATATTTTAAAAAGCCAACCAAACCTACTTCACGAATCTTCATCAGTCACAGTCCAAGACTCCTGTCAGGTATTATAAGACTATGTAAGGGATAAAATAAGATAATATATTGCCTCTTAACGCGCCTGTATACCTTCCAGCTACTCATCTCGATATGAAATTTCCACATCGCACCTCCCAGTCCTCTATACTTTCACGTTTGCCACGCCAACACGCGCACCTCTACATCCACAACCTCGCCGAATCTGCCGTCCGAATCGCGATATCAATTCTGAACTAGGTCTTACACGAGCAGCATCAACCCCTTTTCTGCACGCGATGTTCGATTTTGGAGGAGATTAGTGGTTGGTGGGATGTGGCAGCTGAGGTGATTTATGGTGTATGGTGCTGATGGGTGGTAAGGGATGGATGGTGTTGAGGGTATGAGAGGGGATGAGGGGGAGATGGGAATGGTGAGAGGAAGTGCGATTTTGGGTGGGTATTTGGGGTGGCTTTGGGGGGATCGGGAGGGAGTTTGGGAGTAGTCTGGGAGAGGGGTGAAAATTTGATATTCAAGTGGTAGGGGTATCATGTATAGGGATCCTGGAAAGGGGACAGTGTCGCTTGATTTTTCAGATCCTATAAGGCGAAGTTGGTGTGCAGGTGGGAAGGTAGGCACTTTTAGCAGAAGGGGTGTATTTACATGTATGTATGGTGTATTCGTGGGTCTTGGGGGTATGAGGTTTTGGTGTCAATCTGGTTTGAGAATCTGTGGGTTTTCCGGGATGTTGGGTTCGTTGGAGGATTTCATATCATTGCTATACTCCTATGCTTTTCTGATGTGGCGTTTAGTTCATGGTTTTGTGATGTACGCCGTACAGACTGTCGTCTTGGGTCGAATCGATGTCTCCAGCTCCTTGAAATACCTCTTGTGGGAGTGGTTGTAGGGGATGAGTTTTTTCGCTTTGGCCGATAGGGGTATATTAATTGGGTAATTAATGGGTGTTCTTAGTCGTCTTTTACTTGTGTTTCGATGGTTGAAGATTCTTTAGACTTGGTGCGGTGTAATATTATGTTCGAAATGGAAGATATTCATAGTGCTATCGTTCTGGGAAGCCGGGGGATGATTGAATAGGATTGTATCACTACCTCTCGCACGCTCTATGAAAAAGAAACATTTTCCTCAGCTATCCTTCGTCAAGTCGTCTCTGCCACCAATGCATGCATGTCCTACCAAAATCTATTCAAACTCGGGAGTCATCGGAAAGCAGCAATTCCCATAACATCCCATCTAAGAATCACCGCTCAGCGGCGCTGCCACCAGTGCCGTGGTGGGACGTAGTATAGAGACCAGGGGCAGGTGCTTTTCTTGCAGTCGACAACCTTGGTTTTCCCGGTGCGGCGATGGTATACTTGGCTGCACATGTTTGGCTACTTCAGCGGGTTGGGGATGGCGTGGGTGGGGGTTTGGGTAATTGGGTTGGGGCGGGTTGATGTGGATGTTGGCAGAGCTTCGGGGAAGGCTTGATGAGAGGCGTGGGTGAGTGTGAGATAATTAGCTTGTGAGATGGTGTCCCTTTTGGAGGCTTGCGGAGTCCTGACTTGAAGACTGAGTCGAGGGATGGTGGAGATGATTCTTGGTAGAAGGATTGTTTAATCGGTATTTGTATTCGACAACGATGCGTGAGCTGGCCAAATTGCCTGCAAATGTTTTTGATCATATTGCCTCGGGCGTCTGCATCCGTTCCCCTTGATAGGTATAAGTTGTCAAAGTAACCGTCTGTTCTAGATGTTCCCGTAAATCGGACCGATCTGAGAGAAACTGGTCGATATATCCGTCGCGGCAAGGCTATCTGCTGGAGACGCGATCTTCTGTCGAGAAGGCAAGGTCATGAGTCGCTTTATCTGACGAGGCGTGGAAGATCCGGGACTTGTGATTGTCCGACGGTTGGTCCGGAGTACGCGCCTTGATCGAATGTGGGCGATTGATCACAATAGCCCAATGGTGCGTTTCATAGTTTGCTACCATCTTTCAGTCGTATAACACTCTTCTGCATATGACTACGGTCATTGCTTGTAGTAGTGCAAGTTCGAGGTTCTGTTTAGCCTCGCTGCAAACAAGAAACCATAAGATATCTTGTATACGTGGTTGGGAACAAATTTTTACAAACAGAACATGAACGTTAGAGCGATCCCCGTGCTGAAAGTGACAACAGTTTATAAATGAGAAGGAAACTGATATTGCGAGCGCGTCATCACCCGTCCATCCACCTTTGATGAGAACCACAGCTCGTCAGGCGAATCTGCATGTGGTCAGTGGAAGTTCAGGAAGAACATTCCAAATTACATACAGATGGCTAGCCGTCTATCTCAGCTGTTCCCATAGTCCTTGTTCTTGTGCCTCACCTCGTTTCTTGACTCCTATGAATGGCTCCTCGTTGTCGTCACGAACCGTCCCAGATTTAGGTAGTTGCCTTGTTTAAAAGGCTCGAAGATGTTGCGCCACACACAAGGAAGGCGAGGCCATAAGACAATGACGCTCGGCATCCAGTCCCAAAACAGCCGTTCCGGGAAACCGTCCCGCCATTGCACAAGCATTATGCATGTACGACTCATTTTTCGAAGAGGAGGCACTGGAATAAGTTTAGTGACTTACTGTCGGATCGGCGTTACAGGATCCCTCAGCAATCAGCATTGGCTTTGCTGTCTCTCCGCCAAATGGTCCCGGTTATCCCAATCAACACATCCAATCCGAATCTCAGCCCAGGTATCTCCAAATCGCCAGCTTTGTCCCCTCAGCTCATTGGCGTACTCGAGGTCGGCCAATTTTGTCATGCCAATGTAGCCATTACCATCGGTACATAGGATCGCGGTCGATGTCTCAACTACAACATGATATCGGATGGTGCCTTACCCTATCCCATGGCTCGGTCAAGCCTTCACCATCTGATTTAACTGTACGCGCTTTCTGCACGCCGATGCACCTCAAAGTAGGATCTCTGAGGATATACCATCGTACAATGGCAAGAAGAGTAATGCAGGTAATCGATAATGAGCACACCTGAAAGATCATGGGCTGAGGCAATTGAAGCCTTGATTGCTGTCTTCGTCGTTGAAAGATGGGCATCTTGACTTTCGTTACCGACTTCATTCATGTTCTCTGGGGCCCGTCGGCTGTACACCACACGGTAGGTCATAATTTCAAGGTTCCTTGGCGAAATGATCTCAGCACCAATGGGACGTGAAAGCACGGAGCTTCTGTGAATAGTTCTATTACAAGTACACAGGTTGGAGAGCCGTAACGATGTTCTCCATTTGATCTCTTCAGACACGCTAGAATATAGAAAGCAAATTGAAAGATGCGAGTATCCAATTTGTGTAGTGAAAATGAAGTCGATGATGATAGGACCACATGGATCCTACTCGCCTACCCGCGCGGACAGGATCGGGCCGTAGATTGATTTACACAATAGACAGGTTTTATAGTGAGATTATTTAATGTTTATTTAATAATTTATACGGGTCTAGTTATACGCTAAGCCTAATCTAAATTTACCTAAATATAAACCGTCGCTACTTAGCCCTACCTATCTAGGATTTACTTATAAAACCCCTTTTAGTAATTATCTATTTATTTATATTTATATTAATAATAATAATATATTATAAATATTAATTCTAATAAAGAATTTATATATATAGCTACTCTAACCCTCCTTATCCTTAATTTATATTATATTAGCTAAGTCCTACGCTACGCCTATATCCTACTAATTAAGTATTAGAGTAAGGAGTAGAGTCTTAATAATTTCCTACCTAAGTAAATAAGGCGGATATTTAGATTTACTAAGGAT
>JAABUY010000385.1_pt1 | contig 80694 bp, 70 predicted proteins | sample 5560271 | NCBI WGS metagenome assembly JAABUY01 (sample SAMN10711886, study PRJNA513374) | rock metagenome | isolation source: Antarctica rocks | place: Antarctica: Victoria Land, University Valley | reverse complement strand
TAAATAGAAGCTTTTGTACCAACCTTCTTCTGTATTCTTAATATTCAGTTATAGCTACCTCTAAAGATCAAGCACTATCAACCCTGACCTCCATTGGTTGTATCATCTAGGCACGGTCCTGACAGAAGCGAGTGATCAGACTTGAAGTATCATCGAGCGTTGCAGTTAGAAACCTCTGAAAGACTTTCTTTTCTTCATTGAGCGATGCAACTTGTGATGAAGAGCTTTCGATGAAGATGCTTTTGTTGAAGAGTTTTGAGTCTTCAATGAAATGTTCCTGATGAGACAGAGTTTTTCAGTCTCTCATTGCGTCGATCATCATTCGAAGTAGTATCTCAACTAGATATGCAGAATTAAGCAAAGTGTGTTTGTCAAGTCACGAGTCGAAAATGTTTTAAAGTGTTAGTATCGTCTCACGCTTAAGCTTGTTGTAGAGTGAATGAGAAAAGATTGATATTTTGTCATTATGAAGCTATCATCATCAGGCGAATGAGAATTCCGTGAGCTTGATCGATTGCTCTAGTTGCAATAGTCAGATCAGATGACGAAAGTGTGATCATTTGATCAACTCATTCGCCTCATCAGTCACTGCATCAGTCACTGCATTCGCTTCATCAATCGCTTCATCAATCGCTTCATCAATCGCTCTATTCACTGAAGATGAGATAGCATTACTTATAGAGAGAGAGATTCGTTTCGATCAAGCAGTTCAGCTGCATCGCTTACTCTGCTTTTCTCTTATGTGTCATTCTTCGAACTGAAGTAAATCTTCGAATTCAGATTGTCTGTCGATGACTTAGTGCAGATTCGCAATCGAAAGTCTCAGTTGATGAGTCGTTTCTGCTTCGTTATACTTGAGAACCATCTTTCAATGAACGTCGAAGCGTCAAGATCTCTCTCTTCACAAGCTCATCTCGCTTTACATGAGCGAGCCTGATCGCGCTTCATTTAGCGATCTGTTTCTTGAGAACATTAATTCTTTATCGATTTCTGTTTTGCTTTGAGTCTTCGACTTCTTCGTAGAGAATTCTGTTTTGCTTTGAGTCTCTGACTTCTTCGTAGTTGAGGTCACAAGAGCTGAGTTGATCGATCTCGATGCTTAATAGAACATTTCTCATTGAGAGATTCTGATGTCAGCGAGAAACGCGTTGTAGATTCAAATTCAAGCGACGATTGACGCACACTTTCAGTCTGAGATTCCTGATCAAACAAGTCTGCGCTCGATAACAAGTTTTCATCGATTCTCGAATTCAAACTCTCAGTATGTTTCGCTCTTGAAGAAGATCTGAGCAAGCATGCGTCTCTTATTGAAGATTTCAAAAGCGTTCTGTAATGATCATTTTCGCATTTGAAATAATTAGCATCAGATATTTCGTATCGTAACTCAGATTTCGAGGCTGAATTCGCGCAGTTTCGCTTGCTTTTATGCCATGTAATTCACTGCTTTCAATAAAGCGAGTCAGTCAGTTCTACAGAGCTTGCTGACAACAGTCATGTAGTTTTTCAGAAGTCTGCTGCTGCTCTTCAGAAGTATGTCTTTGCTTCGCAATCATCTCTTAAATGATTTCGATAATTCTTACTGAACTGCTCGACTCAGAATATCGCTTCTGTTCTTCAGTATTCTCAACTGTCTATCGACTGTCGATGATTCTTTTTGAATGTACTCTGTTGCAGTCTATCAAGTTTGCTACGAGAATGCTCTCTTCAGTACTTCAAGAGAATAAGAGAGTGTGAAAACGACGAAGTTACTGATTCTGAGATAACAACATCTTCGAGCAGTGCGTCGAAGTCTCGCACATCGAGATTCAAGAATAGCTTTCGAGAAGCTGTGATCAATCTCGAGTCAGGTCGACTGAATTTAGATGTCAAATTGATCGACGATGTATTGCAACGAAGATGCATCTTTGTCAACAAAGAAAGAAGATTTGGCGTGAGGAAAGAGAGTTGCTTGACGGCTCGTCGTTTTTGCTTCTCAAGACGCCTCTAATGTTCGCGAAGAAAGTCACGTGAATCAATCGAATTGAGAACTTTAGCGATACTCGCATGAAAGATTCTAAAATAGATTTTCTATTATAATATAAAGAAGGAAATAGATCATATCAGCATGAGATGAAACAACAATCGTCTTCGTAGCGAGTTCACTTTTAACGCCCACTGGTGTCTCGCTGAGTGTATGAAGTAAAAGCAGAATTTCTTGACGACTAGCACTTGTATAATAGAACAGCGTACAACTTCAAACACACTCTTCAACTTATCTTTAGATTTCACAGCATTCTCACTCAACTAATCGTATAGTATAACATCTACAAATTATGACGACTTTGCTTTTCTACGATCAGAATCTGAAATAGATATTCTACAGTTATCGCAGAATGTCAAACATCATGATCAGACAACATCAATCTTTGCGCTTCAATTCTCACAGGCGCTGATCGATTCGCAACATGATCATCGCTTTGAACGAAATAACAAGAGAGTTGATGTCGTTCTCGACAAGCCCGAAATCAGCGCTGTTCACTTTCGCATCGACTTTAATTGAACAAATGATCAGATGATCGTCACGAATACATTCTTCAACGACATCGTTGTTGAGTCATTCAATGGCGAAGTGAAACAATTACGACAGACATTCACTCTCATCTTCTTGAATGATATCATTCAAGTCGCACTCATCAGATTCAGATTAATCATTTCAAGTCATGACGAAGAAACATATAATCGAAAGTGACAAGCGTATAGAAAAAGTGCCTTGATCTCATTGTCGTTTCTCAATGATCTGACTATTCAAAGAAACTTTGCGCTCACTATGCAGAATTTCGCAAAGCTTAGTCTTCTTTCTCAAGAGAAAGGCGAACTGTCAGCGATACAGAAGGCAGTAGACTGTTGCGAAACCTTTTACGCAGTAAAACGCTGGTCAAAGAAGAAAGAAGATCGTCAAATCAGAAAATTGATTCATGTAATTACACTTCGTCTATCTTGTGACTATTACGCTAACTGTTTTGTAGCCATGCGTCACAAGAACATTTTCTGACAAGTTTATTGATCTTAATGAGTCGATGCTGATGATGAAGTGAGTCATTCACGCAACACTTGCTGAGCAGAAGAATGTGTCGACAGATCAGATGATGACAGTTCTGATACATGTCTTGAACGATGCAGCGTATATACATGAACAGAGCATGACTCATCGAGCAATACAGTCATTCAACATTCTGATCGTCTCTCGAGAATCGATGATAGATAAGCTCGAAGATATCGCTCTTTCGAGATCTTTGACGTACAAGGCGCTCGAGATGACTTTGAGAGAATCATATCTTCTTAGCGATTATTCTGCTGACATCTGATCAATCGATGTGCTCATTCTTCAATATAGTCTCTTTAATTGCTGACGAGCGCATACATCGAAGTGATCAAGCAGGCGAAATGTCGAATGCCAGGTTTCTCGTTCTACTTGACAAGGTTTGACGAATATTGTCAATTTCATGTTGAATCCCGAATTCAGAAATCGTTCGTCGATCACGAACTGTTCAACAAGATTTTTCGTTGAACAGAATCGTGCGAGAGCTATGAAGTCGAAAGAAGCACAACTGTATTTCACGAACCTTGATTTCTTACGACTTCAGACGATGATCTCGCGCGTTTCGATCAGCGCTTTACCTCTTCTCTTCGAAATTGAGCTTCAAATCATAACTATCGTCGATTTCGCTGATCGTCTCAAAGCAAGAATCTCGCAGATATTGATTTCGAGAAGGGGCTTTCATTTCAAAGAAATGGCTAGAAGAGTGCATTATGATATAGAAAAGTCATCAGCTTTGATCTTAAATGCTCTGACTGCTCTTCTTGAAAAATTCCGCGAGATCACGGATTGAACGAATACGATAGATCTTCGTCGTCTTCAGCAATATGTGGAAAAGGCACATCTGGCTGAGAAATCTGACATAGTCGAATTTCTACATTCTCTAGACGTGATCAGACGTTGTTCGAAATAACGATGTTTGCGTCTTGATGAGCGATCTATATTAACATCAGTTTCTTTTCGCGACTAGTCAAGATGAGATCATCTTGGTTGAAAAGGAAAGATTAGAATTTCAGAATGCAATATTGAAGCAGAAGCAGAAACAGAAGCAGAATCGAGTCGATTTTTATTTTGAAAGCGATTTCAGCTACAGATCTGTGCTAAAATTCGTACTCGCGATGTTTCTTTCTTAATGTCATGCCGTGTCATTTCAGTGATCAGCAAATGTGACGAAAGATCTAAGTTCTTTCGAGACTATTTAGACATTCTCGTCGCAAGAGAAAGAATAAACATCTTATGAGAGCAGCGCGACCTCATGCTGAAACGGCTACGCAAAGCTCAAGAGCAACAGACGACGATTCACAACAAGCATACTCAACTCAAGAACTTCAGCGTAGAAGATCAAGTCATGCTCTTCATCAAAAACCTACGAGATGCGAGACTCAAAAAGAAGTTGTCGCAGAAGTATACTGAGTTCTTTGCAGTTGTGAATCTTGTAGAACCTCAATCGTATCGTTTACGACTTTCACTCACATGACGTATTCATTTCGTGTTTCATCTTTCTATTAAAACTCTATTTCAAAAATGAAGCTATCGCTTCTTTCTCGAAAATGATTCTCGTAGAGAGCGAAGAGAAGTGAGAAGTTGAAGAAGTACTAGTTCATTGAAAACGCATGATCTGATGAGAAAATATCATAAACGGATTCGTTACGATCTCGTTATCAGGAAAGACAAAAGATCTCGACTTCAAGAAGACTGAAGACATTCAGACTGAGTAGATCTCGAATACTCATCGAAATAGAGCGAATAGAAATCACACAACTACTAGATTGAATATAAGAAAGAAAAAAGTCACGACTATTATTTATTACGATTATTGAAGTCATTCAGTGCGTTGAATTATGTTCTGCTTTCAACATAGTGCTTTTTGAACACGCGACAAGCCTTTCCTTTGACATCATTCTTTCTCTTATTCTTTCTCAGCTTGAATTGCTCTCAAACACATAGAGTTTCATCTAGATGCTTCTTTAGCGTTGAAACAGAAATGCGACGTAATGAGAAAGATTCGAAGACATTGCAAAAATCAATCATGTTGTTCTAAGTCACTGTTTCAGTCAGGTTTTCGTAAGCAGTGCTCATCAAAATTCAAGAATAAGCAGATCGATTTCAGCTACAAATCTGTGCTAAAACAGTAATCAACATCTTTACAATCACTCATAATACAACATATTCTCAGTCAACTTGTGTCAGCTTGAATTTTGAGATCCGGTCATGCAGCACTTTCTTCAATGCTTTAACTTCGTGCTCGCTCATATTATCGACGATGACAATATCATGAGCTTTGATCATTTCGTGAGCGATAGCGCTATAGACATTAGCCAACTACTAATACGTTTATCAAGAGAAGATAAAGCAGAGAAGAAAAACATCTTTCTTCTTCTCTGTCTCATCAAATTGCATTGATACTATGTAGAAAACTGCATGCTTGCTGAAAGGTCAAATGAATCAGTATCAAGCACTGAATCGTAAGTCTTCAATGTCTGATTCGTTGAAATAGAATAAGATGTTCATGAATCATCTGATTGCAGCATTGTCGCAGACTGCATCAGGAACTGAGATCTACTGCTCATCGAATATGCCTGATCTGAAAAAGCAGGCTGTTCGAGAAATGAGTCAATGTAGAGAGACGAATCGACTGAGTGATCGCTTGAATCTTGACCATCGATTGTATCTGCATATGCGTTCGCTTCGTACTCTTGCTCTGTAATGAATCGATCTTTGATTAAAACAGCTCTTTGGATGTATGAAGTAAAGAGAAGAACGTGAAGAGAGAGGTTTAGCTTGCCGAGTTGCTTCATGTGAGTTGAAAAAACTCATGACGATGAAGAAGCGAGTTCTAATGAAGTTGATTTATTCGAATCGTTCGTGAAACACGAACTTTGAGTCTCAACAAGTCTTAAAGCAGTGAGCGAAGCAGATTGTCTGGTTTCAGAGTAAGACGTTCTTTGAAGCTCGATCTCAACGTCTATGCCTGCAACGTTGATGAGAATTTGAAGGATAAATTGACTGAGACTCTTATCTTTCTTCAGGAGTATGCGCTCAAATCGGCTCATTCAAGCTGCATGAAGCATCATCTTGCACTGTCTCAGAAGAGTTTTCCTGAGACACGTTATCTTTGATAGCTCAAATACCAGGTGGCGAGGCACTGAAGACACTCATCTCACTGCTCGAGTCACATGCACATCACGATGTATCGTATCAAATTGAAGCGACGTGTCAGAACTAGAACAGGATGCTATAGCGAAAAAGATGTCTAAGAGTGAAGTAGAACTATGCGATCTGAAGGCTTAGACATGTAATAATCTTCTGATATATGAAAGATCATTCAATCTCGAGTGAGAGTGATCGTTTTTCCTCATTGCTATCTAACAAACCACATTTCAATGAGTTTCTGAATCTGTCTTCATGAGAATCTTAGCGAGAATATAGAGATCTTGAGTGTCAGCATCATCTCGTTCAATAACGAGACGATCAGAGATCAGACATTTCTGATCTTATCTCGATCGGCTTTGAGAGATGAGTAACGCTTCTCATTCAAGCACATTTCGAGAAAGAGCAACTCAGACAAAAACGAAAGATTTTCAAAGAAGATCTCTTGACGATTCGACGATTCTGCACATAAAGACGTCGAGAGAACGAGTAGTGAATCTAGGAAGTCAGAAGTGAAGCGAGAATGTCAGAAGTGAATCTAGAGAGTCAGAAGTGAATGAGAAGTCAGAAGTGAAGCGAAGAAGTCAGAAGTGAATCTGAGAAATCAGAAGTGAAGCGAAAGTGTCAGAAGAAATTTAAAATACATTGATATAGAGAACTGTCAAAAAGGTTTTTCCCTTCCGATTCTAGCGTCGCTCTAATTTGAGTCGAGCCTGAGCATGTCTGAGCAGAGCTGAGCATGTCATGAGCACACTCTGACTTTCTTCGGTTGCGACTTGAGCTGTTTTTCAACCCCTGAGCCGCATGCTGACTCGACTTCGCCAGAATTCTTTGACAGCTGAAGCTATGATTTAGACATCGACGACGAATCAACTCGTTTCGTACTGTCAAGACATCTTCAAGCAGACAGAATCAACTCAATTTTCTCGCACAATCACGACATTGAACAGTCTCACTCGCAATCGTTTTCTGAGCACATAGTTTTCTCTATGAGTCATGTCATCAAAGTGCGAACGCGCGATCATCTTTCAGTATGCAGATTTCAATGCGTCTGCTCTTTGTCGTTGAGTAAGCAAGCTGCGCGAAGAGCAGCATTGCTTTTGCGACACTTCTTCAATCGACTTCTGACCTTCATCTCTTTAGAATCAGTCAGAAGATCATTAGCTCTTGCTTCTATCTAATCACTTCAAAGCTCAGTTGCTTGAATAGAGAAAGTTGTTGATATCACTGAATATTTTTGAAGTCACGTTTTACTCTAACGATCGCTCGACGACATGAAGTAAACGCATTCATATGTACTATGTCTAGACCAGGCTCGAAGTCAGATTTGAGTAGATCATTTCATTTGAGGTTTATTCATAGCGTGACTTAGTTTAGAGAGCAATACTTCGAGGGGATTTTTTTAGTCTCACTGATCCTTTAAGCCCTTCTTTCTTTGCGCTCTAAATCATATGCGATGATCAACGATATACTCAAGAAAATGATCATCTTCTTGAGTGAGCTTCAATGAAAGTGCCTTTTAATAGCTAAAGCGATGATATTTGCCTGCATACTTATATTTCTTGAACAGAACAAAACAACAATTTCTACATGCTGCTAAAATTCGTTTGAGCAAACAAAATCAGTCAGCTGATGTAAAGAAATACAAACGTTCAGCAATTTTCTGATGCTTTCAGCACGTTTGAAACATAACTGTTAATTATGCTCGATGAGTCAATTTCAGTAGATTCAAAAATCTATCTAGTAGACGACTCGACGATAGTTCAGATCTTTGCTTCATTTTCTCGATCATGCTCGAGAGTGACGTCATCAACGTCGAATCTTCTCTGACCTGTGATTCAAGTATTTCAAGAATTCTATCGCATCAACTCGAAAGTTCGAGAGATTCACATTGAAGTAGTACACAGATTGTATTATCTGATTCAAAGGATGATCGACGAGTCTGAATCGAACTGAGAAAGAACACATCAAGAACTTTCGAAATAACTGTCTGAATCGTCGATTGTTCAATTGAACGTTGAACTATCAAAGTCTTTGAGAGCTCTGTGAAGAATTCGATCACGAAATCGACGTCTTGTGAAGCAGGCATAGTGATACCTGATGAACTCTGAAGACGCTGACACTGAATCGCAAAACGAATCATCGCAGACAGTATTCTTCCGTCTATTTAGTGTCTTTGAACTTTCATATGACGATAGAAGGTTCGATCTACGAGTGAATGAGAAACTCGTCTTCAAATCTACAGCTTCAATCGACAAGAAGTTTTGCAATTTCGAAACGAAATCGAATTCTTTTCAACAACTTCTCTACTTCTGTCGATTCATCGAGATAGAATCAAATTTCTTTCGCAATTTCGTGTAGCCTTGAGCTATTTTGATCGTTAGAATTCTAGAACAACTCAATTTACGTGATTCTTACTGTGACTTCATTGTTGCAAATTCTGATCGAATTATTGAATATGAAAATTGCGGAAACTCTGTTTCTTTGAAGAACATACGATGAAACGCGATATGTTATATAGAACGCAGAAAAACACGTAGATATCTCTGATTCATATTATTCAATAAATTGCTCGAAGAATCAACTGATTGAGACACATGTATCACGTCGTCACACTTGTTGCTCGTGCATATTGAATCATCAGGGTTTATATCAAACTCAACGATCAGTCTATCTGAGATAAGATATGATCAATAGAAATCTAAGTGATAGATTGTCTCGACACTTAGCAAATCGCTGATGTGTGATAGAACGACCGCAGTAAAAGAATTCATACATATACACGCAGACGAATTCGTCTCAGACAAATCGTCTGTAAGTCGTACAACTCTGGCGTCGGCTAAGGTAAGTTAGCATGATACTGTACTGTATGTAGATCTTACTGTCAACGCATCATCATCATTAAGAAGTGACTCTTCCCGCGCAAAAAATTCAATTCATTGCGAGCTTTCTTCTCAAGCTATTTCAACGCTTCAACAAGGTACGTCTGTTCTAGATTATCATGACAACTGATATTCACGTTTGCAACTTTTTAGTGCTCAGTTGAATTTCATTACTCTTCACCAACTATGTCGCTCGACGTTATCAAAATTCAAGCAATTCACGTTCAGTGAAACAAAAGCAAAGTAAGGTTCAGCTTGACTGAAGACTATCGGCAAGCGAAGATGACTGCTAGTCGACTTGACTCGATCAATGTCGGCCGCTAGAGAACAAGAAGATTAAGCAGGGAAAAGAGAATAAATAGATCGTCATCTCTTCTGTTTCTCTCATCATCTCTTTCTGTTTCTTCATCTCTTAGAATTCAGTCAGAAACGCGCTTTTGCCCCACTCACTCACTTCATAGACTCAGTCGCTTAGATAGAGAGAGTGCTTGACACCTCAGAGCGGCTTCCGGGGCAAATTTTGACCCTGAAGACCGTCAGAGATCGTCGGGTTTGCTCAAACACATATAATATATATTCGTTCAAACGAAGACGATGCTCGATAGAGTGAAGCTAGATTCCTCGAATCGTATTTTTGATCTCACGTCTCTAGTCAAAGCGAAGCTGCTTGGCGTAGAACTAGTCATTAAAAAGATAAAAACTTTCTACGAGATCGACAAGAAGAACATGAAGTGAATTTTGCGCTTAGCGGAAGATTCGAACACTAATCGACTGCCTGACGAGTGAAAAGAATATTTCGAATTCTTTACTATTGCTAGAAAGAATCAGGAGTCTTTTATCGATATAGATTGAGTGATCGATTATCTTTGAGAGACAGAAGATAAGAAGAAGCTCAATCAAAGCTTCTATGAAGCATGATTGAAAAAGAAAGTAGTCGATGAATTTCGCTGATTCTAGCATTGTTCAGAGAATGATCAGCAACGGGAGAGATCATGAGCTTAGACTATCTTTGTGATCTTACTCATAAGTTTGAGGCTCGGACCAACGGTTTTTGCTTCTCATCACTGTTCTATGTAACAGTTTATGAACATTGTATTATGTCGTCGCGCCTCGTCGTCTTCACGATTCTAATCAACTACCTCATCATCTTTCTATCTTCTACACTTTCTATTCTTTCTGCCCTTTCTACACATAGTAGTCACTCAGCATAATAGCATAGTAGCAGTCACTCTTTCTCGCTGACTTGAAAGCCACTATCTTCAAAGTAGAATCATGAAAGCGACGTCTAGATCTGCAACGACATCGATATCGACGAATATGCAACAGAGAGCGTCTGACGATTGTCAGTCACTATTGCGGCTTGCGAGACTGAAAGGCTTACGTTTCTTGCTCATTTTCGCAGAAGTAATTGATAGGCTGAAACGATTGAAGCAAAAGCTGAGTGAGAAGACTTTATCGCGAACGAGAGAAGATTGAGTGACGAATGATGGGGTAAGATACGATAGATAATGAGCTCTGAGTCAATCTGAGGCTAAGAGAAAATTCTAATCGTTGTTAGTCATTACGCGAGATCGATCCCCGTATCGCTAAATCTAGATACAGTACATCGTACTTCGTACTTCGAGTGCTTCGCAAAGTGTTCTCTTCTACTTTCATTGTCTTGATCACTCACTATATTCATCAAGTCAATATCTGATATAACAATGTTATTCAGGATGAGCATTGAAGCGATCAGAACTATACTAAAGCAGACAATATGAGCTGAATTGAACATCACGCAATATGATATCGTACAAACAACTGCTTCGGAAGTACAACAAAGTCTCAAGGCATACAAACAGATTGACGATTCTTGAAACTTACAAAATCAATTTGAATCTCGAGAGAATAAGATCTGAAAAGTCGCTGTTGCAGAAGAAAGATTTCTATCAGCGATGCTCACTTGATCATTCGTCTATGATGTGTAAAGCAGATGTTGTGATTTGTATAGATAGAGATTCACGACAATGTGACTTACATATCATCGTAGACATAATCACTGTCTCACAGAAGTTAGCAGATGTGTCTTGAAATTAAAGATGCATGTATCTCGAGATTGTCAAGATGCTCTTCTCGCTCAAGCTCATGTTCATGACAGCTTCATCTCAGCCTTCACAACTCATCAGTATGAGCGCTTTTTCGCTTGAAGAATTTTCTGAACCTCGAATAACTTTGTCGACGTCAATTTCTGCCTTGAAATTTTTGAATTTGAGATCTTCGAAGAAGTGAAACCTTGTCTGTTGAGATAATCTATCGTCGTGAATCATAGATTTGTACTCACTCCTGGCCCCGATAGTTGGTCTCTTCTTTCATTGTCTCATCGTAGAGATTGTCAGTGTATTCAACGATAACTACATTCTTCTTCGTTGACTTGTTAGTGTCATCGTCGCGCTCTAAGATCTTTGTTGTGACACTCATTGCGAGAAAAGTATGAGAATCGCTACAAAGAATGATTGTGAATAAAGTGACAATCTTTGATAGTTCTGCAAATATTCTTTAAAGAGAGATGCTGAAGTGAGATAAGCATTCACTTAGTTCATGTGCAAAGAGATGTGAAGCGAAGTGTGTAAGTCATGTAAAACAAGATTCGATTTTTGATCAATGACAATCTAAGAACAGTGCGCGATAACTAGACAATCAGATAGATAATCGAAAGATGAAAGCGCATTGCTGTCAATCGCAATTCAAAGCAAGTCACAGTTTATGTTCATCGTTATTACTTTTCATCTCTTGCTGCTTTCTCTGCTGCAACTTTCACTGAGTCAAATTCCGTTGAGATCGAGAGATTGTTGACATGAGTGAAGGACTCGGCAGCTACAGGCACAGAGATTAGCCTTGCAATCATTCATTGACTCGTCACAAATATCATTTCTAATCTGCTTTTTGAATCTATTGCTCTTCTTCTTGGTCGCTTTATGCAGTTGGTACAATTTTCATTTCGACAAATCGCTCAGAATGACATTCGTATCTGTCAACTTCAAACTCTCTTTTCGACATCTCTCGTTAATCATAGTTTGAGCAGCGATCACGATCGATTCTAGATCATTTCACTTGATCTGAGAATCGAAGGGAAGCTTGAATTGATAGACATTCTCACAAATTTCCTATCTGTTTTCTTAGTTCATTCTGAGGAATAGAATAGAGATGAGAGACAATCTCATCTCAAACGTACAAAAATTCTCATTCTTCTCTCTACTCTGCAGATCTAGCTTCTGTCTGACGTGACTCTTCGAATCATTCAAATAGACTCGCTTCTTAATGTCGATCATCTTGAGAGACGTTTTCACGATTATGAGCTGACATCGATTATGAAATGCGAGAGGTACATGTCTCTGTGCTAATACTGTCGGGCCAATGGATCGGTGACATCGTTAGTGCGTTAGACTGTTGAGTAAGCACGAAAGAGACTTTTCTCTGCGCTAATGCATCAATGTCTGTAGATGAGCTTCATACGCTATGAGCGAATTAAGACGGTTCATGTCTTCAGAGTACTAGACATTTTCGCTCACTTCGCACAGTCTCTGCTTTTTCTTTACGTCTTTTCGTTCGACGTAAGCCTGCATCTCGATTCGAGAGACATTCGACATCGAGGGCGAAAAAGCGAACTGCTTGCAAATGTTTCTTACACTAACTGCCAAGGGGAGATCTGACAGAAGTGTCAGTTCAACGTATGATTTCATATCATTGTGCTGATGATGAGCTTGCAGCTCGAAAAGAAAAGCATTAGAGGCGCTATCTCTGCAGTCTTAGCTTCGTCTGTATGAGATTTGATTCGTGCACGCTATTCTCTATTTGCTACTACGTGGCAGTAACAAATAAGAAATAGCGTGCGCGAAGATTCTAGCCTTCGGCTTCGGCAGAACATCTGTGCACGCTGCTCATTCATCGTCTATCAAAGATGATGATCGATGATGACTACGTGATAGTCGAGAAAAGTCAGTTGAATTGTCTATAAAAGAGATACAGATGACTAAGGCGAGAATATCTAAGGTCAAAGTCATAATGAATATGAACGAGTAGCTGAAGGGGGAAGTCACAGTACTCGACAAGATCACTCATGCGAAAGGGAGAAAAAGCTTCGACGGCAATTCATTTTCAGACTGTTCTGCTACTTCTCATATTTCATCTATCTCATTTGGCGTGAACTCGTGAGATGATCTAAGCATATAGCGTATTCATCGACCGTTGCTAACATCATCGAACGATCTCTCTTTGTCATTCTGAAGTTTGGCACAAATAAGTTTCGCCTGAAATAGCGTGTTAAATTCAGCATTATCATCAAGAGAAGATAGTGAATCTACAGCTATTGCTTCTGATTGCTTTCTATCATGCTCGCGCCTAGTGTTCTTGTTTCTTAGATATAAATCAAGAATCAATGATCAATCGATCTTGCTTCGACATGATCTTGCGTCGTGATAGATACGAGATTAGAAGCGAACAATGATGACTTTCGCTGATGGTTTGATAATGTTGAACGTCTTGACTCATCAAGTCTCGCTTCTATGGCCTGCTCACAAGACAATCTCGAAGAGCGACATATGACTTCTCAGTCTCATGCCAGTTAGAGAGAGAGATACAATCTTCATGCTTCTTTGATACGTACGAAATCTTAGGCGAGAAGTCTCATTGCTCAGATTGATAATAGATGTCGTAGATGATCTGAACGTGTTCGGCAATCAGTGACGACGTGATGACAGACTCCGAATGTGTGCAACATAGAAAATAATCATAGAAAGATGAGAAAAAGATCTGCTCTTGATGTGGTTGAACATGAAATGAATGAATGATTAGATGAATAGCAGCATAATGACTGAAAAGACGCACACGCAAAAACACATGAGTTAAGTGAAATCGTGATACTGCATGCCGTGTGAATTTCACTTTTTGTTTGGCGAAATTGATCTCTTGCTGATGATCTGATATGATGAAGAGAGTCGATTGCTCTGAGCTGCTCATGTTTGTGATATCAATAAGATCAGTGAAACGCTGCTCGTTCATAATCGATAGAATCTAGTCACTTCGCAAGGATCTTTGCACGAAATCGTTTCGTGCAAAGATTCTTGCAGAAGTTCGAGCGAGATGTCGTCTCTTCTCGAGCGCTCTTTCTAGCACTCACACGAGTCGTCATCTCTCAGTTTTTCTTATCGCCATGCTAGAATGTTGTGTCAATAACGGCATCAATGCTTGAAGTCAGACGATGCTGCAAAAACATTTACAGAAGAATGTGTCATTTTGACAGATCTCATTGAAATCAAGAAAGGTACTCTTTGGCCTAAGTTGTTAGACTAATCAAGTTTCTCGAACTCTCTTTCACGTCTTCATGCTGTCTTACATTACGATACTCTCTCTTGACTGCGTCTCAGCATGCTCGACTGAGATGCCGCATCCGTATATTCAGTATCATTGATCGAGCATCTTTCGCTTTCTTTTCTCTGTTGAGTGTGCTTGTGTGAATCGCTGATCGACGACTCTGGTCAAATCAGATTGGGAAGAATTATCAATGCATATGTTCGTCTCTATAACTATGCAGTCTTTCTCATGCAGCTTGTAAAGATTACTTCAGGTTTTTTCTGCCTTTTTTTCAGTGCGATGTACGCCTTGTTTCAGGCAAAGTCACTTGCAAATCGAGAATCTTCTTGTTTCGATCATTGACGATGTCTAAGCCTTCTCAATCGCACAACGCGGTTCATATCGAAACCTTGAGAGAGCTTCAACTGAGTGCTTCTCAAGAGATCGTCGACTTTGAGTCTTCAGATGTACTGTACGCTGAGAATGCATATAAACTGAAAGTACTGTATAACGGAAATAGTAATGAGACTGCAGAGATGAGAGCGCTTTTTATTTCTGTTACGATGACTCACGCTCTAATCATCTTCTTAGAAGATCATACAGCTTCTCTCTTTATCTAGAAAAATTGTTCGCTTCTCAATCGCTCAAACTATGAATGATGATCTTGACATCAAATCATGACTTCTGAAATTCGGAATCGCTGTTCTTCATATCGAACGCAAATATCACGATTCTTGAGATCTTGTTGTCTACGACGCGTCTTCGTCATACAAAATCTCTTTGAAGACTGATCAATTAACGATCGAGAACGTTGATTCAACACAATCAACCTGTCGCGAGAGAGAAGTATACGATATTCTCGTCGCAAGAAAGAAGATCTTGAATCGCTTCTTAGAAAACGCGCTGCACGCAGATTCTTCTACAGAGGATCGCGACGCTGCGTGGTGCTATCGGCAAATTGCGAGAAAGAATGATCTCATTGCTCGACTTGAGATGTTGAAATTCTATTACCTCTTCGAGGCAACGTTCTCGACATTCTCTATTCGAAGCACAGTTTGCTGATGATTTCTAGATCTCTTCTCTTACGCTTCAAGAAGTCTATGCACGAAACGCTCTCATCATCTGCTTGAACATGCTGAGAGACTTCGAGTCTTCTGTCGCTCATGAGCTTATTCAACGAGACCTGGAAATTTGGTGTCAACAGATCATGAATGGTGTAAAACATCTACATGAGCTTTTCTTGCTCTCTCACCTTCAGATCATCAATCGAAAGAATCGAGAAGAAGTAGAACTGCAAATACTCTCGTTGCTTCGCGAACTGTATTGCGTCTCTGACGACGATTTGGCACGCGATCGAAGCAAATTCAATTCAGACTTAACAGATCTTACATCGTTGAACAACTTGATTCTTTATGATCTTGTCTGTGAAGTTCAAACGTCTATCGCGCAGCAATTCGATACATGCAATCTCTTTGAACTACAAATAGCTCTCTCAAGGTCGCGAATTTTTATCAAGGTCACAGATCTCAATCAAATTCGCTCGACAACTCACAAAGATGTTCAGAAATGAAGCTCAAATCTCAGTAGATTCTTGTCAATTGCTTTTTCAGACTTGATACGAAGTTGTAATTCTATTCAGTGAAATAACGCTGACAAACAATGAAGAGTCTTTCATCACAAGTGCTGAATGAATTTGAATGTCGACAAGTGAAAGACATTCAAGTGTTTCGATCAGTGATCAGCTCTCAGAGATTCACAATATTAATGCTGACGAACGCAGTGCGCATTCTTATCACGAGCTTTCGTCTCTGAGTCATTCTGAGAATGACGTTCTTTTACTTCTCGTATGAAGTTCTGACTGTCACGGTCGAGTTCTTCGGGCACTTCACGCGTGAGCGATATCAGAAGATGACAAGCGGCTGTATTGAAGGCTGATTCACGATCTTTGTTCTGAAAAAGCGACTGCTCAGATTGTGTTAAGCTTAGCTGCCTTTGTGTCTCTTTTACGACTCTTGCTCTACGGGTTCAATAAACCTTGTTCAGTCAAAGCAAACTATCTGAGAGACTTCCTTTCGCTATTGAACGACTTCCTCTGCAACAATATACGAGCGATCGTGAAACATATGATCTGATTCGTTTGAACGACGATATCATCTCTAATCAATTTCACTGAAGATCAAAAGATCTTTCGAATTCTAGCTCATGTCGTCGATTCAGCCGAGTCTGTGTCGAAGCATGATGACAAATATTCGAATATTTATTGAGAGCGCAGATTCGATTTCTTTCGTAGTAATGATGAGGCGCTTTCAATCATTCCTGAAATTCTGAAAAAGCTCGAAATAATGATCACGTCAGCTCTGTCAGCGAAGAAAGAGACAAGTACACACATCAAATTCGAGGCTGCAAGTGATCGTTTTACACAGACTGAAGAGAGTGAATCTTCACGAGATCTACTGCGAAGAATGAAGAAAAAAGGCAGAAAGAAAAGAGAATGTTGAGGCGCGTGATGATCTTCGAAGATTGAAATATGATCTGTATTGTGTTGAGAGATTTGTCTGCGTAGTATCATCTGAGCTGGCCGTCAGCTCATATTGATGTCAATAATTATTCTAATAAATGCTGTAAGTAGTCATACTACAACTTTCATGCAGAGTTTGCTATGCTCGAGCGGCTAGAGCGACGGCTTTATTATCAAATAGTAGCATTCGCTTTTCTTTCGTCTGTCAGCAATTCTTCAAATCTTTTCGAAGTGACTGCGCATTGAGACGAAGTCAAGGCGAGATCGTCAATTCATTGCTTTCACTCAGCTTCTGCTCTCAACAAAGAAGTGAACTTTCTTGCAAGTCTTAAAAGTTCATGCTTTAACATTTAACTTGGAAACTCAAGCGTCAGGCGCAAACTGCAAAACTCTCTAACCTTCGCTTCACTCGTCGCTAATGTTCTCGCTGAAACAAATGGTGAAATGCTCTCTTCAGAACAACATCAACAAGGCTTAACATCATCTCGATTCTCAAAAGATCAAGATTTAATTCTCTTCGTCGTCGTCATCGTCGTCTTTCTTCTTCATTTGCAATGCTAAAAATAAGATTATTAGATGCACTGTTGTATATCTTGACGACTTTAACATTATCGTTTTCGTCGTACTTGTATGTCAATACTGACTTGAGATGCCTAAGCACATACTCTAACAGAAGCTCAAGCACACTATCGCTCAAGACTTCGAAATGACGAATAGATTCGTTCTGTGACTCGAAACATGCGATTCGAAAGTGATTCATCATATAAGTTCTCTTCGAAGCTGACATGCCTTCTGACGTTGATACAGTGAACAGAACGTATTCTTTGAAGAATTGCTTCAGATTTCAGGCTCATTTACGATTCACGACGCCTATCATCAGAATCATGTATTTCTGTATAATCTTGTTAATACGATGATAATACTTAAGCTATGATGATGCTTTACTCGACCTTTCAGAAAGTATTTCTTCGAGAGAAGAAGTGTCGAGTCATCACTCTTAGACTTCAATTTCTCAAGCAGAATCGTCTTTGCGCGATCATCTGAAATCACTTCGTCTTGTCAGACGATTTGACTCTTGATTCTGTGACTACTTTGTGTCGATAAAGTGAGACTAAGATCATCGAAAAGCTCTTCGAGTGTGCGTTCATAGTACAATACGACGATTGCTGCGATTCGATTTAAGCTATCATCTTGAGCAAATTCTGAATCAGAAATTTTGATGTTCTGTGAACAGTTAAATAATGTCAGCAGAGATGAGATATACTGTCTATCTCAAATGACAAAGTATCAGCGGTAAACTCATGAGACTCAGGTTCTCGAAGATACAAGGCGTTCTCGAGTGACAACTTGATTTCTTCTTTTGAATTAGACATTGATGTATGTGATGTATGTGATGAATATAATGATAAATGATGAACAGTTTTCTTACAAGTAAACTGTTACAGATTTTACGCAGAATATGAATAAGTCTGCACGTTTAATAGCAGTGACAGTAATTCGTATCTTACTATAGATAAATATTGTGCCGTCTTTCAGTGTTCAAGCTCGCATCGCTCTCTCTCATCTGCAGACTGCAAGATTGTTCAAATTCGATTGTCGATTCACATGTTCGTATGTACATCTGTCATATAATTCGACTGCGTTGATTTGCTGCCTTCTCAGATGCGTCGATGAAAGTCAAATCACAGTCTGAGTCAAAGTCGTTTTTCTAGTGGCATTACATCAGAGATGTGAGATTGCACAGAGCGTTAAGAACGATTCAGAGTCTCGAACTTCACTTCGCCTGTGTTGTCTTCCTGTCAAAGATCGTGCAGCTTTAGTCTCGTAGACAAGTATAGCGCTTCTTGAAGATCTGAATAAGTCTCTGATACGCTCAACAAAGCAGAGACGAAAGAGCTAATCAAGCACGACAAGGCGACCGATAGATTTGTAATAGCGAAGTTCTCTTGATTCTCAATCTCGACACACTTCAACTCATGCTCTAGATCATGTTTCACAAGTTGATTGACATCGATAGCACAAGCTTCACTGAATTGATAAGAAACTTGAAATCTGGTTCGTCTCGGCAGATTTGACTCTGTTCTCTTTAAATTCGAAACTTTCGGTTTTTCCCTCTGACTTTGCACTATTAAAATCATGCTACTGACAGATTATCTTTCTTCATTGGTCTAGCATTGAAAGTCTGCATTGCAGAGAATCAATGCATTACGATTATAATCGTGACATCTGAAGATACGCAAAGATTAACCCTGCATCTTCACTATCGGTTTTGAGAGATGTATGTCTGATTAGAATGATGAAGTAGTTCATCTCGACACTTCGACCTTGTAAGCAAGTGAATACAGTCTCACTTTTGGCAATCGATTTCTTCTCACCTTGAGTATTGAGTTTGATCGAATGCAAACACGAGACTCGAATTCGAGCAAGACGAAGACGATTCAGCCGCACATTCTTGAAGCAAGCATCGACAATGCAATTTAGACTTCATTGAACAACATAGCTTGTGATTGACTTGATAAGATCAGAATATCTGTAGGCTTTACATGTATCAAAACTGACCTGAATTCTCACATATCGTCTCAAAAAAGAACACAATCAAAACATTCTTGGGAAAAGTGTATAAGACAGCAGAGTCAGAAGATCGACGAAGATAAAGCAGCTAGTCAGTTCAAGTGCTGTCATCGCTGACACACAGAAGTTCTCAGACTTTTTTGCGAAGTCGTCAAAGATCAGTGTGAAGAATTTTCTGAGAGATCAACGGCTGACATTGTCATCAAGCCAAGCTTACGCAATTTTTCTTCGATGATGTTGATGCTCGAAAATGCTGAAAGTCTCACGACTGAATTCGATTGAATACAGCTTATCGACGCGGAACTTGATACGAGTGAGAAATTCGAGACTACATCTGAGGCGAACGTTGAGATCAACAATCTAGAGTCTTTCGAGAGCTGTGCAGCTGAGCTGATCTGTGCATCAGATCTACTTGAATCGAAGTCTGTCAAGAGTGAGAACTCTGAGACGACACTCACGTCAAACTTGACAATTGACAAATCAGAGTCAGTCGAGAGTTCGCAATCAAAGTTCGACTGAACGTTCGAGATCATTTATGATAGACTTGAAGATTCGTCTCATTTTCGGTTTTTCGAGAAAGGTGAATGGCACAACGCTCTTCATCTTTGTCATTCATCTCACTTCTTGCTTTGAACGTGCAATTCGCTCATTGTATTGCGTCAACGTGTGTCATGAAATGATTCTGATCTGCACGAGTCAAACGCATTCTACTTTCAGAAGTTGAAGGATGTCTATTTCATTCTCTGAGCGACGATAAGCTTCGCCTTCACTCGACTTTATTATCAAGGATGAAATCGACTTTCAGCATTTTTCAGTCACGATCTCCGCTTCTTGTCAGGCTACGATGAGCATGATCGCTGTGTTCATCAGCTTATCATGAACATTGGGAGAAGACTTGTATCCGATGGTCACGTTCACGTTCTCTTGGCGATATATTTCGATAGAAGGCAACCGGTTAAGCTGACGCTACTTCGGCGCGTTGACGAACGAATGCATCAAAAATGAGTGAAACATGTCGAGTTGATAAGCTCGAGTTCAGGCTTTCAGCTCGTTGACGATCATTACGATACGTCAGAGCAAACATTCACTCGTGAGTCGATTTCTTCGCCGTCTGAACAAGAGAAGCAGACATGAGCTTTTTCAATTTGAAGCATGAACGAGCTCTTGTTTAGAATAGCTTCGTAGTATAGTCGAAATGTTGAAAGATAATGAAACACTTGCTTTGAGCGTGATACGAGGCAGGTGACAGAATTCTCCTCCCCCCTTTAGTAAGCGAGCATCACGAACTTCAAAGTTGTTCAACAAATTCGAGTACGACAAATGCAATACTATCTCAATTAAGATAAAAAAAATACCTGACTGTAACAAAGAAGCTGATCTATCAACGTCTTGAATTTTGAACAATCAAAGTTTATTGTGAGTGCGTCAAAAATTCCGAAAGTCAGAGAATTTTTAGATGTGCCGAGGGAAGAAAGAATTCTGTCACCTGTCTCGTACACTAGAACTTAAAGTATATTCATGAGTGACTGACTAATACGACTGTGGCGGCGATCATATCAATATTCAATAATCTCGAAAGACGACTTGAAAGAAACATAAAATTCTGTACGCCTTCAAGATCAATCTATTCTCAAGTGAAGTTTTAAAAGATTATCTGAGAAAGAGAGAATCGAAGTAACAAGTCTCATCGAATCTTTTTCGTCTCAAGAAAGAAGTAGATAGTTATTTGAGCACTCGATCTGACGTACAATTTGATACATGTCATCTGTGACATTCTTACTATTCTTGTCTTCTTGACTTCCCTCATTTGCATTAGTATCAGTCTACGTACTCTTCGTCTCAACATCATGTTCTGATTCGCTTGCAATATTCGATGTCAATCTTTCTCTGCGCATCAAAGATCGCTCATCAAAGTCTTTTCATTGCATTCTGCGTCTCTCTTGCAAGATTGACAGCTTCATAGAATCGAAAGACTGATTGATCAAGCTTCTTCAGTGATGAAACAGAAAGATTCTGATAATGACAGAGAGTCAGCGAAGAGTGACATCAAACACTTTCATCTTCGTCAACACGTAAGCGAAAGCATGAACTAGCAATAAATAGATCGTGCAAAAGCACGAAGACTAAGATGATACGCTGGCAAGCGACATATTTAGAAGAATTTCTCATCACACAACAAGCAAAGCGATGATCATCAATGTATTCAATCGAAGTTCTATCTAAGTCATAAGCAGACCATATATTTTCAATGATCACGATAAATCAGCTATTTCTCACGTCAATGTAATTCATTCAGGAGGCATTCATCGTCGAATTCTTAGAAGCTGCTAATATGCGCTGTGTGAAATCGTCTTACTTGCATCGCTGACCTATCCGTGAATACGATATCGCGGCAAGTAATGATGATGTCGAAGCTTGCGCGAAAATGGAAGCAGTAATGATGAGGAGGCGATTCTTTCTAGAAGATGTGACTCTATGTCTCTAATTCGCATACGTTCAACATGTTGTGTGTTATTTCGTTTAGATTGTCGTGAGAATGCTTGACATGACGCATCAACGCAACAAGAAATCAAGATACTCTTGAGATTGCTAACATTGACGTCGTTATCGTTCGAATAGATGTAGACTGTCTTCGCACAGACTGCGAAAAATGATGAAGTGAGTTCATTGACAATATTCTGAGCGAAGTTCAAGCAGACAGAATCGTCGACTTGATCGTTGCATGAAATACTCGGCTGCTTGAATAGATCAACGTTGCAATCGAACACTGCTGTGCCTTTGAAAGAGCACGTTATGAATACAGAATAGTCATTCACATAGCTAACATCGATATCAGATGAGCTCGTATAGCTGTCTTCAATCTTGCTGTCATCGAGATTGAGGTTTGAGTCCACATATACTCTTTCTGCTCATTCAGTTGAAAAAGCATACTGAGTGAAGACATTATCAGAAAGTATGATGACTGAAGAATTACCTATCGAAGAGAGATCATCAGCATTTGAATCAAAGAAGAGAGACAATTGATTGCCGTACATATTGATCATCGAGATCGTCATGTAATTTCCTGAGCCATTCATAGTTGCAGTACTTTCAGCGTCTGAAGCACTCGTAACTGGAACGATACTTGAAATTAATGTGAAATTTCAATTCTCGAGAATTACTGTCACAGTACGAATCGATGAGCAGTTGAATGAAGTTGCAGCTATCAGAGTCGCGAGCCTCAAGAAAGCGATCTGATAGGAAGTTTTCATTCTGGTTTCAGATTGTTCAGAAAATGACTTATCTCGGAAAAAAGTTGAGCTTTCGCTCTCTTTTGTGATGCATAGAGAACGTCACTTCTTGAATGCGTATGAGAGCATTCTTGTATGAAGTCATATGATGTCATTCTTTCTTGATTTAACTCGAGCTCTCTAACTGCGCTTTTGAATGTGAATGTTCATAAATTCTCGCTTGTATGAGTGCTGTGTCTTCTGCAATCATTCAGTATCATCTCAGCTCTGTCTCTAGTAGTCGATAAATCATTGTCATGTGCTTTCTCTTTGATCTCATACTTCATGACTTTTGCGATCTATTATACTCTCAATCTTTTCATTCTTTTTTGAAGCTTCACAGATCTAGCAAAAGAAACTGTTTCATTTGATCGCGTTGCGATTTGTTTGTGTTGATTTCTGCTCAGCGAATGCTTTCGTGACTCATTCGCTTATCGTTGTTCTGCAACTTCTTTCTGTACTCGAAGTCTGAATAGCGTTTTATTGTCTTGTTGCTAGTTGTGCTTCTGTGCTTCATACGCGCTTGTATACTTCTGTACTTCTGTGTTTCTTTGCGACGATTGTCTATCTTACAGCTCTGCTTGAACCTCAGATGAACGTGAACTTCTCGGAATGATTCATATATCAATCAATACAAGTGTTTTGCCTTTGTGCATCGCGTGCTTCGCAGAGCGTCCGTGACGTTTCTCATGTACTGCAGTCGAGAACATATATCGGCTGTAGTACTGATTGATCGTCTGAGTTCGCGCGCACACGCATGCAACTTGAAGCAAGTCATCAAGTCTCTTGTCAGAGACTCATCTCATAAAATAGGGCAGAATTGAATCTTCGAGAGATCTAAAGAGTAGTTCAGAAGGACAAGGTAATATTCTAAGTCTCGAAAGATTAGCGCAAACACAGTCACTGAAAGCTCACAACGCTAGATTATACAAAAAGTAGCTACGTAACAGAAATATATTTATGCAAAGAACAGTCAGAATGAATCTTGTTCGTTCTCAAGACGTCAAAAGTATCGAAAATTCGTACTCAGCACTTCAGCGATCTAGTACATAGCTCACAATCAGATCTCGATCTAGCGGGCTTGTCTAGAATACAGACTCTCGCTCGTCAGTCGCTAGAAAAATGCAGAAGGCAAGCTCTATTGCGATTGTGACGAGATGATCACGTTTGATCGAACTTGTGAATGAAAGTGAGTAATTCTCTTGGTTCTGAGCGTGAATCATCTCGCTAACGATGATATTAGAAAGCATGTTCACAAGCACGAACGATCTTGTAGATGCATGAAATCGAAATGTGCAGAAGTTAAAGATTTCACATATCTGAGCGAACTACACAGGCACGAGAGAGATGTGCATCAACAACACAATCTGAACAAGAATCTATTGTTCTGCTCTCATGTAATCGGCAAACGTAGCTTGTAATCATCTCTCTCGCGACCAAAGAACCTCAAGGATCACATGCGTCGTCTTCATTTCGACGACAAGTCTTCAGCTGCTCTTCTCGCCTTGCCGAGTCACACACGATACTGAGAGCAAACGAAAGAGAGAGATCACAGAAGTAGTTCAAAGATGCATCAGATTGCGTCGTACAAGTTGAGCTGAAAAGGCTACGAAAGAAGAATAAGCGAATGACGTTAAAGAGTGAGAAAATTTATGGAGGAGATTGACACTCTCAGATCATTTTTCAGATTCATTGACTGAAGTCTTTAGATCAAGAGTATCTTGAAAATTAGAGACTGATAGTGTAGACAGCATGCTTTAGATCGTAGACATCATTTGACAAGTCGATCAGTAATATCTTTCGCTGCGACATTCTGATCAACAGGTGCGTTCATTTCTTATACCAGCCGCATGCTCTATTTCGTCTACACGGAACGATATCAGACTCTCAGCAGTCAATCAACAAAAGAAATCTTCATTTATTTGAACAAGATACATACTTCGAGACATTCTACAAATAGCTTAATCGAGAGAAGAGAAGTGAGAAGATTAGAACTCATTTGAAAGTGAATGCAACTTTGAAACAGTAGCGATGTTCTTGATCTTGCTCGAATGTAAAAAGCTTCATATAAATAAAACTAAAGAATTGTTCGCTAGACTCTGATAAGCAAAGCTTTAAAGCTTCATTGATTTTACTTCTGAAAAGTCACTGACGATTTGCGTGATTATCACTCTTCTCTTTTCATCTAGATCTGCATGCTCGTTAGTGATTCTCACATTGTCGTAGCGTTGTTTGATGCGCGATATCTCATCATCACTGATTTCGAAACGATCGTCTGGAATTCATATCACAGGCCTTTGAATGCGAAGAGATTCATGTTGAAACGTCAGCGAAGCAAGATCATCACGTTCGTTCGATGTAAAATTCTTCATCTCACTATGCATATTGAAGAAGATCTCATTGATAGAACTTGATTCTCTCGTTCGATCAAGCCAATTGAAACATTTTCGTAGAAGACTTCGAAGATGATTACTTGTTCTCGTTTCGCGATACTTCGATTCTTTCTTCTTCTTTCTCATTTCAGTCTGAGGCATGAATCGAAGAAGTGAAGCAACGACGTCATTCAAGATCAATTGAAAGACAAGTGTCATCGTCGTAGCGATAATCATGATCACAGCTTGATCGACGCAGATTGCTCTATTATGATTGTCGCGCACTAAGAAGAACAGGCCTATCATGCAGAGCTTCAAAACGTAAACACTTGTGAACAGCTGATTCAGAATCGTTGAATAGAGTAGACCTCTTGTATTAGATCGGAAAACTGTGACGTAGAGCAGATTGTAGCGAAACATCACTCAAAAAAGATCAAAGATGATGAAACTGAGCAAGAGAATTAACGAAGCGATGATCAAGTAGATAAGCTCTGACATGATGTTAAGATTATACATGAGTGATACAAGAGCGACTTATCAATGCAAGCTAGATTGATATAGATTGAGAAAAGAATGTCTCACTGCATCTGAGGCAAAGCTGTTTGCTTTTTTCATTTCTGTCTCGGCGTAGTATTTATGATTGAGACGAGAGTATATCAATTGATTAGTCGTCTCACTTGAAGAATGGAACTTGCGCTTATCGAGAAGCATCGCAACATTAGATAAGAGAAGAAGTAGTTGCTCGCCTTGAAAAGATTTGTGACTAGCATCATCGATACAGAATCGAGATCATGAAGTACTTCTTGAATAACGATCGTGATGCTCGAAGACAGAAAGATCGTCAGAAAGACTTGTACGAACAAAAAAGTGAAATAATACTTTTGTAGAGAAAGCTCGACGATCATCTTCGTCAGCAGATCTCGACGTTCTGTGATGATGCGTAATACGTATGACAGCAGCGTGATAAGTGCGATCAGAATTAGCTGCGATAAAACATCTTGAATGCAGTCAAACAGTCATGCCGGAAGCGTATTGATTCAATGCAGTCAAGGCAACAAAGCCGTAAGATAAGCAATCTAAGATACGAGATCAGTGAAGGCGACAGAAATAGATCATGCTAGAATAAGTGCGATGATGAAGATAACGATCAGAACAGTTCGTGTGTATCGACTTCATCAGTTCTTAGACAAGTTTTTTCATTTGACATTCACTGACGAAGCTTCGAGATATTGAGATCTAAAACACAAGAGCGTACATCGAACGATAGATTGACAAGTCATATACGTGATCTCTTGAGTGTTGAATTGTATAAACGCTGAGATCATTAGAGAGTATCTTTCTGACTCTCGCTGATTCTGATCGATCTCGTTGTTCAAACGAGTCATTTCTTGTCAACAGTGATAGAGAGTATCAACTTTTGTTCTCACGAAAGATATTGATGACATTCAGATAAGATTGAAAATTGAAAGACGCATGTAATCGCGATTCTTTTCGTCTAGATATCGTTTCCAGAGAGATTCTTCACTTTCAACATACGCGTGGCTTGAATCGCTCATCTCGACTTTCGTAAGATCATGATCTTTCCGACCATCAGTGAATTTCATCGTCAATCGCAAAAGCTTCGTCTTCGCGACCTTCAGTGTGCAGACTATCTTTCTTCGCTCTAGAACCTTTTTGAATAGCTCGGAAAGATCTCTGTTGATTCATATGACGCGTACTTCGTTAGAGAATACGTCGTAGAGACGGGTCAGAACGAGAATAGATAAGAATCTTCTGAAGATATTCGTCACAAGAATAGTGTTTGCGAAGGCTTGAAGACGATGCTCTGATGATGCGAGGTACATCTGTCGAATACGGATATACTCGATTAATTTCGCATATATTGTGTGACATACGAAGATGATCACGATCAAGATCATTATCAGATGAGCTCAGTAGAAGCTAATGTGTGTCAGTCCCACGTTTGCTCAACTGAGTCTATTCAGATCTTGAACTTCATTTGATGCATTTTTTTCATAAACAAGATTCAAAGACATCAGAATGGGAATTATGATTAGGCTTAGAGAAACAAATATTTTCAGAAGTGTACGAAGATAGCGAAGAAAGAAAAAAGCGTCAAGGTCAAACTTCTGAAGAATGACTCAATCTGATGTTCGAAATACAACGAGAATTCAGAAAAATAACTCGAAAGAAAATACTTCAGCGCGCTGTTTTTCAGATACAAGATATGTTCGAGACTGACTGACATTTGTTAGTCAATGATCGTAGACTTCAACATGATGAAGACTCACTACAACTGCGTAAGTCTATTCTTTAATAAAATGAAAAGAATAATCTCAGCGTCGAATGTCGATGCTGAAACGATAAGAGACGCTATAAATGAATGCAACGATGTTCTCTGACTATCTTGAGTCGCTTCAGAAGGCGCATTGATTGCTGCGATGACACTGAAGTTAGAATTAGAAATCATCGATGACAGGCTTCTGAAATACGTGATCAAAAAAACAATGATATATCGAATCAACGAGACTGACCAGAATTTTATAGACAGAAAGAAGCACAAATCGATCACGATCTTGCATGTTTTGAATGCTCGAAAATTCAGTTCTGACCTTCATTGTTTCCAGAATTTTTACCTAGAAAGTGAAATAAAAAAGAGCGACAGCAATACGATCGACGCAAAGATAAGAGCTGAGACAGAGATGATGCACAATCGATGCAGTAATTTGTGAGCACTATCTGAAAAATCGAATCAGGATTCTAGATCAATTCAATACAACAAAATATGAACGATAGTGACAAGACAGTTTCATAAATGATCGTCGAGCAGAATAGAATCTCTTCATGATTGGCGGAAGAATTCGTAGCGATCTAGTAGTCGAAAGAGCGATGCAAAATCGTTGCTTGAAAGCGTGAATCTTGCACAAGTCGTTCTTTTCGACGTTCTTTGCGACGAGCTTGACAGAGATTGTTACAGAAGAAAAGATTAACAGTGAGAGGGTCGTGAGAAGAACAGCAGAGAGTGAAACGCAAAAATAGAGCTGCCTGAAGCATACGGTCGCGATAGCAGAATGAACACATTCAGAACAATATCAGCATTTTATTAATAGACATATGCATAATTTCATTGACTTTTGTTCTGTCGATCAGCAATTCTTTCACATTCTCTTTTCAAGTGACTGCGCATTGAGGCGAAGTCAAGACTGAGTCATGAACTTATTGTTTTCTGCTCAGCTTCTCTCAATGAAAATTCAAGCTTATCGACGATGAAGTGAACTTTCGCAGAAATCTTACAACTCTCAAAGTACATGCTTTGATATCTGATCTAGAAAATTCATACACTCACAGAGACAAATTCAGAGACAGGCAAGAAAGTTATGAACTCGTCGACATAGATTCATCATTTGATGATCAGATTCAAAGAAATTCTGTCTTGCACAGTACGGAACCTATATCACGTGACTGATAATGCGCGCGCGCATTATCAATCACGTGTTCCTGTACCTCTTTTCGTGAGATCAATCTTCGTTTGATGATGACACAAATGAGTCAGGTGTCGAAAGATTCATCTCTGATACGCTATGCAGTCTGAGTAATTTTCAAGCTGACTCGTATATAGACATTGAGCGAGATAGTGAAGCTTCTCTTCGCATACTCGAAGTCGAATTCAAAGAAAAACTATGTCATACTTCTTGACAGTCTGAAAAATGTGACAATGAAACTCAAAGAGCAAGCTCGGCAGAAACAGCAGCGTCAAAAGAAGAAACACAAGCAGCTGCAGTTCAATCATGAGGTCACTAATGTCTCACTTCAGAATTTCTCAAACATGATCACAAGGTCACGCGAGACAGTATCAGTGAACGATCTATCGTCTTTAACATTAAGCTCACACTTGAAGTCAGAAGTGCTTATGTCAGAAATATCTCAGAAATCTTCCGTCTCTGAACAGAAAACCGTTATCGTTGATCGATCATCAGCATCTGATAGTCAGTTCGATGTGACTGCTGTTTCTTGTGAAAGCTCTATCACGACAACTGATGCCGAGATCACTAGAACGAATGTTGGAATTTCAACTCGAGACAAGCTGAAGCAAGAGATTCAACGCTGTGAATATCAATATCGCGGAAAAACCTTCGTTGTCAACGACGATGAACGCTCGAAGATCGTCAACCCGGATGAAATCAGTTATTTCTTCTCTCGTTTTCAACAGAAAGAATGGCTCACTAATTTCAATCTGATGTCGTTATTATTCTCATTCAATTGATCAAAAACGACTTTGATATTACACAGCTTCTATGCATCATTTAAGAGCAGCAATCAGCAATTCAATCTGAAGATGCGATAATCATTGAGTCACGATCACGATCGCATCATTCTTTCATGCTGCTTTCAAAGTCACTGAACGCTGTTTGATGTGAATCTCGAACGTGTCATCATTCGACAGTATGACTCTCTTGCTGAAGACATATCAAATTCAGAGGTGGTGTTGATCAACAAAGAGCGATTGATTCACGTCATGACAGAATGAGAGAATCAAAATCGAGGTTTTATCGCAGTCAATGAGATAAGTGAGAATTTTCATTTCTTTCGTGTTTTTCTTTATGATCACTAAAGATTTGCAGTCATCTCGACAGCAAGAAAACGATTCTGACTGTGAGATATACATGATGTACAATGCAGATTGTCTCGCCTCAAATCGAGACACATTAGAGAAGCAGATAGACGATGTTCTACTTCGATATCGTTATCTTGAGCGTCTAGTCGATTTAGAACGCCGAGAAAGAAGTGAACGACAGATAGTAGATATGATTCTGTCATCAAACAAGAAGCTTAGAATTAAAAAGCGTCGTGTATCTGAAGACATTTCAGATGATGAGTCTGATCAAAATCAAGAAGAATTCAAGAAGAATCGAAGATTAAACTGAGAGTCTTCATCGCATTTAGATTCTCAAGATGCTTGACTTAAGAAGCGAGATCATCTCGTCGCTATCAGCTCGAAGTACGAACAATCTGAGTCGAAACACTTGAAACGAGCGAAAGAATTGCTTCGAATGATCGAGGCAGTCGAGTGTGAGAAAGTAATGACAGCTTGGGATGAAGCAATCGCCCGAGAGCAAAGTCACATCAAGCTCAAAACATCGAAAACCGATTCAACGGCTAGAGTCATTTGTCAACTTATCGAGGGGGCTCAGATCAGATCGTTCAAGAATAAGATTCTTTTACGTATTGACAAATGAATTTTTACAATGAAGATTTTGCAAGATGTTGAAATCGAAAGAGAACGTGCGTCGCCTGAGCAAAGTACATTCAAAATTGAAGTCGACGATAAAGAAAAAAAAGCATCGACAAAGACATTCGCAAAATTCGTTAGAGAAGCTCATTCTGAGCTTCAAGAGTCAAGTCTAGCGAAGAAGCGAGAATTACAGTATTGCAAGTATCGAAGATGATGGCGTGACGATCAGATATGAATCTATTTGTATAATGCATTTGATGCTGTCATTCTATTACTCATCTCAGAGAGACAGCGTATCAAAGAAGAATGCGCGATCTACAATGAACAGTAAGAACTTATCAGTCTCTTTTACGAAGACTCACTATTGATATTGATGCAGATTCGGGAAGATGAAATCTAGAGAACGTGAATTCTTCATCAAAGCTCTGCAGAAACTGCGATCAGATTTAAAGAAGACTGTTTCTGAGTTAGACGATCATCTTGAGATTCTAAAAGACGACATTGCAGACTTGCTAGAACGACTTCAGCATTCGAGCATATCTCAGAAGTCGAAGGTTGAAGCAGCGTAATGAGTATCAACTCATCATCAAAGATCATGAAGCAAATTGCTCAGTTATCAGATCGTAGTCTTTCACAATGTCAGCAGAACGCTAGACTGTATATGCGACGCATTTGCGCAACTACATCATATGCACATAGAATAGATACAAGTTCAACATCTTTATATTAGTTCTGTCTATGATAAAGAATCAAATTCGACAGCTCGTCATTTACTTTACGCAACGTTGTCGTCGTCATTTACTACGTCGTTTCACGCGAGTCGAGCATCATCGACTCAAAAGAATGAGACGATACAGAAAGAAGAACATTTTAGTGACAATTTCAACAGAAACGTGACATTGAATTGAAAGTACAACAGATTATCTGAAAGCGACTTCGAGAATTCTATGAGTCACATTCGACAGTGTATCTCGAAGAGACATCGCTCACGATCTGTTCTGTAGCAAGACAGTAAGTCATTTCAATTCAATAATGACTCGTCGATCTAATGTCTTTCAGAAAAGCAACGACGTTAAGCTGATGAAGATGACTTTCATGATTATACGTCATGAATGAAGAATCTGACGACACAGCATTGATCAATTCGACAATACTTCTGATGATCTTGACACGACAGCGTTCGCGACGTGACATGATCTCAAACAGCGCGACTAATCGAAGACAATCTTTGTCTGAACAAGAATTCGAAAAGAAGAGAACTTTGACGAAAGAAAATGTAAGCTCTGACATGAGTTTCGTCTGTCGTACTATGTATGCAGCGCGACTGTCACACAATCAGGCGAAGTCAGAGATTGTGAGAGAGTAAAGAATGAAAACTTCTAGAACAGTTCGAATATAAGAGAAGAGAATCTCATCGTTTTCGACAATACATATCTTCGTCGTGAGCAAGATGATAACGAAGAAGAAGATCTCACGTTCAGAAACAGATAGTTTCTGTAACATGTTTTGTAACTGTGCGACATTTTTATCTTCTTGACGCAGCAGTTCTGCTGATGATGAGTCTGTCAAGATGAAATGTCACTTGACTGTAGTCTGATCTTTGCGCAGAAGAGAGTGAATTTGACGTCGAAATGCGAACATGACGAGAATGTGTCTGTGTCGAACGATCTTGAGAAGCATCTTCTAAAATTGGTCGAATATAATGCAAGTCTGTGATTAGATCTCGAAGTTATGTTTGATTCAACGAACGATAAGAAAACGTCATATTCAAAAATGTTTCTGCAACAGTCGAATTTGTTCATCTGTCAGAAATCATGCAAAGCCTTGCGCGCAAAAATGAACGCTTTCAGTTCAGAACTTGAACTGTCAGTCAAAAATTCAACAGTGGCTAAAACAGAAGAAAAGGGGAGTCAGAATTTGAGGTCTTCACAGATCGACTGATCGACGCAAGCTTAGTTGAAGGTTAGAATCTGAGAGAAGAGTCATATGTTGAGATGTTCAAGACGTAAGTCAGAGATCGATATGAATTCAACAGCATTTAAAGAGTGCTGAATTCTCAAAGTCTAGCTATACAGATACTTGAGTCTCAGAGAAAAAAAGATATTTTATCTCGTATGAACAGTGAAGCGATCGTGCTGACTGAAACTCAAAGTTCTTGTTCTACAGAAAAATCAGATTCTGTATTTCTGATCTAATACGTCTCACTGCAAAGTTTCATGATGATGTGCATCATCGTATTTCCGAAATTCTTCACACGTTCGCAGAACACGCTTCACGACGATTTCATTTCACAGAATTCTCGCCAAGCAGCAAAGAAGATTCGACGAGCAAGATTTCGTGCTCTACTACATGAGCACGCTCTCTTTCTACTAGAATGAACTTCGAACGACTCTGAAACGTCTCGCAATGATGATAAGTCTAGCGAATCGAAGACGACTTCTTTATCTTACAATCAAGATTCGAAGACGTTTGAGATGTCAAGCTGATCGCAAACTTGAGATGAAGACATCTCACGTGATTATAGCTAGACGTAATGTATAAGAAATAAATTGACATGAAGCACGTTTCTCTCAGATTTCTAGCGAAATTTGAATGAGAGCAATCATTGTAAACTACTCTTGTGATTTGAGCATAAATGAAATGACTTTCGTCGAGTATCTTTCCTCGTGAAAATTAGTGAATGAATTTTCCTCTGTATGCAAATTTGTTGATTCGTCGCAAATCATTATTCATGCAGATACTGATTTCTCAAATCGCTCTGAAGTCACATTTCTCTCAAAGCACTCGAGACTGACTCTATGTGTTTGTGTCGAAGCGATAGAGACACTGTTTTATGACAACACAGATTCGCGCATGACTTGAAATCGCATACTCACGCTAACAGAGAGTTGATTGTGAAGATAGAGTGATCATCTTCGAGAATCATGAAACAGCTCTATTAATAGACAAGAGAAGAAATTGCGCTCTCACGATGAATCTGTGAAGATAGAGAAATTATTCATGTATTTCAATGACTCGAGGTTTAGCATGACGCGATTGCATAGAGAACGTAATGGTTGCAGATGCTATTTTTGTGTTGCGACGATAAACGCATTTATCGCTTTGCAGATGTGCTATATGTGCACTACGTTAACGTCATCAAGCTTTGAAGATGCTCGCTTTCTCTCAGCAACAAGATCGTCAGAACTTCTTAGATTCACGAAAGAGATATCTTTCTAGAATGCAAAGTTGTGAAAAGACAGTTATCAATAATCATGCAGTGAAAAAGCATTCTAGATCAAACATGATCTGATTTCTCGCTCAGTCTTGCCACTGTCAAACTTGATCACATCAACTGTGTATTTCAACGCAGACGCTGCATTCAGTCACGATCGAAGCTTTTGCCGTGTTGCATGTTGATCGAAATGATGAGCGTCTTGATCTCTCATTGAGAGTTGACGTGTTGGGTTAACATCTTCAAGGTCGCTCTCATTCTCTGAAAGAATGAATGAAGTGCAGTCAGATGCTGGCGAAGGCCGTTAATCTGTCTTTCGCGAAGATCAACTTTCGTTTTTCTGTAGATTTTTGAACTCGATATACCTTGAATTTTCTTCTAGCCTGTCATATTGTAAGCAATTATCATCTAAAGAAGATACAGTGCTCATACAGTGCTTTAATTTCATCGAGTCTTAACGATATTTGGCCGGGATCAAGATTTATATCAGGTACATTATCTTTCGATATCTCAAACGCCTGATTGGCTGAATTCATGATTGTTCAATTCACATTTGAATCAACTGATTCGCTTTTCACATTCTCTGTCGCTTGATTGATCACTTCGTCAAAGCTCGAGTTAGCTGTGTTGTTTGCGGACGACTCGTCTTGATTCAATGTGATGTTCTCGTAGCTGAGAAAGTATGCGTCGAATTCGTTTTCAAAGTTCTTGATGAATTGATTTCACTGCTCTTCAGACAAAGGTTCTTGCTTGATGAAAGTCATCTCAAGAAACGAAAAGAAAAATTATGAGAAACTGCTTCATTGAGGTCGACTTTCTTATCAGCTTGTCCGAAGCAGCAATATTTGAATGATGAGAGATAACGAATGAGAGATTGCGGCTGAGCCTTGTTCGACTGGCTGTGAGCGCATGAAGAGTTCGTGCGGACCGGACTTTACAGACGCCTGACGTGCGTCAATTCTACATTGCACCACGTGTGTGATTATGTGCGTTAGCTCTAACACTCAGAATTCTTCCATCAGAAATGCTTACCTCACACGAATCGTATTTCTAGATCTACGTCTCACTCATGCTTCGTATTTCTATCAGTCATTCAGCGCTATTCAAATCTCGATGCTCTTGAAAGTTCGATCTAAATCTCTGATGCTTCTAAAAGCATCACAAACTAGAATTAGTCAACACATTATCACGATTGAGATGACTAGTTCTGACTTCGCCCCTGTAGACATTAGACTCAGAACGTGCCGCAAAGAATTTAAAGCATTCATTACACGCTGCGTCTTTCGAAGTATATCTTGACGTAACTGCTTTCATTGAAAAGATCATAGAGCTCAGCAATCCGTCAATTCTTCATCTCTACTTTCTTGAACAAAGTTCAATCATCGCAGACATGACATCGCAAGATCATGCAGTGAGCTTCGAACATCAGGCGTTTCGAATGATAAACGCTTTTCACTTCTTTCAGAAGTCGTGAAGCTGACATTAGTGACAGATGAATTCATCTATCTGCACGACGTGTGATATTGAATGATTTTCAAACCAGAATCTTCATCGAAAGATCAACATTCTTCAGAGTCAGCACGACATTCTGAATGATCAGTTGTTCCGAGTCGATCACGTCAATCAGCTCAACGAGCTTCGTATTCGAATCCTAAGTCATGAACGAGAAGAATATGTCAAATTTGTAGAGTCGTCGAAACAAGTCGCAGTCGATCTTCAGAGACAGCTTGACATTCAACAAGCGGCTTTCGAAGAAGAAAGAAGAAATTACGCTCTTGCGATTCAGTCGCTGCAACACGAATCGGCTCGCTGTGAAGCGACAGAGAGATGCCTTGAGCATGAACGAGCTATCGTTCAGACATTGACCGACATTCTCAACAAGCTTGAGCTTTCGAACGAAGAAGATTTGAGCATTGATCTTTCGAACAATATAGATCTTGATACTCTTTTTCACGAATGAGAGAGTACAAAGTCAGAAGTGAAAAGTCTGCGAAACGAGCTACAGCGCACGATCAACGAGCTGCAGCACAAGCAACTCGTTCTTGATAATCTGTCGAAGAAGTTTAAGATTCAATCACAGAGTATGTCAGAAACGTCTTTCTCTGACAGCGACGAGAAAATCAACACAGAGACAGTCAAATTGCAGTCAGTATTCACGACACAAGAAAAGAGAAGACGACTTGAATGAGAAGAAGAGCAAATGTTGTTTGCAATGTCGCTGTTGCGCTCACGAAAAACCTTTGTTTGATTTTAGTTATCTGCTGCGAAGATTGACTTTTGACTCGTTTGTCTTTTTCATAGATGTGTTACTCGCTGAATACGATGCTGTACCTTCAAAATATATTGCTTTAAGAGACATGATTCAGATCTCATGAATGAACATAATTGGGAAGATCGACAGCTTCTTTTTCTCACTAGATCACGTAAGATGAACATGATCACGTCGAAGACAAAGACTCGATCACTTTCTGTCATTTGTATCTGAAACTAAGATCGAGTGCTCATGCTCAGTAATCGTCAAACTATCGAATGAGAGATCGTTCTGCAGACTGTCAGAAAAGAATGTCTGAGAGAAGTCAACTTTTGAATAATCATAGAAACATATAAGATCTGCCGTGATCTCTATCTCTCTATGTTGTACAATCGTCGTTTTGTAAGCATAATCAACATGATCATCTGCAAGCATTCAGAGTGACTACACGTGACGAGTGAAAAAGAGATCGCGTTGATCAATACAGATCGCTTGACTAGAATCGTGAAGAAGCTGACTAATTCGACAACTCAGCAATTCTCTGTTCTACTGTTTATAGGTCGAAAAGTCAAAAATCTAGCTCTTCGAGAGCTTTTTCCAAATCACGTCAATAAAGAGCGTAATGAAGACATTGTCACTCTGCGAGTCGATAACACAAGTCTCTACTTCGATCATTCGATGCTCTTTGTCGAAAGTGATTCGTCTGCGACGATTATATCAGTCTCGAACGCATTCTGTCACGAAATCGAGTCTTTCTCTGTTCGATGAGCGAATGTCACGATCGTGCTCGATGTCTATGACATTCTGCATGCGCGAATATTCTGTTCCTTCAGCGACGTACTGTGCATTTTCGCCGACGACTTCCTCAACTTCAAAAGTGTCGTGAATCGCCTGAAAATTTGAATCATTGTCGAAGTAGAATCGAGTTTCTTCGAGCAAGTTCGATCGAGTGTTGTGATCGTCAAACGCGATGACGAGACGAGCGCTAGTTCTACACTTGATCTACTTGAAATGCAAGATGTGCAGTTCAGTCTGAATCAGAAGATTCTAAAAAATTTCTACTCTTTCATCAAGATTCTACATCTGACAGACGAGCAAATATTCTCGTTGACACGTTTTCGACGATTGAAGAAGCTACTTTGAAGGCAGATGAATGAGATGCGAAACGTTCGATTGCGCTGTCGATGTCTCTACTCGGCCGTGCATCTGAACAAATTCTTTCAAATTGCCGTATCGCAGACAGCAGTCTCTGCTCTTCGATCTTTTAACTTCGTTACGACAAGTCGACTAGATAACAAAGTTGATTCGAATCACTTCGATCATTTAACTTCGTTCTTACGATTTGAAATGTATCGTGATCTTTCGAACGACATCATGACAAGTTTCATCGCTTCTAGTATTGTGCTGAACGTCTATTCTTTCAATATGCATCGTGAGTGCTGCACTGACATTCTACAAATTACGAGCTGATTCAGAACTCAGACTTTGATTTGAAGATGATATACGATGTCATCTATCATTTCTCGTGCCTTAGATCACTCGTTGGCTCATTCAAAGAGCGATCATATGCGAAAAAAGAGATCGTGAAGCGAGTCGAGAATCAGAAGCAAAGTATCAAAAGACATCTGATCGCGTACTTTGTGAATATGACGTTGAGCAAGCTCGCGACACAAGTGCATCGAGAGAATGTGAGCGATCTTGACATATCATGACTGCTACTTCAGAGCAACAGCATCTGTCTTTGATGTCTTCGTCGAAAGTCAGAGAACACACTCTTCTGTGAACATGTCATATGTAATGTGTGTGTACGAATCTACGAGAATGAGATGCTCATTATGAATTGTCAATATCATATTGAGACTTGTCTTCTATGTCGTTCTGGGAATCGCATCGTGAGACTCAAACCTTTCTTCGCTGACGAACGAATGTTGACTATCGATGAAGAAGGCACGCATGATGTTATTTCACTAGACATCATGACAATCATTCAGAATATGATAGAAAGTGAGTTACAAATTCAAGACTTTTTTGATATTGCGTTCGGCACTAGCGTTGATAAGCTTCACGTTCAGATCTCACGAATTGTCAGGCTTAAACATGAAACAGAAGATCTCATTGTCTGTATCTTGTTTCTACGTGACATGTCAATTTCTCAATGTGTTCACGTTTTCGATGCATTGGCGCGAAAACTTTTTGAACAATCTCAAGAGCGAACGAATTTCATTAAACGTCTTCGTCTCTTCTTGAAGAATTGATATAGAAACGATCATTATGATGCGAACGCTCTCGAAGACTGTTTGAAGAAGTACTTGAGAATTGACGATCGCATGTTTGACTATCAATCGAGAATTCTTGTCATCAAAGTCGATATCATTGTCGCTACGATTGATAATGTCTCTTCGATGATTTTCATCAATTACAACAAATCTGACGCAAGAAAAGAAGAATGCGATAAGATTGAGTGTTGTGCTCGAAGGCAAAAGACTGAACAAAAGATTAGAGTATACGCACGTTCGTTCGAAGAAAGTTGAGAATGAATCATGCATATGAGAAGCGTGAGTGTCTCGTCTTTGCAGAAGCTTAGAAACTGATTTTTCAGTGATTGAGCTACTTCGACTGCATCTGTGTGAGTACATTGACGTAGTTGTACGACGAAACACGACTGACGTGAAACAGTTTGTATCGATCAGCACAAATCAAGACATTCGAACCGGTTCAGAATGATGAAATGAGCGAACACAACAACTCTGTCAGAATTGCGTTGTCGAAACGTCTACGCAACGATTCTTCTCTTTTGATCTCGGATGTCGTTGTGTCTCTTGACACAGATGCTCAGAAGATCTCGACATCTCTCAGAACTATTGACTTTCGCCACGTGATTCTCGACGACTATTTACCTCGACTTTGACGATCTTACATGTCTTTCTTCAATGGGCAAAAAATTTGAGATGAACTCATGAACTTCGTGAATGAGAGAAAGCGAGAAGACTTCATTCGGCTGAATTTCGTCTTATTCAGCGACGAGTCGACGATTGACAACATTGATCGCATGAATGAGCTGCGAGAAAGTGTTCACGTATCACAGATGTATCGAGATTGTGCAAAGACACTTTACGCGTTGCTCATCTTCGCATTCTATTTCGAGCTGACAAGCGTTCCGGAACGTCTTCGAGAAGATCAATATCACTGTCGTGATACGATACGATATCGCCTTTCAGAAAATTCGATCATCAAGCTACTAGCAAGATGTGATATATTCAACTTAGAATTTATCACTGACGTCGAAACTTTGAGACATTATGAAGATAATCTAGATTTGTGTCTGTTATGTCATCGATATCAGAAGAAGATTGACTTTTTGATTCGTCATTCGATCGAACTTGTGATCATTTACGTCAAAAGCGTTACGCAAGAGCGACGAAAGATTAGTGCGTTTTCTCAGGCAATGCAGTGGTTTGAAAATCAGCAAAAGCTCGACGTCTCGTTTGAGACGACTTTTCATAGAAACTTGCTGAATCGATCTTGTAAATCATGTATTTCGAATATTAGTCTGAAGAGATCAACGCTTGATGATCATCAGAAATCACAAACGTGCAAGAAGTCTCGACTTGAGCCGCAGTCTGTCGAGTCTCTATTGATGATCTCAGAAGAATCAATCTAGTCGGCATGATGAAACTGAGTATTACTGTTGTTTCAAGATGACATTTCGCTATATAATCTGTTTGAACGTCGAGATGAATAGCTGACAAATCGAAGACAATAGATCTAATGTATAATAATTATGGAATTGCAAGATCATCATGCACATTCTTTACAGCTTCGTCCGTTGTGTATGATCGTCTAGCGAAATATTCAAATATTAAATGTTCGTGCAACTAAGTGTTTATACTAAATGCTATCAACGTGCGTATGCTATCGCTAGCTTCTCGCGAGATTGTCTAGTTTTCACTCTTTCTTTCTAAGTTCTTCTTTATCGTTCTTGACGTTGAAGAGACTCGACTGTTGAGTTGATATCGAGATATCAACTCGTGCTGATTCAATGAATTCATGTACAGATTCAGTGTCGATTTCGAGAATCTCTTGAGATCTCAAAGCAGTATTGAGCTGTGCATCAAACTCAATAGACTGCGTTTCATCGACAAAGAAGTGATCAGATGTCAGAAGAACGCTGTCATTCTCTGATTTAGATCGTGTGTCGTAGCTGATCTGATAGAACTTGAAATTCAAGAGCTGAGAATTGAAAGTTTTCTCGTAGATGTTCATCGCAGCGTATAAATCTTTGAATAATACATCGCGCATTCGATTCACAACATTTCTCATTGAAGCTCTTGCTTCCGAGACAATAGTCACTCTCGAATCTTCGATTGTTCAACATCTAAGAATCTTTGAGTAATAGATATCACATTCATGATCATTCTTAGAAACTCAATGACATCGAAGTCTTCACATCTCGTCGTTGATATCAAGCGATAGCATTCAGACTCTATCGTAGAAATCATTCTTCTCATCTATCGTCTGATGCAATCTTAACATGTTGTAGATCGCACTCGCTTCGTTGTGCAGATTTTGTAATTTTGCAACGTTCATTGCGCTCGATGTCTCTTTCAGCTCGACGAAGAATACGAGAAACGAGAGTTTATTCTTGCTAGAGCTTGCGAGTTCTTGTAGTCTTCAAATGACTTCATCGAGAAAGAGTTTGATATGATATTCAATGACATAGTCTGACTGTGAAGATGCAATTTTAGAATTGTGATTTGCATAAGAAGATATTCAATGTGTTCATTGATGATTTCAGTGCTTCTTCAGCGTGTGACAGATGTTCACTCTGCTCACGGGAAAAATTCTTGAAAACACACTGAAAGAAACGCTATTCTCGTTTGAGCTGCGTCGTACAGTTACTCGGATACTCTTGATTTCATGATTCTCAGGCGATGCAGATACGCGTTTTCTTCTCATCAATGATTGAAGCTCTCTTCAGTTCTTGAGCTCTTCGTCATCTGTCTTTATAACGCGATGCGTCTTCAATATGTCTTCGAAATCAACATCGTAAGCGATGACAGACTTGAGTTTTGAGAATAAAAGACTGACGCTTTCTTTTCGTTTCCTGTCGAAATAACTCGACACGAATCGTGCCTCATTTTTACAGCTCATGACATAGAATCACTGTTTCTAGTCAGCATTGCATCTAAAGAAAAATTCCCTCAACTTTTCTCGAAGTCGTTGCTATCATCGAATTTCTTCTGTTCGTCTTGAATACTCTGAAGCGCTGTCGTGATCAAGTGCGTTGATTGTGCGACGGCACGACGAGCTCGCTTTGCATCGTGTTGCTGATTGACATAAGAACTCTTTCTCTTATGTCTCTGTTGCTCAGATACTGTAGATGTATACCTCGATCTGATCGTGTGTGATCGAGATGTGAGATCTTTCGACTCAGATCTGACTTCGACATATAAGCAATCCCTGCTCTTGAATTGACGTCGTTCGCTCTTGAGTTCATCAAAACAATGTTTCAAGATTGATGTTTGAGAATTCATGAGCAAGAATCTTGATTGCAATAAACGATTGTAGAGAGAGTATACTCAATTTTGAATACGAAAATCAAATAAGTCAGCGCTAGTCTTATGTCAAGGCTAGACGAAACAGAGAGATATTACATAAGCATTCTATGTGATTTCACTTGTCGCTAAAGAAGATACAACAGTTGATCACGAAAATATGTGTATGAAAGCTTTTCATCTCAATGATCTATTATTGTTCTTGTTCTAACTCTACTATAACTTGATAAAGACTGACTGAAGAAAATCAAATTTCAAGAAATCCTCGCGTCTTCATCTTTGCTGCCGTTCGCTCATCTTTTTTCACAACATGCTATAATGCTCGAATGATGAAATATTTGAAAATTCAAGACGTCTTCGACGTGCGTGAAGCGATCTTCGGCTTTGAACTGCGCTTCAGGTCTGTTCTCTGAGAAACTATATTTCTCACATCTTCATTCTTTTTCTTCTTTTTCTTCTTCTTCTTAGTCTTGAAAATCGCGTTCGGCGACAGTCACGACATCTTTTCGATATCATCATTCGTCAGCTGCTCCTCGATGTCCGAATGCTCATTCTTCTCACGACACTGATCAAGTTTCGCGAGCAACTGCTCGTTTTGACGATTCAATTATGCATCGATACGTTTGAGTTTGACAGAGCTGAGTTCTTTCATTTCAGAGAGCGTCGACCTGATGTTTATGTAATCTGTATTCAGAACTTTGATTAAGTAGTATTGAATTTCACTTTGAATACGTGCAATTTTGTTAATTCGCTTACTATCTGTTTTCTTGACTTTGACTCGCTCATGAATTTGCATCTGATTGACCTTTGCGTCCTTTGACAGATCTTCGCTTTCGTACGTTTCATCTTTCAGTCACTCTTTGACGACTTCTTTTTCAAAGTCGATCTCAGAGTGTATCTCAAAATACGAATTCACATCTGTTTCACGATTCACGATGATTCGCGACTCAAACTCAGCTTTTCGAACAATCACGACTTTTTCGAGAGACGTTAAGTCGTCTGATTCATCGAGTATCTCAACGCTGACTTTGATCTTCACATCATCTTTGATGAAAGTCTGATCAGCTTGATCGACGACTTTGAGCTCTGCTGTTTCGAATGACTCTGCCGCTTCGAATGACTCTGCTGCTTCGAATGACTCTGCTGCTCTGAATGACTCTGCTACTGCGAAGTCTGCTTCATCAGTGCCTGATCGAGATACAAGATGTATAAGTCAGATTCTGAGATACTCATGTCGCTCATTCAACTGATTCAAAATGTTGTTGATGTTGTTTATTTTTTCTCTCGCTATATCGTCAGCTGAGTTCTTGACTACAGATTCGCGATAATCTTTCGTCAATTCGAAGTTGACGGCGAATGTGAAGATCTGAATGAGAAAGTTCTCTAGATCTTTCTTTGAGAGCTTGTCTTTGAGATTCTGCTTCTTTATCTGCTTGTTCAATTTATTCAATTCTGATGTCGCTTCAGCGTTCTTGAAATTCTTCATGAGCTTTCTCAAATACGATGTGACTTTTTCATATATCTGCTGACGAAGATCATCTGGCTTTGAAGCTTCGCTCTGCTCAATTTTCATGCGATCAGATTCGTCATTTTGATCTTCATCTTCATGAGCGTTCTCGACAAACTCTTCGAGTTTATCGATGAAGGTTTTGAATGATTCTGAAGAAGCTGTTTCGAAAGACTCTTCTGCTCGATCTTTTTCTTTGTTCGCTTTGATATGAGCAGTGTCTTGATTCAATGTCTTCTTCAAGTTTATCTCGTCGAAGAATGATTTTGTCGCTTTTGTCTGTCGACGTGCTTTGTCAGCTTCAAGGCGAGCAGTGTCTGAGCTCGACGTGCTCTCTGATGTTGAAAGACTGTGAGACGTCTTTGCTTGCTCTGCCTGTCGACGTGCTTTGTCATCTTCAAGACGAGCAGTGTCTAAGTTCGACGTGCTCTCTGATGTTGAAAGGCTGTGAGACGTCTTTGCTTGCTCTGCCTGTTTACGCGCTTCGTCGATTACAATTCGCTTGAGATTCGAACTCAGCGTCTTTTCTTCGACTTCTACGATCGATGAAATTTTCGTTTCGAAATCGATCATTATTCAATCGAAAGAATATTTCTTTTTTCTCTTTTCTCTTTTCAAATCAGTTCTTGTACGAAAGAGCAGTATTGCTTGTCTTTTGAGATAATAATGTTGCTCGAGTAAATGTATTCAAGAATCGAATCAATCGATCTGTTTCTGAAAATTTTGTTTGTATAATGTTGTGTTTTTTTGAATCATTGATTTGAAAATGTGCTCTTTTATAAATCATCGATAAGTCAACTCAGACTCTCATGATCATCAGTTCTTGCGTCGTTCTGTGAGCTTTTCTGACTGCGAACAGAATCTTGCAAAAGATGCACTCTGAACATTCACAAATCGAGACTCTTCGAAATTTCATTTTTGAGGGTTTCTATCTTTTCATTTGACAACAGTCAGAAGTCTCTTTCTCAATGTTGTCAACTTTGACAACATCAATATCTTAACTTGCAAAAGAAGTCATGAACGAGCTCAAATCATTGACATTGTTGACGACGTTGATCGCTGAAATGTAAGTGAATAGCATGCAAGTCGAGTCACCTAATATTCTACTTAGCAATCATGTCGATAGCGCGCTTGAGATGTTGTCGTTTGAGTTGAACGTGAGCTGAAACTCAACAAGTTTCAACGTCAGCATGCAAACAACAACACTAGAATCTAGTTCAGAAGCTATGTCTTCAAATTCATCGATTCATCACATCGTCGTTGACACTGACATGAAGACTGTGTTTACTTCGAACCAATTGAATGCTTTCGTCGACGATATCATCTTGTTCACTTCAGTGAATCTCAGAAATCATATAGCTCAGATCTCTTTAGATCAACTCTGTCAAGCAGACGACTTGTTAAGCGCTGTCAATTTCTTCAGATTGATGATTTCTTACTTGATAACAACGAATAATTCAGCATGGTTTTATCGCTCATCATCACAGCAGAACTGTGCGCTTCGTGACAAAGACAGAGAAATCTTCAGCTTAAATTCTTCAAATCGTCACTCAGTCAACGACAGCGCTACAGCGAGAATTGCGCAGACAATTTCTACGAGCGCTTCGCGAACATTCGATCTGTCGTGAACTGAAAATGAATCGGTCGCTTCAGTGCTCATCGCGATTTCTTCTTTGAGTATATGATCAACGAACAACAGTATCTGAGCAATCGATGTTTCAAGTCCTGAGATACGATCGTCAGAAGCTTCATTTTCTGATCGAGCTACGATGAAGAAAGTATCTAGAAGCATGATCTCTTTGCTTATTACCTACTACTATGTCATAGGGATTTTGTAATATAGATAGATCAAATCAAAGCAGAATGAGCTTCATTAATCTGTGATCGTGATTACTTTATGCATACGATGTGTTCTAACAATCGCGATCTTCCAGTATGCTATATTATTCACTCTATGCCTATCAATCGTCTATCACATCACTGAAGCATCGACAATCTTCATCGCGATTAAGAGATTAAGCTTCAGTGCTTCTGCCTTGAGCCAGACCCTTACGTTCTCATCGAGAACTCGCGAAGCGTGAAGAATATCGATGAATTTGACAATGATGATCATTTGCTGTTTGTCTGCTTCATATCGAGTTTCCTTTTTCACCTGCGCATTTCTTTTCATATTGAGAGCTGAATCAATAGATTTGAATCGTCGAATCTGAGTATTCACGTCTTCTCGAGCCTGATTGTAGACTGCGCACAAATGTTGATACTGAGTGTAAAGATCTCGAAGTTGCTTTCTCAGGCTGTTGATCGCAATATAATATCAGCATCATCCTTGAAGATTCTGCCGCGAAGTCTTTTCATTTCAACCGTTCGAGAAAGCTTGTTTCTGAGCTGCTTCAAACGCACTCGAAGAAAACTAGGCATATTCTGTTCAGAAAGAATCTGATGACTCACAGAAGATTGCAGATGCTTTCTGCAACGATGCTGACGCGATGATCAGAGAACTTCGAAGAAAGACACGATGACAAAAGAGAGAATTGACTGAGATTGACATATGAGAGGATTTGATGTCAAGTAGAAGAATGTAATTTGACTTTCATTTATTGAAAGCAGAAATCTCAAAGACAATGAAAGTGAGATTTAGTAAGAAACGAGTAGCGAGCATTCAGAAATGATGTTGTGCTACACTGTTGAGAAGAAGAGAGACGCAGTCGAAGTCAAAACACGTATTTCAAATCAAGAAGTTCATTTTTGACAGCATCTAGAACATGTGAACGCAGAGCGCGTTCTGATGAAGAAGATCGTGCGCGTTTCTATTTGAGACACTGCAAATGCTGACAGTCATTCAATCAGACAGTCCGATCTCAACTTTGAGCTTCTGTCGCTGTCAATCATTCTCGCGCAACTAGAATTCTGTTTAAGGCACAGACGCAAGTCAACTAAGCATGTAAATGCACATCATACAAGAGTGCGCTAGTGAATACGTAAAAACGACGTTGAAAGATCTAGAGTGCTTCTCAATTGTGAAATCTAATTCAGAATCTCAACTTCAATCACTAATCATGCATTCTGACGATGATTCTCGTTTTTGCTTCTCGTCGCTTCATTCAGGAGTTTCAGAATGTGATGTCTCTGCTTCAACAACTTCTTGCCGAAGACTTTGCAGAGATCTGATCTCACTTTACCGCATTATTTTCTGAAGTGTGATCGAAGAATCTTGAGCATTGTCACACAGTGCGACGTCAAATATACGAGTAGCACTAGTCTTGAACAGCAATATGTGTTTCATATGATACGAGGCACGAAGAAGACAGTTCACATTTTGTTAGTCGAGTATAAGTCGAATTGAATGAGAATCGAGATAGAGCTATTTCACAAAGAACTTTCAGAATTCAGATGAGACGATTGCAATCTGAGTCTTTATGACAGATAGATGTTTGATCTGCACATCATCTAAGATGAAAGTCGAGACGAGAAATACATTCATTCAGCTGATGATCTCGACAGAACTGAAGGCTTGAAAACAGAGAAAATGCGTCGCTGATAATCAATGAAATCATCGTCATCTTCAAGCTTGAGCTTCGTCAGATGTCCGTCGTTGATTTCTTCAGTGTTTCTCTGATTTCTTGCTTCGCCATTCGCAGACTCAAAGTTCGTCGAGCCTTTATATCTTGAGATGAAATAATGCTTCTTCTAGAATCATAGAATTAAACAGTGCGCGGACCTTTGCGATTGAGCGATTTATCATTTCTTGTTTCGACGACGATCACTCAAGTTGATCAGTCGATTTGTAGATTTGAAATCTTTCATTGCGATTCATGACGAAGTAGATCTTTGCGTTCGTTATCTGTGTCAACTCGTTCATCTTTTTGAAGAGACTTTTTGTTCGCTTTCTGACTTTCTCTCGATCAATGTGTCGCTGAGTTCTAACTTTTGTCATGAAGATATAGAGAGATGCTTTGATCGTTCTTTTTTGAAGTCACAATGACAATATATACCCTTGAAAAATAAACGGATTCTCGAAAGCAGTGAATGAATGCCGCCTTTTTTCTGAATGCCTCTAATTGCAGAACAATGTCGCAATTCTTATCGAAAAGCTCAGTCATCAGAATCGCGAAACAAAAATGAATGTCATGCGATTCACTTTCGAATGCTTAAAGAAAGCTGTGCCTGAGAAAGAACTCTTTTATCACGTTTCAGCTAATGTTTCATCTACGAATAGCTATATAGTTCGCTTACTGCTAGACTATGATCAGTTCTGACAATTTAGAATTGATAGTGAACAATGAAGACTAGCTCAATAAACTCGCGACTCAACGCTCTTGATCTACTATGTATCTCGTAACGAAGATCAGATACTTCAGCAAGATCGAGTCTTTCTTCAGCGCTGAACTCGCTCGTTTCTACGAAATGAAATAAAGATGAAAGCTATTAGAAAACGATATTCTCAACATTTTCATCATCAAAATCAATATCTCAATAGCTTAGTAAAGTAGACTCTGCGTCTGCTCGCTTTTGAAATCTTTCCTTCAACGCATCGTTCAATTTCACATGCAAATCAGCTACTGTCTCGTGAAATTTCATATCAGCTGCTCGAGTATCTTTGTGATAAGTCAGCTCTTGCAGTAAATAGTCATTCGTTCTTGTAAGTTCTATCACGCGCTTCGCTGAAGAAGCAGAATGATTTTGCTTCGATATCTGAAGTCGATGAGATAGCTGCTCGTAAGTGAATGTAATCTTCCCATTCCTTGCGATCTGATCGTTTAGAGCAGCAACATCACTCGCCTTGCCGGAAATTGATCGTCGACGAAATGCAGAATGTATTGATGACAGTCGTCGCTTTACTCGAGAATCTTGAAAGATGACATGTCGATTGTTTCTGATTGTTTCGATTCTCAGAAATGTAGTCTTTGACGTTGCGGCCTTTGAGACTTCGCCGTGAATTACTTCTCGTCGCTGTTCTTCTACCATCGATGACGATTGACTTTGTGCCTCACTTTCGATTCGTGTGTTGCCTGTTGTGACATCATAATCGAATATGTCTGATCTAAACACAATGTCTGACGAGAAATCAGCAGCGAACTGAAAATGATGACTTGAAAGCTCATTTATAGCTGCTTAAAGAAACACTTTTCCGCGAATCTTTCTGAATATAATAATCGGGCATTCTTCTGAACTCTGTAGAAGAGAAGCCTCTTTTTTGATGTCTCACAGAAAGTCTTTTCTGAATGTTCATGAAAATTCTACATAAGCTTCAGAATCGAATACAATAGAAGTCGGACTTGAATGTGATCGAATATTGTCACGATAAAAACCCTTCTCGAGTCAAATTCTTTTAATCTATTGATTTTGCAAAGTGTCATACGTTCACATCTCATCTGATAAATCAACATGATATCTATCAGCGTCTTGAAGGCTTGTTTCGCCTCTCTATTCTGTTACTATCTAGTCAGTGCACTTGTCGATGCTGTATCGACACTTCAAAGTGTTCATAAGCCTGCTGCTCTTCAGGTGAGAGACAATCAAGCATCTGATGTTGATGTAAGTATATCTGAACTAGCGTTCAAACCCGCTTTTTTTGATCATGATGCAGACAATCAATAAAGGCTCTTTGATCTACACTCGTTCGACGCTTATCTTGACTGTTTTCACGAAACTCGACTGCAAAGACGATCAGCTCGATGAAACTCTTCTTTATTCGCAGAATGTGAGGTTCGAGAAAGATAGCAATTGAAACAATATAGAGAATTTCAAATTCATTCAGATGTCTCGTTCATTAGAGAAACAAGAACAGCTGAATTTGAGTCACTTAGATCAAGATGACGATCAAACTCAGGCTTGAAGCTGCGAAGAATACATGATGAACTATCGAGTGAAAACAGCTGCTGACTGTCATAACAATTCTAACGAAGAAGAAGCTGACTGTATTCGCTTGTGACATTATTAGGCGGATGCGAGATATGAGCAGCAAGCCAGCAGAATACTAGTATCGAGGAAGCTTCAACTTTGTTTGTGTGTCTTGTGCTTCGAGTGAATAGCGCGCCTAGGATCAAATGTCTCGCTAAAAGGCTGTCTTTTTGTAATGATGTATGATAGCAAGCTGAAATGAACATGCACTGATTCTTGATTTTGCGTTGTGTTTAGCTAGATAGAATTCTGTTCCTTCGATCATTATCAATCTGATCTAGCTTCTAGAAGAGTTCTATGTGAAGAACTCTATGAAAATGTCGAATTGATACTATAAAATTATGCTAAACACACTGCGTTTCCGTAAAGATTGTATATTGTCTTTGTGCAGAGTATATAGTCGTCATTACTTATTATAAGCCTAGAGAATGAGAGCAATTTACTCAATAGACTTGAGCTAGTAGGCAGCGATATCTATATCTACAAGTAGATGCTAGAGTCAGAAGTGAATGTCAGAGTCAGAAGTGAATGTCGAGCAAGAGCAAGAATGAAAAGTCGAATCATCGATGAAGATAAATAAGAAACGAATCGATCCGAACTGCTGTATTGTCGAGAAGAGACGCAATTAGATTTAAAGCTGCATTGATCTACTTCGCGAGTTGCTTCTTCAAGTTCGACATGACGGGATTCATCAGCACGTCGCAATCACATTCATCATACTCAGATCGCTCGTTGCGCTCGAACCTTGAGTTCAACGCAAGTGAAGAATCGAGACTCACGACAGAACACGAAAAGTCGGATCGACCTCGAAGAAAATGACTGATCACTCAAGATGAGGAAATTCAAAAGGGGGAGCTTCGCAGTCAAAATTGAGCGAAGCATCGCGAACGACTCAACGAATTATTCGCCTTGAACCCGGAACTCTCGAAAGCACTAGACATGAAAGAATGCATGCTGAAGGTGCAGAGAATGATCTTGGGAAAGCTCGCTGCCGAAGAGAATCATCTGAAGAGACTAGCAGAGACCTCAAATCGATCAATCGCAAACTTTGACGATCGAGTTAGAGAGGTAGAAGAGGTGATATGATCGATGCAGTATTGAGACGTCGATTGAGCTTCGAACTTGCGAATGAATGATGAAAAATGAGAAGACTAGAAGTTTAGCTATGGCGATAAACTTTCCGAATGAATGAGTGGTTCAAATCTTTGGGCAAGACGTTGCGAGAACGTTGAAACTGCGTAGTCTCACCTCAGACGCTTCGTCCAAGTCTGATACTTAGAGCGATGAGTTCGAAGCAGTCGACGAGTTGTGGCATCCTAGACAGCAGCCATAGAGCCATTTCTTGAGTTAATGTTATACTTAAGACATATTTTACTCGATCGCTTGCCGACGCACATACGGTTGATGAAACACAGATTGTGTTAATAGCAGTAGATTTGTTTAAAACATGAACTATAGCAAAAGATGTTAAGGCATGTAAATGAAATATTCGAGGTTAATACAATTTGCTTCTTTCGTATGTGATCTTCCTTGGCGATGTTATCATTGATAGTTCTCTTTCTTATGTTACTCTTCAAAGATCTGACATTATCACTCAATTGGAAAACAGATGCGGCGAAATGTTGGTCAATATGAATTCTTCCTGCTGAAAATACAAGAATGACGTGTGAATCATGAGTCATAGCAGCTTCAAAGCATTTCGAGGGGTACAACGATCAAAGAGCTGTATCGATTAGATATCGTCCCTCACTTGCGTGCTTTTTTGCTATGAGCTCCACGGAAGAGGAAAGAGATGGATCAAAAGAGTATTGTTTCATCCCAATCCAATCGTCTTCATCGCGATAGATGAATTTGAATCGTTCTTGAGGGATTTCGTCCTTTTCTGTAGCTTCCATATACGCGAAGGCTATTGCTCGAAGAGGAGTTTCCTCAGGCGGGGCCCCTTCCTCGAGTGAGTCTTTTTCGAGCGGGACCTGGTCTGAGTAACAACTTGATGAAATTATAGAAGGCGCCACAGAACCCCATTCTCCCTCGCTGTCATACGTGACCGGCCCACACCGTACGTTGGAGCGAGTGTGGGCGGAAGGGGATGTGACGTCTAGTTTCCGCTTGTGTAACCAGAAATCAAGCGGTATCAAGGAAAGGGTATTGAGTATACACGCCAATAAAGCAGAGCCAAACAAAGAGCACTAAGTAAAGGAGACAACATTGAAGGAGGCAAGAGGGCAACAAACCCATTTGTTGGTTGCTCACAAGTCACCGTCAACGGCTCTTGAGCAGGCATGACCCGAGTATTATGTACGATTCCATGATACGAAAGCAACAAGAACGTACCAGTAAGCTTTCATTAACGTACATTAAGTTTGCTGAGACGCACCAAGTTTATTCTCTTCCCACTCAGAATCAAGGACTGTCGCAATGTCATCTAAATCTTCGTCCCCAGTATGGTTCACGGTTATATAACAAGGGGACAAGCACTCGAGACGTTAAAGTCATGCGTTCCAGCCGAACAGATGGAAGTAACGGCATCGGGATTTTGTTAGATCCTCATACAAACCCTCGCTTAAGATATCTTTCAGTAGAGTTCAGCTTTAGCTCAGGCTGTTGGGGAGGCAAACATGGTGGCATAATTGCTGTATGGCACAACAACCATCTAGAAAGGAGAGAGGCGCGCAGGTATGGAGAACGGAAAGTTAACAGATCAGCCTCTAGTAGATGTAGATAAAAGACGAAAAAACATGCTTCAACCAACTGGATTTTTCAATGTAGAGTCCGTAGAGTGAGATGGAATCTTTCTGAGCCCAGACAATTCGTATAGAACGAGAAATGATCGGAGAGACGAAGAATTAGAAAGGAAATTGGAGCTTGGTTGGAAGAGATCGGGGGGACGAGGCTCAACAGCTTAGGAGAGCTCCATGAAGAAAGGAAGTCGTATGGAGAAAATTCAAGACAGTTGTGTTCGTCAGATTTGTTCTATTCGACATGCGGGGTATGGGTTCTAGTCAAATACGCGATCGAGTCATGCAAAATCCTGAAGCGTACCTTCTAAGTGATTATTGGTGAACAATCCTATTGGATACACTTGGCCTAAAGCTTAGGAGAACTCCATGAAGAAGAGGATCTTATGGAGAGGTCCAGGACAGTAAATGTGTTCGTTCGATTTGTCCTATTCGTCATTGTTGGAGTACGAGGTCATATGGGGCATTTTGTAAATATGGTATGTAGGTTGAAGCTGAATAGGAGTCTATCTGGGAGGAAAAGGTGAAAACTCTACTAGCGGGTCCCCAGCCCTACCAGCCCTATAAGGCGGAGATTACCAACTCCCTCAAATTCCAACGGTCATGCCGAGTGTAGGTAATAGTCAAATACTAAATTGGCTCTTGCAAAAAATACCATCTTCCTTATGTGACTATTGATGAATAATCATATTGGATCGGCCATGATCTAGAAACTTATTCACTAGCTATTTTTTCCTAACAGCTTTAGCCGCTGAGCTTATACACCTGTCTGCGTCAAGAACATCCTGCAACGATGGCCTCTCCTGACACTGAACGTTGCGACCGGGATCACTATCTGCAATAGATTCGAGTCAAGGGAAGATAGTGGATACCAAGACGTAATGGGTGCACTCAAGAGGCTTGCAAAAGGAGGCAAAGAGGACCAAGCGAAAGGTGTACTTAAGTCTGTGCACATGACTAAAGTCTAGGTAAGGCTGAACCCGACTGACTAGGCAATGTGTTTTTCGTATATAACCATGGAGCCTACCAACTGCCTCTTATCTCTGGCACTATCTTCTCTTTCAGAACGCCTTTTCTCACGCTATCTTTTCTGTGAGTGCTGCAGCCAAGCCATCTGACCGCTATTGACACGTTAAGTGATACACTCGAGGACTGATAGTGATGTATGCTAAACTCTCCGTCATAAATCGAAAAGCTACTTGACAATCACTCTTTCCGCTTTGCTTGCCTAGAATGGCTACTTCAAAGGCCTTGGAAAGCCGTGACCAATACACTGTCGGATGGATTGCTGCTCTTTCGCTAGAGCTAGCAGCTGCAACTGCGATGCTTGATGAGGAACACAAGAAGCCTCTTGATTTTGAAAAGCTTCCTACCGACCACAACACATACACATGGGGTCGCATTGGAGGGCACAACGTGGTTATAGCGTCGCTTGCAGCAGGAGTTTATGGCACAACGTCTGCTGCAACTACTGCAATGTCTATGCTCCACTCCTTTCCACACATCCGAGTTGGGCTTATGGTAGGTATTGGCGCTGGGATTGCAAGGCCGGAGCGTGATCGCGATATTCGCCTGGGTGATATTGCCGTCTGCCAGCCTGATGGAAAGAACGGCGGAGTTCTCCAGTACGACCTCAGAAAGGCAAAGACCGAAGGCAAACTAGAGCCCAAGGGCTTTCTCAATATGCCACCACTGGCTCTTCTTACAGCATTAGCCAACCTTAAAGCACAACATGAGCGTAAACCGTCTAAAGTGCCTGAACTTTTAAAAGAGATGATGAGAAACAATCCTCAGATGGCCAGATCAAAACCTGGAAAACCAAGCTACGTACATCAAGGAGAAGGAAATGACCGATTGTTCGAACCAAAATATGAACATGTCGATGGCTTGAGCTGTAATAACTGCGACTCTCACCAGGAGATATTACGTGATAAACGGGACTCCATCGAACCAGAGATCCACTATGGTATCATTGCCTCTGGAAATACACTGGTCAAAGATGCTGCCACCAGAGACTTCATATTGCAGCACACCGGAGAGGAATGCATCTGCTTCGAGATGGAAGCGGCTGGACTGATGAACAACTTTCCTTGTCTTGTCATAAGGGGAATTTGCGACTATGCGGACTCACACAAGAGTGATCGCTGGCAAAGATATGCTGCCGCAACAGCTGCCGGATATGCCAAGGAGTTTCTAGGCGTTGTTCCGAGTGAAGACCTGGAAAAGACTTCGAAGGCTGCTGATGTTATAGAAAGTAGTTAGTATGTCCATCTTATTCTGCCAATACTATTAGTAATAGCCTGAGAAGTTGCACAGGAATTGTCAAATATCCGCTCAACAACTGACAGGTTCCGTCTTGACAATTATCAGCAGAAAGTCATAAAGTGGCTGTCCCCGCCTGATTCCTCAATAAACTATAACGAAGCATTAAAGCAACGCCATCAGGGCTCAGGTCTCTGGTTCCTCCATCATGATATTTTTACCCGATGGAAGACACGACCAAATTCCTTCCTATGGCTTTATGGCATCCCCGGGTGCGGTAAGACAATTCTCAGCTCCGCCATTATTGAGAATCTCGACAGAAATATCTCCCACTCTCGAGTCCTCCTCTACTTCTACTTTAACTTCAACGATACCAGCAAGCAGTCACTTGATAGCATGATCCGCTCACTCATCAGTCAGCTCTACCACAAGCGGGAGGATACTCGAAAGCATTTAGATTCGCTCTTCTCCTCTTGCGACAACGGAGATCGACAGCCGGCCACGGAATCCTTGTGCAAAAGTCTCTTGCTCATGACACAGCAGACTGATGAGGTCTGGATTGTACTGGATGCTCTTGACGAATGCCGTACAAGGAAAGGGACTGAGATCGGAGGATTGCTATCATGGATGAAAGGCCTACTTTCCGTGCCAAGGAATGCTCATCTCCTTATCACAAGTCGTCGAGAAGAAGACATCGAATCGGCATTAACCGAATGGGCTCCTATTGAAGACATGATGTGCATACAGAGCAAGCTTGTCACTGATGATATTCGTGGATACGTTTATGACAGAATCAGAGAAGGTGACGGATTTAGGAGATGGCAATCGTGGCCAAAAGTCCAAAAGGAGATTGAGACCAGTCTCGTGGAAAAAGCCGATGGAATGTAAGAGTTCAGATATTCTGCATTATTTAACTTGTCTTTAGCATAGTAAAACTAAGATGTTACAGGTTCCGGTGGGCTGCTTGCCAGGTAGATGCCTTGGAGAACTGCCTTGATTACCGTCAACTGCAAGAAGCGCTGGCTTCCCTACCGGATACATTAGACGAAACCTACGCCCGAATACTAAATGCTATTCCTTCTAGGCATAAACAAATGGCAATAAGAATTTTGCAATTCTTAGCCTTCTCCGAGCGCCCTCTTCGAATTGAAGAGGTTGTTGAAGTAATAGCGGTGGACCCTAAAGGCGACCCTCGATTTGACCCAAGAAACAGAATGCCTGAGCCAAAAGAGATCTCGAGGTACTGCTCAAGCTTGGTGGCTGTTGAACGCAGAAGAACCAGCGAATACAATCAGACAATGGTGACGGAGCTTCGGTTGTCGCACTTCTCAGTTAAGGAATACTTGACGTCAAATCGGCTTGAAAAAGATCTCACGCCATCGTTTCAGGAGATTAGCGCCAAAGCATCAATTGCAACAATTTGCCTAGCATATTTGTTGCAATTGGACGGAAAGCTTCCGGTGCTGAAAATCAGAGAGAACTTCCCATTGGCACAATATTGCGCACGGTACTGGATGATTCATGCTGCCGTGACCGAAGGCGGGGACGCAGTACTACAAGGATTTATCGAGGAACTTTTCTTCCACTGTGAAAGGTCGTATACCAACTGCTATCGACTTTACAGCTCAGAACAGCCATGGGTTGAAGAACCAGTCGGAAAAGGTAAACCGACTGCTGCGTTATATTACGCATCGCTTGAGGGTTTAGCAAACACAGTCAAGAATCTAATATTTTGGGGGGTCGACATTAATGCTCAGAGCGGACGCTTCGGCAATGCTCTTCAGGCTGCTTCTTATGAAGAGCACGAGAAGATTGTTCAAACGTTGCTGAACAAAGGGACCGATGTTAATGCTCAGGGCGGACACTTCGGCAATGCTCTTCAGGCTGCTTCTCATGAAGAGCACGAGAAGACTGTTCAATCATTGCTGGACAAAGGGGTCGATGTTAATGCTCAGGGCGAACACCTCGGCAATGCTCTTCAGGCTGCTTCTCATGAAGAGCACGAGAAGGCTGTTCTAATATTGCTGGACAAAGAGATCGATGTTAATGCTCAGAGCGAACATCTCGGCAATGCTCTTCAGGCTGCTTCTCATGAAGAGCACGAGAAGACTGTTCTAACATTGCTGAACAAAGAAATCGATGTTAATGCTCAGGGCGGACACTTCGGCAATGCCCTTCAGACTGCTTCTTATCGAGGGCACGAGAAGACTGTTCAAACGTTGTTGAACAAAGAGATCGATGTTAATGCTCAGAGCGAACGCTTCGACAATGCTCTTCAGACTGCTTCTGAAGAAGAGCACGAGAAGACTGTTCTAACATTGCTGAACAAAAAGATCGATGTTAATGCTCAGAGCGAATACTTCGACAATGCTCTTCAGATTGCTTCTTATGAAGGGCACGAGAAGATTGTTCAAACATTGTTGGACAAAGGGACCGATTTTAATGCTCAGAGCGAACATCTCGACAATGCTCTTCAGACTGCTTCTTATCGAGGGCACGAGAAGACTGTTCAAACATTGCTGAACAAAGAGATCGATGTTAATGCTCAGAATGAATACTTCGACAATGCTCTTCAGACTGCTTCTTATCGAGAACACGAGAAGATTGTTCTAACATTGCTGAACAAAGAAGTCGATGTTAATGCTCAGAGCGAACACTTCGGCAATGCTCTTCAGACTGCTTCTCATGAAGGGCACGAGAAGACTGTTCAAACGTTGTTGAACAAAGAAGTCGATGTTAATGCTCAGAGCGAACGCTTCGACAATGCTCTTCAGGCTGCTTCTCATGAAGGGCACGAGAAGACTGTTCAAACATTGCTGAACAAAGCGTTAGTTCAGAGTCAGCATGAGATTTCTGCCGTTGCAGCATGCCACTGCTCTGCAGTACAGCTTAGATAAGCTGCCTGTGAAAGTACATATAAGATGATGAAGACGTGGTACAGAGGATTCTGAGAGATAGTAGATGCTTGAAGAATTTTCCTTTGATCGAGCCAGGTATTAGATGAGGCTGTACTAACGAATTTCAAGAGTGCTTTCTCTTTTAATTTATCAGCAACCTTGCTACGAAGTCATCAACAGAACTCGCTTCAATATCATAGAACAGATTTATCGACTGACGATCTGCGTCTCAAATAGCAGTCAAGTAAAAAATTGATCTATCTTATCACGCGAAAGCTTGCAGAACCACAATTCATCTCGATCGCTGTGAGACATCTCTTCTTCAGAAAGAGAGTTTGCCAATTTTGTTTAAAGACATCTTACACAATTCAATGTATAGCACTCGTCGTCGTCGTAATCGAATCTTTCTTCTGAATCGTCATTCTCAACGTCTGCTGAGTTTCGTTAGCGCTCTGATATTGCAGCTTGTGCTCTCGATTCTTGAGATTCTTGTTGCGATTCAGCAAGTCGTCGTACTTATTCTCTTATGAATGCTCAGAGCAAGTAGAACAAGTGAATATATTCGTCGTTATCGCTCTCTGCTGCTGGCGAAGGCAGAGAAGAGAGAATCTGATGTACGATCGTATTTCGAAGAAAGTAGTCGCGATATTTGAAGATCGCGATGGAAAACGGTTTTCATCTGACAGTGCTCAATGATGTTTATGTTCTACTCGATGTGTTTTTTTCTTGCGAGATTGATCTTGTACGTTTGTACGCCTCTTATACACGACGCGCAATGAAGTGAGAGTGTAAATGTGAGTCAATGATGTTTCTTGTTTAATCTATTGATCGAAGAAGAGACTGATTTTAATGATCTCTCAAAGATAGCGATCGTTTATCTAGCTGTTGTTGCGATCGTCGAGAGCGCTTTTCTGATTTGCGCGTTTTGAATTTATCATTACATTGATTTGAACAGTATTTCTTGAAACAAGATGATTCTGATATGACGACTGTGTGAAATCTACTCTAGCTCTGTATGTCATCAATTCATCAACGGCCTTGTGTCTTTCAGAGTGATTCTCTTTCATATGAAGACTCTTCTGTGATGTTTCTTTCGCACGTGATGCAGTTGAGATATATCATTGATGACAACTCTCTTCAGCATATGTTGTTGATGAGATAAGGCGTCAATGCGAACGTTCATTGCAGAAATCTGTAGCTCGTCGTCGATGTAGATTTCTGACTCTCGAATTAAGAGTACAGTGTAAGTTTCGTCGATCATCACGGCTTGATAACACTTCTGTGGAGTTAACATGCGCAGCTCGATATCGAAAAGTCTTATCTTTTCTCTTATTTTCTTCTTCGCTACTCTCTCGATCTCGAATGAATCGAATGAATCGATCATAAGAAATGACGCATCTTTTCAGAAGTCTTCTTCACGAAATTTAAAGTTGATGCGAATCTTTGTGTTATCTGATCTCTTCTCAAGTTGAGTCTCAGACTTTCGTGCTTTTTTCGTCGAGGGCAGATTTGCTGAAGTCTCGCCTCGATTTACGTCTTGTTCTGTTTGCTGATTCATTTTCTCTTGATCAAGTTCTTCTTTCTCGAGTAATTCTTTTTGTTCGAGTCTTTGCTGATTCTGTAGTCTTTGTTGATTCTCTAGACTTTGATACTCTAGTCTTTCTCGTTCCTCTTGCTTCTGTCTTTTTCGCTTCTCTTGCTTCTGTCTTTCTCGCTTCTCTTGCTTCTGTCTTTCTCGCTTCTCTTTCTCCTTTCTTTCTTGCTCTTCTTTCTTCAGTCTCTCTTTCTTTAATCTTTCCTGCTCTATCATTTTTTGCTTCTCTCGTAGTCTTTCTCGCTTTAATCTCTTCTTATTCAATCTCTCTTGTTCTTGCCTCTCTTGCTCTTGTCTCTCTTGCTCTACTCTTTTAAGTATCTTCTGTTTTTGTCTTTTCTGCTTCTGCTTCTGCTTCAGCCTCTTCTGCTCTTGCTCTTGTCTTTTCAGCTTCTGTCTCTTCTGCTCTTGCTTCTGTCTTTTCAGCTTCAGTCTTTTCAGCTTCAATCTCTTCAGCTTCAGTCTCTCTTGCTTCTGTCTCTGCTGCTTTTGTCTCTTCAGCTTCTGTCTCTGCTGCTCTTGCTTTCGTCTCTTCTGTGATATGTGTGCGTCTTGCGATCTGTTCATATTCTCGTCTGTGCGATTAGAAACTCGAGAGATCGAATTCAAGGTCAAGAGTATTGATCTTTCAAAGAATGCAAAGTAGACGAACTTTCGAACGAAAAAGAATGTAATCTTCTCGCTCTGTTTCTTCTTCTCGTTGTGTAGATGATTTACGAACAGAAACTCGTCATTCTCTACATAATTCTCTACGCGTGATAGTTCACATCTTCGTTTCTTTATCTCATCGGCATCATTCGTGACTAGCAGAGACTTCGATCTTTCGAATCTCGCTCTTGCAATCGTTGACTTTGAACATTGCTTTAGAGCGATAATCTCGAGGAACTCGAAATCTAATCGATCAGTCAGATCAGCAAAGTCGCGCAGCATCGTTTCATCTGTGTTGATCATCAGTCTCGTCAGAAGCTCTTTCTCTTTGAGCTTTCTAGACATTTGAAGATAGTGACGCATGGCATAGGCATGCAACTGTCGATAGCTCAGATTCACTCGATTCGTCAAGCTTGTCGAGCTACACGTAAAGCTGAATTTCGTGATCTGAATGACAGCTCGATCTGCTCTTTGATTTGCGTCGCAAAACGCCTTTTTCAGCGCGATGAACACGATGTCCCGAGAAGATAGACTTATCAATCATTTCACGCAATTGACGCACGCTTTCAGATATTTGACGTTCTTGAAGAAAGTAAACAGAGAAGAAATCAAATCGTCGACGGCTTGCAGTCTGCCTCATATTGTCACACGCTCTTGCTCGCTAAAAGCGTCGAATATTTTCCCTTCTAGCACTTGATCTCGTAAAACTTTGACATTCAGCGTCGATAGTCGTGATGCTTTCAGCTTCAGAGCTTTCACTGTGACTTGATTCATCTTTTGCATCGCGTTCTTGTCTCGCTGAAGTAGCGTCTTTCAGACCTTCTTGATATGCTTGAGATAGCACAGACTTTTCTATCGAAGAATAAGCAAATCAGAGCACTCGTCGAGTATCTGCTCATCTCGTCACATTTAATGATCATAATTGTGTGTAGTGTGCTATTTCTTCAACCCTCTCAAAGATCAGTGATATTCAACAGAGCATCGCAAGTCGCGATCAGCTCATCATGTCGAAAAAGCTGTCTCAGACATCGCTTCTCGTGCGCAGTCAGACGATTTCACCATCGTCGTTCGAAGCTAAGATTGCGTTGAAAGTGATACTGACGTATCTTGCGGTAGATCTCGTCGTCGACTGGCTTTTCTTCGTTGAAATACTCCTCGATCAGATATGTTTTCAGCTCGCGATCGATGTCTGTAAAAGATAGAGATCAGAAGCGTTGATTTTGAGAAGAGTTCTATCGTACCTGCGAGATAAAGATTCACTGTTCATCATTTATTCGCTGAAGAAAGAACTTCTTTTCCTGCCTGAATTCTGTGTCGTCCGTGCAGACATTTCAGCTGATAGTCGGTCGAAAAAACTAGCTTCGGATATTCGCTCTTCGATTTAGTCAGCAATGCTTTCGCTGAGATTTCTGAAATCAGTATAGCAGCATCGAGGTGTTGCTGATCAACAACAGCACAGATGTGATTATGTATGTCAAGTCGACGACATTCTTTTCGAAATATCGATTTCAATCTCTCTACGTTCATGCTATCGAGCTTCTCTGACTCGTTTCATCGAAAATGCAGTCACTTGAGCCTGACGCGAGTCGTTTCTTTGTACTTGAGCTCTTTTTTCGCTTCGAGTCTTGACTCTTCGTCGTGCGCTTGAGCTCGTCACATTTCGAGAAAATTTACTTGATGAAGAATGAAAAAGAGACAGGTACATTAGAGTGTCTTGCGATCTGACAATGCTTGTACTTTGTATTGCGCGTCGTTTCTGACAGACTTCAAAAAGTGCTGCCATTCTCTTTCAGAAACTGTTTCTCTTTCTGTGCTTTAAATAATTTTCTGAACATTGTCAGTCTACTCATACGTCGCATTGTTTTCGACGTTTCATTCTCTTCTCGACTGTATTTTCTATTCAACAATCACATCAAATTTTCAAACATTTTCTCATTTCTCACGAATATTCAGCATGAATTTTCAATTCTTCAAGCGCGACATTCTGTTCAACATGAGAGATCTGAGAGAAGTCGAGCAGTCTACTTTGACTACAGAGTCTCGTGACAATGTCACAGAATCAGAACGACATTTTCAGAATCACTCAGTCTCTAAAAACAAAGATTCAAAAAGAAAAAGATCTCTCTCTTCGCAGAGAAATGAGGTAGATACAAGGCTTGAAATTCGCGAATATAAGAAAATGAAAAACGAATCTTCGTGAAAAAGCTACAGAAAGATCTTTCAGCTCAAGCTTGATCGTTTCATTACTGTTGCCGTTCGAAGAGAATTTCTTCGCAAACGTGTCGTCGTGAAAAGCTTTTCGAGATCAGACTCTCACGAGAAGCTTCACATGTTACATCACATTCGACACGACAACTTCGTTGCCGTTCTAGAATCTTTTAGTTTCGAGAAATTCTTCTATGTCATTCTCGAGCGTATGAACATCTCTCTTGTTCAGATCGTTGCTTCTTCTCTCTATCTCGACGAGCAAGAATTGACAGTCATACTCGAACAGATAGCTCTGACGAACGAAATGTCACGAAGAATGTGCTAATCGCAATAGATACTTGAGAATCTTGCCTATCTTATCTCTCAGGAAATGAAGCACGAGTCTCTCAGTTGCTCGAACATTCTTTTAAGCGTCGAAAAAGACGTCAAAATCAGTCGGTCTCAATCTCAGTTCACAGAAGACTTCGTTAACGTTACATGATAGCGAATCAAGAATGCTGTTGTCAGATCGCTTCGTCAGACGAGATCAGTATCAGAGATGTGAGAGCGCTCAGTAGAATCATGATGAAACTCATGCAGAAATGCATCAAAGACAACGAAGCTATCGATGTCGAGAATTTGAATCGTTGATCTTTCGACTTTGACGTCGTCGAATTTCTGTCGACGACGACGTCTGCTTCTTCGATAAACAAGCTAATGAAGATGAGCTGAAATCTAGTCGCTTCAATCAGAATCTAACATTTTCAGCATCGACTGCTTCAGTGTGATTGACGAAAGAATTGACTCGAGTGAATGATGAACTGAGCTGAAGTCTTCGCGTGAAGACTTCACAAGCCAGTATAGAAGATTCTTTCTAGAGTTTCGCAAATATCTTCGCATGTCAATCTAAAATTATAAAATCTCAGTTTCTGAACTTTTTGCGTCGGTTTAGTGTCAGTTGAAATTCAATTCGTTTCTCGAAACGAATTCTAAATATAGCGCATCATCGAAAATGGTGACAATTTGACTCTGCTCTTATGAATCATCATTTTCTGCTTCTTTTCTAATACTCTTGATGTTCTCTCTTCTTCTCAACTTTTGCTACGTTTGTTCTCACGATCAGTTCTATTCAATCTCAGTTTCACGTATTAAAAGAATCTTGACGTCTCGATACATTGCTTTATTTTCTTCGAGTCTTTCTTCTTATCACTTCTTTGATTCGCTTCGATTTTCCATCTCTTCTCTGTAATACTGCTTCGACTTCGTATTCTCATGAATGTCATTCAGATATACGCTACTGTCGCGAGCGACTTCTTCTTTGTCTTCATTATTGTTAATCTTCTTTCTCATACAGTGCAATTTCGGGAAAAGATTTCTCTTCTTACGTTCAAGCATCTTACTTACTCGTACTTTCTGAATCGTCATCGACTTTTGAGTTCGTGAAGTCGAATCAACGTTCTGATTCAGCTGATCTACATCACAATCAATGTCTTCTGTCTTAGCTTTCGAGTTTTCACGATCTCTAAAGCTGGTCTTCAAGCCGGGAATCTATCGCTCGTCAACATGATTTCGCTCTTTGCAGGCACTCATCTTAGTTTTCTGACTGATCTTCTCGATTTTTCTTTGAATTCTTATCGACGCGTTCATCGTTCGGCGAGATTGATGACGTTCGCGCTCATTCTCTTTCACGTACTCGTCGTCGTGATCAATCGAACCACTTTCTCGTTGAAAGTATCAGAGCATCTATTTGAACTGATAGTTAGTCTTCGTTGCTGCTTTCATCGTCGTTTCTAACTAATCATACTCAGGCCGGATCATCGCTGTGTGTTCTTCTACTACTCTCGCATTCTCTATTGCGTCGATCGTTCTACGAAATCTTTCTTCGTACACATCAAGCGTTGATCGCGCTTTCTGCCTGTTTCATCTGGCGTCATCTGTTCTTCAAGTCGCTTTTCTCTCGCATGTACATCTATATCTCTGCTGCGCTGTTTCTTTTCACATCTGTTGTTCAATGCATCAGTGTACTGTGACGAAGCGAGACGTTTCGTCACGATCGCGCCCGAGCTCTCATTAGTCACGCCTATGACACTGTCAAGATTAGCATCAATCTTTCTCGATCACTGAAGATCAAAGCTGAGCAATACATCAATCTATGAATTTCTTTCGTCAGCTTCTGATCTTTCGTGCAGAGTCATTCTTTCGTGATGATCTCTTGAGCACACGAGAAGCAGAATAGACTGAATCTTTTCGTCGAATCTCGTAAAGAACTGACACGGGAACTTCTGTATCACGTCGAGATCGACGAGAACGAGGGCGCGACTGATTCTCGTTTGATACTATTCAGTGAGTCTCATGAAATTAGTGCTTCTGTGAGCGAGTATGAAAGCGTTCTTCTGATAGTCGCTGAGTTCGGAATGACTGCACACTTGTCGTATCTGAAACAGCTGATTCATGATTATAAGACTCGCAAGGCTAGTACTCTTCGAATTCGTGTGGTTTGACAAGTACAACACATCGATAAGCATGAAGCGAAATTGAGAATTCACTGATGAGAAACTTACAAGAACAGAGACTGCTCTCGCAGTGAAGCCGCTGCTTAATAATGTCTTGAAAGGCGACAATCTGAATAAGATGACGTTCATCGATGCTTTGCGTTTGCTTCACTGACATGCAGAGTAGATTCTCTTCATCTCAATCTTTTCGATCTATTTGAAAAAGAACAAAGTGTCTTTTGATCGACGTGAGACTGTTTATCGAGGATTCGCAGATTTGCAGAAGATTTTACAAACAGAGGTGAACATGAGACATTCAGAGGATATCGAGATCGCGCAAGAGAACGCTGAGGATGCGCAAGAATTCAGCGAGAAGATGCAGAGTGAAAAGAAAAAGATGCTGGTGATGAGTAAGTACTATTCGCTCTTTGCGTATCAAGACTGATCGTGATTTAGTATTCGAGATCGATAAGCAGCGAGATGATCTACGAAGTCTTGTACGTGATTATTTGAATGATCGAATAAAATTGCTGAAATTGAAATATCAGTCTTCGAAGCGATAGGATGATTGCGTACTATTTATCAGGATAACAGAATTGAGTAGCAAGGGCTTGGGTTTTTGTTATTGCTCATGATGTAATATTTACAATAGAATCAAAGAAAATCGATCACATGTATTCGAAGATGAAATACGTATTGATTCAAAAATCATTCCTGTACGACCTTCATTAAATGTACAAGAGGGAGAAAAGATAGAAGTGTCTAATACATTGATCTTAAGTAATGGAGTGTGTTTCTACAAGTGTCTTGATACATATGATGTCTCAAGATGTATAATATCTTTCTACATGTTTCTTAATACATATAGTGTCTCATGACATATGTCTCAAGACGTATAATGTCTTTCTACATGTGCCTTAATACATATAGTGTCTCGTGACATATGTCTCAAGACGTATGATGTCTTATGACAAGTGTCTTCAGGCATATAGTGGCTCAAGACACACAGCGATTCAAGACATAGTGTCTCAAGACATATAGTGTCTTACGAAAAGTGTCTTACGACATGTTTGCTTACTCACGAGAAGTCCCTACACACTTTGTGCTAGTTTCCCAAGCCTCTTTAATTCAAAAGATGATTTAAACTTCTATTAAGCTCTATATTACAGTAGATGAATAGACCAATCTTGCAATATTGATGTTATGCTTGTGATGTTCAGCAATAGATACATTGAAAGTCTCGATGATGCAAATCGATTGTAAGTTCTGCAAAAGCAAACGTCAAAGGCTAAAATAGATACGATCATTGTACATTTAATGATCTTAGTAGCTTGCACATTTACTGTCAACCCACTTCTAATTATTCGCTTTGATTTTCTTGTTTCTTCTCGCCTGTCTTACTTCTCTTTACACTCTGTCGTACTCGTCGTCGTCGTCAGTTTCATTCTCGTCTTCATTCTCGTCTTCATTCTCATTCTTATTCTCATTCTCGTCGTCATTATTGTTGTCGTCATCGTTCTTGTACACATACACATACTTCTCATTCTCATTCTCGTCGTCGTCCTCATTCTCATTCTCGTGCTTGTTCGTATTCTCATTCCTTTCATGCTCATTCTTGATCTCGATCTTTAGAAGCTGATGTATTTGTGTCTGCAATATCTTCTCGATGACTTCGCAGTAGACTGACGACGCTCGATTCTTGACCATCGCTAATGTCATCTCTAATCAATCAACTTGATTAAATATTGACTCTAACATTCTTTTAAGTTTCGTCGATGAGACATTCAAAGATGAAGTCGGCGAAGAATGACATAGGCTAGAAGATGAAGAAGCGTTGAAGAAGTGATGATATGAGTCGAAGTTTCTTTCTCTTCGCTTGATTTCATATTTCGTCGTGAGCATTATGTTGTCATCTGTTTCAAACGCGAAAAATGATCGCTTGTTTGTCTTGTAAAGCGTAGAATAAGAAGTGAGCGGATAAGCTTTCATGAACTGATCTTTATCATTGAGATCTTGTTGAAGGGGAAAAGGTGAAGTATGAAAGAATTCATATGACAGAGCATTCGCGCGATCGATGTTCAGCTGATTCATTGATGCTGTAAGTCAATTTTCTGAGACTTTCTGCGATACAGAGTTAACAAGAAAGAGATTGAATGATTTTGCTGTATCTTTGATTCTCTGTTGTATCTTTATGATTCTTTATCTTCTTCAAATATAACGGCTTCCCCCTTTTCAAAATGAGGCATCTCACTTCAGATATGACGGTCCTCTCTCTCAAATATGTTCTTCTCCTCAAATTATGACAGATCTCTTCAGATATGACTTGTTGCGCTGACTTTAAAGTCGTCGACTTCGTGACTTGATATGTGTCTCAGCAGAATACTTTCAGCTATTTCACAGTATTCGCAGTGAAAAAGCTGATCACACATCAAAGTCAAATCGATCTTTGTCAGCGAGAAGAAGAAGAAGCGAATCAATTCTTCTTATCGAACTTGATGCGATTGACGATGTTTGACATTCTTTCGAACCTACTTTCGTAAGTCAAAGTTCTAGTGATATCTTCATCGTAGTCACATGTTATCTACATAAACATGTAGAATCTCACTGACAAACTCTCAGCTTATTTGTCATCATTCTTCTTCCAATCTTCATCTTCTACAAAGCGCTTCGTACTTTCGACTCGACTCAGCTAACATCATGACTCATGTACTGAGTCGTCATCTCCTGCTTCAACCTTATTGAATTCTGAACATGGTTCATTTTTTCCTGATAATCACTCTTCGCTCACCTTCTCTCTCAATCTCAACCCCAATCTCAAACTTTATCAAACCCTCTCTAATCTTGCATCTCTACCCAGGTTTCCCTTCTACGCCTATCTTCGTCTCTTCCTGCTCTTCTATCTCGTTCTATTTCAAACTCAAGATGCTCGCCTTTTATATCAATTCTATATACAACTCTTTCTCGCTCAGCACGAAGTCGACATCGACATCTTCATCTCTCACGCTCGCAATCGCGTCAGAGCAGTCGATCTGCAGTATCTCAAGCAGGTCATGAACTTTGTGAAAGAAAATCTTCTGGAACTACAGTCGATAGCGCAGACTTTCTCTTCAACAAGCGAAGATAGATCTGAAAGTGAATAGTTTCTTTGCTGTCAAAGATTATGTAATACATCTTGTAAATTCAGTTCGAAATTGAATACGAAGTGATATTAAATTTAGAACATAACACATCATTCATATACTTGATGAATCTCATCAACTTGTCTGTGATTTTAACCAATTAGAAAGCGAGACAAACAGCAACGAGTCATGAGCTGTATTCTACAACTTTCCGCTCTCAATTATAATGTTCGCCTATCTAGCACTTGATTTTCATTGCAATGTAACGTTATTTTTCTCACAGCATGCTCGAAACATATCGTCTATTGTGAACAGACGAGGCGCGATGCTGTCGCAATGCCTGCTGACTTTCAAACGTGCGATCACAGTTATCACACTCGTATGATGAAGAGTAAGCGAAAGAGTTGAGATGCTGATTCAGATTCTGTTGACTTTCAAACTCGCGATCGCAGTCGTCGCACTTAAACACTGAAACGTGAAGAGAAGAGTTGAAATGTTGTTCAAGAATCTCTTGACTATCGAAAGAATGATCACAATCATCGCAGTCGTACGATAAAGCGTGAACGAGAGAACTGAGATGTTGATTCAAGATCAGTTGGCTATCGAACTCGCGATCGCATTCATAAGAAGCAGCGTGAGCAGAGAAGTCGAGATGCTGCAGCAGAGATATTGATGTGTTGAAACGTCTGTCACAAGCAGCGCAATAATGAGACATGTTCAAAAATCTAGTCAGTCTTTAAGATATACTAGGTTGAAGATCAACAAGAGAAACAGCATCGACATCGAGAAGCAGATTTATATTTATTTCGCCTTGTACGGATGATTTCTGCACAAAACACGTGTACTAATTATGCAAATGTTATACATCTTGTAGTTTATGCAGTTTCATGAACAGAATCACGACTAACAAGACTGATCGATCACTTCTTTCATCATTCTCTTTCAACGTTAGCAAAACACTGATCTTAGAAGAGTTTATTTCGCTAACAAAACACTGTCAACTACGATACTATTTTCGATCACTGCCTCTCGTTCGCTTCATCGTAAGGCTTGCAGCTATTTCTTTCCCCAGATGTTATTAGCATCTTCACGATATGCCTGATCGTAACGCGTAAGTGCAGAGTTTCTTGATTAGATCTTCAGACGAATACAATTTGAGTAATCAGGCATATCTAGCAAGAAGTCTTGTTTCGATTTTGCACACGACGAATGTACACGCGACAATAGATGCAAATACAGTCATGAATCGATCTTCAGAGCATTGTCGAGATTCTGCTCGTTCTATCTGACATCTAATGAGTGCTATAGAGGGAAGCAATGTAAATTCTTGCATGAACTGAGCATGAGAAAAAATGATATCAATGCACTATCACAGACTATTTCTAGGCCTCGAGAACGGTTCGGAATCGAGTCTAGCTTTCGCGAATGAACTTACCTCATATCAAAACGCAATATCTATTCGCGATTTCTAGTCGTAGATACTGAGAGATTCTTCAAAATGAGATGAGATCTCATGAATCAAGAAAATATCGAAACGCGTCAGCAAATCATCACGAAGCTGGCAACGAAAGAGAAGATTGCGATGATCAAGACTCTGATAGATCTAGCGATTGATTGCTCAATAGAAGAGATGACGATTCGTATTTTCAAAGAGAGAACTTTTTCGTTCTTTCAAATCATTTCTCATTCGAATGTTCTGTCATCTCTGATTTTGAAGACTTCACTCGACATCATCTGCACATTTCTCTTTGATTCGAATGATCTTCGTGCAATCGATCTTTTTAAAGTCACAGCAGTTGCTCTCACTGCTCTTGCTTTAGTAGAATTTCTCAAAGATGATGAGTTGTCTTCAATTGCGTTGACGGCGAGTTTGATCGTGCTGCAGCGAATCGTGAACTTGAATCAAAGCGCTCAGATCATCGCGAATTTCACGCCGATTGCGAACACTATCTCGATCTGTATTTCGGAACAATTGTCTCTGTATGTCGTGCGACGAAGTCTTGTCAGAATTCGACATCGTCTTGATCTTGATACTTCGATGACATCGTTCGAAAACCGATCAAACAAGCTACAGAATCATCGAGCTGTCTTCGAGTTGAGCCAGAATCTGCTCGGCATGTTATCCGAACAGAGTTCACGACATGATAACGATCATGAGAACATTCGCGACATTAAGATTCTGCCAATCGCTGAGAAGATTCAGTCCCATCGGCTAGAGTATCTATCTTCAAATGATCTCACCAGAAACCATCTTTCCGATCTGAAAGATTTACTCGACAGGCGATTTCGACTTCTTCGAGAAGATACAATTGACCAACTCAGAGATGCGATTCATTTAGAACTTGAGAGACTCAATCATCTCTCAACTGTTCAGTCAAAATCAAACAATGACGCTCGAAACATCACTTATCATAAAGTTCATCTGCTTCGATTGACATTCGACAGAAGAAAAGATCTTCAGATTGTAGCAGAGTTCGAACAGTCTTCTGCACTTCGTAAAAAGAATGCTGCACAGCGAGAGAAATGATGAAAAAGCAGCAAACAGCTACAAATTGATGCGTTGCTCTGCCTTGTCTCTTTTACAGGTAACATCATCTTCTTCTCTGTATGCGACTCAGTTTCAACGTCTTCGCTCAAGAAGCGAAATAATACAGAAGAAGAACTTGCAACTTCTTCGATCGATCTCAATACAGATTCTGAAAGAGCGATCGAACATTCAAGTCTTTTTAAGCACGCAGATCGAGCAACTGTGATGCTTAGCATGCTGAAAGACAATATGAAAGATGTCATCTGAATCAACAATCATCTCGAAAAGACTGACAATCTAAGACAATCTCTTGTTGAGTTTCTCGAAATTCTGTTGCCTTCTTTTCGATCAACGCTGCAGGCGCTTCAGCAGATGAGTCGCACTCTCGATCTTTCTTTTTTCGAATTCATCGCTTCAGTGACGCAAGATTCGAGAGTTGCGAATATTTCACCTCTCGCTTACTCACGAGAACGCAGCTTCATCTTCAGTCTGAACTCTTTGACTGAAGAAAAATCTCTGAAACTTAAGTCTGAAAAGCAGTTCGACTATCAAATGCTACGTAGCAAATTCACACTCGACGACGCGCAGCAGATCTTCATCGTTAATGCTCTGAGTCGCTGTCTTGTGCTCATTCAAGGATCGTCAGATATCGGGAAAAGCTATACAGGCGTAGCAATCATCAAAACTTTATTGAAAAATCGTAAGACAGCTAATCTTGATTCTATTGTTTGCGTATGCTATACGAATCACGCACTCGATCAACTTCTCGAGCATCTAGTAAAGAACGAAGTTGAGCAGCTGATTCGTTTAGGTTCGCGATCTAAATTCAAACTTCTTCAAGACTTGAACCTTCGTCATGTTTCTCAGCAAGTCGAGCAGACGAAAATCGAAGATTACGAGAAGTGACAACTTCATACGAAATTGAACAGCGAGCTAGCACATATCAAGGAAATTTTACAAGGACTGAAGAATTCGATCTCGTGAAGAAACATCAAAGCTTATCTGAAAAGACAAGACTCGTTCAGACACTTCGAACAACTGTTTGAGATGAGGTTTGACGAAGATGAATTTCGAACAGTGCGCGATAGAAAGTACAGTGTTGTTAAAAGCTGACTTAGAGAAGAAGCTCAGCGTCTTTGCTCGAATCGTCTCGTTACGAAGCTTTCAAACGTCTCTCTTCTGAAGATGTCTGTCTCTGAGCGAGAATCAATTCATAAGTATTGAGTTCAGCAACGCGCAGCTCAGCTGAACGATCTTCTACTTCACGTTCTTGAATTCTATCGCGATATCAAAGATGAACTCGAGAAGTGCTATCAGAAATTGAATCTTCGATGTCTTCTACGAGCGCACGTCATCGACGTCACAATCACAGGCTTGACAAGGAATCTAGAGATTCTTAGACGTGTGCAAGCAAAAGTCATGATGTGTGAAGAGGCAGATGAGATCTTAGAGGCACACACGCTCATCGCGCTTTTGCCTTCAGTCGAACATGCTATTCTTATTGAGGATCACGAGCAGCTTCGACCTCAGATCAACAACTACGAGCTTCAACATGATCATTTCAGGGACGGAAAATTCTCTTTGAACATCTCGCTTTTTGAGCGACTCGTTAAACCTCAGCTCGACTACTCGAAGATTTCATTCAGTTCACTGAAGATGCAGCGTTGAATGCATTCATCGATTGCAGAGCTTGTTAGAATCACGCTGTATTTCGAGCTACAAGATTACGCTTCGATGTTAGATTATCTCGAGATTGATGAATTGCGAAAGCGTCTCTTCTGGCTCAATCATCAAGAGAAGAAAGACTCATCGTCATCAGCTCAAATTATCTCATTCTCGAAGACTAACTCTTTTGAAGTAGAGATGATCGTCGCTTTGGTTTTTTATCTTGTACGTCAAGAAACTTATGAAAAAGATGATATTGCAGTTTTGACTTCATATTTGGAACAGTTGCAGAAGATCAAGCAGCGACTAAGATCTTCTTTCGAGATTGTGATCGACGATCGAGATCTTCAGAATTTGAAGATCTTGAGTCTGAAAGATGACAGCTCGAAGGCTACAACAGAGAGCGAAGTTAATATGCAGAAGACAATCTTACTCAATGCATTAAGAGTCGCGACTGTTGATAATTTTCAGAGAGAAGAAGCGAAAGTGATTGTCATCTCACTGATACGAAGCAACGACGAGAGAAAATGTGAATTTTTGAAAACTTCGAATCGCATCAACGTCTTGTTGAGTCGCGCTCGTCACGATATGTATATCATCGACAATGCTCAGATCACGAGTTCTGTTCTCATGTGAACCAACGTCATCTTCATTCTAGAGAGAGACAAAAACATAGATCAAACTCTAGCGCTCTGCTGTCTTCGGCACAAGGAGATCTCAATCGAGATATCAAAAGTTGATGATTTCTCTCTTCTCTCGTCGAAGGGTGACTGCGACAAGAAGTGTACTTCGAGACTACGTTGCGAACACGCTTGCATCAACAAGTGTCATGTCGATTCGCTACACAACGTCGTTCGATGTCTTGAGCGCTGTCAGAGAATCAAGAGAGGCTGTGAGCATTCATGCTTCAGATCGTGCGAAGATTCATGCGAGACGAAATGTTCAGTTCAGATTTCAAACATCGTCTTGTCTTGTGAACACATACGAAAGTGATTGAAGTGTCACAAAGCGCAAGCTTCGAAAACTGTATCATGTCGAATCAAAGTCGAAATGATCATGTCAAATTGCAAGCATCGAGTAAAGATTCGTTGCTGTGATCTTTCGCTTCAGAATGATTACTCATGTTCTGTCACGTGTGAAGTCGTTCTCGCCTGTGAACATGACTGCAAGCACGCTTGTAAAGACTGCAATTCAAAGGCCGATGATCAGATCTCTCAGAGAGCTCACGATATTTGTAAGACGCAATGCAGTAGATCGTACACGACATGTAGTCACGCATGTTTGAGTATCTGCCACGGCGACGATTCATGTCCGCTTTGCAATGAACCATGTGAGATTCGCTGCAGTCACTCACGCTGCAGTAAAAAGTGTCAAGAGTCTTGCATGTCATGTGTTGAAGATTGCTCTTGGTCTTGTTCACATCGTGAAAAATGTCAGATGTCATGCGCGATGTCTTGCGATCTTCTGCCTTGCTCGAAACGTTGCTCGAAGATTTTGAGCTGTGATCATCGATGTTCGTCTGTCTGTGAGAAGATTTGTTCAGATGTTCAGCACTGTCAGGAGTGCGTCGAATCATCGATCAAGAAGATGATGATTGATTACATCATGAAATTCAGCTATGCTGAGATTGATCTCGACGAAAGCTCTTGCATTATATCATCATGTGGTCACATCCTCACTCTGGAAAGCATGAACGATCACATGAGTATCTCGAATTATTATACTCTCTCTGATGAATCAGATGGCGCAGGCTCGATTGTGGGGCTAAAGTCTAGCTCGGAATCATTCTCTATCGTCGAATTAAAGAACTGCTCGATGTGTCGCTGTTCTCTTCGAAACATCAATAGATATGATCGCATAGTTCGACGAGCGTGAATTGACGAGACAACAAAAAAGTTTATTGTATGAACAAATATACAATTTGTTTCTTTGATTGCTAGAATGAAACGAGAAGAGATAGAGCTTCGAGAAGGCGAAGCGAAGAGTCAAGATTCTACGCAGCAATTATCTTTCACGTTAGAACTTCTCTCTCTGAAGCCTATTCAGCTGAAAGAATCTCGCGATCAGCAGATTAAGAATATCATCAATTTCACTAGATCAGATGCAAGATTCAAGAGCATCTTGAAGCTTCGAAAAGAGATAAAGCAGTTTCTCAAAAAAGTCGATGAAGCGAAACAATCTCTCAGTCGCATTCACAATCTTGTGCAGAATGCACGCAGACATCGCGAAGTGAATACTGAGATTTTCTGCGAATCAAATGTTCTTCAAGTACGAAATCGCCTCTTGACAACAGTCTTGCTACTTCGATGCGATTACGTCATTCTTCTCGAATTTCTAATCACGAGTCGAGAAAATCTTCACGTCAACTTAATCAGTAACAGAAAAGATTGCGAGACTCTAGTCGAAGAATCTCAGGCAAGACAGCAGTCAGCGAACGCGATTGAAGAGCTACTGTATTGAGCTCGTTTCGTTGCTCTCGAACGTGATCGCTCGAAAGCGAAATCAGTCATTTCTGAACTTCTCATTCAGGCGAGAGCACATCTTCAAAGAGTCAAAAGTGTTTGCACAGCTTATTCTGATCAAATCGCTGACATGTTGACTGAAGTTGAGAATGTGAAGAAGATGCTGCGTGATTCGATCTTCTACGCATCGATGAGTAACGAAGAAAAGACAGTCGTGTACGCAGCGATGTCGCATGATTTTCGTGATACAGAACATTGATATTACTGCGCAAACGAGCATTCTTTCACGATTGAAGATTGCGGCATGCCGATGCAGACATCTCAATGCCCGCAGTGTGATTCTTCTGTCGACGATCACAATCATCAGACTGTTGAGAGAGTCACACGAGCGACGAACCTGAAGGCACAATTCAGTGAATCGACGATCAGGCGTTAGAATTAGCTGCAGTCTTTATAACTTCGCAACTGACGCATTCTGATATTTCGATCACGAAGGTTGTGATGAGATTGTTCATTGACTTTAGAATGAATTCTTTTGTGTACATATACAAATGAAATATGTTTGAGCATCGAAGACAGGTACTAAAAAGTAGAGACGAAATAAGACAACAGATTATTTATAAAAAGCAATTCTATTGTTTGACGTTAGACGCAAAACTCTCGTGCAAAGCTAAAGTAACTAACTTGACATAAAATCAACGTCGATGACAAGTAGAGTAGAAAGAGAGAATTTTAGAAGGCAAAAGTAATTTTCTATCAAGTTTCTTTCTTTTCTTTTCGATGACAGAACGGTCGCTGCGAAGATTTTACTCAGACGATTCTCGGCTGAAAGGCTCAATAACATTTCGTAGTGAAAGAAACACGTCGAGAAACTAGACACGAAGATTAATCTGATGCATCTTGACGATATGACTCTTGAAAGTCATCACACTTGGCAGAATTAGGCTGTTTGCCTTACACGTCGAATGTTCGCAATTGATCTCATCATTAGATGCATACTTTCGTAGATGCGTCTTCTGAACATGTTTCATCATCTTATTGAATCTGCAGTACTCGAATGTCCGATTCTCATAGAATTTGCGTTTCTCGTCAAGGCAGAACGAGCATTGAATTGATCTGCAGATCAAGAGAAAGTAATCTGTCGTGTTCTCTTCAGAATTCTCTGCGAGATCTTCTGAAGAATTCATCAGTTTCTTTGATTTGAAAGTAGATCTTGATCTATCTCGACGCTGACTTTCTTGTCGACGGCACAACGCTGCTCTGACTTTGATGATCTCGATGCTTCGAACGTGCTTCTCACGATCTGTCAGATCGATCACAGATTCGCAGATCAATCGAATCACGACATCTCGCTTCGAAATATTGTATTTGAGAGATCTCGTCAGTTCGACGTCTTTGACAGACGCTGAGATAGCGATGTCAGCAAACTGAGCTTCGAGCGTATCTGTATCGACGTTTCTAAAATGTCGCTTTCGGACTTTGTCGATCATTCTACTTCGACGATTCGTTTTTTCACGATGCAAGACAGCATCGACATCTTTCTTCTTCTTTACTCATGAATTCTCCCGTGAAGCATGTTTCACGAGCTCATACTTGACTCTGATTTTGACGATGAGTCTCTTGCTCTTGCTGCTAAGACGAATCACTCGCTTGCTATTAGCAAGCTTCTTCGAAAGCTCGTTGAACAATTCGATCGAGACGCTAGAATCAACAGTTAATGTCATCAGTCTGGCTAGCTTTTGTACAATCTCGTCGAAAGAGCGATCTAAGAAGACAGTCTGCGTGTTGAATCAAATCTTTCGATCGAGATAGTAACGAACGACGTTCGATTGATGATCGAAGATCTGATCTCTTATGAAAGAAGACGTCTTATCTGTGTCAATCATTTGACATCAGTATTGACGTCTGCATATGAGAATAGAAGAGAGAAACAGATGAGAAGAAGACGACTTACTATTGACGGCATTGACTAAGCCACGTCGAGCAACATACTGAGTAAAGAAATGCTTCAGACCCGATTTTAAGTCAAGTCGTTTTAAGTAACGAAGTCATGTACTAGAACGCAAAGATTTCGTCTTCGATGTGCGATACTCATTCGCGACGCGCTCAGACTCACGAAAGACTGATTGATTCAGAGCATCGACTTTAATTTTCAGCGTGAGAGACTTCTTGACAGCTGATGACTTGACTCGAAATATGTAGCTGACATCTCTCGTCGACTCGATCACAAAGACGTCGTCATGAAGTGTCATGAAAAGTAAATGATCGACGAGACAGAGGAGCGAATTTTTCTCTCTTTCGACGACAAATGTTTTTCTAGTAGATAAGAGATTATTATAATATATTGAACGTAGATAGCTGCACTGCTTACTCTCGAGAGCGATTGTCTTCTTTCTTGATATGAATGAGCGTGATCTTGACGAAAAGAATGTTGAGCTTCTCTGAGATTGAGTTGAAAACAATAATAAAAGTGATATGTCTTCAAAGCAAAGATCTAGTTTTCTCAAGATCCGCATCGAAACCATCGTCGATGTCATCATCGCTTTCGCTATCATAGTCTGTGCTGTCATCGTCATCGTCATCGCTATCAGCGTTCGAATTCGAATTGACGAGGGTTGCTTGCTCTTCGTTTCAGTCACTGTTCATCGCAACATCTTCGTTCGAATCGCTAGTTCCTTGTTTATCGTTGCTAGCACTGAGATCGCTATGAATCTTGACGCGTTCATCGAGCTTGATCGCGTTCTCATCGTCTTCGAGTTTTAGTCTTGTGTCGAACATTGAGATCGATCTGCAGTCAAAGTACGCAGTCATGAGCAGACTCGTGAGAACTTGATTTCGTTGCTGCTCGTCTGAAAAGATCGAATCGTCATGAACTCAATGATAAAAGAGTACATAATATAAATCATCAACGCTCATGATCGTCTTTCTCTTCGAGAGTCTGCGAAGCTTGTATTCGTTCACGAGCGTTTTCTTGTACTGTTAACGACTCAAGATCAGCTTAGACCTGCTTTATATCTTGAGCTGAAATGTTGTCACTTACGTTGATCACGTCTCTTCTGATGCTGTCATTCAGCGAACGATCGATTTGATAGAAGATGTGCATGTTCAATACTCGTCAGTAGTTATTGAGACTCTCGCTGACTCTCACTCTCGAGTAGCGATCTAACGTTCATCGCAAGAATGTCTTCAGATTCTCGACTTGTGCGTTTAAGAAAAAGCTTTCGGAATTCTGTTCAATCTTCTGACAAAATCTGATCGCAAATCAATTAGGTTCAGAACTTTACTTCGATCGAGAGTACAGTAAACAACTGATCTGTTTCATTTCTTTGAGAGTGATTTCTTGCTCTTCTTTGTATTATCAGCGTGCTTCGATTCTGTCCGATCTTTTGCTGTCAGCTCTTGGCGAAGATTCTGATAGTAACTCGACGACTGCTTGTCAGCGTTTCGACGTGCGCGCGTAGCTTTGTCAACGGGCATGATTCTTAGCTGCTGTTATGAAGGGCGAGCACAGCGTTGCGATCGAGAGTAGAGAATAAAAGAGACTCTGAGCTGTGAGAGCTTGACGGTATAAGGAACGATGACAGTACTCGAGGCATATGACGGAAATACAGTTCTGCTTTACCAGTGGAGCGAGGTAAAGAGCAAGAAGAATATCATCGAAGAATGTCATGTCGATATTTATGTTGACTGCTCACACTGAAATCCTTCGGATGGGTTGAGCCAGAGATGAAGCACAATCCTGGACAGTGGACCTCGAACTTTCAGATCCTTGTTTCGCCGCTGCGATCGCTTGACCCTTTCTGCCCCCTCAGTCCTCGGTGTTCTGGCAGCATAAAGCGGCTTCAACACCTACCAAATCTGGACGCCAGAACATCAAAAGGTAGATACTAATTGTTATCAAAAACAATCCCAAATACGAAACCTATAGACAGTAGTTAATTTTTTTTCAGGTGGCAATTTAACGCCTAAATCTCCGTGGACGAATTAATGCATCAAAAATCTCTCCTTACGCCCATTGCGTTCACCTCTCTCTTCTCCAGCGCCGAGCGCCCATTCCACCTGTCCCCTCCCTCAGAACGAACCAAGAAAGAAAATTGGTAGGAGAAAAGGAGCAGGCTTTTGTCTTCTCTAGTTCCCATAGCCCTGATGCCATTCATCCTTTGCCTTTTAGGTTCCTTTAAAATGATAGAAGAGTTGGACGTCCAACTAGACCGGACATCCTGCCGGACAGCCCTACCAAATGGCCTCCAAGAGATCCCTAGAAATTAAGAAACTTTGGAGTTGGCTTTTAGCAAGGCCTCTGCCCGGTAGGATGTCCGATCCGGTTGGACGTCCAAACTCTTTTAAAACGCGTTGCCTGACTGTTCCAACCTGCCTTTGAACATTTCGCAGTTGCCATACCGAGGAACCAACACCTTTGGCAAAGAAATTGCGCGTATCTGGAGGGACACTGGGTATGAACTTCCCCGCCGATCCTCAACATCTATGTTCCAAAGGTAATATTTCGCTCCCGAGGTCCATCAGGGCATCTCGTATCAGAGACAATCCTATGGATTCCTGCTGCTACTATCCTAAGACGGGTTTGTCCCTGTTATCTACCGGAGTCTCCATCGCTGGTTTGAAAACTTGACTCCTCCTCTGTTGGTGCACTCGTCCCTTTTTAGATATCAAATCATCGACCTGGTCAACCACGTTTGAAGGCCAAATAGGATGGTAGACGCGATTGAACAGCTATTGAACCGGCTGGACTCGGATGGGACTTGAGAACAAATAGAGAATAGGAACTGCATGTTAATTCTGAGCTTATGTCATTTCATCAACTCTTCTAATCTGAGGGAGCTTCTAAATCCCAAGGTATCACTGCTATCTTATGGGACTAAGACGAAGGCGAACATGCAGAGCTTCTGTCTTTGTAAGGTTCTTTGCCTCTTTCCCCTTTGACTTTCTTCCCCCTGGCCCCTCTCCCCTTTGCATTATTCCCGTGTGCCCCTTTTCCTTTTGCCTCCTTCCGCCGAATTTTGCGATCCCGATCTGTCATGGTATGATACGGCACGAAGGGTATTTGAGGATCGACCGGCACGAAGTGCTTCAGAGGGTATTTCTTGCCTTTGACAAAGCAACATTTCTTACAAACATGAGGCGATGCGACGTATTTGCTAGTCGCAACCTCATACCTGCAAGTAAGGTCCGCGCGTTTGGTATTATCTGATCTACAATCTTGACACCAAACCTTCACCTGCAGAGCCTCACCTCTTGTAACGGTAGGACTTCTGTGTAAATCGCGAAGGAGGGCATCCTCGTGTCGTCGCATTTGCGCCTCTGGTGTATCTTGTGCTGCTCTTCCAAGTCGGGACATTTGCCGGAGTATAATGCTACAAATGCTTTCACCAGGAGAGGTTCTTAGTTTGTTCAGAGATTCTTCGCTGTCTAAATTCTGACCTTGAAGCCATCGGTGGACTGCGCTAGAAAGGAGTTTAAAAGGGCGAGGTTCTTCACCAGTTAATTCAGCATAGCAATCTCGAATCATCTCAGACAGGGCTGTCGGCCTCGGGTTTCTACGGAACTGTCGGAAGTAAACCGGCTCAAAATCAAAGCCCGTCAATGCACCTGCCACATTCCAGGCTGAGTCGAGCATGAGGCCCACAGCGAAAGCATTTTGCCTGACCAGACATTCAGGATGATAGCTGTACACGATAATTCTTCGAACGCTGCTGCCATGGTCGTCAAGTTCTATACTGACAGGGACATCCACTTGGTCCAAATATATTCGGAAACCGATCAGACGCCCACGCTTAATAGTCTTGTATCTATCCCTATTCTGTGAACCACAAATCACCAAAACTTTCGCTTCGCTGCTCTCGAAGACCCAGTCGGAACTCTTCATGCATGGCTTTTTGCTCGGGTGGCCAGTAGTTCATGGGAACGTGGCCCTTCTTTCTGAGCTGCTCTTCAAGGTTGTCCTCTCGGCGCGCGTATGTATCCAGCCAAATGACACCCTCAATCGGGGCGCCTTTTGCCATCAGTAAAGGCGTAAGAGGACTACCTGGATCAGCAGCAGTTCCAAAAGCAAGATCTGAAATTGTGTTCCTAGTTGGCCAGTGCAACTTCATCCCGAGCCGATCCCTAGGCTGACCGGTGGGGGAGACAAGGTGTTCCATCGGATGGCCAAACTTGTCGCTTTCCTGAATAGCAAATTGCTTGAACTTCTCCCCGAACAGGTTAGGGCCAGCTGAGGCTAAACCAAGTCAATACGAAATTTTCCGATGAATGGAGGTTTTTAACATACCTAATCGACTTGGTTCTGTTGTAAGAAATGTTTTCACTTTCTCTCTGACGTTACTTGGGCACGCATTATAGAAAGCTTCCCTATAACATTGGGAATCATATTCATGATTTACAGTTGCGCCCAAGCTTTGGCCTGGCTGTGCGTCATTTGATCCACGAGGACCCTCCGTACTAGAAGGCGTGATCAGTAAATTCGAGGCCTCCGTTTGACTCGATGATTGCTTGTGCTTTCCACTCCCGAACGATCGTATTATTTGTCTGATAAATCGTGATATATTTGCGTCGCTAGGGTAGTGTTTTGGAGCTCCTCCGCAATTCGCCATCGACCGGTACTGTGTGTTCTTCTTCTTGTCTTCCATTCCCTCTTCTTCTTCTCACACCTCACACCTCACACCTCATACCCATCCTCCCGAAACTTTTTATAAAAATCCAATAATTCTCTCATCTTTATTATCTATCATCCTTTTCTTTTACTTCCATCTCTTAAACCCCAAAACCTCAAACCTCCACACACTCCCCCCTTCCCCCCCAGCCCATCCCCTAAAATCTCAGAGGAGACTAAACCAAAACATTCTCACACCCCTTCGATTTATCCCATCTCTTCGTAGAAAGTGAAAAAAAAGGAAGATGCGATTCCATCAAGAAGAAAAGTTACAATTCGAGACATGTGTCAAAGAAGGGGATGTGAATGGTACAAAAAAAAGAATACGGATACGGATACGAATACGGTAGAGAAGTCGGTGGTGGAGAGAATGAAAAGGGATGTTTGTTGGAGAAAAGGGGGGGGAGGTTGGAATGTTGGGAATGTTAGAAGGGCGGGTGCTTGATGTGGGATGGGATGGGATGGAGTATGGTAGATGGTATGGTGTAGATTGTGATGGCTTGATGGCTTGATGGAATTCTTGGTGGTTTTTTGTACGGGTTGGAAAGTTTTTAATGTCCATGGTGAGGGTAATGATGAAGTTCGTGAGAAGGATAACGAGTGAATGGT
>JAABUY010000383.1_pt1 | contig 80758 bp, 78 predicted proteins | sample 5560271 | NCBI WGS metagenome assembly JAABUY01 (sample SAMN10711886, study PRJNA513374) | rock metagenome | isolation source: Antarctica rocks | place: Antarctica: Victoria Land, University Valley | reverse complement strand
ACTCATCATCAAGAAAATAGTACTTCTGAATATTTTCATTCAAGAAGATGTGAAGATACAGTTAAAATGCAAATGATGCATCTTCTTCTTCACAATGATTTCAACAAGTGATAGCATCGCAATAACGTAATATCACAAAGATTAATGAAATCAATGATGAAAAAAGTACAGAGAATGCGTTGCAGATATTAATGCAATCTCAGCACAAAGATTGCATCTGAGCAATAAGATGATAGTAAAGATGTGTAATGATTTTCAGAAAGCAGAAAGCATTCTTGCAATGCATATCAGAATCAAACGCATAGATCTGAATACTTATTTGCACTCTAGAAACGTTTCAGACATGAATAGTTTATGATGCAACTATAAATGAAGTCATCAGATAACGAAGCATGTACTCATGCATTGCTTGAACTGATTGCATCTGCGATCAAGAATGTTACAAGATACTGATTTCTTGAACTATTGAATAATCATCATCATCACGAAGAGTCTCAGAGCAGTAGCAAAGATGATGATGAAAATGAAGCTCTTGAAGCAATTTAGAATGATTAAAACACTCATTTTCTAACGTGCAATCAACGTGAACAAATTTGATACATAGTCTCAAAACTCACTGTTTCAACTGCATGAAGCAGTTGTATAGACTGCAAGTGATTTTCTATCTCAGAGAGTTTTATTCACTTAATACAAATAGCGTAAAGTCTTTCATGAGTCAATCTAATCAATGTCATAAGAATGTATGAATTTATTATTATTATATCATGAATTATTTCATGTTCAACTTGACAATGCTTGATAAACTCTTTATAGTTGATTGATTTTCTTAAGTTATTGAGAGTTTCTCAATAATTAACTTTATTATAATATATATTTATTTTGTGCCTGATTAAAATATCACATTGTCATATTATTTTTATAAATTTTATCTATTCATTTAATAAACTCAATCGACTGACAACGAGATTCATTTATACATAATGTCAACTACAAATCTTTTGATTCTATTTTGTGTTTGAATAGAAGTCAGAAGAGTCAAGAGATCTCAATTTGACGCAGTTTGAATGATGTTAAAACGTTACGTGATCAGAAAAGTTGTTATGCAAAGTTTTTACTCATGTGACAACACTCTTTCTAACAGTTACAATCAATCTACGAAGAAGATTAATGACATGTCAATGTCAGTAAAAGATGAGAAAATACTACTAGTGAAAAAGATAACTCAGATGAAGAGTCTGCGAGTTATAACTACAAGTGATCGAAGAATTTGTGACTCATCAACTGCGTTAATATTGAAACATTTTCATCACATCAACAATGTCATTGAGTGATTGATGAAAAGATATCAGATAGAATAGTCATTTCAAGTATTGAAAGTCATGATTACAGTGCTTGAAGAAGTAGTGACTCGTCGATCACGCTGATATACTGAGAAGACTTGAACTCATCTTCTTTACTTAATGTCAAGTCATTCATTTATTCACGTGAAAAATTGAGAGTTCAAGAGAATGATCAGAATGCATTCTCTTTCATTGATTAAAGTCAAATATTGAATGATTGCAATTGCATGTTTATACTAACAATTCATTCAACGTCTACGTGACATAAGTCAAATCAAGAGAAGAAAGAAGTTACTCAATATAATCATACTTTATCTTTTCATCATGTGCATCTCTCTTTCATTACATATTTCTCTGCTCAATAAATGACAATCATTGAGTAAAAGAACACAGCTTTACGTTCATTATAATCATGAGCATTATAAATGCAAAGAAAACATCTTTCGTCTTTGAATCAAGAATTGAATCAAAACATCATTGTATAGAATATCATCAATGAAGAGCAAAGTAAAAATGATGTGTCATAATCAAACAGCACAAACACTTTCATCAAGAGTTTACTTAAGCATCACACACTGAATAGAAGCTATAGATTCATTACTTGATAGCACAGTGTCAATCTCATTGTTTTGACTGCGCAAAGCAGTTGTATAGACGACGAGTAATTTTCTTTCTCAGAGAGTTTTGTTTACTCGATATAAATAGCATAGAGTTTCTCATGAATCGAGTCTAAATCAATGTCACAAGAATGTATAAATTACAATCACAATCACAATAATAGACTCAATCATTACAAAATGTTTAAAAGTTAGAAGAAAAATAAGTTAAATAAATCATAAAATTGTTGATTTGCAATTTTAAAATAATGCATAAATCAGAAAAAACAAACTCAATTAATGCATTATTGAAATAATTTGACTATAAGAATGAAAACATTTTTGCAAATCATTTGTTACTCACTTTGCAACGAAAGCTGACTAGAATAGAAAACTTAAATAACTTTATATTCATAGCAATCAGAGAATTATACTGTATATGAGTGATAAATGATGTTGAGAAGATATTCATTCACAGTATAAGTATAAACAAATATTCAGCAAAACATGTTGAAAGCAGACTGCAAGATGAAATTTATTGAACATAAGTAATAAAAATGTCAAGAAAATGTTTATTTACAATATCAATGAAAGAAGATATTCAGTTGATCATGTTAAAAGCATGTTGCAAGATGAAATTTACTGTATATAAGTGATTAACAAAGTCAAGAAGATGTTTGTTTACAATGTCAGTAAAAATACAAGTACATGTTCAGCAATGTATGTCAGAAGTATGTTGTTGAAAGTCATGATTTTAACAGTGCAAGAAATACATTTAAATTAACAACTTTAAGAAGAATAAACATTGAAACATTAATTTATAAAGATCATAACATAATTGAGAAATAGTTTAATTCTGTTGCTGAAACTGTTAATTGCAAACAACTCATTTCACATGCAATTATCAAAGTATTGACAATTCATGAAATGATATACAACTTTAGTAGTAAATTCATAGTTAAGCTCATTAAGATTTTACAGCAAGAAGATGAATTTGCTGTAAAATTAAAAGCAAATGAGATGATAAATATACAAAAGAATAATGTCAAAGCTTGAACATTGAATAATCAAGAAATAATAGAATACAATAAATTATTATATGTTTCAGAAGATTTTTCTGTTAAAGAAGAGTTATTAAAACATCATCATAATAATTTCTTAACAAGACATTTTGATGCTGACAAGATCAATGAGCTGTTAAATTACAAATATTACTGAAAAAGTATAATTAAAAATGTTAAAGAATATATAAATATTTGTGATATTTGTCAAAAAGTAAAGATAAAACATTATTTATCATATAATAAGCTGAAATCATTATTGTGATTCATAGACTTCTGAAAAGAAATTACTATGAATTTCATAATAAATTTGTCATTTAATAAATGAAAAAAAGTTGTATTTGATTTGAATTCATACATTTTTGTGACATTGATTTAGACTCAATTCATGAGAGAAACTATGCTATGTATATTGAATGAACAAAATTCTCTGAGAGAGAAAATCGCTCATTGATTACACAACAACTTCACGTCGTTGAAACAATAAATTGACACTGTGTTATCAATAATGAATTTATAGCTTCTATTCAGCACGTGATGTTTATTGAAAATATGTTGTATACGTTGCATGCAACATACATAGAGCACAATCTCTATGCTGATTTTTCTCTTAGACTTGAGAGATTACTTAAAGAGAATTTCTCGCGACAGAGTCACAGTTCAAGATGAACGAGATTTCTCACTGCTCAAATTTCAACAGTTTACTTTTTAAGCATGAATTGCAGACGTTTCGTCTGCAATATGCATGCATATCACAGTCAATTTCTTCTTTAATCACATTAATATACACTATTGTTCTTTCAAGTTATACAAATAATGTTTTCAACTAAATATTGACTTTATTATCAAGACATTCAAGAGTCAAAACTTAGTGAAGAAGTGAGATTCTTAAGATCAACAATTATCATCATTGTATATCACATTTTGCAGATGCTTGCTTCATTTGAAAACATGCAACTCATCTGTTTTACATTATTTGTAAAGATCTTTCTCATGCAGATTGATTATATCTTGCAAAAATATTCATATACTACACTTTTAATCAGACAGCATAATTCAATCATTCTTTATTAATTTGTTTATGTTTCTCTTCTTTTAACAAAGTTTTTTCATCAACATATCATTCTTATATAGAATGTTTATATTTGAACATTTATTAAATGATATTAATGAAACTCTTGAGTTTACTTGTGTTAAACTTAACAAGTCTTGTGAGTTACTTATGTTATAGTAACAGACATGCAGTCTTAACAAGATTTATATGTAGTTAACATGTAAATTTAAAGAATGTTCATGATTCAAGTTCTTTCTGCTAATCATTTTCAACAGATCAAACATAAGAATGTTCTGTTTCAGTTTTTATCATTATGATGACAAGATATTGAATTGAATGATTTTCATAAGCGATTTTTCTTGTAGTTCTGTGTTTTATTTGACTTTCTCATCTGCGTGCAGATTGCTTATAACATGCACATTAAGATTATCAAAGTCTGTGCAATTGCAAAAACTCTGCACATGATCAATGCACAGCACTTCATCATCATGCAGCATCTTAATATCATTCAAACTTTTGATAATTTCTAAACTTTACTGTAGCTAAACAGTAGATTTGTAGTCAGCATCATGTACAGATGAGTTTCATCGCTGATTAAAAAAAAAATTTATATATGACTTGATTCTTGTGATAGTTGATTACTACATGAAAATGATGCATTATTTGTTTATAAAGAAAATTCTGACTATTGTAAAGTTAGTAGAGTTGTTCTTCAAGAAAATTGCTTCAAAATATAAGATTTTAAATAATATAATAATTGATAGAAATAATTTATTGATCAGTGTGTTCTGATCAGAAATTTATTTTCATATAAAAATAAAATGATAACTAAGCATCATCTTTCATTTGTAAACAGACAATCAGACAGAATGACAGAATCAAACGCTGAAACATTATTTAAAAGTATATTATTTTAAAGAATAAAATAACTGAGCTACGCTTTTATTCATAGTCAAGTTCATGTATTATTAAACAAAGCATGCTTTGTTAAACTGTAGTCTCTTTAAAGTCATGTATGATTATGAATTAATCTTTGACATATATATTAAGAATGATGCTATAAAAGAAAAAGTATCAACAACAAAAAAATATGTTGAAATGCTACAAGATATGTGAAACATATTAACACAATGATAATAAAACACAATTGATGCTCAGACAAAGTATTATAATTGGAAACATAAGTTTAAGTTCTTTAATGTTAATGATTTAATCATGTTATCAACAAAAAATCTGAAGCAGAAGAAGTTGAGCAAGAAGTTATTAAATAAAATGTTAAAACTCTTTCATATTTTAATTTAATTTAATTTAATTTAATTTGAATTCATACACTCTTATGACATTAATTTAAGTTCAACTCATGAGAAAAACTATGTTATATATATTGAATGAATAAAACTATTTGAGAAAGAAAATCACTCATTGATTACATGATGACTTCACGTTATCAAAACAATAAAATTGACATTATATTATTAGTAATGAATTTATAGCTTCTATTCAATGCATGATGCTCAAGTAAACTTTTGATAAATCAGCAATGAAACTCATTTGTACATGATGTTGATTATGAATCTACTGTTTAACTATAGTAGAGTTTAAAGATTATCAAAAGTTTGAATGACATTAAGATGCTGCATGATGATGAAGCGTTGTGCGTTGATTGCATGCAAAGTTTTCACGATCACGCAGACTTTGATAATCTTAATGTGCATGTTATAAGTAATCTGCATGCAGATGAGAAAGTCAAATAGAATGCAGAACTATGAGAGAAATCACTTATGAAAATCATTCAATTCAATATCTTGTCATTGCAATGATAAGAACTGAAACAGAACACTTTTGCATTTAATTTGTTAAGAGTGATTAACAAAAAGAACTTAAATCATGAACATTCTTTAAATTTACATGCTAACTACGTATAAATCTTGTTAAAATTGCATGTTTATTACTATGACATGAGCAACTCACAAGACTCATTAAGTTTGACATGAGTAAACTTGAGAATTTTGTTAATATCATTTAACAAATGTTCAAACACAAACATTTTATACAAGAATGATATGCTGATGAAAAAACTTTGTTAAAAGAAAAGAAATACAAGCGAATTAATAAAGAATGATTGAACTACGCTGTCTGATTAAAAGTGTAACATATGAACATTTTTGCAAAACATGATTGATCTGCATGAGAAAGATTTCTACAAATAATGCAAAACAGATGAATTACACACTTTCAAGCGAAGTGAGCATTTGTGAAGCATGATATACAATGATGATGACTGTTGATCTTGAGAATCTCATTTCTTCACTGAACTCTGATTCTTGAATGTTTTGATGATAAAGTTAACTTCTAGTTGAAGATATCATCTGTATAACTTGAGAAAACAATAGCACATGTCGATATGATTAAAGAAGAAATTGACTGTGATACACATGCATATCACAGATGAAACATCTGCAACTCATGCTTAAGAAGTAAACTGTTGAAATTTGAGCAGTAAAAGATCTCGTTCATCTTGAACTGTGAATTTGTCACAAGAAATTCTCTCTGAGTAACTTCTTGAGTTTAAGAAGAAAATCAGCATAGAAATCATGTTCTATGTATATTGCATGCAACGTATACAACATATTTTCAATAAATCAGACAAGAAGAACTACTTTAATGCAAAAACATATAAATTAATTGTGCTACTTAACATGCTGAGCAAAATACTGAAGTTCATCATATTTGAACATCTGTGAAACGTTGTAGAAGTGTGCAACTTAATATTGAACATTCAGATGAGAACTGACAAACACAGATTAATAAATATGACTTTGCAACTGATTACAGAAAAGATACATACTGTATGAAGTGATATAAGAAGAAGAGTAGTCTCATTACTGAGTTTGAATGAGAAGAGTGCATTCAACAATGTAGCACATAGTAGACTCTTGCATGACATGAAAAAAAGAAGAGTTTTCAGACTGCTTCTTGAATTTGTGAAGAACTTTCTGAGAAATCGACGCATCATAATCACAATCAATGATTACATGATGATGAAACGCAGCGTGAACATCAACATATCACAAGACTCTTTGCTATCATCAATATTATATTTGTTTTACAATGTGAACTTGTTAAAAGCATGTGATGACATCAGATTAAGAACAAGCTTCACAAATTTCATAAACAACGTCAATATCTTAATATACAAAAAGTTCATAAAGTGTAACTGCAGAGTTCTTAGCGAAATTTATGATAGATGTGAACAGTGATCAAAAACACATGACATCAAGTTTTTAAAGACAAAGCATAAGTTGATTCACTTTACAAGAACTTCTAAGTGATTCAATATGAACATTAACATAAAGTTAATGAAACATCAAATTAACTTGAAATCAAATATCAGAATTTTGAGAGTTCAATCGAACTTCAAGCTGAAATGAGTAATTCACATGTATCATATTAAAGCAAAACTAGTGATTAAACAAAAGATCATGCAGATAATCATTGAGTCTACTTGAGACTCATCAATGATGATGAGAAAGCAAATATACTTCGTGATGACACGCTCTCTGCTTAGTCATAAAGTCATCATATAATACATGTCACAGAAAGTGAAGAATCATTGAAAAAATCTGAACATCAAGTTGAGATCAGTACAAGAAAAAGCATTATGACAAATCATCAACATTTATTGTGCAACATCAATAAAGACTTTACAGATAAAAATAAACACAGCGTTGATAGATATTCATTTACGAAAGCTGATATAAAAGTTGATAATGAACATGAACTTTTGAAAATCAAATGAAGTTATTGAGACAATGATGCATCAAATTTGCAACAACTTGATATTTAAAAGAGATTGAAAATCAAAGCTGCGTAAGACATTTCTGCAGCTGAAGCAAAAGTGAATGAAAGAAACACTTGAATAGATGAAAATGAAGTGAAATCATCTTTACATGATAATTCTCTGATCAAAGTCATCAAGAATAGTTATAGTCATAAACAAGAAAATGTCAATAAGTCAACATCATCTTGACACATTTGCATTGAAGCAAAGAGTTTACTTGAATGATAGCAACAGTAGAAAGAATGTTACAATGATTGCAATGAGAATTAACTGAGAGTTAAATAAAAGATTGAGAAAATCAACTTTAATCATCACTCATCATGAAAAATTGAAAGAATTGATCGTAAGAGTGAAACATCTTGCAGACGTAGCAATAAAGAATCAAAAGTGTCATGAAAAGATATACAAAGTATACAGTGATAGTCAGACTTTTTTGAAAACAGTGAAAGTTATAATATCAACAAAAGATTAAACACGTCTGCAATGAGTTCAGACTGCGCATGAAAGCATTCAATCTTAAAAAGTCACGCTGAAGTTATATTGAGTGATGAGACATGCAGAAGTACTTGAAAATGAAGTAATGAACAAGATGATTGATGATGCACATGATTTGTCTTTATTACTGACTGAGCATCAATGCACTGAAGTGATGACAAGACTGATGCTCATATAGAAATAAATTAGATAAACATGAAAAATAGTTTGAAAAGAGAGATTCAATGCAGCTCATTTTCAATATTTGATATCAAAGATGATACATCAACATTTGCAATTGCACAAGAGTTGTGCAAAGTCTTACAGCATATTATTGATGCAGCTATGCATGAGAAAAATTGACTTCAATTAATTTCTATATGAGAGACGAGTATTTGATATTGCTATGATAACATGCAAATGCAACAAAGATTAAAAGTTAATTAAGCATATTTTATTAACATGTTTCAGATGAAAAGTAGAACGAAAAGCAATGCAACAAGAAGAGAACATCATGAACTTGAAAAAGCTCTTAAAAATCATGAGCGCAGCAATGATGATCATTCAAATGATATTCTCAATGAGCATACTGAATCAATTTTAAGCTGTGACATCATTGAAGAGTTAAATGAAAGAGAGAAGAAATAAAAAAGAAATAAACTTATAGAGTTCTTGCATTAAGAACAATTATAGTATAAAGCGCAGAAAGAAGTGATTTTTGATGTGAAAAGAGCGCTGCGTTAGCGCAGCGCTTGCTACAGTATATAAAATCTTGCATAAACTCATAATGAGTGTTGAATCAAGTAAGAATTAAAAAAAAAACTCTTGATAAAAGTGTCTGTGCTGTTTAATTATGATACATCATCTTTGTTCTACTTTTCATTAATGATATTTTATACAATGATGTTTCGATTTAATTCTTGATTCAAAGATGAAAGATGTTTCTTTGCACTTGTGATGCTTGTGATTATAATGCAGAAACTATGTTCTTTTGCTTAATGATTATCATTCATTGAGCAGAGAAATGTGTGATGAAAGAAAGATGTGCACAATGAGAAAATAAAGTATGATTGTATTGAATAACTCTTTTCTTCTTTTGATTTAACTTATGTCATGTAAATGTTGAACAAATTGTTAGTATAAATGTGCAATTGCAATCGTTTGATACTTAGTTAATCAATAGTAAAGATGCATTCTGATCATTCTCATGAGTTCTCAATTTTTCACGTAGATAAATGTATGATTTGATGTCAAGTAAAGAAGATGAGTTTAAGCTTTCTCAATATATCAGTATGATCAACGAGTCACTACTTCTTCGAGCATTGTAGTCACGACTTTCAGACTCATCATTTGAAATAACTATTTTATTTAATATTTTTTCATCAATTACTTAATAACATTGTCGATGTGATGAAGATGTTTTGATATCAATGCAGTCAATGAGTTGCAAATTCTTTAATCACTTGTAATCACAACTTGCAAACTTTTCATCTGAATTGTCTTTTTCACTAGTAGTATCTTCTCATTTCTTACTGACATTAACATGTCATTAATCTTCTTCATAAATCAATTGTGACTGTTAGAGAAAAAGGTTGTTACATGAATGAAAACTCTGCATGATGACTTTTCTGATCATGCAATGTTTTAATATTGTTCAAACTGCATTGAATTGAAATCTTTTGACTCTTCTAACTTCTATTCAAACATAGAATAGAATCAAAAGATTCATAATTGATAGACTGATCGTCAAGTCGAATTTTCATATCTACATTCTGACTCAACTCAAGTACTTGAGTCGAATCTTCTGACTCGGCTCGAATACTCAAGTCGAATCTCATGACTCGACTCAATATCAATCTCGAGCCGAGTCAGAACTCGCTGACTCGACTTGACTCGTCAAGCAATCGAATATGACGTCAAGAGAGCTAAATATAGAAATTTTTCCGGTTTTTCGTTTTTGCATTATCTTTTTGATAGAAAGTCATAAAGAGAAACATGAAGAGAAACATGAAGATCGTTTGATAGAGAGCTTTGATAGAGAGCTATGATAGAGAGTCATGACGAGAAACTATGAAGATTGTTTGATAAAGAGTCATAAAGAGAAGTCATAAAGAGAAGCTATGATAGGGAAACATGAAGACTATTTGATAGAAAGTCATGGTAGAAAGTCATAATAGAGAGTCATAATAGAATATCTATCTATCTATCTTCATGTCTTGACGAGTCGAGTCGATACTCGATTTCAACTCTTTGACTCGACTTGAATACTTGAGTCGAACATCTCGATTCAACTCGAATACTCAAGTCAAGAATTCTGACTCGAATCGAGTCTTGACGAGTTGAAAACTCGACTCGATCTCGATGACTCGACTCGACGCGATCAGTCTAATAATTGACATCACGTACAGATGAATCTTGTTGTCAATCAACTCTTTCATATACAAAAACTCATAAATAAGCAAATATATCATCTTGATCTTTCAATCATTTATAAAATTTATTCTGTCTTTCATGTATTTCTTTTAAAGTTGTATAATTGTAGATTAAATAATGATTTTATATTCAAGTATTTCACTTTCAAGCTTATTAATGATGAACAAGAATAAAAAGTAGAAAAGATTTTATAAAAGTGAAAAAGAAAGAAAATCTTATATTATAAAATATAATGAAAAGAATATTTCATGAAATATAATCAATAAATATTAAACGAAAATATGAAAGAAGTCTTGAATCTTAAAAAAGCTTTTGAAATGAGATTGAAATGTAAGTGAAAAATATAATCACTCACTTTCAAGCATAAACTAATGATTAAAAAGAAAGAGAATCATTGTATTATAATGATTCTCACTCGATCAGCAATGAAACTCATCTGTACACGATGCTGACTATAAATCTACTTTTTTTTTCAAGTTTTACATACTTATGCAGTCTATGATTATGAAACATGATGCTATCTATCTAAATAGTTGCACTGAAGCGTTGTGTGTAAGCTAAATTACATGTATTCTAGCTTTAGTCGCTGCAATATATTTTCTCATTGCTCAGTCAGATTGTTTATGTGTGCATATGAGCATGCAATCTGTTTATATAATCAAGTGATCATATCAACAAATCGAAATTGTGAAAGCTGATCACTTCAACATGAGCTTTCGTTCACTGTTTGATCATCTAGTTGAGTAAGCTAAATGAGCTTTGATTTATGTATAAAAGCTGATCACTTCAACATGAGCTTTCATTCGTTATTTGATCATCTAGTCAAGCAAGTTAAATGAGCTTTGATTTATGTATAAAAGCTGATCACTTCAACATGAGCTTTTGAGTTTGCTGTTTAATCATCTAGATGAGAAGACTAAATGAGTGATCAATGTATTATAAAAGTTGATCACTTCAACGTGAGCTTTCGTTTACTGTTTGATCATTTAGTTGAGCAGATTAAATGAGCTTTAAGTTGTTTATAAACATCACGATGCAATGTTTGATTTATGTATTGTGAAAGTTAATTACTTCAACGTGAGCTTTCATTCGCTGTTTGATCATTTAGTTAAGCAGACTAGATAAGTTTTGAGTTGTTTGTGAGCATCGCGATGCAATGCTCAATCTGTGTATTGTGAAAGCTAATCACTTCAACGTGAACTTTCAAATTTGCTGTTTGATCATTTAGCTGAGCGAGCTAAACAAGCGATCAATGTATTGTAAAAGTTGATTACTTTGACGTGAGCTTTCGTTCACTGTTTGATCATTTAGTTAAGCAGACTAAATGAGCTTTGAGTTGTTTGTGAGCATCATGATGCAATGCTTAATCTGTGCATTGTGAAAGCTGATCACTTCAACGTGAGCTTTCGTTCGTTGTTTAATCACATGATCATTTGATCATGTGATCTTGTTGTTTGTGAGCATCGTAATGCAATGCTTGATCTGTGTAAAATTATAATGAGTATTGCAGTTGAAATGTCATAAAACAACGCAAAATTCTGCAAAATAAGAGAAAGAAGAGTGCATGAAGCGACTCTTTATATTTCTTTTCATAAAGAGTTTTTTTGAGTTTTAAGCTTCGAACTTCTAAAAAATTCACTTGACATCACTTAAATATTTTTTTAATCTCTTATTCAGAGCGTTTCACTTAGACAGTAACTTTAGTGTAAAGATTTTTCAATTTCTATCTTGAAATCTGCAATAGATCGTTTTCTATTATTGATTTATGTCAGACGAAAATGATATAAATTTAGTCTGCAAAAGTCTAGATTATTCTTTTTTAATTGTGATTGTGATTGTAATTCATACACTCTTGTGACATTGATTTAAACTCGACTCATGAGAGATTTTATGCTATGTGTATCAAATGAACAAAACTCTTTGAGAAAGAAAATCACTCATCAACTACATAATGACTTCACGTCATTGAAACAGTAAGATTGACACTATATTATCAGTAATGAATTTATAGCTTCTATTCAGCGCGTGATGCTTGAGTAAACTTTTGATGAAAGTGTCTGTGATGTTTGATTATGATGCATCATCTTTGCTTTACTCTTCATTAATAATATTCTATACAACAATGTTTCGATTCAATTTTTGATTCAAAGACGAAAGATGTTTCTTTGCACTCATGATGCTTGTGATTGTAACGCAGAAACTGTGTTCTCTTGCTCAATGATTATCATTCATTGAGCAGAGAAATGTGTGATGAAAGAGAGATGTGCATGATGAAAAGATAAAGTGTGATTGTATTGAATAATTCTTTTCTTCTTTTGATTTGACTTATGTCATGTAGACGTTGAATAGATTGTTAGTATAAACATGTGATCACAATTGTTTGATGCTTAGCTGATCAATAGTAGAGATGCATTCTGATTGTTCTCATGCACTCTCGATTTTTCACGTAGATAGATGTATGATCTGATGTCAAGTAAAGAAGATGAGTTCAAGTCTTCTCAGTATATCAGCGTGATTGATGAGTCATTACTTCTTTAAGCATTGTAATCATGACTTTTAAACTCATCATCTGAAATGACTATTTTATCTGATATCTTTTCATCAATTACTTAACAACATTGTCAATGTGATGAAGATGTTTCAATATCAACGCAGTTGACAAGTTGTAAATTCTTTGATCACTTATAATCACAATTCGCAGACTCTTCATCTGAGTTGTCTTTTTCACTAGTAGTATCTTTTCATCTCTTACTGACATTGACATGTCATTAATCTTCTTCGTAAATCAATTGTGACTGTTAGGAAAGAATGTTGTCACATGAGTGAAAACTCTGCATGATGACTTTTCTGATCACGTAACGTTCTAACATCATTCAAACTGCATTGAATTGAGATTTCTTGATTCTTCTGACTTCTATTCAAACACAGAATAGAATCAAAAGATTCATAGTTTTTGTCATGATGAATTGACACATAGAGATTAGATCAGAGACTAGAGTCAAAGACTGAGTTGAAAATCAGATCTGAGTTAACTCTGAAACTCTGTGACTCTGTCAAGACATCATTTAGATCACATCATATCTTCGACTTAATATGTCATGAGTTATGTTGTGTTCAACTTGACAATGCTTGACAAACTCTTTATAGTCAATCGATTCTCTTGAGTTATCGAGAGCTTCTTAATAATTAGCTCTATTATAATATATACTCATTCTGTGCCTGCTTAGAATATTACATTGTCATATCACTCTTATAGATCTCATTTATTCATTTAGTAAACTCAATCATCATAATTCTAATTATTTTAAACTTTTCTTAGAGATGATAATTTAATATTCAAGCATGACAACAGTAACGCAATCATAACAGAATTGAAATGATGATGTCTCAATCTTGCAAGACATCATATCAGAAAACAAACGTTGCATAACAGAATCAGAAAGTGAAGAAGCAGAAGATGAACTTTCTCTTGATATTAATGAACAGCTAACATGAGTAATGCTTCAACGTAATGAACTGCAAAAGAAACAGAAGTTAGCAGTTATTCAATTAAAGATTGAGACTCTGCAAATCGTTGAAACAACGAAGAAAAGTCATTGAGCTTTCACTTGAGTCTTCACGAAGAACTTGAATGATCTACACATCGTCTTCATAGTGTCAATGATGACAAAACGAAGTCATCACGAAGTCGTTTTGCAAAAGCAAAGATTCTCAATGTTTTTGAAGAAGTATCATGACAAAATCATAAAAGAACATAGAAAGTGAATTCATAATGTCAAAATCTTATTTTGAAATATCTCTTGATATTTTGAAAGTGATGAGAAAAAGATTTTGTACTGCATGATCTATCTGAAGAGTGAATCAAAGAAACTTTGATTTGATCACAAAGAGACTATGTCTGCAGCTCAGCAGATGTAATTCAATTTTATTGACTTTCTTCTGAATTTAATTGAAGACTCGATGAATCAAGATATAAACGTGACTCAGCAGTACGTGAACGCATCGCAACGTTCAAATCAGATGATATGAACGTTTGCAGCTCATTTGAGCATTCTGAAACATCAACTTTCGTTGTATAGTGATGAGCATAAGCGAACTCATTTATTCATCAAGTTAAGATCTGAGCTGCGCGTGATCATTACTAATGTGCAGTCGATTTCTATTACATGAGATGCATTAATTGATCTTGTCGCTCAATTGAAAACAAATCTGCGAAAAGAACACATCTTGTTGTCAAAATGATCTTGAGACGAGAACTTGCATGATCAAGATAAAGTCAACAAGAAGACTCATTTAAAGCAAAAGAAATCTCATTGATTAATCAGACTCAACTTTTCATCAAAGACAAGCTCACATGCTTCATCATGTTATAGCAAGAATTTGTTCAACATAATGTGTTACATGTGCAATCAAAAGAATCATTACTTTACTGATTGTAAAGATGAAAAGATCAAGAATAGATTAAAAGAATCTGATGCAAGTCGAGTATTCATTGATTCAATGTCACATATGAGTCATTTCAAGATTTCAAGAAAAGACAAGCTCTTGATGAATGCTTCAAATCATCAAGAAAAAAACAAGAAGTTCTCTTTGTAAAGACTTTTATATATAAAGAGCATGTAATTCAGAAAGATCAAAAGGCAGAAATGAAGATTCATATAAATATCAATATCAAAGTGAACGTGATTAGTTAATGTTTTGTCATCAAGCAAGATATGTCATTGCTGAACGTTGATTTCTCAAGATTTATCTGAATGAATGATCAGAGTGTTTATTGTTATGACGTCTATAAGATGTGTTATCGACTGAGAGACAGCTGAAACATAGAGAAAAAAGATATAAATATCTTCTATGCTATTGACAAGAAAGAATCTCTTCTGATTTTAAGTATATCAAGTATGCAATTCAAGCATATTTGAATAAACATGATTGCAAGAACATGACGTTTTGACATGAATGAGCATGCGTTCAAGTTATTCATTGCAGAAGATTTTGCAAAAGCTCTACAAGATGAGTTTACTGTGTATGCTCTTGTCATGATCAACGTCGTCGAAGAGTTGATTGTTAAACATCAAGTGAAAGCAATGAATAATATGATGAGTCATATCACAAACGCGCTTGAAATGCAGACTTTACTCGTCGAATTAAAAGAATACGAAAATGTATTCTCAACAGAAAGTGTTGATAAAATGCTTTTGCATGAAGATCACGATCATGCAATTGAAATCATTGCAAAGTCATCATATGAATCGTTGTATAATTTGTCAAACACAAAGTTAGCGATTCTGAGACAGTATTTAGATGATGTCTTAGCGAAAGAATGAATTAAGCACTTCATCAGCTCAACTGACGCGTCTATTTTATTCATTCTCAAAAAGAATGATAGTCTTCATTTATGCATAAACTATCAAGATCTGAATAAGATTACTATCAAAAATTGTCATTTGCTGTCTCTAATTAGTGAAACTTTAAACAGACTCAGTAAAGTCAAGCAGTTCACTAAATTAGATTTGAAGAATGTTTATTATCATCTCAGAATTCAATGTGAAGACGAGTGAAAAACGATGTTTTGTACTCATTACAATCACTTTAAATATATGATCATGTTGTTTGATTTGATCAACACGTCTGTCATCTTTCAGACTTATATTAATAAGATCTTGATAAAGCTTTTAAATAACTTTTGTGTTGTTTATTTGAATGACATTCTAATCTTCTTCGTAGAGAAGACTGATCATGTAAATTACATGAAGCAAATTCTCAAGAAATTAAGAAAGTTCAAGCTATATGCTAGCTTGAAGAAGTGTGAATTCTTTATCATTAAAGTGAACTTTCTAGAATTTGTCATATTTATTGAAAGTGTTTCAATGAACTCAAGTAGAATAAACATCATCAAAACGTGACTCAGATTGAAAATGTATTGAGAAATACAAGTTTTTCTGAGATTCATCAATTTCTATCGACGTTTTATACATCACTACTCTCAGATAGCAGAGTCTTTAACAAAACTGTTGAAAGATAGTGTAAAAGATGTAAAAATGAGCTCATTCATATGATTGAGCGAAGCGAAACAAGCTTTTAATCAGCTTCGCGACGTTTTTATGAGAGCGTCTATACTAAGACATTTTGACTCAGAGTGACATATACACATCGAGATCAACACATTCAATTATGCAGTCATGAGTATTTTGTCTCAGTCAAATGACGAAGATCAGTGACATTCAATTGCATTCTGATTCAGAATGATGATAAAAGTTGAAAGAAACTATAAAATACATAATCAGAAGCTTCTAGTCATAATAGCGATGTTTAAACACTGACGACACTATGTGAAAGACAATTATCATACTGTTGAAGTTCTGATCAATCATAATAATCTGAAGAGTTTTATAAATGTTCAAAAGCTAAACAAAAGACAAGTCAAATGAGTCATGAGATTGTTGATTTGCAACTTTGAAATAACACATAAATCAGAAAAGATAAACTTGATTGATACATCATCAAGATGATTTGACTATAAGAATGAGAACATTTCTGCAAATCATTTGCTGCTCACTCTGCAGCGAAAGCTGACTAGAATAGAAAGCTTAAATAGCTTTATATTTATAGCAATCAGAGAATTATACTGTATACGAGTGATTAACGATGTCGAGAAAATGTTCGTTCACAGTATAAGTATGAACAGATATTCAGCAGAACATGTCGAGAGCAGACTGCAAGATGAAACTCATTAATAAACATGAGTAATTAACAATGTTGAGAAGACATTCGTTCACAGTGTCAGTGAACGAAGATATTCAGCGAAACATGTTAAAAGCAGATTGCAAGATGAAATCTACTATACACAAGTGATTAACGAAGTTGAGAAGATGTCTGTTCACAATGTCAGTGAAAACACAAGTACATGTTCAGCAATGCATGTCAGAAGTATGCTGCTGAGAATCATGATTTTAACAGTGCAAGAAACACATCTAGATGAAGTACATTTCTCAAGAGATAGAATCTTTCAATTCAAATCAACAACTTCAAAGAGCACAGATGTTAAAACGTTAACTTATAAAGATCACAACATAGTTGAGAAACAGCTTAATTTTGTTGCTGAAACTGTTGATTGCAAACAACTCATTTCACATGCAATTGTCAGAGTATTGATAATTCATGAAATGATATACAACTTTAGTAGTAAATTCATAGTCAAGCTCATCAAGATCTTACAGCAAGAAGATGAATTTGCTGTGAGATTAAGAGCAGATGAAACGACGAGTATATGAAAGAGTGACATCAAAGCTTGAACATTGAATAATCAAGAAATGATAGAATACAATGAATCATTGTATGTTTCAGAAGATTTTTCTGTCAGAGAAGAGCTGTTGAAACGTCATCATGATGATTTATTAGTGAGACATTTTGATACTGACAAGATCAGCGAGCTATTAGATTGCAAATATTACTGAAAAAGTATGATCAAGAATGTCAAAGATGAAACGTCATCTATCATATGATGAGTTGAAATCGTTATCTCGACTCACAAATTCATGAAAAGAAATCACTATGAATTTCATAATAAATCTGTCGTCTAGTAAATGAAAAGAAGTTGTGTATGACTCAATTTTCATGATAGTCAATCACTACAAAAAGATGATGTGTTATCTGTTTATGAAGAAAACTCTGACTGTCATAAAGTTAGCAGAGTTGTTCTTCAAGAAGATTGCTTTAAAATATGAGATCTCAAGTAATATAATTATTGATAAAAATAGTTTATTTATCAATGCGTTCTGATCAGAGATTTGCTATCATGTCAAGATGAAACGATGACTAAGCATCATTTTTCATTCGCAAACAGATGATCAGACAGAATGACAAAATCAAACGTTGAAACATTATCTAAGAGTGTATTGTTTTAAAAAGTAAAATGACTGAGCTACGCTTCTACTCATAGTTGAGTTCATTTATCATCAGATGAAGCACGCTTCGTTGAGCTGTAGTTTCTTTAAAGTCATGTATGACTATGAGTTAATCTTTAACATATATCTCAAGAATAATGTTATGAAAGAAGAAGTGTCAGCAGCAAAAGAACACGTTGAAATGCTGAAAGACATGCAAAACATGTTGATGTAATGATGATAAAACGTAGTTGATGCTCAGACAAAGTACTATAATTGAAAACATAAGTCTAAGTTCTTTAATGTTGATGATTTAATCATGCTATCAGCAAAAAATCTGAAGCAGAAGAAGTTGAGCAAAAAACTATCAAATAAGATGATAAAGTTCTTTTATATACAAGAACTCATAAATAAGCAAATGTATTGTCTTGATCTTTCAATCATTTATAAAGTTCATTCTATCTTTCATGTATTTTTTTTAAAGTCGTATAATTGTAGACTAAATGATGACTTTATACTTGATTATCTTGTACTCAAGCTTATTGATGATGAGTAAGAATGAGAGATAGAAAAGATTTTATAGAAGTGAAAAAGAAAGAGAATTTTATATTATAAGATACAATGAAAAGAATATCTCATTGAATATGATCAATGAATATCGAGCGAAGATATGAAGAATGTCTCGAAGCTTATAAAAGCTTTTGAAACAAGGCTGAAACATGAGCGAAAAGCATAATCACTCACTTTCAAGCATAAACTCATTATTAGAAAAGAAGAATCATTATATTATGATAGTTTCATCTTCTAATGAGATGATCACATATGTAAATCAACAGACAGAAGAAAAAAGCGCAAAGACGCTTAAATGCGCTCGACAAGAGAGCGTAATCATCACGACACAATAAACATCATGTAATCATCACTTCATCAAACATCTTTCACATAAGACAAGATCACAAACTTTTTCTTCTTTTTTATTGTCAGATTTACATTGAGACGCAAAGACAGAGATTCAAAAGATGATAAATTATGCTAAAATATATCAGAATAATTAGAAATGTTGACAAAATGATATATAATCAAGATTGAATGTATCACAAAGCGCTTTACATTCAGAATTTCTCTGACAATGTCATTAATAATTATCATTTCTTTGAAAATGAGTTTTTGAATCTTTAGAGATTCAAATTTGTGAATTCTCTTAAGACAATTCTTTACATGAGTTGTTGTTATCAACTTCTTGTAAAGAATTTTCTGATGAGCAATGAATGTCTTCAAAGTGATGTTCTCTTCTTCATTCTTAATTGTACTATCATGAATATTCTGCAGATGAAAGAATTCATTGAAATTTGAAATGCAAATGTCGAAAATCTAAACATTGAATCATGAGCATTTAGCAAATGTATCAGATAAGTATATTCACTGTGATATAAAAATTCTTATTACTCGCACAGTGAACACACTTCTTGTACATTGTCTTTCTTTGAAAGACGACGTCACATCACGATGCTTTATTCTCAATGTGTAGAACTTAAGCATACTTTATACAAATCACTCTATTTAGAATTTTGAAATCAGCAATGCTTCTCTTGCTTATTCTCACAATTGACAGCTGAAAAGCATCAGTAACAACATCAAGAAGTTGAATAAGTGAATCTCATCATCGTTCTTTAATTTCGCGAAGTCTGTGAGTTCAACAAGATCATCAACGAAGCATCAGTAATCATTTCTTTTCTCATCATCTTTTGAATTTTCTCTTTGATAGTTGAGATGTACTCGAAAGTTTAAATAGTAAAAGCAATGAGCTCTCAATCAGAATTTGACGATGTCTGCATCATCATAAGCAATTCAGCATCAGCAGCATCATGATTATCACATCTGATCAATGTCTTTTGAACAAACTTATGATACTGTTAGTTGCAGTAATAATCATGAAACTTTAAGTTGTAACATCACTTACTTTTGTAATAATCTTAACTCGATCATCAATTGACTTCATCATCTTACGACTTTCTTTAAGTGTTGCTGCACATTCACGACTCATGATTTAGATCTCTTACTCTTATTATACAAATATACTTAAAGTTTGTCAAAAGTAATCACACAATGATAAAAATATAATCATGATTGAAAAAAGATGAAGTTGAAGAAAATGAGAAGTTGAGAGAAACTGAAAGAATGATAAACAAATCAACAATTATTATTCACTCTTGTCTATGCTTTATCATTTTAACAACATCATTTACTTGAAAAATAAACAATGTTTATGTGCTATTTACACGTCATTATTGCTATCATTTACATCAACTACACATCACATATACTATTTATAATGTCATTTATACACATTATAATCGAAGATAAATCATCATTTAATTGAAAGTTTCTCTTTTTCTTATTTTCTCACAGAGATTTAAAGATTTTTATCGAGAGCTTCTAGAGTGAATCAATGAGTGCGTGTCATTGTTTATCAGAGTAAACAAAGACATTAATTATTGAGATCAAGAATGAACTCACTTAAAAGAGAAAACAATTGTCATGATGAATTGACTCATAAAGATTAAATCAGAGACAGAGACTAAAGTCAGAGACTGAGTTGAAAATCAGATCTGAGTTAGCTCTGAAACTTTATGACTTTGTCAAGACATCGTTTAGACTACGTCATATTTTCAACTTAATATATCATGAATTATGTCGTGCTCAACTTGACAATGCTTGACAAACTCTTTATAGTCAATTGATCTTCTCAAGTTATTGAGAGCTTCTTAATAATTAGCTTTATCATAATATATACTCATTCTGTGCCTGCTTAAAATATCACATTGTCATATCATTCTTATAGATCTCATTTATTCATCTAGTAGATTTGTTCATCACACACCTTTACTATCAATCAGCTAAGCATTGAATGATTGCAATTGCACATTTATATTAACAATCTATTCAACATCTACGTGACATAAGTCAAATCAAGAGAAGAAAAGAGTTATTCAATACAATCACACTCTATCTTCTCATCATGTGCATCTTTCTTTCATCATACATTTCTCTACTCAATAAATGACAATCATTGAGCAAAAGAACACAGCTTTATGTACATTACAATCATGAGCATCACAAATGCAAAGAAAACGTCTTTCATCTTTGAATCAAGAATCAAATTGAAACATCATTGTATAGAATATCATTAATGAAGAGCAGAGCAAAGATGATGCATCATAATCAAACAGCACAAACACTTTCATTAAGAGTTTACTTAAGCATCACACGCTGAATAGAAGTTATAGATTCATTACTTGATAGCACAGTGTCAATCTTATTATTTCAACTGCGTGAAGCAATTGTATAAATGACGAGTGATTTTCTTTTTCAAAGAGTTTTGTTTACTCAATATAAATAGTATAAAGTTTCTCATGAGTCAAGTCTAAATTGATATCACAAGAATGTATGAATTACAATCACAATCAATCACAATTGAGTTTATTATAATAAATTTATAAAAACGTTAATATATAATTTGATAAACTGACAATAAGATTCATTTGTACATGATGTCAATTACAAATTTTTTGATTCTATTCTGTTTTGAATAAAAGTCAGAAGAATCAAGAGATTTCAATTCAACGTAATTTAAATGATGTTAGAACATTGCATGATCAAAAAAGTCATCATGCAGAGTTTTCACTCACACGATAACATTCTTTTCTAACAGTCACAATCAATCTATGAAGAAGATTAATGACATGTCAATGTCAGTAAAAGATGAAAAGATACTACTAGTAAAATAGTTGACTCAGATGAAGAGTTTGAAAGTCATGATTACAAGTGATTGAAGAATTTGCAACTCATTGACTGCGTTGATATTGAAATGTCTTCATCACATCAACAATGTTATCAAGTAATTGATGAAAAAATATCAGATAGAATAAATGAATCAGATGATGAGTCTTGAATTTGTGATTACATGTGCTTGAAAAAGTAGTGACTTGTCAATCACGCTGATATATTGAAAAGACTTGAACTCATCTTCTTTACTTGATGTCAAATCATACATTTATCTACGTGAAAAATTAAAAGTGCATAAGAACAATCAGAATGAATCTCTACTATTGATCAGCTAAGCATCAAATAATTGCAATCGCACATTTATACTAACAATTTATTCAATGTTTACATGATATAAGTCAAATCAAGAGAAGAAAAGAGTTATTCAATACAATCACATTCTATCTTTTCATCATGTACATCTTTCTTTCATCACACATTTCTTTGCTCAATGAATGATAATCATTGAGCAAGAGAACACAGTTTCTGTGTTATAATCATGAGCATCACAAGTGCAAAGAAACATCTTTCATCTTTGAATTGAAAATTAAATTGAAACATCATTGTATAAAACATCATCAATGAAGAGCAAAGCAAAGATGATGCATTACAATAAACAGCACAGACATTCATAAGAGTTTACTTGAGCATCACATGCTGAATAGAAACTATAGATTCATTATTGATAACACAATGTTAATTTTATTGTTTTTTTTAATTCTTACTCAATTCAACACTCATTATGAATCTATGCAAGATTTTATATACTGTAGCGAGCGCTGCGCTAGCACAGCGTTCTTTTCGCATAAAAAATTACTTCTTTCTGCGCTTTATATTATAACTGTTTTCAATGCAAGAACTTTATGAATTTATTTCTTTTCTATTTTCTCTCTCTTTCATCTGATTCTTTAATGACATCACAGCTTGAAATTGATTCAGTATGCTCATTGAAAGTATTATTTGAATGATCATCGTTGCTGCGCTCATGATTTCTAAGAGCTTTTTCAAGTTCATAATGTTTTCTTCTTATTGCATTGCTTTTCATTCTATCTTTCATCTGAGACATGTTAATAAAATGTGCTTGATCAACATTTGATCTTTGTCACACTTGCACATCATCATAGCAACATCAAGTACTCATCTCTCATGTAGAAATTGATTGAAGTCAATTTTTCTTATGTATAACTGCGTCAATAATACGTTGTGAGACTTTGCATGATTTTTGTGCAGTCACAGATGTCGATGTGTCATCTTTGATGTCAAATATTGAAAATGAGCTGCGTTGAATCTTTCTTTTCAGACTATTCTTCATGTTTATTTGATCTGTTTCTGTATGAACATCAATCTTGTTATCACTTCAATGCATTGATGTTCAGTCAGTAATAAAGACAAATCATGTACATCATTAATCATCTTGTTCATCGCTTCATTTTCAAGTACTTCTGCATGTCTCATCACTCAATGTAACTTCAGCGTGACTTCTTAAGATTGAATGCTCTCATGTGCAATCTGAACTTATTGCAAACATGTCTGATCTTTTGTTGATATCATAGCTTTCACTGTTTTCAGAGAAGTCTGACTATCACTGTATACTTTGTATATATTTTCATGACACTTTTGATTCTTTGTCACTACGTCTGCAAAATGTTTTATTCTTGCAATCAATTCTTTTAGTTCTTCATGATGAGTGATGACTAAAGTTAATTCTTTCAATCTTTTATTTAACTCTCAGTTAATTCTCATTGCAATCATCATAACATTCTCTTTACTGTCATTATTGTTTAAGTAAACTCTTTGCTTCAATTTGAATGTGTTGAAATGATGTTGACTTATTGACATTTTCTTGTTTGTAACTATAACTATTTTTGATGACTCTGATCAAAGAATTATCATGTAGAGATAATTTCACTTCATCTTTGTTTATTCAAGTGTTTCTTTCATTCACTTTCGTCTATTGAAAATATATTGTATACGTTGCATGCAACATATATAAAGCACAATCTTTATGCTGATTTTCTTCTTAGATTCAAAAGATTACTCAAAGAGAATTTCTTGTGACAGATTCACAGTTCAAGATGAACGAGATTTTTCACTGCTCAAATTTCAACAGTTTACTTCTTAAGCATGAGTTGCAAACATTTCATCTATGATATGCATATGTATTGCAGTTGATTTCTTCTTTAATCACATTGATACATGTTATTGTTCTTTCAAGTTATACAGATGATGTCTTTGACTAAAGATTGACTTTATCATCAAGACATTCAAGAGTCAAAACTCAGTGAAGAAATGAAATTTTTAAGATCAACAATCGTTGTCATTGTATATCACGTCTTGCAGATGCTCACTTCGCTTGAAAGCATGCAACTCATTTGTTTTGCATTATCTGTAAAGATCTTTCTCATGCAGATTAATCATGTTTTGCAAAAATTTTCATATGCTACACTTCTAATCAGACAGCGTAGTTCAATCATTCTTTACTAACTCGCTTGTGTTTCTCTTCTCTTAATGAAGTTTTTTCATCAGCATATCACTTTTATATAGAATGTCTGTGTTTGAACGTCTGTTAAATGATATTAATGAAACTCTCAAGTTTGCTTGTGTTAAACTTAATGAGTTTCATGAGTTGCTTATATTGTAGTAACAAACATGCAGTCTTAACAAGATCTATACGTAGTTAGCATATAAATTTAAAGAATGTTCATGATTTAAGTTCTTTCTGCTAATCACTCTCAACAAATTAAACATGAGAGTGTTCTGTTTCAGTTCTTGTCATTATGATGATGAGATACTGAATTGAATGATTTTCATAAGCGATTTTTCTCGTAGTTCTGCGTTCTATTTGACTTTCTCATCTGCATGCAGATTGCTTGTAACATGTGCATTAAGATTATTAAAGTCTGTGCAATCGCGAAAACTCTGCACGCGATCAATGCACAGCGCTTCATCATCACGCAGCGTCTCAATGTCATTCAAACTAATTTTTTTCTTTTTTTTTATTGTTTTGATGATGTAAAATCATTATATAGTTGATGAGTGATTTTCTTTCTCAGAGAGTTTTGTTCATTCAATATACATAGCATAGTTTCTCTCATGAATTGAGTTTAAATCAATGTCATAAGAATGTATGAATTCAAATCAAATCAAATCAAATAATTTAATGTATTTATTTAATCTTTGCATTTCAACAACATTTACTTCTGCATGTAAATTATTATTCAATAAACTTTATACTTGTTTAAATAAACATTTGTTTGATATGTGATTTTAAACTTTGTGACATAAATAATTATAAAATAATCTACTAAACTTTTATGTATGTTGTCAATTTTGTATTACTCATTGTTAATCTTTCATTCTTTTGCACATCAATGATTATTGTCATGATGTTAAATCATTAATTCAATTTAAAACATAAATTGTCAATGTTTTAAATAATCTTGATTCATTGAATCTATTTTGCAGTTCAATGAATCAAGTTATCAATTTAGTCATCATTATCTTAATTTAGTCTCAGTAATTCTGTTTCAATCATTTCAGTCATGTGCATGAATCTTTGCAATCTTAAGTCATAAAACTACTGTTTAGTCTTGATTCTGCTCAATTCATGTATATAAAAGTCAAGCTTTCGTTCTTTTCTTTCATTCTTTGTCTTTTATCTTGTATATTATTTGATGTATTGTCTTATATCTAGATTTTATTAAAAGTAATAATAATATCGATCTTTTATATTGATAGTATCTTTAGTTTAGCTCAGTCTTTGACATTACAAAAGATTTACACTTTCTGCAACGTTTTCATATATTGAAATCTTATTTAGTTATTCTTTTGCTTAAATGAAGTCATCTTACAATTTCTTGATTGATGATGAGTATGTTGTTGAACAGTTCACTTAAAGTGTGATTGAAAATTCAGTTCAAGTCTTTCGCGTAATGCAAGAGCTTCAAAATCAAGTTTAACAATATGATGTTATCATTTCATTTTCATTCATCGTTCTCAATTCTTCAATTTATATAAAGTTGAATTCTCAGTTTCTTGTGATGATAGCTCAAATCATTGCACAAATTTTAAACAATTAATCTTTTCTCATCATTCATTTCTCTGCGAATTTTGTTGCTGTTTTCATCACTTTTAGATTCAAGAAGCTTTTTGACATATCTGAGTATGAAAAGAACAAAGATCAATTGAATGCATGAAAGCAGAGTCTGATACAGCGCATGAATGTGAACGATGATCATTATTTCTTTCATTGAGTCAAGATCATTTATGTTGAGTCATAACTCATCATAAATAAGAAGACTCACAATCTAATGAGTCAATATCGAGTCAATGATTTCTGTATCATTTTCATCTTTGCAGATTGATGACACAAGTTGCATCATTGCTGCAACAAATCTTTCAAGACAGAAAATGCTCATTTATATCTTCATGAAACTTTAAAGTAAGACATGAATAGCTTTGTTGACTATTACAATCTTTTTTATCAAAAGAAAGAATGTTCTTTGATGAAAGATTTCTCATTGATTGACTGACTGAAACGTAATGTCAATTATTTCACTCAAGTCATCATTTTCTTCTGATGAAATTTTGATGAAACTCAATCATTCATCTTTCATCAATGAATTTAAGCATTCTTTGATATCAAGGAAGAGCTTCAGCAGCTTAAAATTCATCAATCTTGCTTCATCTTCGTCATTGTTTCATTCATCAAAGTCAAGAACATCTTTGCATTGATCAGTAATTTTTTGAGTTCAAAAATTATCATTTCTGTGACTGTTGTTTCAACAGTATCTTTATTTCTTTCTTTCTCATTTCTTAATGAGTCAATGAATTTAAACTTTGTTATTGTCATCATTCAAGATAAGACTCTGATCATTTTTAAGATCAAGAAAATCTGCAATAAGTGAAAGCTGTGCTACTACTGCAAGTTGCAACATTCAAGCAAAATCATTAAAGAATGCTTAAATAAGAAGTTCTTCACTCTGCATATCATGAACATTTACAATAATAACATCATTAATATAGATGAAGAAGTCTTGCTGTCTGCGAAAAAAGTTTAGTCTTTGAGCTAAGTTACGCTCAGAAATCTGTATACATATCATCTTGTCTACTAGTCTCAATCTTTTCACTCTCACTTCAATTATATAGAAAGTTTTCTGTTAAATTTATCTTGAAACTCTTTGAATTTAATTCAACATTCAAAGATAATCACATGATAGTATTTTGTATTTTACATTAAGCTTAATTTAAAGTTTTTGCTCTTGCTTTGATTGATAGTGAAGTCTTAACTTATGTCTTTATGAATAAATTCTTCATGCAACAACATTATTTCTTCTTGCATCAATTAACTCACTCTTGCAGACTTCAAGAATTTAATGATCAAGTCGTTTTAATTAATGACATTACTCATGTTGTTGAAATCACAATGATTCTCAATGAACACAACAAAAAACTATTCTTTTATGTTATTGAATTAAGTCAATATCTCATCATCATGAGTTTATCATGACTTCATCATCACGTTATTAATATTAATTTTGAACACAATATTCTTATCTTGTCTTTCTTTTTCTATCTTAATCATTGTTGTCAATCTTTCATCAAGATTTATGATTTTAATCAACAGAAAGAAAATTTCTTGCTTGAAGTTAACAAAGTAGCTTTCTCTCAGTCTTGCTCTCAATTTGCTCACAAGAAGCAACTCAGTTCACAAATCATTCTGCATTCACAAGAAGCAATTCAATCTACAGATCATTCACAAGAAGCAATTTAGTTTATAGATTGCTCACAAGAAGCAATTCAGCACTCAGTTTGTTTGCAAGAAGTAATCTAGTTTTTCATTTGCTTGAAAGAAGCAACTCAGTTTTCAGTTCACTCACAAGAAGTAATTTAGTTTCTCATTTGCTTGAAAGAAGTAACTTAGTTTTCAGTTCACTCACAAGAAGCAATTCAATTCTCAATTCACTTGCAAGAAGTAACTTAGTTTTTCATCTGCTCACAAGAAGCAATATAATCTCTCGTTTGCTTATGAAAAGTCAATTAATACTCAGCTCATTTACAAGAAATAAATCTTGTTCAGTCTTGTTTCTTGTTTGAAACAAGAAGCTTTTAATTGTATTTTTCAAGTCATTCAAAAAGAATACTCATCAAAAATCAAGTGTCAAAATTCTTTTTTCTTTAGAACTTCTGTTGTTTTTCAAGCAAATCAATTTAATTGATCTTTTATACAACTTGACATAATTGAGTTAAAAGCTTAAAGCTTTGATCATGCTGCTTATGTCAAAGACATTGAAGTGTTTAGCATCACTTTAAAGAAAATTGATATTTTCTTGAATCTTGAGTCAATCTCGTCTTCTAGTCTAGACTTTGATGAGTCAAAATCGCGTCACATAACTTTGACTGTTTATTTAAAGAACATTTCAACTCTTGCTCAGTTCTCATCTCACTCTCAAGACAGTACATATGATAAGAATCATCATTTGAATCTTCATCAAATGAAAAAGAAATTTCATTTAACTGCATTCACGACACAAGAAAATCTTGAAGTTTATTAACAAAGTAAGAATGTTGATTCAGTCACAATTCTATCATTCAAATATTTTGAGTTTCTAGATGTTTTCTTTAAGAAGAACGTTGATATCTTGTCTTTGCATCAAGCTCATGATCATGTCATACATCTTAAAGAAGATGTTCAATTCTCAGTCTTTGCTTTGTATAACATGAGTCGTGATAAAATTCTAAAACTTCGTCGTTATTTGAATGAGAATCTAAGCAAAGATTTCATTCAAGTCAATCACTTTCAGATGATCATCTCTGTTCTCTTCATCAAGAAATTCAAAGAAGAACTTTGCTTTTGTGTGAACTATTGAAATCTGAATGTTATCACAATCAAGAATTGATATTCTCTGTCTCTGATTTCAGAAATACTGAATCATTTAAGTCAAGCTAAAATCTTTATCAAGCTGAATATTATCTTCGCGTTCAATCGACTTTAAATCAAAGAAGAAGATAAAGCTTTCATTATCTTTTGCACTTGATTTGAATTATTCAAGTATTTAGTCATGCTTTTCAATTTATATAATGAGTTTATCTCATTTCAGAAGTATATCAACAATATTCTTCGTGAACATTTAAATAAGTTTTATACAGCTTATTTGAATGACATTTTGATCTATTTTGACAATGAACTCAAGCATGAGATTCATGTCAAGCTCATTTTGCGAAAGCTGCAAGAAGCAGATCTTCAGATAAATATAATCAAATGCAAGTTTTACATCACTCAAGTTTCATATTTAGAATTGATAATCATCATTGAAAAGATCAAGATGAATTCTTCTAAGATAAACATCATTGTCAACTGATTCATCTTGATCAATGTTAAAGATGTTCAAAGTTTTCTAGATTTCGCGAACTTCTATAAAAGATTCATTTATGACTATAGTAGAATAGTTACTTCGCTCATTCATCTCATTAGAAAAGATGTACTCTTTGTCTGATCTCAGAAATATCAGATTGCATTTAACATTCTTAAGAAAGTCTTCACTTTCAAGATTATTCTTCATCATTATAATTCAGATCATAAGATTGTGATAGAAATCAATGTTTTAAACTATGTGTTCAAAGACATTCTCTTTCAATATGATGAGAATGAGATTTTTCATTCAGTCACTTACTTTTCAAAGAAGCATAACTCAGTTGAGTGTAATTACGAGATCTACGATAAAGAACTCATGATCATTGTTTGCACTTTCAAGAAATGATGATCAGAGCTTGAAGACTTTATTTATTCTGTTGAGATGATCATGAATCACAAATATCTTAAGTATTTCATGTCAATTAAGCAGTTGAGTTATCATCAAGCTCGTTGAAGTGAGTTTCTGTTTAGATTCAACTATCACATCGCTTATCATCTCAACAAGATCGATGATAAGTTGAATGCTTTGACACATCACTCAGAAGATCTTTCTAAAAAGAGAAATACATTCAATTCTTAATATTAATATCAACATCAGACAATTTTGAAAATTCATGTTTTAGATTTTAATATTGTTGAGAATCTCACTCTTGATATCTTCTACATTAAAGTCATGAAGTTTCAGTCATAAATTATTGCTTTAAATTCAGTTCAGTTACATCTGTTTTTAATTATCTCAGCATTTTTGCAAATTCTAGCTTTCATGAATCTAGAAATTGAAGAATTCAACGTTAAAGATGTTAAGTTTCAGTTAGATCAAGACACTCTGAATCTTGATGAAGATTCTACTGATACTTTCACTCAAACATTATGAAAGTAAATTGAAATCAATGACAAATTCGCAGCTCAGATAATTGAAGCACTTTGCAATAAAGCACGACATCATAACAAGATTTCTCTAGTTGAGTGTGAAAAACATGAGAATCATCTATACTTTCAAGAAAGAAAGTACATGCTCAACTCAGATAAACTACGTCTTTGTATCATTCAGCTCACTCATGATAATGTTGTCAATGATTATTCAGAAAGAGCAAAAAGCTATAAACTGATCAGTTGAGTTTACTGATGATTAAACATTTATAAGTATGTTTAATGCTTTGTATGAAACTGTCATGTATGCACACGTTTCAAGCTCTTTAAACAACAAACTCAAGAATAATTGTATTTTCTTTCAGTTCTTGAACGTTGTTGATGTAATATCTTCATGAATTATGTAGATTCTTTATCGCTTAGTATCTTCATGAGTATCACATATAAATATGTTCTAATCTTTATTGATTATTTTATCAAAATAATTAAAACAATCACAACGCATGCAAAGCAAATTTTTGAAAAGAGCAATACAATCAAGACAGAATGAATCTAGAAGATGAATAAACAACGATGAATTGCATGAACTGCAGCAATGCTGATTCAGAGACGATTGCAAGTGACGTTGACTCGTCATGAAGAAACAGCAACGTGAAGTCAAAAAGCTTACGCAACGACGAGAAGTATGTTGCTAATATCATTAATCTTCTAATATAAACATCAACGTTAGAGAAAGAAAAGAGCAAAAATTATTCATGAAAAGAAGTAGCAGTGAAGCTGATGTGACATCTTCGAAACGATTCAGAAGAAAAAAACAACGAGAATCAGAATGCATTCATTGCAAAGAATGTACAGAAATTAAAGACATTCATACAACTGCTTAGTAAGCAGCTACAAACACAAGATAGCACGCAAATGCAAGATAGCATATGCTTCTCATTAAGAATCACGTCATGAGCGAACGTGACAAGAGAAGAAGTAACAACGAAAAAGCAACGTCTCAGAGATGAATTGTCATCGCTTTGCAAGAAATGAGAAGTCATGATGAAGATAGCAAAAAGAAAGAAAATAGAGAAGATACAAAAGAAATTTATTGAACAGATTCTTCAAGAAATCACAAACGTGTTGACAGCTCAAAGAAATTTAATCATGTTTCTTCGTAAGCTTGAAAGTGAAGACATCACACTTCACACAGTGAGCTCAGAAGCTTGAGCAAATCTGAAAAGATCTCAAACATGAGTAAAAGAAATCGCGAACTCAACATGTATAATGCATCAAATCTTCGCTATGCTAGCACATAAGATACACATCACAATAGACACAAGCAATCAGAAAGTGATCATTAAAAGATTGATAAAAGATAACACAAAACTTCATGAGAATCTAAAGATTCTAAGAATAGTCTGACTCAAGAAAGTAGTCAAGAATGAGAAGACTTACTTGTCACTCATCATAGAGATTGCAATCAAAGCGATGACGAATCGACTAATGAATGAGAACATGCTAAACTTGTATCAAGAATGCTCATGCAAGCTGTTTGAAAAGAACTGTTGCATCACTCAGTGTTACAGATGCTTCAAATTTGATCATATGATCAGATTTTGCAAGAAGAAACAACGCTGCGCTAAATGCGCAGACAAACATCACATTGAAGAGTGCATGATGTCTTCAAATAGAAGACGTTACGTCAACTGCAATGAAGATCACAAACTCTGAAGACGCATCTGTCTCAAATGACAACAGCAGATGAAACAAACGTCAGAAATCTACAGAAACAGATTCATCAAATATTCAAAAGTGTTGAAATACAATTACGCATTTCTCTCGCTGTTTTTGAACTCTTTAAACTCAATGAATTTGTTGAGCTCAACAGACTTCGCAGATTCAACGAACTCTTCAAGCTCAGCAATCATCATGTTGAAAACACGTAATCAAAATGTTGAATCAACATGACAGATGATAGAAGTCAAGAAGAGACAAGTCAATTTCTTTTCATGCGTGACTAGCGACTCAGATGAGACGATATCTGAGCAGACTCAGAAACGCTCAATCAGAAAGCGCAAAAAACTCTCAGTGATTGAAAGCATATAAAGAGTCTTCTCAGCGCAGAGTCAACAACAGTTACAAATAACTTTATGATGAAACAATTCTTTCTACAAATTCTACAATACAACATCAGAAAGTCATTGAAGATTCAAGAATCATTCTTGATCGACAAAGAAGTTTGCAAATTCAACATAGTAATCATACAGAAGTAAGAATGCAACATCAATAACTTGCAATCATTTAGCTCAGCTCACAACTTCTTTCATTTAGTGAAAAACTCGTCATTTCAGTCAAGAACATGCATATATGTTAATAAATACTTAAGACTTAATCAGTGAACAGTAAAAACAGCTGAATCAAACATCTGCTCAATCAGAATATTAACTTGCAACACAGATGATGAAACGCAGACGTTAAGACTTCTAAACGTTTACAACTTAAGCTCACTATTTAACACATTACAGAGAAATTCTTAACTATCTCTCGCTTGAATGAACTACTCAAGAATGACTGCAAACAACTAGTCGTAAAAGACTTCAATTTACATCATTCATACTGAGAGAAGTGAAGATGCTTCACTCAACATATGATGATTGATATTCTATTAAACATCATTACAAATGCAAGATTGAAACTACTGCTGAAATCAGATACAATCACTTGCAAGACTTACAATCAGTTTACAACGATAAATTTAGTCTTTAGCAGCGAGAAAATACAGTCTATGACACGTAAGTGCGAAGTATGAATCAATTTACATCAGAAATCAGATCATCTTTTGATTATCACAGAGCTAAATCTACAAACAATCTCAGTGCAGCTCTCAACTCATTGACTCTGAAAAAAAATGAACACAGAAGCACTGAGTGCTTATTTGCAAATACATCTTTCGTCAGATTGCTCTCTGAACAACAGAGCTGAAATGAATGACAGAGTAACAAAGATCATCAAAGTACTACAAGAGACAATTAAGAAGTTCACTCTCTGAGCAAAATCATCAAATTAAGCAAGAAACTTCTGAAATCAAAGCTGCTTCAAAGTAGTAATGAAATCAAGATGACTGCGAATCATATGAAAAATGCAAGACACATTAAAGACATGAAACGAATATCTGAAACATAATGATCACAAAAACAAGATCATCAAACAAATAAAATGCATACACTTTAGATCACAGATGCATGAGTTAAGCGACGCATTGAAATCGATATAATGCTTTGCAAAATGAGTCAGAATCAAAAGTCAGTTATCTAAAAAGCTTTCTCAGTTTTTGTCACTGAAATGAAATGATACTGATCACATGATAACAACGTTTGAAGAAAAAATCGAGATGCTGCGAGAAAAATTCTTCTCTTCATTCTCATAAGCAGACGTCAGCAACATTTCAGATTCATTCATATCTTTAGCAGTATCATCAGATTCACGCATTTTAGAAGACGAAATGAAGTGAGCAATTAAATGAGTAAAGATGAACAAAGCGTCAGACGTCTCTGAAATTTCAAACAAAGCACTTCAAGCAAATCTCACAGAACTGATCTCAATGTTGATGAGTTTATTCAACGCATGTGTGACACACAAATATCATTCAAAGCAGTTCAAAAAGACTCAAACAATAATGTTATGCAAATCAAGAAAAAGCGACTATATTGACTTAAAGACATATCAACTCATCGCTCTGCTTGATATCATAAGCAAAGCTCTAAAGTTAATTATGATCAAAAGATTGAGTGATATAACTGAGACTCATTACATGCTTTTGAATGTTCAAATGAGAGCAAGATGCAAACGATTCATGATCTTGACATTAAATCTACTAGTAGATCAAGTTCACATCATGTGAAGTTGTGAAATCAAGTACGTGATCTTCATGCTAAGTTTAGATGTTATTAAAGCATTTGATCAAGTCTTGCACATCAGACTGCTGCATATACTGAAAATGAGAAGAACATCAAGTTACATAGTTGAATGAGCACGCAGCTTTCTAAAGAACAGAGAGACGTTGCTGATATTCAATGAGCAAATGAGCACTATGCACGAGATTAACGCAGACATATCTCAAGAATTTCTCATTTCATCGATTCTCTTTCTATTTTTCAACGCAAGTTTAATTGAAAAATGCAAAGCATTGAAAATCAAAATTGAAGTGCTTGACTTCATAAATGACATTAACATTCTAATCTATGACAGATTCATTGAAGAAATTTGCAAAACATTGAGCAAGACACACGACATCTGCGCGAAGTGAGTTCAAATTCATGACACAACGTTTGCATCAGAAAAATACGAGCTTACACATTTCACTAGAAAATCGAGAAAATTTGACATGATGACTAACATACAAATAAAAAGCTTAGTGATTAAGTCAAAGTCAGACGTGCAAGTTCTAAACATGCAACTGAACATGAAACTGTAATGAGACGTGCATCTTTGACAAATAGAAGTGATTCACGTCACAAGAATGCTTGCGCTTAGTCGTTTAAAAGTCTTCACATGAGAGACAATCTTCACAAAAGTGAAACAAATGTACTCAACTGTAGTAAGATTAGAAATTGCATTCAAAGCATCAATCTGACATCAGCGTGACAAGAAGAAAGAACTGTCAGACAAGAAATGCAAACTAGAAACTCTGTAGAATCAGACTCTACATTACGTTGCAAAAGCATTCAAAAGAATAAGCATTGAAACATTAAAGATTGAAACGTACATAAGTTTATTGCATGTTCATTTGAACATGCTGCAGAATAAAGTCACATTATGCAGTTGAGTTGATGACAGAACGCAAGAGACTAGATGAGCATGCAAACTCATACGCGTTCAACTGATGAAAATTAATCATCTCATCTTTCATTCTTTTATCATCAAGAAAGTAATGCTTTTGAACACATTTATTCAAGAAGACGCAAAAATGCAGTCTAAATGCAGATAATTCAATCTTTCTATGATGATCTCAATAAGTAATAGCATCGCAATAATGCTATATCACAAAGATCAATGAGAGCAATGATGGAAAAAATACAAGAAACGCATTACAGATGTCAATGTAATCTCAGCACAAAGATTTCATTTATTCAACAAGATGATAAAGATGCGTGATGATTTTCAGAAGATTGAAAGCATTCTTGCAATTTACATCAAAATTGAACGCATAGATCTTAACATTTATCTGCACTCAAGAAACATTTTGAGCATGAATAGCTTGCGATGCAACTGCGAACAAAGTCATCAGACAGCGAAGCATGTACTCATGCATTGCTTGAACTGAACGCATCTGCGATCACGAAAGATCTCAGAGCAGCAGTAAGAATGATGATGAAAACGAAACTTCTGAAGCAATTTAAAGTGACTAGAACACTCATTCTCTAACATGCAATCAACGTGAACAAATTTGATACATAGTCTTAATCTTGTCATTTCGACTGCGTGAAGCAGTCGTATAAATAATGAGTGATTTTCTATCTCAAAGAGTTTTGTTCACTCAACACACATAGCATAAAGTTTTTCATGAGTCGATCTAATCAATGTTACAAAAGTGTATGAATTTATTATTATTATTATTTTATCAAAATAAAACATTTAGTTTTCATCACTTTTATGAAAGTTGAAGAAGTTATCAATTGCTTCTATGCTCATGTTTGAAAACATCATGATTTACTTGAGTTTTTCATATTTACTTAAGATACACAATTCATCTTTGATGTTTGAAAGCATATGTGTAAAATGTTGAAGATAAATGCTAAGTTATCAATGATATATCACTCTGAAATCAATGATCAAATCAAGAAAGTTAATGCTGTCATAAAGCATTATCTTTGAGTCTTCGTCAACTACATGCAGAATGACTGAACTAAGTGACTTTCTGAAGTTGAATTCATCGTTAATAATAAATCATCATTAATCACTTTAACATCACTTTTCTTGATCAATTTGAATCAGAACTCATGTTTAAACTTCAAGTCTTTTGAGTCTCTGCTTGAAAATCTTATGTTTCAAGCTTGAAACAAGTTAATCAATGTCAAAAAGTTCATCAAGAAGATGAAGAAATTAACTGAGCATTTACGTGATGAGATGCTTATAACTTCAATCATTTACAAATTCAATGTCAATCTCTTTCATAGTTGTTCTTATTTTAAATACTTTATTGAAGATAAAGTCTGACTGAATGCTCATAATCTCAGCATCGCTCACTTTGCTGTCAAGTTAAATGATCATAACGTTGACTTTTTCAAGATCAAGCATGTCTTTAAGAACAATTCTCTGATCATTGAGTTAAATCTTTCAGCATTCATGAAGATTTATTCAATCTTTCATGTCATTCTTTTAAATCATATCACAAGTGACTTTCTCTTGAGTTAACATCAAAAATCTCAAGAACTCATTATCATCAAGAATGATGAAAGATTCTGATATGTAAACAGCATATTAAACTTCAAGTGTGATAAATGTTATAATTCATCTTTGCTCAAGTATTACATTGATTGAGAAGATCACTTTTCTACTTGAAAGTTCTTCAATCTTCTGAATAATTGTGAGTAAACACTCAATGAATATCATTTCATCAATTTTGTTGTTGAAGAATCACATGTACTGTCATGTGTAATATCTCAATATTAATGTTAAGAACTTTAAGTTTAATCTTTATCATCTTGACTCAGTTCAAATCTGACTCAAATTTTGTCTAAATTTGTTTCAAACATTTTGTTTAAATCTGATTCAAATGTGACTCAAATGTATTCTTAGATCTGTCATTAAGTTAGAGTTGAGTTGAGTTGAGAAAGATTAACTCAACTCAATTTTGAATTCAAGTTGAGATTGAGTTGACTTTTCTCAACTCGAGCTCAATTCAAGATTGAGTTGAGTTGCTTGAACTTAATTTTTGTTACTAAATATAGTATACTTTTTCTCTTTTTTTCCAAAATTTTTTTTTGCAATCAATTTTGCAATCAATTTGATAGAGAATTTGATAGAAAGATTGATGAAAAATATGATAGAGAATATAGTGAGAAATATGATGAAAATATGATGAGAAATATGGTAGAAAGTGTAGTAGAGAATATGATAGAGAATATAATGAGAAATATAGTGAGAAATATGATGAGAAATATGATAGAGAACATGATAGAAAGTTTAATAGAAAGTTTGATAGAGAGTTTGATCACTTTGATAGAGAATTTGATAGAAAGTAGATCTGCAATCAAATTCAAGTCAATTCATCAAGTTGACTGAGTTGAATCGAGAGTCTGATTCAACTCGATTGAGTTGAGTTGATCTCTCTCAACTCAACTTAACACTGAAACTCAATCTGAGTTGAGTTGAGCAACTTGAACTTGACGACAGATCTATGTATTCTAGTTTCACATATGCATCATCACATTAAACTGCATCTCATCTTTCTCTTACTTAAATCTGACTCAGATCTTGTTTAGATTTGACTCAAACATCTCATTTAAATATGATTCAAATGTGATTTAAATGTATTTTAATTTCATCATACATCATCATATTAAAATGCATCTCATCTTGTTGTGCATCATCATATTAAACTGCATTTCGCTTCTTTCTTGCTCAGATCTGACTTAAATCTTGTCTAAATTTAACTCAAATATTTCATTTAAATCTGACTCAAATGTGACTCAAATGTATTTCAATTCTCTGTGCATCATTACATTAAAATGCGTTTCATTTTGTTTCATTCTTCAGACATCTTGCTCAGATTTGACTCAGATGTGACTCAGATTTATTCTAGTTTCATATGTGCTTTATTACATTAAAATGCGTTCACATCAATTCTCATCTCATTTCAATCTTCATTTTTAATTCTTTCTCATTTCATCTTGTTTCTTTTTATCATCTTGCAGAAGCTCAGTCTTGAAAAGAGAAGTTACTATCATGATGTCAAATTATTAATTTGATTTAAAACATAAATTGTTAATGTTTTAAATAATCTTGATTCATTGAATCTGTTTTGTAGTTCAATGAATCAAGTCATCAATTTAGTCATCATCATTTTAATTTAGTTTCAGCAATTCTGTTTCAATTATCTCAATCATATGCATGAATCTTTGCAATCTTAAGTTATAAAACTATTGTTTAGTCTTGATTCTGCTTGATTCATGTATATAAAAGTCAAACTTTCATTCTTTTTTTTTACTTTTTGTTTTTCATCTTGTACATTATTTGATGTATTATCTTGTATCTAGATTCTATCAAAAGTAATAATAATATCAATCTTTTATATTGATAGTATCTTTAGTCTACATTTGCAGTTTGTAAAGTAAACTAAATTTTAAAGTTTAGCAAAAGAAATATTTGTCGCTTAAAGCTGAATAAAATCGAGATTTAAGCTGAGCTCATCTGACTGAATTCTACTTTTGTCGATAAAATCTGCATTCATTCATATGTTTTTGAACTGCATTTCGATATAATCTGCGTTTGTTTATATGCATTGAAATGAATCTTGCTTTCGTCACTTATGTTGCATATGTTGATTCTTCTATCTATGTATATTATATATATTTACAGAGACTTATTTATAGACAGATTATAGTATGAAGCGTCGCTATAATGAATGTCATTGTTATACTCACTCTAGATTTTCAATGATGATTCATTCTTTCATTCTTCAACATTATATTAACAACAGCTCAAACTCTTCTTCTATTGATTTCATTATTCTCATCGCTACTTTTGACTTCTTGCAGTCTTCACAAAGCTCGAATTATTCGTTATAAATGCATCACAATGACTGATTAAACTCGACATGTTAGCATTCTTTGCAATATTTTGAATTGATTTCACATTATTTGATCTGATTTAAGTTGTCACATTTTCAATGATCTTGTTCTCAGTCATAATGTGCAAGATCTTGAGTAATCACATATTTGTTATTTGCAGCAAATTCAATAACTCATCTAGCTTTTTCGTGATTTCATCATTATTTTCGAAATCATGAATCTGAGATCAGTTGACTATATCGATGTATGCAAAATCAATCATTTGCAAAAGCATCATAAATGTCATTTCTTTGACTTATATCTTCGCTTGATGTGCAAGTAGATGATCTCACTCATCAGAGAACTGAGCTTTGCAGTAGTCTGACACAGCTGCTAGAAAAATTCTGTGAACTAACTTTTCGTGATTTTCAATCTTGAGTTAAATCAATTGCATGTGCTTGACTGATTTTAAAGCAAATATGCTGATACTTTTTTAGCATCTTGACAGAACGTTGAAGTTTGACTTGATTAATTAAACTGTTATCGTACTTGAATTGCAAGAACACATTGAATGTAATCTTTGAAATTGAAAATCTTTGTTGACTTGCAAGATCGAAGATCAAGAAACACTCAGTATGTATGAAGAGATTGTGAGCATCGCATTTTGCAGTGAAGAAAATGAGTCATGTGCTTTATATGAAAAGTAGATAGAAAGATTTCGCTCTCATGATCATATAATGACATTGTCTTGCAAAATCTCTCTTTTCGTTCAATGCAATTGCTGTTAGAAGTTTAATGTTGTGATTTGCAAGTTCTTGAACAAACGCAGAGTATTCAGCGACAGAAAGTTTTTCTTATGTTCATGAATTAATGATGTTGAGCATGATGTCAAAGTTTGTTAATCAACATGACATGAATATTCAAGATCTTCAATTATTTTGAGTATTTATTTACTATCTTTGAAGAGACAAGATTACTCAGACTTTCTACAACTTATGACAAAAGTAACTTTAAAATCTTGCAAAAAATGATTTCTTTTGCAGACAGATACTTTGCAGCTTTGTTAAAATGCAATGATTGAATAATTTTAGCTTGCATATTTCATCTTATGCAAGAAACATGAAGAAAACATTCTTGTAAAATTTAAACATGTGCAATCATGAAGATATTAAGAGACGCAATCAGAATGATCTCATTGAGTCGATTTATCACATTAGTGCATGTGATGAGTAATTGATGACGAAGCACAAGATCGAGCAGTAAGACTCTCTGTTGATGATAAGCAAAGCAAGACAGTTACTCAGATACAAGTGATAATGTCTTGTATATCTTGATGAGCTGTATATAGTCATGATTCTAGCTATATATATATAATATGTAAAGAAAGCATTTCATCTTTTAATGTGCAACTTTGATGATTGAGTTCTTATAACTTCTGATGAGATGATGTTTCAAAATCAATCTGTCGTTTTTGCAAGTTTGACTGATGTATGATTTATTGAACTGCAAAACAGATTCATTGAATTCATGATATTTGCTTCAATGTTATTAATCATCATGTAGTTTTCAAAATGTATGAAAGTCATTGAGTTTAACACTCTTGATCGCATTTAATATTTTAATGACAATCGCTTGAAAATCATAAAACTTGACTATTGTGATCATGACGAAGCGAAGTGCATCTGTGTCTTCTTCAGTCAAGCAACTACATCATTGATCTTGTTGATAATCAATCGCGATGATTGTAATCAGTACACTTTTCAAGTCAGAATCTTTGCAAATGACTTTTATAAGTTTAAATCTTGCAAATTGTGACTTCTGTATTCATGATGATGAGTTTTGAGTGAGTTATCATCACAAAACGTAAGTTACTTGTGTTGATGCAAATTCACAAATGAGCGAGCTGATACTCAATTTTCAAACATTAGAAGTCAAGTCAACTTTTGAGTCAAAGTATAATATAAATGAAGTATCATACATTCTTTGCATGCATCAACAGCACTTCTTCTCTTTTTTAAGAAAACATTTCTATACTTTTGTACTTCAGATCTTCATTGATTGCGTTCATGTTTGCATCATTTGCAGTGTGTGAATGTTTAACAAGTATGAGAAGACTTTTTGAGTGCACATTTTCATGTAAATGACTTGAACTTCAAGATTCAAGATTTTTGAAAAGAGCGCACTTTTCTTACTTGTAATCTTTCATCTATCTCTTTTCATGATTGATACTAATGATATAATAAAAGCGTGATTTCAAGTTGTAAGATTGCTGACGTTTGACAGACATTTTCATTACTTCAATGAGTGAAGTTTTCTAAACTTTGCTGCGTTTCATAAATGCAGAACAATCGTAGCTGAAATCAGTACAGATGAACATTGTTATCGATTTATGAAATAATATTGCGTCTGCTTTTTCAAATCATTGTCAATCTGCACACATTTAAACACAATGTTAATTGAGTAATCATGATTTTCTTAATAAGCTATTTGAATGAATTTATTTGAAAGAATGAAAATGAGAATCTGTGATTATGCTTGAGCAGTATTATCTATATTGTTGAAGATTTGTTAAATCGTCGAAGCAATATCTGCAACATCATCAAGAATCACAGAGCTTAGTGTTGATTATATAAATCTTTTCATGATCTTAATAAGTTTTAATGAATATATCAGTGAATGTCAAAAAAGAAAGAGTGAATACAACTATTTATAATACAGACTGATAAACTAGTAACACATCGCGCTTTCTTGATGCACATGTATGAAGTGATGTAATCTATGCGCAGTCATCGTTTTTCACTCTGTTACTAAATTCGATATGATCATCTTCATTGTTATCATTGTCTTCAATATCTCTGATTAATTCTTTAACTTGAAATGTTTTAAGCTTTAATGTCATGTTTATTAAATGCACTTGACGATTCTGTTTGTCATATATCAGCATCTCGATCTGCAAATCTACGCAGCGTAAGTCATAAGTGATAGTCTTTTCTTGATTTATGCTTAATTTCTCTTCATTTATTTTGAGTTGATCTGAACTAGTCTCTTGACTCTGTGTAAATTGTAATCAACATTGATTAATTTAATAATGTCAATGATAAAGCATGATGACTTTTCATTTGAATACTTCTGCAGTTTTTTCAAGTTTTCTTGAAACAATCAAACTATGTTCATCATTTTAGATTTGAGCAATTTTGAAGTTATCAAAGTCATTGAAACTTTAAGAACAAATTGAAAGTATTACATAATTAGATGTTAGCAATCATGTTGAACATGTTTCTTCTCGCTATGCATGTAATAACTTTCAAGAACAACATTAACAGAAAGTAAAGACTTTGTCACTTACTCAATAGAAAATAAGTGCATTTGTAGAACTCATGATATAAAATACAGTCTTCTCGTTCTTGTCTCAGACATGATTAATGAGTTCATTGATTACTTTAATCTTGATACAGTTCATCTTGAAAATAATCTCAAGAATGTGCTTCTTGTAAAAAGACTTAACTTTCTTCAAGTCATAGAGATGATCTGTTTCAAAGCAAACATATCTCTTCTCTCAGTCTTTTTCTTCAGAGAACGTGAGTAACTGTGTCTCTGAAAGTTGTTCAAGATGCGAAAATGTGCTAAGTACTCTGAGTCAATGAACTTTCATCATTCAATTGTTGATGTTGATTTAAGATTGATTTTCAATGCACTTTTATGCTCTTCACTCTTACGTTTTTCTATTTCTATTCTTTTGAAGTTGTTCAGTGATTGTCATCACTAAAAAATTGACAAGTTCATTGAACATTAATGAAAGTTTGCAATCGACATTTTGATGCTTATTCAATTTCACATCTGTAAGAGAAGAGTTGAAAAACTTTGATAGATTGATATCACGTCGTAATCATAGTATGTCACACATGATCTCTAGCTCTTTGATGTACTTTTTAATGATTCAATGATCTTTCTCTTGAAGATTGATGATTTTCATATGTATCTTGTTCATCTCTTTCAAATTTTTATATGTACAATATATCAAATTGACTTAATGAACTTCTTTTTCTTTTCATGTTGATTCATGTTGATTCATCATCAAGTCTATCATTAGCATGTTCACTCATGTCATCATTTGTATGAAAGATCATTCGAAGAATATATCTGTAACAAATCACTTACAAGATTTTTTATTCATGTTCTTAAACAAATTAATGATTTTGAATGTCTGAATCATCTTTCTATGCGTCTTATCTACAATCAGTTGATCTCATTTTATATTTCAGAGCTGTCATATCAACTATGATTGTTTTAATCTAGAAGTTGCTCTTTCAGATTGATATCAATTTCTCATCAATGCTGCAACGTAAGTCTTGTACATGTTTATCATGATCACACATATGAAACTAGAACTAACTTACTCTTGTTCTACTAAAAAATCTCTATTTGTTCATGTCAATCTGATAACTAGCGCGTTCATCTTTGCATCACAATATGCGTGATGAATCTATCAACATAATAAATCATTGTTCTTGTCGAGATGAATTTGAATCTTCTTTAGTCAGTTGATGATCAAGACTGACGAAATGATAACTAGATTGACAAATTTCAACGATATGAGACGTGCAGATGAGCTTGCGTTCACACATAAACATTCAATTTTTAACTTGTTATCAAAAGAGCACTTTGCATCTCTAGACTGAAATGTACTGAGAGTGTCTTCTTTCAGATGTTCATTGAACTTCTTCTCATAATGAGCATTATTGATCTCGTCATGTGTTATGTGCAATAGATGATTCAGACAAATCAATTCAAGCATCTTTATTGTTTTATCAATAAATTAGCATGCTTCATTCTTAATCTTGCTGACATTCATGTTTATCTTTTCAAGACTCATATCATTGACATTGAATTCTTCTCTCATGAACATTTTTATTTCAAACATCACAAAAATTTCAAAAGTCTGATATAAAAAGAGTGACGTGTTCATTCTTTGCAAATGTATGCGTGACTGAGATTCAACATGATTAAGATCATGCAGAAATAATCAAGCATAATTTCATCATCTGTCTTCTTCATGAAAATGCTTTGTAACAATCAATAATATTTTCATCATGAGTCTGTTCAATCTTGTTAAACAAGAAACAAGATCAACTTCGATATTTCAATCATCTCGCGTAATGCTTCTTCAAATTCTGCTCACTATCTTTATTATTATTGAAATTCATGTTTGATCGCGCATGATTTGACTCTCTTGCAAGATCTTCTGTAACTGAATGATTGAAGATCATCGTGTTCTGTTTATTGATATATGAGAGTCAGAGCGAATATATGCATGTAGATATATTGACTATCTAATAGATAGAACATATGATAAAGCATACAGATGAAGAAAGAAGTGAAAGAATGAATAAATATCTCTAGCGTCAAGTCGCTTCGATCGAAGCGAAAATAACTAATCGTTGAGATATACATATTAGCATACGTATGTTCATATGTATGTGCATACGTATCTTGTTTTCAACACTTTCTCTTAGAAATTGAAGCTTCATGTGAAGTTATTCAGATCTTCTATGTATATCGTGCTCTTTTACTCGTCGACGTCATGCTTGACGAGATAGTCTTATTTCTTGAAGCTAGTCTCATAACTGATCTGAATCTTAGAAATTTGCCTGAGTTCAGAGATTTGATTAAATCATCGATCATCATTTGATCAATGAGTATGTATTTCAATCTGATTGCTCTTTCTTCTACCTTATTTCGAATATAGTGATACGACGTATCAATGTGCTTAGTTCGAGAATGATTGACGAGATTGCTACTCATTTTTATAATCGCTTGATTGTCAGTTAAAATGATAGTTGAATTCGTATCTGAATCATCATATTTCATCTTTTTCAATTCTTTGACTGCATTACATTCGTTGACGTATTCAGCTTCAGCAGATGACGTGCTGACGCATTGCTGACGTTTAAAGCTTCAGCTAATTGATTCATTTCATAGAAAAAACATATAGTCGAAGATGAATCTTCGAGAATTCAAGCAATTTGCATGAGCTGAATCGATATATTCAAAGAATTCAGCTTTCTCAACTTTCTTCACTTTGAAAAATTCATATCGAAGTTTCAGCTCAGCAGTATCGACTAGATATTGAATGATTTGTTTAACAGCTAGATCATGATCAAAGATAGAATTCGTCGAATATTTGCTGCATTTGCTCACTGCATAGACTATGTCTGATCATGTTTGACAGACTACTCACATCAGTGTTTTGATGATTGATTGATAGCTCTCTATTTCTTCAGAGATAGCTTGATATTCAACTCACTTCTTTGACTTTCAATAAACGTTCTTCTTGAGCTGACATCTGTGATGCATCGATGTTTTAGTTGAGCTGCAATTGCTTATGCTCAGAAGCTCGATAACTCGCTTGATATAAATGCTTTGATTGATTCAAAGAGTTTATTCAGCTTTATTACAAGTTATGTGCATTTCTAAATATTACTCGATTGAGTCAAGATCTTTCATTTGAAAGCGTTCTGCAAATTGCAGCTTCAGAGCTTGAATATCAAATATTGTTACGAGCGTATCAAGACTGAACAAAACTGAAGTTCTAATCAATTCGCAGTGAACGCTAGCGAGTTCTCTGCGTAATGATTAGAGCTAATTAGCGAGCTAGTCAGGTTTGACTCAGATATGACTCAGATATGACTCAGATATGACTCAAATATGACTCAACACTTTTTTCTTTCTCAACACTCTTTTCTTTCATCAACATCTTGTTCATCTACATTACATTCTTTTCATGTCACAAACACATTTCTTTCAAATCTAGCGCAGTCTCTGAACATTACATAAATAGAAGCTTTTGTATCAATCTTTTTCTGTATTCTTAATATTCAGTTATAGCTATCTTTAAAGATCAAGCACTATCAACTCTGATCTTCATTGATTGTATCATCTAGACATGATTCTGACAAATATATTTGATTCTAGAATAAGCAGATCGTTCACATAAATGATGATAATGATGTCATTATCATGAATGAACACTGAATGATCAATTTCTATTCTTTGATAGTTGATGAAGATGAGATAAACTTTCAGAGTTGCATATCATTTTTGAGATGCCTGTTTTAATTTATATAGAGTCTTGTTTAAACGACAGGTCAAAAAGATTTCATTTGATTCTTTTTGCTCAAATCTTGATGATTGCTGTATTCAGATCTTCTCTTTTAGATGTGCTTCTAGAAAAGCAATGATGACGTTCATTTGTTCAACTTCGTAGTTATATTTAATCGTCAATGCTAGAAGCATTTTGATGATCGTGACTCTGATCATCAAAGCAAAAATCTCATCATAGTCAATTTTCTGCTTCTGACGAAATTTCTTACACACTCATCTAGCTTTGTATTTGATCATCTTTTCTTTGAGTTCTCGCTTAATGATAGTTACTCAGCGCGTCGACAGTATTCATCGATTCAATGAAGATATCTTCAAAGTAAATGTGTCATTTTTGATGTGAGTGTCAAGCTCACTTCTGATTGCAAGCTTTCATTGTTCTTAATCAGAACTAGCTCTAGCTTGTTTCACTGTTTGTGAAGTATTCAATTCAATTTGAACTCAGTTTGCTTTACTGACAAAGTCTCAATTATGATTTCTGATTCAGAGATTATTTAATGTTCTGTAGTCAACAGATTCAGCGATAACTCATTTGAAATATTCGCTTGAAGCATCAGATGCATCAGAATCGCTTGAACTATCTGACTCGCTTGATTTTAGTTCTAGTGATCTGCTTTTACTAGCTTTCTGTGAAGCGACTGATGTTCTTGTTTGATGATCGTCGATAATTTTCGTGATCTTCGCATTTTCAGTGATTTTTATCAAGAAAAATGAATCGTTGATTTGATCATTGAAGTCTAGTATCAAAAGATCTTCTTCATACTCTTCAACTTCAATGATTATCTCATTTCATTGAACATGACTAGATATTAGTACGTTCTTTTCATTTCACAAGCGAAACTAATTGACTTTCTTGTAACTCAAGAACTGACATTTTAAGCTTTTGTCATCGAGCTTTCGATGAGCTCTCTTCACATGATGATAGACTATGCATTCAAACGTATGTAGATAGCTAAGTTCAGACTTCTTGTCATGTCATGTCTCATAGAGAGTTATTTTGTTCAACGCAGTGATAGAACTTCTGTTCTTCAGATAGATGACAGTCATTATTGCTTCATCTCATAGTTGTATTAACAATTTGACGCTAGTCAGTATAGCGCGAGTTCGTTCAAAAAGAGTGCGAAAACATCGCTTTGCAACTTCATTTTGACTCGAGTTATATGATGTCGTTGACTCTCATTTGATCTCATGCTCTTTGAGCAATTCAATGATTTGATGATCAGCATACTCATCTTCATTATTTGAACGCAGTTGATGAATCGAAGTGTCTTGAGTCTTCATCAATTTCAGGTAGTTTCAAAGTTCATCTTTTAGATCGAACTTTCGTTTCAGTAGATATGTGATCGTATATTGACTGTAATCATCAATGAAAGTAGCTACATATCTGAACTCTTCATTGATCTGAGATATTTTATCATCGTCAACAAGATTCGTATGTACTAGCTCATCTACTTTGATGACTCTGATGTGAAATTTTTGACTTGAGACTCAATTTTGCTTGTCTATGACATAAGTCTCACATATCGATTCTGAGAATTCTTCGTCTTCTAGACTATTTGCAGAATTCACATTGATGTTGATGCTCATGTTGACTAGACGCTTGACGTCTGTCATATTCAAATGAGCTAATCATTTATATCATTGACGTCATGACGTCTTGACTGATTCTGAACTGCTTGTCAGATTGACTTGAAAATTTGAGAGATTGATTGATGTATTCACGAAATATGCTTTCTTATCGTTTCTTGAGTCGATGAGAGCGACGACATTTCTAGAATTCATGAAACGAAATTCGTCGTTCTTTATACTACATGTATACTCTTTGACTTTCATCTGATCAACTGACATCAAATTATAATGTAGTTCTGAACAGTGATAAACATTGATTAACCGAATTTTGATTGGTTGATTGTTCAGCAAAATGTCAATCATAATTAAACTCTTCTCGATAATGAGTACTGTCTCATTATTTGCAGTAACAATGCTGTTATCGATGATCTTTCAATATGACTGTTAATTGAACAAGCTTATGTCATAGCAGACATGATTCTCAGCTTTGATGTCTATTCATCAGACATCTATGTGACTGTCAGCTCAACAGACGATGAAGATCTTCATTATTCTGACTATTCTGACTTCGAAGCTTTTTTCAAAGTCATCTTCTTTGATCAGATTCTTTCTTTTCTGAAGAGACTTTCATTTATATGAACGAAGCTTCGAATGTAGAAGTCAGCAGCTCTGTTCGCTGTGATTCTCTTGCTCGCAATGAGCGCATTTTTTCGATTCTCTTCGAAATTCGCTGTTGTTTCCGAATTTTCGCTTCTTGTCATCAAACTGAGCTATCATACTTTTGAAGCTGAAGTTCTTCTCTGAATTTGATCGCTTGTCATGATTGACTAAGACAATAGTCATATCATCAATTAATAGATCGAATTTGTTGATCTTGATGCTCTGTATCAGATTGAAGATGTATGATTCTAAACTTTCGTTAAGATCTAGAAGAAAGAGATTGCTCAGCATTCATGATTGAATTGTTTTCTCGATGTTTGAGCACTTGATCATGACTTGCTTGAGCGAGTTCACATAGTTTTGAATGAATTTGAAATTCAATTGCTTTGTTTGAGTCAGTTTCTTGATTGTCAGAAATAAAGTGATCAAATTCGACTGCTCATATTGAGTCTTCAGAATAGATCACATTTTAATGATGCTTTCTGCTTTGATTATATGTATTCTGAGTCTCTTTTCGCAGCTGAAGTCAATTATATCGCTGACTCTGTCGTTTCTGTCTTTTCAATGTTGAACATCAATGATATACTTCTTTTTATTTGCTGTTGAGACGTTGAATGACAGTGATGTTAATTTCTTCAGCTTTTCTGAGATGATCATTCAGAGATCTTTAACTTTCAAAACATTGATTATATTCTTTTTTCATGACTTATAGTTCTCGCTTCTCTTTAGCTTCGAAACACGATAGTTCTTTGAATCTTTCATTGTGATTGAGATATGAGAGTTATTTTGTGAAATATGATCAATAGGGAAATTTCCGTCGATTTGATGACAGTAAGTTCGATGCTTCAAATTCTGCTCTTAAATTTGTTTGTGATAGCGAAATAGAGCTAACTCGAGCTCATAATCTATTAATATATGAGAGTCAAAGCGAATATGTGCATGTAGATATATTGACTATCTAGTAGATAGAACATATGATAGAGCATACAGATGAAGAAAGAAGTGAAAGAATGAATAAATATCTTTAGCGTCAAGTTGCTTCAATCGAAGCGAAAATAACTAATCGTCGAGATATATGTATGAGCATACGTATCTCGTTTTCAACACTGTTGAGATTTCGTCTGCTGAGATGAAGATGATACAGTTACTTCATGTTGTTCAACTCAACTCATCGAATCTCGATGTGAGCTGATGATTTTGTTTTTCTTCGATGAAGAACTATCATACTTCAATTCTGAACTTATGTTTATTGACTGATCAACATTTGAAGCTGAGATGTTAAACTTATTCAAAGCTGACGTTGACATGTCGTTTTCTTGAGTCTGCATCTTGTTGTCAGACTTTCATCGCTTTGAATGCAATGATTCAGAACTTTCATTATTCTTTGTAAAGATTACTTGTCGTTAGTCTGTCGTTCATACACATACTTCATTGACTTATCATAAAACAATGTTTGATCAGCTAATGTGACGCTTGTTACATCTTTCTTTGAATGATTGAATCTTGATCGCTTTCGTGAAAAGATTAAGAGCATGTGAATCTCGTTCGTGAGATCTTCACTCTTGTCAGTTCAACGTTGCTACTATACACATTTTTTCAATCTATTGACTTTCAATGCAACATTAACTATTGATGTGTTGATCTCATTCATTGTTAAGATCACTGTCTTGTTTGCTCTGATTTCTTTCATGTCTTTGAATTTGAATTGCTGTTGATCTAGTATATGAACTACTTGATTCTCGTTCGTGAAATCTTCACTCATCATCAGTTCGCTGTGAATGTACACACTTCATAAATCTACTAAATCTCGCTGCATCATCAGCTGAGTTAACATTATTCTTCGTTGTAATCAGAACAGCTGTGTCATTCGCATCGCTCTCTTTCATGCTAACGACTGCTGACTGCTCTTGAACATGAGTAGAGTCTATTTGATTCTGCTCTATGAAATCTAAACTTCTTGTTCGTCTTTATTAATATACATGATCTATCAAATTATCAATTATCAATTGTCATTTCATGATTGATTGATAATGTGTTGATCTCATTTCTTCAATTTGTCACTTTGTTAATCTTTTTGCTTTCATTAACATCAATGAATCTTGTGTGTTCTTGATGAGAAGCTGAGATTGATGAGGTCTTGTCTGTGAGTTCTACACTGATCATTAGTTCGCTGTTTACATACATGTGTTTCTGATCTATCAGAGTATGATGTAGCGCAAGTTATATTAAAGCGAGCAGCATGATTAAATTGATTTGAGACATTACGTAATGCAGCTCGAAAAGTTCTGTCTGAATTTATTTTCAAGACTTCGTCATCTATGATGTAGATGATAGTGTTCATCTCAATGTAGCTGATGTCATCTTTGAGAATTTCAATTCACATCTTAAACGAAACATTATAAAATTGATCTTTGTCATCATGTAAATCATGATCAAGTACATCTTTAATTAAAGTCAAGTTCATTTTCGAGATTTCTTTTGAAGTGATCAGATTCAAGTGTGAACTCATCATTGCATGAAGTTCAACATTTTCAAGTGTTCTGATGAATGATATGACTTCTTATGACTGTAAAAACTCAGATGCAAATAATGCTTGTTGAATCTTTACAATTTTATGTATGATGATGAGTGATTGATTATCTGAAGATGATGTAAAACTAGTTTGTGTGTGAATGAAAGATGTGTTGATCTTTTTGACGTGTCTCTGTTCAGAGCATCTTCTGTTGTAGAGCATTCATTGAATTACAGCGATTAAAATGTTGAAAATTTGTTTTGATTTGAAGTCATCAAATATAAGCATGTTGATCTTGTACAGAAACGATGTTAATTGCTTATCAATGATAATTGACTTCTTATTAGATCTGATGTGCTTGAGTGTAAACATGTGCTTTTCAATTCATTGCTCAGCTTGATTTGTTAAATTCTTCAGTTGATATTTATTGATGCTTAAGATTTTAAGAATCTTTGTCATGTTTTTGAAAGTTGAACACTCATCATCAAGTTGAGAATTCTGATATTTGATAGTGATATTCTTTTTGAGACGTAAGCTAGTCATTATGATGAATTGATAAAATCAGTTCAATAAGATAAATGATGATGATGAAATACTGATGCTATTATTCAACTATGTGAGATGAGTTGACGTGATAAACTAGACATGTACTCGACTGATGTTAGATATGCAGATTCAATCAACTGAGATTGAGTTCAATGAACATATCTCAATCTTGATGATGATGCTCATTGAAAGAAACATATGATGTTAAATCATGATCTTATGTGATTATGAAAGCAAATTGAAAGACTCACATTGAATATGATGAGTAGATGAATGAAAGATTAAGTTGTGTTACATGCAATGAATGTGATATTGTAGAAGTTGAAACATAATAAATTTACTTTAGCTTACGTTGAAGATTTACGCTCACATGATGCGCATAACAACTTAAAGACTAAGCTAGTTTATTGTTGATTGAAGTGTATTGTATCTGCAAGTTGTTATGTCTGTATTTCAATGTGTATTACACAGTGATCAATGTCTCAATCTCTTTGACAGACTTGAACTAGCAGCAGACAAAGAATTTAAACATTGAAAAAGAATGTTGTCTTCTGTGAAACATGTTTATCAATCGATGAATATTGTCTCTTGATCAAATCTATTTTCTTGCAATGCTTACTCTTCTGCAAGATTTGTTACAGAAGCTTCATTCACATCTTAATGATGCTTTTGCTCTTTTGCAGAATTTGTTACTTGATCTTCGCTTGCATTTCAATGATGCTCTTGCTCTTCTGCAGAATTTATTACTTAATCTTCGCTTGCATTCTGATGATGTTCTTGCTCTTTTGCAGAGTTTATTACTTGATCTTTGCTCACGTTCTGATGATGCTCTTGCTCTTCTGCAAAGTTTGTTGCTTGATCTTCACTTGCATTCTGATGATGCTCTTGCTCTTCTGCAGAATTTGTTACTTGATCTTCGCTTGCATTTCAATGATGCTCTTGCTCTTCTGCAGAATTTATTACTTAATCTTCGCTTGCATTCTGATAATGTTCTTGCTCTTTTAAGAAGTTTGTTGCTTAATCTTTGTTTATGTTCTGATGATGCTTTTGCTCTTCTGAAGAGTTTGTTGCTTGATCTTCGCTCGCGTATCAAGCTTCATTCTCATTTCATTGTGACTTTTGCTCTTGAAATTGATGCTCTGTTTTCATGAAATCGATGAATTCTTGTTGATTAAAGTATTTCTTATAGACTTCGTTGATCAAGAACAGATTTTGAACATGTTGTATCATATGTAGATTATGAGCGTAATCATGCTGAAGTTCATCATAATTACATAACATAACAAATGAGTCGTAAGCATGATTACAGACAGTCAGAAGACGATTGAATTGAGACATGAAGTCAAGTTTCTTGATTTTCATCATACATAAAATGATGACAGAAGCTTCTTCATCTTGAAAAGAATCAATCATGTACGCTTCAACATTTCAAACTTTCAAGTCTGAGACTAAACTTCTCTTCAGTAGTTGAACTTGTGCAATATATTCTGTGAGAATGACAATGTTCTTGACAGATATTTCGACTTCAGCGTAAATCTTGACTAGCTCAATTGCTACAATGACTTCAATCTCATTCTGCTTGAACTGAGATGCATCAATTCTTATGTCAATTTCATTGATGTTAAGAAATGTCAATGATCATTCTATTTTGCAAAAACTCTTCAATACAATGATTGCAATAATCATATTGAGTCAAAGTGAAGAGTCAATTGAGAACTGCATCTGAGCTTTGTATCAGACAGTGAATACGATGTCATCTATAATGAAAATTGCGCGATACTGTTCAGTAAGAAGCATATGAAAGTATTTGAGCATAATCAGATGTTTGAATAAACTTCTGTTTATATAGTGCGCGAAGCAATTATTCTTGATGTCTTTTTTCATCAATTGAAGTTACTCATCATCATTGAACATATGCATTGAATCGTTGCTGTGAATCATAGTAATAAAAATCTCTGCGTTCTTAACTTTTGCAACTTTCTAAATGACAGTATGATCTTCTTTGAATTTTTTTAGCATAGTAGTGTTGAAGTTGATCAGCATGCAGACAACAGCACTCACGTCATGCTCAAGAATATTCATACTTAGTTCAATCTTGATGCGCTGAAAGAACTTTTGATCTTTCATGTCAAAAGTTTTTCTCATCTCGATTCTTTGAAAGTATGAGCAGAAAGTCTTAATAACAGCGTCATGCTCAGTCTCATTGTTCATTCTATTGAGCTTGACATTGATAATTCTCTGAAGCATACAACGTTTGAATTCATAATCTCACTTCAAGAGTTGACGTGTGACATGAGAATTAAGATCTTCATAATTCATATCAAATGAATTCTCGTCGCTCTCAAAATCTTCGTAAGTCATATCAACTTCTTCATTGTTGATTTGTACAATTGAAGAATCTTGTGTCTCATGCTGCTTATCACTCTGTTTACTCTGAGATTGCGTTTTATTCATTGAATGATTACTCAAACTCGTGACTTTTAGAAGCAGAGTGTCAAGACTGATCTGATGCAATTTGTATCAATGATCTTTAATATTATGTAAAGTCTTCTTGCTCTGATCAATAATTTTATGTGTCAGCTGATTATAGAAGACATCAGATAACTCATGAAAGACATTTTATCATTGTTGAGTAAAATCATTGTTTACTGAGTGAGACGTGCAACTGTCTTAAGTGACTATCTGACGTTCAGTGAACTGCGAGTGAAAACAAATGATTTTCTTATTCATTAAAATGATGTTTTTGTTTTTCAATCATTGAAGCTGTTCATTCAGTTTAAGAATGAATGTATCAGCTATGTTATTGAATGAACTCAGCACTTTGACTTTCTTGCTCAGCTTTAAAAGTAGCATTGTGATAATGACATTCATCAATGTTTTCTTGATTTCAAAGAATCTCTTGATAAGATCAAAATCATTAGAGAAATTCTGAAGATATTGCATGATCGACATCTGAAACTTATTCAGCTTGATATTTCATTCAGCAAAAGTAGTTGAAAGATTCAAGTCTTTGAAGAGAATTGATGTGAATTTGATACAAAGATTCTGACTCAGTATAATATCACGAAAGTGATCATTGTATTCATAATATTTCTCGTTAATATGAGCAGAATTAAGAATTCTGATTGTCGTTATTTTGATTTTGTCGAGCTTGTCAGACATGATTAAATGAACTGAGATCACGTTTAATGCGTTGAAAAAACAATACTGAAGTACTTGTTTATCATCATTCTGTCGCTCATGCTCACGAAGATTGAACGTCAACTTCAACTCAATCAAGCTTCAATCTATCTTGATGAGAGAGTGATGAAGAGCTACGCTCACATTTATCATGTTGAAGAAAATAAACGATTTGACAAGAATGATAACAGTTCACTTGTCATTATTGATTTGCACTTCAAAGTGATTCTTCAAGTTAAATTGATAGTTGAAGCAATTGAAAAGATGCAGCAAATCAACATACTTCTTGTCTGTTTTCATGAATGTGATGAGTGCACGCAACTCGCAAAGTAATGTTTGAGTCTTCGTAATCAGTGCTCGCTGTGTCTTCATTGACTGTAGTCTAGAGAAATCTTTGATAAGTCAGCACTTTTTATCATCATGATAAGTGCATTAATATGATAGATAAATAGTCAAATGATTCTTCTTTAAAGTCACTTGTTTTACTTGAATGATATGCTTGTGATTTTTAGACTGACTGAATCACATGTTGAATGCTGAAAAGTCTCGCTTTATTTTGATGCTACTGTTGAATTTTTGATACTGATTCAAAAATGTATCTCATTCAATTGTTGAAATGAAGATCTTCAACTTAACTGTGCAATCTTCTGACAAATTAAAGACTTTTTTAAGTGTGTTCTCTATATTTTGAAGAACTGATGAATCTTCATGATTCTCAAGCAGAATCAACTGAGTATGAGTTAAGATTGATCTGAAGATAAATTTAAGAAGAGTCATTCATTCATCTCAATGCAAATTCTTAATCTTTGAATCATCAATGTTGTATGTGAAAAACATGAATTTGAGATAAAAAGTGTGTGACAGAAACATGTTTGAATAGTTTGCAATGATAATTTCGCGAATGTCAGAATTTGAATGTAAGCGAAAAACTCAATTATGTAAAATATCATGAACAGAAAGACAGTTCTTGAATAATGATGATGTGACTTGATGTAATTTAATGTCAAAGCGAATGCTGAATGTTCAGTTCATCAAGATCTTCGTCACAATTTTGCAAGTAACATAAAGATTTTCATTCAAAGAATTGAATGCATCAATTGCTGATTCAACTACTTTATCAATTTCAAAAATAATCTTAGCTTGAAAGATGACAGATTTGATGCTCTGATGCTCAGCTAAATCTGCTTTCTGCATCATTTTCTTATCATTCAAGATGAAAGTAGTGAAATTGTCATTCTCAAGCTTCATCACTTAAGATGTGTGATACATAACATCAGTCGCTGCATCTTTATCTATCGATGTTGCTTTGAACTTCTCTTTGAACATCATGATGAGATGTTTGTTGAAAGATGTAAAGTAATGATGTGAAATAATATTAAGTTGTTAAATGTGAAGAAGCAATAAAAAGCAGTGAGATTGTAGAATGTACAATGATAAGATGAGATGAGATTGCAGAATGTTAAATTCTATACTGATGTAAATTTAAACTGAATGATTGATCTTGACAGTTGCAACTCAAATTGAGATTATTATCTGATTGTGATGAAAGATAGAAAGTGAGATAAAATTGCAGAATGTAGAATTCTAGACTGATGTAAGTTGAAGTTAAAAGATTGATCTTGATGATTGCAGCTTGAATTGAGATTGTTATCTGATTATGATGAAAGATAGAAAGTTTTTAAAATGAGAATGATTCTGATTTAACTGTTATGATGTTTCAAAAGTTGAGTTTCTTAAAAAAGCACACACTTGAATAAAGTGAGCAAGATCTCGTTGATGAATTGTATTCTTCTATTAAATATAATTAAAATGATAGAAGTGTTGATCTCAATTTTGATACAATGATTATCTTTCATTCATAAAACAACAAAGCTGTTATTCATCTTTTATTGAATCATGCTTATTTACACTGTATTCTTCACTATATTCAAGCTAATGATATAGAAGAAATGATACAGTGAATATTGTTTGCATTTTTATTGCTTATCATGTTTCGCTCTGAGACATGAGCAAACAAGCTGCATCATAAACATCTCAGTCACATCTTCATTGATTTGCATATTCTTCATGTTGAATCTTTCTGCAATGATCATTTGTCAACTTTCATAATTATACTGAGAATGTTCTTCAAGACGAATAAATCAATTCATAGTGAAAATATGATATATATCTTCGTAATTCGATCAAAATCTGTCAAGATAGTCAGTCATTTATATTGAATCGAGATTTTCTTTGCTTAAAAAGCATAATTGATCATTTTCTAGCATCATGACGTTTGTTAACAAAATCAGTATCACACTGCAAGTCATAATGCTTTCAAATGAATCTGTCTGTCATTCTCACTGTTACAATTCATGAGAATGTGATAGCAAGCGCTTTCATAAGAGCATCACGAATCACAGCGATTCATTTATTGTCAGTGAGCAGATCAATTATGTAGTTCAATCAAGACATGTTGCATTTACTTATATGATGATTGCATAACTTTCACATTACTATCAATTGCTTTCTGAATACAGTTGCAAAAATAAGTACTTTGTTTGAAGTTTCTCATGAGTAACACAATTTTAACATCTTGTTGTGAAGATTACATTTAAGCGTTTGATGATGCAAATCATAGTTCACATGATTGAAAGATGAAATGACAATCATCATAAAGTTATTGAAATGTGATGTCGTTATTGATTCAACAGCAAAGAAAGTCAAGAAATTTTCTTCAAGTCAAGATGCTAGAGAACAACATTCTTAAATTAAAGCAGATTCAAAGAATCACTATTCAAGTTTATTGAATCTTATGCACTTCAATTTTTCAAACGTATTGCATAATTTCACTTTCTTCTCAATCACTCTTTGCATTACTTGTGACTTAATAAACATTGAATAACACTATCATGAAAATAGTGTTGACTGAATGCATATGAAACATCACGACTAATGCTAGACAAGCTCTCACTACTCAACATGTTAAAAGATGAAGAAATACTACTTTTGAACTTCATTCATCTTTTGAATCTGTCAAAAAAGCAGTCGTAGAAAGAATATTAAATGTTTTGAAGCAAACAAATAAAACAGAGTCGTGAAACAAACAGTTTAATTTGAAAGACATCAAGTATCTTCTTAAAAATACTGTCTTATTTACTGATCTGAACTCACGACTCAAACATAATATACAACATTGATTCAAGCAGATCTTGAGTGTTAACAATAACAGTTGAAAGAATAGAATTGATTTTGAAATATATGATGAAGAGATAAACAAAAACATGATCAAGAAATCTGTAGACTTTCATGATGATGATTCAGATGTATATAATCTGTCTTACGTTGTAAACTGAATAATTGTACTTGATGATAGAAAGATTTCACACGACTCAGATATAAAAGTATTCAATCATGCAAGTGAGTTTGACTTTGAGCTTTGACGTAGCGATTAATCTCGTTTGATCTTCAACTGATGTATTAACTGAAACTACATGCATTTTTCGCTTTGCAATCAGACTATTGTTCATTACTTCAATCAATCAATCAAGATGACAAAAATGTTGAAGAGACGTAATGATTGAAGAGATTTGAAGAATATACTGTTTCATTTGCAGATTAGTGACAAGAAAGAGTTTGTCATTGAATTGATTAATTCATGAATTTGCAAAGATTTCAGCAATTATATCACAAATAATGAAACTTCTTTCAAGCTCAAAGTATCAAGAAAAGACAGAAAGATACAAGTGTTGAAAAATGAAATTTTAATTATCATTTTGAGTTGCTTCTTCTGTGTATCAGCTAACTGATTGTTTTTATTCAGATCAACAACATTACTCATGCAAAGCATTTAAAGAACAAACATAAGAAGCATTTGCAGAGAGACGAGTCATACATACTCAATCTTCTTACTCGTTGATGATGTTATCATGAGCAGTGTAAAAACTTCACTCGCATCTGTTATCATTGAGATATAAATCATTCTCATGAAGCGATAGAATTGAAAACGATACAATATTGAGCAACAGCAATCGCGAAAGATGATGAAGAGATTGACTGCAACAACTCTTCATTCAATCTAGTCATTGAATGACTTCATTCATTCTTAAAAAATGAAGATTCATTGATGAAATTGAAGTCTTCATCAAGCAATCAGTTCATTGCAGACACTGTCTATAGTGTGACATTATCAAGTATGCTTTCATTGAAGTTGATGTATGCAACAACATCTGATTTATTAATATGCGCATTGTAATTGAACTCATGATTTAACTATTGACAGTAGCAATAAACGAGTTCAATCAAGACATATCATCAAATGCATTAAAATTCTTGTTGTCACTCAAACAAGCAGTCAACGTCACATGAAGAATCATCAAATGAGAAATTCTTCAAAACAAAATTACATCATCTTCAATGTCATTTCATCATCAACAATCATCTTCGCTCGTTACTGTCACTTATTTGACTGATGAGTTTATCTTTACGTTTGTCGATCAGCTAACTTCTTCATCTAAGTTCAAATCTTTATTCTTTGATACTTGAATTTTCTCAATCTTCATTGTACATCAGATAGCGACAATTATAAAATCTAAGCAGTCTCATACTTATGATAAGCTCAAAAGAAGCGATGATGAGTTTAAGTGCAATTGACATGCTATCAGAGAGTTTCAAATAAAGATGAAGAAGATAAATACATAGTCATATATCTTTCAAGTTACTCATCAAGTCATAACAAGAGCGAAATAAATGGGGATGACAAGATAAAGTTTGTAAACTCTGAAAATTACTTCAACTTGAAATATATAACACTTTAGCAATCATTACTCTCATCTTATAAGAGATTTAAATGATTGCATCGTGAGTGACAATAGCTAAATCATGAGAATAGCAATGATATTTATTCAAGTGATTGATTTCGTTCTCTTTATGATTTAGCTAAATATAGTTTATATGATTTACATATCTTAACTATTGAGCTTAAATTGAAGTCAATAACTTCTGAACAAACGTGATTCATTAACTTTGCGATTGACATTTTTTAATTCATCTCATTACTAACATTTCATGCTCAGATAAACAGTCGAGCGTAAAGAATCATTACAATTCATCATTGCTTCATACAAGTTATATAAAAATACTAATCGAAGACTTACAGATAATGCAGCGCGTATGTTCTTCATGTGAGATGAAGATAAACAACATCAGCGAGCTTGAATGTCATCTTCATCACTGTCCTGTTCGCTTGCATGATCAATCATGAAAGATTTTCTGACAAAAGTTATCATCATCATCAGAATCATCATCATGCAATTCGATGCAACTCATCTGACATGATCATGAGATTGCAGAATGAGATTCAAACTCGAATGATTCTCACGATGAGAGCATTCAGATGAATATCGAAGACGAAAATCAAGAATATATGTTAATAGATGATTTCACAGAAGAGCACATGAACACTGAAATGAATAACGCTGATTTGAATCAGAATATGAAACATATATCATTAAGAATCGAGATGATACAACTTCAAACTGAACTTCTTTTCACATCATCAGCATTATGAGTTGAAATCTTCATTAAGACAACTGATTGTGATGTCGAAATGACAGTCAACGTGTCAAAGAAAATATCAGAGTCATTAAGTTTGAATTCTCAAATGATCAAGAATATAAACAACAATCAATACTATTCATTTCAATGCAAAGCGAATTACACGTTCACTCACTGACTTCATTAAACAAAGATTATCAAAGACAGTATTAATCAGTTTTTTCAAGACTTGCGCTTGCGAGTCTTACATCAACATGTCAGCTTTCATGATGCAAATAAGTAATTGACACTTTTACATCAGATTTCGTATGATGTTAAAAATGATGAGTGACATTCTTGAATGTTCACAGTTGAATTCAGTTACAAAGAAGTTCAAGAAGAGCAGCACTGCATTTTATATTGTAACATCATCAAGACATTTTGATTCTTGTTGAGTCACTCATCATTTCAAGACAAGCTGATCTACGCACTCATTCAACATTATAATGTTGACAACTTTCAAGTCTATGACAAGATGCATACTGCTAATTGATGATGAGAAATGCAGAAGAAGCTTTCTGATGATGCTATTATGATATCACTGTTAATTTTCATCGATAAGACAGTCTTGACTGAGCATTAAAACAATCTATCTGCATGATTTATATATTTAACGATAGAAAATCTAAATCAATGCACAAGACATGCTCAAAAACGATTGAAATTGATTCTTCTGAGATTTCTTCTCATAGTTAACAACGATGACGATGATATCAAGTCAAAGATTTGACACATGATGTTATCAATCATACTCAAGCGTACGTTAAACATGTATCATCATGCATTAATACATGATTTCACACGTAACAGTCGTTGAAGCTATGATCAGAAACGACATTTCTGTTCTTTGCGCAGACAATAAGATAAGACAATGTTATTCAATAATTGTTGAGTTCATGATGAACTACGAGAAACAAGTATTAATTACAGACATCAAGATGAATCAACAATGCTTTATCTGTTAAGTGTCATTTCATGAGCGCGAAAATTTAGATAAAACATGATCAATTCAAACGTATGCATTTACTAAAAATCAACAGAAACAACAAAGAAAGAACAATATGATCGAGAATGATTCTGTTTAAATACATTCAGTGAAAAACTTTGCATGATCACATATGTTTGTCAATATTCACGAGACAATGATGATAAATGTGTTACATTCACTACTTAAGAGAATCATCTCATATTTGATGTTATGACTCAGTCAGATCATCAACGAGAGTGTTTATACAAGTTGAAGAAGAAAAGAAATCAGATTAGCTTTAAATGATGCATCAGAAACAACTCAGCTGAATCAAAGATTTCGCGTCATTTCATCATTTAAAGACATGAAAAGATTTGTCAAGTACAATACAATTAAACAATGAACTGATGCAGATCAAAAGTTGATTGTATGTCAGTTTATATCAATCATTGCATCGCTTTTGATTACGAAAGTGTCTGCAGCAGTTCATCTCGCTTGAGCAGTGATAAACTTCGTGATACTTGCTCAGTATCATTCATATGACAAAGAAACTCTTTGATATCTTGAACATGCACTTTTTCAATTGAACAAGCTAAGGAATGTTTTTCGTCATTTATGATTTGAGCATTCAGATACAGACATCAATCATTTCAACATTTCAAAACTACATGCGATGGCACATTATGCAAGTCAGATTTGAAGATATGATAGTGCTGATAATTTTAATACAAAGCACAGTGAGATTGTACATAAGTATTTAATAAAGATTTTTTTCAATTGCATCAACAAATGAGACACATTTTAAACATAGTTATTGCATCACAATACTTGACATCTGAATTTTCTTGCAATGAAAGATATTCTTTGTCAGAATCGTGTTTAAATAATACAATCAATGAAGATCAGAATTGATAGTGCTTGATCTTTAGAAATAGTTATAACTGAATATTAAGAATACAGAAGAAGATTGATACAAAAGCTTCTATTTATGTAATGTTCAGAGACTGCGCTAGACTTGAAAGAAATGTGTTTGTGACACAAGAAGAATGTAATGTAGATGAACAAGATGTTGATGAAAGAAAAGAGTGTTGAGAAAGAAAAAAGAGTGTTGAGTCATATCTGAGTCAAATTTGAGTCAAACCTGACTAGCTCGCTGATTAGTCTTAATCATTACGCAAAGAACTTGCTAGCGTTCACTGTGAATTGATTAAAGCTTCAGTCTTGTTCAGTCTTGATACGCTTGTAACAATATCTGACAAGTATGAGAAGACTTTTTGAGTGTCAATTTTCATGTAAATAACTTGAACTTCAATGCTCATGATTTTTGAGAAGAGTGCACTTTTCTTACTTGTAATCTTTCGTTTATTTCTTTTCATGATTGATAGTAATGATGTGATAGAAGTGAAGTGAATGTTACTCACTCATTCAAAGCATCGTGATTTTAAGTTGTGAAATCATTGACGTTTGATAAACATTCTCATTACATCAATGAGTGAATTTTTCTATACTTTGCTGCATTTCATAGATGCAGAACGATTGTAGCTGAAATCAATACTGATGAACATTGTTGTTAATTTATGAAATGATACTGCGTCTGCTTCTTTGAATCTTTGTCAATTTGCACACATTCAGACATAATGTTGATTAAATAATCATGATTTCTTTAATGAACTATTTGATTGAATTTATTTGAAAGATTGAAAATGAAAATCTATGATTATGCTTAAGCAATATTGCATATGTCGTTGAAAATTTATTGCATTATCAAAGCAGTGTCTGCAACATCATTAAGAATCACAGAGCTTAATGTTGATTCTATAAATTTTCTCATGATCTCAATAAGTTTTAATGAATATATTAGTGAATGTCAAAGAAGAAAGAATGAATACAACTATTTATAATACAAACTGATAAACTAGTAACACACTGCATGTTCTTGATGCACATGTATGAGACTGTGTGATCTAGACACAGTTATCATCTTTCATCTTGTTATTGACTTCAATGATATTCACTTCATCATTATCATCATTTTTAACATCTTTGATTACATCATCATCTTCAAAGATTTTGAGCTTCAATGTCAACTTCATTATATGCATTCAATGATTCTGTCTATCATATATCAGCATCTTGATTCTTGAATTTACACAACGTAAGTCATAAGTGATAGTCTTTTCATGTTATTCAAGATGATTGACTTTCTTCTTGATCTGTGCTTGATTTCTCTTCATTTATTTTAAGTCAATTTGAACTAATTTTTTAATCTTGTGTAAATTGTAATCAACATTGATTAATTTGATAATGTCAATGATAAAGCATAATGACTTTTCATTTGAATACTTCTGCAGTTTTTTCAAATCTTCTTGAAACAATCAAACTATGTTCATCACTTTAAATTTTGTTAGAAGTCGACATAGAGCGAGTTATATGAGTGTAATATAACTAATAGATAAATACTAAGAAAGAAAAGTATCTACAGAAAAGAACTCGCTGTTATATGAGTGTGCTTTAGCTCTGTGCTAGACTCGATAGAATTGACGTCAGACAAAGACTAGACGAAGACTAGGCGAAGACTGAGCGAAGACTAGACAAAGAATAAACAAAGGCTAGAATCGTAACAAAAATGTTATAATTCTTTATCTTTTTCTCATGTAGTAGCATTATCATCATCTTTTCTCTGAACTTGTGAACGTTGTAATGTAGTATTTGAAGCTTCTTTTGCTGAAACATTAAAGTTTACATTCAAAGCTGTTTAATATTCTTTTGAACATCTGCAATGTGCTTACTTTTCTTGTAAGATCTTCAAAAGAAGATGATACTGAAATTGATGTGATTGATGTTAACTTTGACTCATTTGTTTTTGACTTCTTGACTAGATGATTCAATATAGTGTTTTCGAATGTGATGATCACGTTGAGCAGATGACTTTCATTTGTTGAGTGTTTCTGTTTTCTCTTCAAGTCATTGTTTATCAATGATTTCAGATTGATAAATGTTTCTGTGAATATTTTTAATGTCATCGCTTTGAATTCTTTCTGCTCTTGTACGACGTGATATAAAGATCTATGTTTCATGACTTTCTTTATTCTCTCTTTTTCGATCTGTCGTTTATGACATTGAAAGTCAAAGATTCTGTGTATATCTTGACACATTTCACATTTTCATATGTCTCAAGTCTGTTTATGAGAACAGTGCTTCAAGTGATGATTTAGTGCGCAGTAAATGCATCTTTGCTTGTTTTTACATTCATATGTTTCATGATCATAGTCTTGATACTTTAGACATTGATGTGTTTTACAACTTAAATCATAGAACTGCGTGATTTTTATGTTGATCTTATGACATACTCTTTCATCAATTAGCTTGTTCATCATCTCAGCGCTGATTACATGTATCATCAGCAAGATGTATTTCTTCTGTTCACTATTCTTTGTGAGTCACTTAACTTTCTCAATCATCATCTTCAAGTGTATGTCTTTATTGATCTTGATGAGTGCTTTTACTCTCTTCTTCTCTATGTCTTTAGACATTTCTTCAACTTTAATTTCATGTATCACTATTTTGAAACTGACTTCATGCAGACTTATGTTCAATAAAATCTCTTTGATTCAAAAATCGTTTTTCTTCAATATTTTCTTGCTGTCTTTCATCTTGACTTGAAATATCAATAAATTTGATCATCTTTTTATAGTCTTTATGTTCTTACGCGTTCATAACGTCTCGTTGACGTCAATTTCTCTTGCTCATCTCACTATATTCTCTGTTGTTATCATCATGATTCTCTTGATCTTCTCTTTCTTTTTAACAAAGATTTTAATCTTGAATTTCTTGCAATGATTTTGCATTGATGATGCAATGTTAACGCTGAGAACAAGATGATTTTCAAATGATGTCGTCAACTTCTCGTTCACTTTCTTCACTCAATTGTCAACATGTTTCTTCTTCTTTGTGAACTTCTTTTTAAGTTTACTCATTATCTTTTTCAATCTTTTCAGCTGATTCTTCATGCATCGATTGACAGTTGACGCAGCGACACGTTGATGCATCAGCTTTTCTATCATCTCTGTCAATCTTTTCATCTTTTCTCAGAGTATCAGTTCATTGTTTCTACGTTCGTTGAGCTCATAAAGTACTCGCAGCTTGTTCAATTTCTCATGTATGTTCTTCGTCTTGATTGAATTCTTCTGCAAGATAATGATACTCATCTATCGCTCATTTGCTGACATTACATTGACAACGCTCATCATCTGTCTTTAATGATCAGAATGAAGCGTAAGCATCATGTCAATAATGTTCTATTGTTAAAAGAGAAAAATTATTCGTATTTAAACAGCGAATATGTTTCTCAAAGTTTCTTTAAAAGATGATAAAGTTCAATGATTCTTTAAGAATGCTTTATTCATTATTAATGTATAAATGATGAAGTAATTGTAATAAGATTAACATAATTGTATTTGATGAAGAGAAACAGTTGAATCAAGAGAAAGAGAAAAATGAGAAGAAAGAAATTACGAAATTCAATGATGAAGACTTGAAGTATAGTAATGATTCAATCATTGATAGTAATGATGATGTTGAGTCACAACAATCACGCTCTGTGTTGTTATTGAGTGATTCAGACAAGATTCTACAAGATTTGATGAAAGATGATGATTCAAACTTTCTGATCATGAAGAATAAATGCATGTTATGATATCTGTGTTCTGTGTAAATTGTAACTAATGAGATGCATTAAATTGATGATTATTATTATCTTGAAAGTCTGCAAGCAATTAAATGATGATTAAATTCAACGTTGCTGCAAGTGATTACAGATGAGTTCTAATGAGCGTAGTTTAACAGTCACAGACAAAGTAATATCAGAAATGAAGTGAAATTCATTTCATTATCAGCTGTACATCATTTTTTGAATGTTAGAAAGAAATCACTTGAAGATTCATGATGATATTTTAGAAATGAATATGAAATACAATAAAATATGAATCATTCTAATTATAATGAATAGTGCAATCTAACTTCTTTAAAACTTTAGACATTCATAATCTTTACTTACATCATGCTGAATCATTGACTTTACATAGTCAAGAAGATCATCATGTTGACGTGAAGAACTTTCAAAGATCATACACATCTTGTCAAAAGCATCATTAACGCGTCTCAAAAGCAAGAAACATAATGTTTATTTAATAATCTCTGATCATTCAAGTGTTCATATAAGAAAATCTTGACAATGATAATCTGAATTAATACTTTTGAGCGTAAATCAATTTTGATTCTTATTTCTAAATCATTGATTCATAATTAAATCAAAGAATGAAGAATGTGCATCAATGTTGATCATAAAAAGATGATCTTAAAATATTATTTGATGCATGATGATGATAAAGTCAATAATAAAATAACTTCAACTGAATTAACATCGCTGTTATTCAATTACAAACATTATAATTTACTTGAACAAGAATGCTTTGTAGTGATAATAATGTCAGAATCGTATTTTACGTAAGTGATAAAAGTTATTCACAAGAATGAATTCAATTGAACATTCAATCAGAAGATAAAAACAGTCATCAATGTCAAGATTGAATTGATCTCGTACAATTTTAAGTATGAAATGTCATTCATTGTTTAAAGCTTCTTCTATCAGAATGAATTTGATCGAAATCATAAAATGATGATTGAATCATTCAGAATCATGTTGAAACTGTTGAAAAATAAACGTTCAAATGCTTGATTTCTCTCAGAAACATTGATGTCTTAAAGATCAAATGATCTGATAAGATTAATCATTTATCTTGAGACATCAATGTGATTAAAAGATTCGAAGCTCAGTCTTTGTACAGCAAATGTACTAATCGCTTTCGATTTCAAATATAAGAAGTTAGAGAAAAGAAATGAATAAATCGCAGAAATGAAATTCTGTGCTTAAGCATTGACTGCAATAATGATCACTCTCATGATATAATTTAATGATCACATCATTTGATCTCTGAATGATAGATTTATTCTCGATTTATCAATGCAACATCAATATGATATCAAAATTGATGTGAATGTGAAATATGCAAATCAGAGAAAGATAGAAATGAAAAGAATTATCATGAAACTGAAGACAATGTATATCAAAAAACTGAAAGTCTGACATAAGTAAGATGTTAATATAAGAGAAATGAAGCTCATATTAAATCTGTCACAATACAGAAAGAAAATTAATAATGCATGAAGCATCATGATGCTATTTTAATTGACATGATTGCTAGAATTTGATCAAGTAACTGAAATCATCAAAGAGATTGAAGAAAATGACTGATGCATCATTGATTTAAATAAAAACTCTTTCTATTATTAAAACTTGAATACACTGATTGAAGAAAGTTCAAAGATTCAATGATTAATTCAATTTCTTCAGAGACATCATAAGAATGAGAGCAAACAGTTAAATTAATTTATCATATTCTTGATATGTTTCATAATGTGCTTCATGATATGATTGATAAGTTTTTTGATTTCTACTCATTCTTTACAAACTTTATCTTTGCTGTTTATCACGCACATTATTACATTTTCATTAGTGAAAAGACTAATCTTACAATAGTAACTTCTAAAGATGAAGCGAAAAGTTGAATGAATGTATTCACAACTCAGCACAGATAATCATTAAAAACTTGTAGACATTTTTCAGAAAAAGAATAAAGATGAGAAGAAGAATCTCAAGATAATTGTTGAAGAATTTCAAGTAATGAGTGTGAGTTACATAATGCATCACGCTCGATACGTAGTGATTATGAAATCTCAATTCACAATAAACGTGAAAAATCAGATCAAGAAATAAGTGCATTAAATTGACATTAATCAAGAGATCTTTTGCTATCAATTAATTTGTCTTGATTATTCAATAAAGAAAGAAGTAGTTTACAAAATGAACATCAAAGTTCAGTTCATTATCATAATTGTCAGAGACTGAGCTACATCTGCAATTTATAAAGAGTGACAGAGATAGATTTTAGCGCTTTTAATGATCAATATTTCAAATATTCATTTAATCTCATGTTTCAGATTTGCGTCACTTTTAACTGATGCATATTCATAAAAGCGTCAACATTTCTAGAACTTTTAAGAGCGCAGTATGTCTATTTATCATTTGATTCAACAAATACGATTTTGACATTTGTAGCAATTAAAGTTGCAATGTCGAATAATATCATTGAAGCATATAATTCACTGTTATCTTTGCATGATCTTTCTTCGTTAGAATCATCATCAACAATCAAGCTGTCAACTGCGCAATTATCATACATTGCAAACATAACTCTAATGTCACACAGACTGCTCAAAGTGTTCAATGTATCTTTTGTTCTTTGATAATCAATGTCATCATAAATGTCTTGATTGTTCTTCTCAATATTATCACTCTTTTCTTATTGTGCATTTGCATTACTTTTAACATTATGTTCTCTCATGACAACATCTGTGACATAAGCGCTTGCGCATTCTTGAGCAAGATGTTCAAAGTGTTTGATCAGTGCGCTTGCATCACTCTCAGTATCATGTTTTCTTATGTAAGCACATGTAACAGAAGTGCTTTTGCAGTATGAAGCAAAATATTTGCTTTGTTCAAATCATTTGATTATAGTGACTACTGTGCTTGAGTTCTATTCTTCTTTAATTTCTTTCTTTTTGCGAGTTATATTCACAATGCTTTTCTTTCTCATCTTGCACATGAAGCTTTCATATTTCTTCTTGTCGCTTAGAATCTTGTCTGTCTTGTCTGCTTTATATCACAATCATTCATTCTTCTTCATGTTTAAAGCATTTCACAAGTTATTAAACTTTCATTCTCAGCTGATCTTAATCATTGTCAACTCAACATCATTCTGTTGTGCTATCATGAACTCATATTCATCACTTTACAATATGATACATGATTGATCTTTAGTTTGTGATGTAAAGTGAGATCTCTTGCTAAGAATTTGCTTCTTGCTGACTTGAACATCATTAGTCAATGATTCATTCTCTATGTTTAATTCAATCAATCTCTTCTACACAGCATCAGTGATTGAAGATTTAGTTATGAGTTGCAATATCTATAACTTCATTTGATAACATTACATCAAAGACAAGCGATGTTAGTTTTGAAGATTGAAAGACGAAAATGCTTTCAAATTCAAGAGTGTTTTCTTATGACTTGCGTTTGAATTGAGTTGCACGTCATTTTCTAACTCATATAATGAGAGATCATTGAGACAATCAATGTATACATTGAGTACAGCTTGAGTGTTCATAATTGCTTCGATATCATTATTATCAATCTGTTGCTTGATACAACATAGCAGAATCTTCAATATTAATTATTGATGCTCGCAAGCTTGTTGATTTCATGTCACATTGACACGCATTCATGTCACTACATGTTATCAAGTTCAGCTTCGCTTCAATCACTTTAATCATTGATATATGCAAATGTTCATTTATTCTTCACATTTAATTTCTCAAACTTGTTTAATCTGTGCTCTTCTGATTCATATTCTCATATTCAATGAGCAATCATTGTCACTGCGATGAGAATGACATTAGTAGAAAGCAAATCAAAGAATATCTTCAAGTATTCTTGATATGCTATCTCATTTCTGACTTTGCAGTAAATTTTCTGAATCAATACATTTATTATGATTCTTACGCAGAATCTGTCTTGAGAAGTCTTTTCACATTAGACGATGTTGCAATCTTTGATTAGTACATATTTTTTCACACGTAAAGTCATCATTATTTAGCAGACTTTTTGTCAAATTCTTTTGCTCTTTTCTTGTGAATTACTTTTGTCAATCATATTCACTCTTGACTATGATTTGTACTCAACTCAGTACACTAGATTGTCACGTCTCAAAGATGTTGTACATTTATTTATTATGAGTCTTATTCACAATGAAAGATCTTAGCATATTATCTTTTGAGTCTCTTTCATCATTGAAATGTTCTCTACTTTAGAACGTTTGTGATCTGACTTTTTATTTAGATGATTTGTGATATTCTTTCATGCTTTTCTCATTTTCTCATTAAGTCATCTCTTTTTGAAGTCTGATCATGAATTGCTATTGCTATCAACATGATCACTCAATATTCACGTAAGTAGATAACGAGTGCAAACTTCAACAATTGACTCATGATCAATGATGAAGTTGCATTTAGTTCAACGTGACATTTTTTCTCATAAATATGATGTTATTGATTCTCAGTCTGCATCATTGACATCATCATCATCAAAATCAATTCTAATATGTCTGTTATTGATTGATTGAAAAGAATCAAGCTGTTCAATATTGCATACGTTGAGTTTTTGAAATGTCGTGATGATTTCACAAAAGTACTTTCATTAAATGCTCTGACAGTGTTCAATTCTGTCTTTTTTCAAATTAATCATTTATTCTTTTGAATTCTTAAGCGAGTTATTACTTCAAGAGTGACACGTCTGTCTTTGTTAAAGATTTCTTTCACAGAATCACTGTCACTTGAGTTTGTTGCAATCTCATTGTCATTGTGAATCTTTGTATGTTCAACTGCGTTACGCTTTGATGATGATGATGTCTTGAAGTTACTTGTGTGATGACATCTTTTCTGTAATGTCACTTAGTATCTTGATAAACTCATCATCATAAAGATTAATGTATTCTCATGTTGCATTTGAGATGAGAATCATTTAATGTGACTCGACAATGTATGATTGTTAAGAAAATCTATGCAACAAATAATTGAGAAGAAGAATAAAAGAGAATGTCAGATTGCGAACGATTTTTTCTCATGATAAGAGAGAAATTTATCTTATTTCAAACATTAAGAATAGTTCATTTAATCTTGATAAAAGTTCATTGAATCTTTGTCAATATTGAACAAACTATAAGTCTTGTCATTGATTCTTGAGATTTCTCAATTATGACATGATCTCACTATGTCATCTTATACTGAAAGTCTTGAGCATGAACATGTTCTCTATGAGCATTCTACATAATTTCTTCAATGATCAGCTGCTTGAATTAAATATCACAAGAAATCTGAAATCTACAATCATTGTTTGCAGCAGATTGAATTGTAAAAAGAAAGTGAATAAACTTTTCTGCATGCATTTCTTTCAATGCTGTTTTTCATTTACGCTCGTTGCTGATATATATTCTTACGAATTCAGCTCGATCATATATCATCATATTTGTGACACAGTTGTAATTCAGCTCATTCTCAATCAACTTTATAAATCTGTTGTATTTCATGTCATTAATGTAAATTGAGTTTTTCACTGATTCACATTTAAGAAGATCTTATGATTTGCAACATATGTTACAATTGAGATTGCAACTGATCTGTATTATGAGAATTTTGACTGATCTGACTAATACTGATTGAGATTTCTTAAGATCTTGTTCATCACAGACGACATAACTTAAGAAATGTGAATGTATCTTCAATTGAAAAAATGACGAAGAATTGTACTTGAGATTGTCTCATCATGTCTCTTTGACTCTGAGTCATCTTCTTACATTGTAATTTGATCGTTGTGTCATAAACATTAACATAGAATCACTTCTTGATCTTGTGACATCATTGAATATAATATGAAACTCATGATATATGACTTCAAATGTCAATCTGAGAGTCTCTTTCAACTTGTTTATATTTAGCTTTCGTTCTATAAATTGTAAAGATCTCATCTAATTTTGTATTCACGTCTTCAATTGCATGTATTCAGACTCATCAATGTTAAGTTCTTCTTTCACTCTGTTTATCAATCATTTGTAATGTACATACTCTTTACATGACATCTTTGACAATGTATTCATTATATTAAACAGAAGACTTGATGTTTGTTGAATCTTTTCACGTCTGTGACTAATGACTGCGCTTATCACAAAAAACTTTAGCATCAGCAATTCATAACTTCAGAATTTGATTGATGTCACACTTGTTACATCTTGTTCATATGATAACTGACATCAGCTTTCAGTGATTTACTTATTGCTTAAGCTCTCAATTAAATTTATGCAATACATATCAATTATCTAGAATCTACTACTGAGTCACTCACATCTCTTTATAACACAATCGCTTGCAATCATCAAGTCAATTCAATTTTTCAGATCAATTCATTAATACAATTGACTTTAACTGATGAACATCATGATATCAAATTTGTAGCTGATGATACTTTTGCAATGAGTAAAGCTTTGTTTGCTATGTATATTTCATAAAAACACAGCTTTTGTGAGATTAGACTCTGATTTTAGTTCTCATCAGTTCATAGTTGAAACTTCTGTTCATCAAGAAGAATTTGATTAAGCAAAGTCAAGAGATGATTATAGTTCTTAATTGATTAATCATGTAGCATCGTTGACTTTGATGATTCTGTATATGCTCTGAGACATAAACATAATACATATACATTGTTTGATTTTTGTCTGCGATGAGATTGAATCAGTTTCAAATATCTTTAGCTTTTGCGTTTGAAGTAGTATTTTGCTACTTTCGTTTCTTTATGCAAGAAATTCTTCTCGTAGATCGAATTGTATGAATCTCAGTCGTTGAAGTTATTAATGTAGAAGAACTTGTTTTTGTTTGACTCGCTACGACTATTATTTGCTGATACAACATGCACACTTCTCAGAATTGTATGCAAATGAAAAAATCGACTAGCTTCAAGCAAACGAGAATTTTTGACGTTATCTTTAGATCAGTGCTTTATCTCAATCATTTCATGTATAGCATGTTAAGTTTTCTCATTGCGAAGTTTGAGTAGTTCGACGAGAGCATCATTGTGTCGTAACTCATTATTCTTGTTGTCTTGATACAACGAATCTATAATGAAAAGAATAAGTCGTAGCTGATCAGACAGTCAATTGTTTAGCAGAGTTGATGCTTCAGTCGCTTCTTTCGATCTCTTCTGAATCAAAACATAGTCACATCTTCAAACTCTTTTCTTTCTCTGTCAGTTCAATGAGCAGTATACTCTATCACTGACAAGATTCTCTAAGTTGTTGACATTTTTTTCATCTCATTTTCAGCATTGAAGTGACTCATGAACGTTTACTCATATAAATGAGATTCTCGCGCAAACGAGATTTCTGCATACTCTAATCTAGAAAGATTAGCAACAGATAGTATTGAGTTTAGCGTGCTAAAAATGACACTAATATAAATAGTTTTAGTTAGCGTGCGCAGAAATCTCGTTTGCGCGAGAACTTTGTTTATATGAGTACATAGTATGATTCAACTCAGATCAAGTCTTTTTTCTTTTTATTCAACTTTTTATCTGATACAACTTTCTCATCAATTATGTTGCAACACTTACGCATGAAGACTGTTAATGCATCAAGAAGCTTCTTCATGTTCAGAATTCTGACTAAGATTAATGCATGACATCATAACTTTGAATTGAGTTCTGTCTCTTGTATTTGATTGCATTGTTTGCAAATGAGTGCATCTTGAATTTTACAAAGATTAAAGACATAACTGAATCGTATTATCATAACACTTAATGCATGCTTGTTAATCTTGCTCTGTCTTGTATCTCTGTAAAGAAGAATGTTACGAGCGTATCAAGATTGAACAAGACTGAAGCTTTAATCAATTTGCAGTGAACGCTAGCGAGTTTTCTGCGTAATGATTAGAACTAATCAGCGAGCTAGTCAGGTTTGACTCAGATTTGACTCAGATATGACTCAACACTCTTTTTTCTTTCTCAACACTCTTTTCTTTCATCAACATCTTGTTTATCTACATCACATTCTTTTCATGTCACAAACACATCTCTTTCGAGTCTAACGCAGTCTTTGAACATTACATAAATAGAAGCTTTTGTATCAATCTTCTTCTGTATTCTTAATATTCAGTTATAGTTATTTCTAAAGATCAAGCATTATCAACTCTGATCTTCATTGATTGTATCATCTAGACATGATTCTGACATTATATTAAAAATTCGTTAATCACACAATACTGATCTCATTATTCATTCAACATACTTGTCTAGACAGAATAAGTCTAAAGAAATTCATTTATCTGATGATCAATGATAATCAAAAGATAGAACAACACTAGAGAGTTGAATAGAATCAACGACAAGACTGTTTGAATTGCTAAACTACTTATTGCTCATTAAGTATGCAAAGTTCACTCGATTACGAGAATCACGATAAAGAATCTTCGTAAATTGCTCAAGAATCAAATCGATCGATAGATTCAATGATAAAGAATCTTCGTTGTTTGCTAGAGAATCAATCAAATCTTATCTTCTTTGTTGAATATTGAATCTCATCTTATACATCTTTCTTCTTCAATCATTGAGCATCATCATTCGTTCAACTCTCTTTTCAAACAAATCTCATCATGTCTAGTCATTCATTTACTGAAGAGTGTTTCGAAGAATTTCGAAATCATTTCTTTCAAACCTCTGATGCTGATTCAACGAAATTATCAAGTGCTGTCTCATTCATTCATGAAAATGATGAATCATTTGCTGAAATGATAATACTCTTCATGTTCTACGAAATCTGAAAGACTCGAAGCCTAGCTCTTAATGAAGAAACAGATCGACTCTATGAGTTAAATAAACAACAAGAAGATGAAATCAAAGAGTTGAAAACTAGACTTCAAGCTAAAGAAATCACTTCTTCTAATTTCACCTACTCTGAGCGTTCTAGATCTCAAAAAATACCTGATTCTTCGCTGTTTACTGATGAAAAGAACTCTACTTGAAAGAACTGATACGGAAAAATTCAGAATAAACTAGAGATCAACGTCAATCTCTTTTCTAATGAATGAGTCAAATTGAGCTATATACATTCTAGATTATTCAATGACGCAGCTGAAATCATTCAAGCTAGACGCGAACATGACTATGTCAATCTCTATAGAATCATCGATGATCTTTTGAAAGAGCTAGCTCAGTTGTTCAATGATTTGAATAAGAAAGTCAACTTTCGTAAAGAATACTACAACTTGATTTAAGAATTCAAGAAATTCAATGAATTCTATACTCAGTTTCAACGTTTATCTTTCTATCTAGACTATCATAAGAAGCAACTGATCACTGATCTGAAAGATAAAATACATCTTCGTCTTTGATTTATTTGAATAAATCAACTAGTTCAATCTGATTTTCTAAAAGAAATTCATTTCTATCTGATTCATTTGAATAATAATCAACGAGTCATTCGAGAGATCAAGAACAAGATCAAACGAGTTAATGATCTTTCTAAGACTATCTTTCATAAAGTGATTGTTGTCACTCAGTCAGTCAATCACTTGAAGTCTGATCAGCTAAAGTCGCGCGACGCGATTTTAACTAACGTCAAAGAAGCAGATATTCTAGTCGAAAGCTGTTTCATATGTCATAAATTAGATCATAGCTCTAAAGAGTGTTTCAATCGATTTACTAGAATCAATGCAGTGAACAATAAATATGATCGCTTCGATTTCAATTCGAATTTTGATTCAAAAAACTAGTCATCTCTTCAAAAGTCATTGAAGAGATAGAGATTATATCTTTGTGCAAACTAGACGAAATTCTATTGAAAGAAAATTACTTTGAAAAGTCGTTTCTAATTGACATTTATCTCATTTCTCAGAATTGATCTTTCAGTCTTCATTCTTTAATAGACAGTGATTCAGTCACTTACACAATCATACATTCTAATTTAGTCAATAAAGTATGCAAGAAACTGAAAATTCAATCTATATCATTGACAAAAAAGAAGCTAATAAGAGATTATGATGAAAAGATATTTAAGAAAATCATCACTCATAAAATTCTACTCAATCTCACCATCGAAAGTCATAAGAAATTGACTGTGTCAATGCTGATAACTGATATTGATCATCATGAAGTCATATTAGATAAGCTCTGAATGAATAAAAACGAAATATTATTGAATATGCAAAATGACATCATTGTTTTTTCGAATCAATTGAATACTTCTATTTCGATTTTTTCAATTTCTCTCAATTCAAAGCACTCAAGTTGATCGCGATCAACTTCATCTTCTTCAATCACTCAGACTAAAATCTCTGTGATGCTCAAACAACTCGTTCAAGAAGAATCATTCTCGATTCAAAGCATAAATGCAGCTTCGTTCAAAACACTGTTGAATCATTCAAAGAAGAACAAGATCAAAGTCTTTGTTTTATTCATGATGAACATCAATAGAAAAATCGCATACAATACTCAGTGCAATTTGAACGCTTTAAACATCTCTTCAATCAATGAAATGACTCAGAATTTGAAAGATATTAAAGCGAAGCTGTCATTGATATATTATGAGTTTCTAAATGTTTTTGATTGAGTTCAATTGAATAAACTATCTTCTCATTGCTTCTATGATCATAAAATTGAACTCATCAGTGATTCAACATTCTCTCACTGTCAAGTCTATCAAATGTTCTCTGTCAAACTTCTGAAAGTAAAGAAGTACTTAAACGAGAATCTGTCGAAGAGATTCATCACTTCTAGTCAGACTTTCTATTTCTTTCTCGTTCTATTCGCTCTCAAAGCAAATGAAGATCTTCGATTCTGCGTGAACTATTGAAAGCTAAATGTCATTTTCAAAAGAAATAGATGATTTCTATCGCTGATAAATGAGATCATTGATAAAATAGTGAATTGCAAGCATCTGACTAAATTGAACATCATATCAGCGTTCAACAAACTTCAAATGCATCTCAATAACGAGAATTACATCACATTTATCACTGTTTCAGAAGCATATAAATACAAGATGTTATCATTCAAACTGATTAACAAATTGATCTTCTTTCAGCAATATATGAATGATGTTCTATGAAACTTTCTGAACGACTTTTGTCAAGTCTATCTAAATGACATTCTCATTTATAGCAAAACGAGAAAGAAACATAAAGATCACGTCAAACTAGTATTCAGCAGACTACGCAAAGCTGAACTGCAGATGAATATTTGAAAGTGCAAATTTGATGTAGAAGAGACTGTCTTTCTAGAAGTTATCATATCAGAACTAAATCTTCGTATGAACTTTAGTAAATTGACAGTCATAGTCAGCTGAATCACTTCAATCAATCTAAAAGAAATTCAGAGCTTCGTGAGATTTGTTAACTTCTATCGTTGTTTCATTAAGAACTTCTCGAAGCTAGTAAAATCATTCACTCAGCTGACTAGAAAGAATACATCTTTTGTTTGAAATGAGATTTGTGTTCAAGTCTTTGACAATCTAAAGAAACAAGTCAGTTTGATTTCAGTACTTCGTCACTTTGATCTCAAACGACAAACTATTCTGAAGACAGATGCTTCGAACTATGTAAAAGATGAAATACTATCTCAGTATAATGACAAGAAAGTTCTTCATTCGATGATTTTCTACAGCAAAAGCATGATTCTCACTGAAATCAATTATCACATCTATGACAAGAAATTGCTAGTCATTATTCGATGCTTCGAACATTGATGACTTAAGCTGAAATGCATTGAACTACTCATTCAGATGTTCATTGATCATCAGACTTTGAAGATTTTCATGAAAAACAAACAGTTGAGTCGATGACAAGTTAACTATCTGAACATTCTATTGAAGTTCAACTTTCAGATCATCTTTAGATCAGACAAAATAAACACTAAAGTCGATGCTTTAATCAGAATGTTTCTAGCGAACGTCTTTGAATCAGCTCAACGTCTTGAAGATCATTTTCAGACTATTCTGATCTTTGATAGAATTGATGTTTTATCTATTGAATTGAAAGCAAATCTCTATCAATGAGTATAAATGATCAATCAAATAGATGAGCTCTGCAATGAATATAGACAAGCTATGAACGAAAACAAGCTCAAATTTCATATCACTAAACTGAAGAACTGCAAAATCATTGACGACGTTCTATTTAAAAAAGATTTACTGTGAGTTTCTGAGAACATGCACACGAAATTACTACAAGAAGTGCATGATTAATCTTCAATCTCTCATCTCAACAATAGATGAATCATTAATCTAGTTCAGCGTTTCTACTATTGATCAGATCATTGAGCTACTATTCAATGATACATTTGAAACTGTCATGCTTGTCAGCGAAGCAAAGCTTCTAAAGATAGCATCAATGAACTTCATCATTCTCTTTCGATTTCACAGAAACGCTGAAAAGATATAGCTATGAACTTTATCACTGAACTATCTCTGTCAGAAAGCTATAACATCATTTGCACAATCATATGTCATTTCATCAAAGAACATCACTATGTTTTCTGTCATTGAGAAGACGATGACATCTCAGTCGAAGAAATGATTTGAATCATGCTATGAAACGTCTATTGACTGCATGATCTACTCAGTTCTATTGTTTTGAACAGAGACTTTTAATTTATATCGACTATGTGAAAAAGTCTTTGCAAGTGACTGAGAATCACAGCTAGTCTATTCACAGTCTATCATTCTGAAATCGACGATCAATCGAAATGAGTCAATCAAGATGTCGAACGCGAACTTAGAATCTACTGCAATTACATGCAGAACGACTGAGTCAAATGAATATCTATGATGAAATTCAGCGACAATTTCAATATCTTCTTGATCACTTCAATGATTCTCTTCTACTTCAATAAAGAATTTCACTCTCGAATGAGTTTCAATTCAGATATGATTAACTACAAAACAACTCATGAACGACTTGAAGCTAGAAAAGCAGATGATATTGTCATTCAAATGAAAGAGCTACTGAACTTTGATCATCAACAATTGAAAAAGATGAAGCTGATCATTGAAGTTCAGATCAATAAACATAGACGAAACATCATTTATGAAGTAAATTACTGAGTTTGACTATCTTTCAGAAACGTCAAGACAACGAGACTCTGCAAAGATTTGAAAGACAAACAGCTAGATCTCTATCAAATCACTGTCAAAGTGAGTATCTTCTATCATCTTCATTTATCAGTCAGCATGAAGTATCTGCATTCAATGTTCAGCTCGAAGCTACTGCAATTGTATTCAGAAGACTTCTTATCAAAACAACATTTAGAATCACTCAAGTCAATCACTATCAAAGACGATGAACACTGAGAGATAAATGATATTGAACTTCAGATGCTATCGAGATCGAATACAGTACAAAGTCAAATGAACAGATCTAGATAGAAACGACGAATGATACTATGTCAATAAAGAAAAATTTGATGACTCAGAGAAAGTTTTGAATGAATTTCATAAGCTATATTCAAACAAATCGCGCTAAATATCGAAATAACTATCAACAAAAGTGAGCAAATGAACTACATTCAAGCAAACATGAATTTTCGAAGAAGAAGATAATATTACGAGCGTATTAAGACTGAACAAGGCTGAAGCTCTAATCAATTTGCAGTGAACGTTAGCGAGTTCTCTGCGTAATGATTAGAACTCATCAGCGAGCTAGTCAGATTTGATTCAAATATAACTCAGATATGATTCAATACTCTTTTTCTTTCTCAACATTCTTTTCTTTCATCAACATCTTGTTCATTTACATCACATTCTTTTCATGTCACAAACATATTTCTTTCAAGTCTAGCGCAGTCTCTGAACATTACATAAATAGAAGCTTTTATATCAATCTTCTTCTGTATTCTTAATATTCAGTTATAGCTATTTCTAAAGATCAAGCACTATCAACTCTGATCTTCATTGATTGTATCATTTAGACATGATTCTGACAGATATTTACACATTGCAAATGATGTAAACATGAACACAATTAATGAAGATCTGAAGTACAAGAATGTAAGAATGTTTTCTTAAAGAAGAGAAAAATTGTTGTTGATGCATGCAAAGAATGCATGATACTTCATTTATATCATTCTTTGACTTAAATGTTGACTTGACTTTTAATGTTTAAAACTTGATTATCAGCTCACTCATTTACAAATTTGTATCAACATAAATAATTCATGTTCTGTGATAACAATTCATTAAAAACTCATCATCGCAAATGCAGAAGTTACAATCTGCAAGATTTAAATTCATGAAAGTCATTTGCGAAGATTTTGACTTGAAAAGCATACTAGTTA